>ENA-UAMO01000775-UAMO01000775.1-human-gut-metagenome-genome-assembly--contig:-NODE-775-length-11098-cov-5.681789_pt1 | contig 11098 bp, 10 predicted proteins | sample MGYA00243287_ERZ654507 | MGnify/ENA primary metagenome ERZ654507 (study PRJEB26926, sample SAMN06164547) | human gut metagenome | biome: ENVO:00009003; feature: ENVO:2100002; material: ENVO:00002003... | reverse complement strand
CTACACTTATGCGATCGTCGGCAGCGTCAGATGTGTATAAGAGACAGCCTATAATCCAGTCTACTACATTTAAGTATGATACAAGTGAGGACATGGGAAAACTTTTTGACCTTGAAGCAAGTGGATATTTCTACACAAGACTTCAGAATCCAACTAATGATTATGTGGCAGCTAAGATTGCAGCCCTTGAAGGTGGAAGTGCAGCAATGCTTACTTCATCAGGACAGGCAGCTAATTTCTTCGCTTTATTTAATATTTGCGAAGCTGGAAGCCATATAGTAGCATCATCTTCTATATATGGAGGAACATTTAACCTTATTGATGTTACTTTGAAGAAGATGGGAATTGAAGCAACATTTGTTGACCCTGACTGCACAGAGGAAGAACTTAATGCAGCGTTCAAGGACAACACAAGAGCAGTATTTGGTGAGACAATTGCCAATCCTGCACTTACAGTATTAGATATTGAAAAGTTTGCAAATGCAGCACATGCACACGGTGTACCACTTATCGTCGATAATACATTCCCAACACCAGTTAATTGCAGACCAATTGAATGGGGAGCAGATATTGTAACACATTCAACAACTAAATATATGGACGGACATGGAGCAGCAGTCGGTGGAGCTATTGTAGACAGCGGAAAGTTTGACTGGATGGCACATGCAGACAAGTTCCCTGGACTCTGCACACCTGATGAATCATATCATGGAATTACATATGCCGAGAAGTTCGGTAAAGAAGGCGCATTTATAACCAAATGTACTTCGCAGCTTATGAGAGATTTAGGTTGTATACAGTCTCCACAGAATGCATTTATATTAAATCTTGGTCTTGAATCACTTCATGTGCGTATGCCAAGACATGTTGAAAACGGACAGGCTGTTGCAGAATTTCTTGAGAAGCAGGATAAGGTTGAATTCGTTAATTATCCGGGACTTCCTTCTAACAAGTACTATGAGACAGCTAAGAAGTACATGCCAGATGGCGGCTGCGGAGTAGTTTCATTCGAGTTAAAGGGTGGAAGAGAGGCTGCAGAGAAGTTTATGAAGAATCTGAAGCTTGCAGCTATCGAAACTCATGTAGCAGATGCGAGAACATGCTGCCTTAACCCTGCAACATCAACACACAGACAGATGAATGATGAGCAGCTTAAAGCCGCTGGAATTCCAGCAGGACTTATCCGTATCTCATGTGGTCTTGAGGATAAGAAGGATCTGATAGCGGATATTGCACAGGCGCTGGAGGCTATATAATTCTAATAGAGAATTAAAGTTACCAATAAATCTGGATAATTAAGAAATTGAAATGTTTTATATGAATAAAGTCGTTAAAATGATGAGATTATTATAAATAAAAACCATCATTTTAACGACTTTTTGTTTACAATAAAATGTGTACATGGTACACTCGGATTATGAAAAGTCATTATTTATCAAGGACTGAAAGGAAGTGACACAATGTTTGCATTAAAAGATTATATTACATCTGAGGATATTAAGAATCTGCGAAAGAATCTTGGACTGACACAGAAAGAATTTGCCAGTCTTGTAGGAACATCAAAACCGACAATAGAACGATGGGAAAAAGAAAATGCTAAGATTACAGGTCCAATTGTTTTACTTTCTAAGATGATTAATGATTATCCTGATTATGTGAACAGACTGATAATACCGGAGAAAGAATTTCCTGTCAGAATGTTTTATATGTATAAGGATGACATCTGTACACTGATAGATGTTGATGACGCAAAGCAGCTTGTGAGAATAAAGAATTATACAGACAAGCTGATGTTTCGTGCATTTGGCGTTAATGAAAATCCTGATTACAATGACTATAAGGAATTTCTTGAGTCAAGATGTTTTCCAAGAACAAGAGATAAGATGAAGCTTGTGCTGGAGGATATCGGACTTCCGTTTTATGACACATTTATGATAATAGAAAAGACGCAGGGGCGTATGGCAGAGGACGATTTCTGGATAAGAATAGAGAAGTAGATGATGGAGGAATGTTTATGGTTGAACTTTTTAAACAGAATATAAGAACCAATATCAGACAGTCATCTAAGGGAAACCAGTTAAAATGGGAAAACGAAGGTACATGGTATAAAGCTGATTATACCGGATATGAAGGGTTAGCGGAATATGTTATATCACATTTATTAAAGTATACTAATCTTAATGAAGACGAGTATGTATTATATGAACCGGAACAGATTAAATATAAAAGACAGATATATAAAGGTGTCAGGAGCAGAACTTTTATAGATGGAGACTGGCAGATAATTACATTGGAGAGACTATTTAAAAATGTATATAATGAAAGTCTTACAAGTGTTTTGTGGCATATGAGTGATGTGAAGGAAAGGCTTGAATTTCTTGTAAATTCTATAAAGAATATAACAGGTCTTAATAATTGGGGTGAGTATATATGCAGACTATTTACAATAGACGCATTTTTCCTAAATGAGGACAGGCATATGCATAATATTGCTGTCTTGATGAATGGAAAAGGTGATTATAAATATTGTCCGGTGTTTGATAATGGTGCAGGGCTTCTGTCAGATACAACAATGGATTATCCAATGGAACAGGATATATATCAGATGATATCAGAAGTTAAGAGCAAAAGCGTAAGTCAGAATTTTGATGAGCAGCTTGATGTGGCCGAAAATTTATACGGACAGAATCTGCAATTTCTATTTACTAAAAAGAATGTAAGCGATATAGTTAATAACGCAGATATGTATCCACCGGAAGAAAGAAAAAGGGTGGAGTTAATCATATACAGTCAGATGAACAAGTACAAATATTTATTTAGATAAGGAGCAATTATTATGGTAAAGCATGTTATTTTATGGAAATTAAAGGACGAGCTTGCAGGAGAAGAAAAAGAGCAGGTTAAGGCAGGTATTAAGGAAGGACTTGAAGGTCTTGCAGGACAGATTCCGGGGCTTATAGAGGTAAAAGTAAGAACAAAGTGTCTTCCAAGTTCTACAGCAGATGTAATGTTAGACACAACATTTGACAGCGTGGAAAGTTTAAAGGGTTATGCCGTACATCCTAAGCATGTGGCAGTTGCAGACAGCAAGGTAAGACCTTACACAGCAGTAAGGTCATGCATGGATTACGAAATTTAGGAGAAGGAAAATGTTTAATACTCCAACAGATTGTTACAATTATATAATTGAGAATGACCTTGAAATGCCAGTGCTTGGTGCAATGATGAATCATGTTGGCGGATATTCAATAGCAGAGATTGCGGACGGAAGATTCCATAACAGAGACGAAGCAGTCTCATTTTCATCACCAGGTTATAAGATAAACATTCCTGTTACTGATGATGAAATAGTTACGGCAGTGCTTAATGGGCTGTATGTAAGTGCATTTATATCAAGAAATCAGGATAAGTACCAGATTCATTTTCTTGTATCGGGATATCCTGTCGATATGAAATGCCGTTACGAGGAGCATATTGCAAAAGGCGTGGTAAAATACATGATAATGTCTACTATTGTTGCATGCAGATTAGACAGCGAGAAAAAGCTGAAAGAATATATAGCAGATTAAATAAGAGAGCCAGGATATACGGACTGACAATGGGGTTGAAGTTCGTATATACCGGCTCTCTTTATGAGGGGGAAAAATGTTTTTCAAACATCCGATGGCTGCTGCATTGGGAGATTAGACAGCCATCTTTTTTATGAAAAAGTTTGTCTGTTGTCTTTCGACATTGTTTATATTAAATGGGAAATGTGAAAATGAGTTGGAAAGTTTGTGAGAATTTTGTGAACAGTGCTATAATAAATGGCATTGAAATTATGAAAATACTTAAATAATGGAGGACACATTTACATGAAAGAGTTAAGTAACAGATCAGCAAATTTTACAGACTCTGTCATCAGAAGAATGACAAGAGTTGCTAATAAATATGGTGCAGTTAATTTATCACAGGGATTTCCTGATTTTGACCCACCAAAGGCTATAACAGACAGGCTTGCAAGAGTTGCATGCGAAGGACCTCATCAGTATGCATTGACATGGGGAGCTAAGAATTTCAGAGATGCAGTTGCTAAGAAATATGAACATTTTTCTGGTGTTAAGATTGATCCTGAGACAGAGATTGTTGTCACATGCGGAAGTACAGAGGCAATGATGGCTACAATGCTTAGCATTACTAATCCGGGTGACAAGGTTGTAATATTCTCGCCTTTTTATGAGAATTACGGTGCAGATACAATTCTTTTAGGCGCAGAGCCGATATATGTTCCATTAGTTCCACCAGAATTTCATTTTGATAAGGAAAAGTTAGAAGATGCATTCAGACAGGGCGCTAAGGCATTAATTCTGTGTAATCCTTCCAACCCATGCGGTAAGGTGTTTACAATGGAGGAAATGCAGACAATTGCTGAACTTGCTAAGAAATATGACGCATATGTTGTTACAGATGAAGTGTATGAGCATATTGTGTATGCACCGTATAAGCATATTTACATGCAGTCGCTTGAGGGTATGAGAGAAAGAACGATAGTGTGCAATTCGCTGTCTAAGACATACTCAATAACAGGCTGGAGATTAGGTTATGTTATTGCTAACCCACAGATAATCGACAGAGTTAAAAAGGTACATGATTTCCTTACAGTTGGTGCAGCCGCACCATTGATGGAGGCAGCAGTTGTGGGATTAGAGTTTGGTGATGGCTATTATGATGAACTTGCCGCACATTATGCACATATGAAAGAGGTATTTGTAGGTGGTCTTAAGAAGCTGGGATTAAAATACACAGACCCACAGGGGGCATATTATGTGCTTGTTGATGTGAGTGAATTCGGAGTTAAAGATGATGTGAAATTTTGCGAATGGATGGCACAGTTCGTTGGTGTGGCGGCAGTTCCGGGTTCAAGTTTTTTCAGGGAAGATGTGCATAATCTTGTGAGATTTCATTTCGCAAAGCAGGACGATACACTTAATGAAGCAATAAAGAGACTGGCAACACTTAAAGAAAAAGCGATGAATGCCAAGAATGTGGACTGGAGATAATTCATGGAAATATACTTAAAACCGATAATTTCAGCGTGTTATGTGTTCCCGGTTCTTGCCGTGCTTTTCACACTGCCATACATAATATACGAATATCATAAATATGGCTCGATACTTGTAATAAGAACAGGGGTTGTGTACACATTTATATTCTACATGCTTACCTCATATTTTATGACAGTGCTTCCGATGCCTCCGATTGATTCAGTGACACCGGATTCGGCATGTATGCTGTTGGTGCCATTTGACGCAGTAAGAAGAGTTGTTGCTACTGTGAATATTACTTTATCGAATCCGGCAACATATATTAATCTGTTCAAATGTGGTGACTTCTGGCAGATTGCTTTCAATATTCTGCTGTTAGTGCCATTTGGTGTGTATCTGAGATACTATTTTAAGAGAAAATGGTGGCAGGTGCTTATAATGTCATTCTGCTACAGCCTGTTTTTTGAGCTTACGCAGTTGTCAGGCTTGTATGGAATATATCCTTATCCATACAGATTCTTTGAAGTGGACGACCTGATATGTAACACACTTGGAGGAATGGTGGGCTTCTGGGTTATGCCGGCGGTTGTTTTCATGCTTCCAAAGCGTGACAGAATGGATGAGGTTGCTTACAACAGAGGACAGATTGTGTCGGAATTCAGAAGAATAATAGCATGGGCGTTGGATATGCTTGTGATAATGGCTCCGGTTGCCGTATTTTTTGCAATAGATAAAGAAAAGTTTATGAATGCTGTGTACGATGTAAGATATCTGGTTGTCATAGCTGTATATATAGTTATTGCATTTACAATAGTTACAGCAGTTACTAAGGGAAGATCTATAGGCAAGGCACTTGTTAATATAAGACTAGTGAGGGCAGAGAGCAAGAAAAGAGATAATAAGGCTGCAGATTACGAAGCTGAGAATATTGAGGCTGATACTCACAGGAGAGTGAATGTTTTCAGGCTTATGGGAAGATATTTTATTCTGTATGTTTTAAGCCTGCCATCTCCTGTATATGCATATAATCTTTATCATGTGGCACTTAAGGCTTATGGGTGGAGATTCTCTGTCAGTATAGCAGTATGTGTATTGTGCCTTATGGTTACGGCATATTTTGCGATAGATTTCATATTATGTCTGTTCAGCAGTACACGGCAGATGTTCTATGACAGGGTGATGGGAATTACGCATGTCAATATGGTGAAGCAGAAGGAAAAGATATCAAAATAAATTGAAAAACATAACAAAATAAACTCAAAAAATACATTGACATGTTAGAACTGACATGTTAGTATACACATAGCAAATAATTATGCAAATATGGTACAGAATAATAATGTTGTTATGTAAAAGGAGGATTTTTGTTATGGATATGACATTGAGATGGTATGGACCAGGATACGACAGCGTAACACTTAAGCAGATCAGACAGATTCCAGGCGTAAAGAATGTTATTACAACGCTTTTTGGTAAGCAGGCTGGGGAGCGGTGGCTTCCAGAGGAAATAGCGGAGCTTAAAAGGATTGTTGAAGATGCCGGGTTGGGAATCGCTGGTATTGAATCTGTTAATGTGTCAGATGATATTAAGATTGGCACAGCTAAGGCAGATGAGCACATTGACAATTATATAAAGACTCTGCAGGCTCTTGGAGAAGCGGATATTCATGTGGTATGTTACAATTTTATGCCTGTATTTGACTGGACACGATCAGAACTTGCAAGAGAAAGAGCTGATGGTTCAACGGTGCTTGCATATAATCAGGATACAGTTGATATGATTGATCCGGAGCATATGAAGGAATCAGTTGCAAAGATGTCTAATGGATTCGTAATGCCAGGATGGGAACCAGAGCGTCTTGACAGATTAAAAGAACTTTTTGAAATGTATAAAGATGTTGACGCAGAGAAACTGTTTAATAATCTGGTATATTTTCTGGAAGCAATTGGTCCAGTATGTGAGAAGTATGATATAAAGATGGGTATTCATCCGGATGATCCTGCATGGCCTATATTTGGGCTTCCAAGAATTATGACAGGTAAGGATTCTGTTACAAAACTTCTTGATGCTGTAAATAAACCATATAACGGAATAACACTTTGTACGGGTTCATTTGGCTCTAACCAGAATAATGATATTTGTGAGATTATCAAGGCGTGCAGAGGAAGAATACCATTTGCACATGTGAGAAACCTTAAATATAATTCACCTAGGGATTTTGAAGAAGCAGCACATTTATCATCTGATGGTTCTATGGATATGTATAAGATTATGAAAACATTATATGATACAGGTTTTGACGGCATTATAAGACCTGACCATGGAAGAATGATATGGGATGAGGTGGCTATGCCAGGTTATGGTTTATATGACAGGGCTTTAGGTGCAACATACCTTAATGGCTTATGGGAAGCTATTGATAAATCATCAAAGTAATTATTAACATTGGGTTTTTATGACATAATGGAGGATATTATGAAACTTTCAATAAATGGTATTAAGAATACGACAGATTGGGAAAAGGCTGGCATAAAGCTGCCTTCATATGATGTTGAAAAGGTTGCAGAGGATACAAAAAAGTCACCTGTATGGGTACATTTTGGTATTGGCAATATTTTCAGGATATTCATTGGTGGAATTGCAGATTCATTATTAGAACAAGGAGTTTCAGATAAAGGCATTACATGTGTTGAAACATTTGACTTCGATGTAGTAGATAAAATATATAAGCCATTTGATAATCTTGTTATGGCTGTTACATTGAAGGAGGATGGAAATACAGAAAAAAAGGTACTTGGTTCACTTACAGAAGCTATTAAGGCACAATCATATTCGCAGAAGGAATGGGAAAGATTAAAGGAGATATTTGCTGACCCTGGGCTTCAGATGGTGTCATTTACTATTACAGAAAAAGGTTATGCGTTGAAGGATTCTAAAGGAGAGTTTTTTTCTTTTATCAGGGAAGACATTGATAATGGACCAGAAAAAGCAACATCAGCAATGGCAGTAACAGCAGCACTTTTGTATGAACGTTTTAAAGCCTGTAAGGCACCGATTGCAGTTGTATCAATGGATAACTGCTCACATAACGGAGAGAAACTTAGAAATTCGATAACCGAGATGGTAACTGAGTGGAATAAAAAAGGATTTGTTGGTAATGATTTTGTTGATTATGTGAATAATGAAGAGCTTGTATCATTTCCATGGTCTATGATTGATAAAATTACACCAAGACCAGCAGATAGTGTTGCTAAAGCATTAGAGGAAGCAGGTGTTGAGGATATGAGTCCGGTGATAACATCTAAGAAGACATATATTGCTCCATTTGTAAATGCTGAAGGACCACAGTATCTTGTAATAGAAGACAGGTTCCCTAATGGCAGACCTCAGCTTGAAAAAGCAGGTGTGTTTATGACTGACAGACAGACAGTTAATAAGGTTGAGCGTATGAAAGTAACAACCTGCCTTAATCCGTTACACACAGCCTTAGCAGTATATGGCTGCTTATTAGGATATAATCTGATTGCTGATGAAATGAAAGACAAGGAACTTTCAGAGCTTGTGAGACGAATTGGGTTATCTGAGGGAATGCCTGTGGTAATTAATCCGGAGATTATTTCACCACAGAAGTTTGTGGATGAAGTTCTTAATGTAAGAATACCTAATCCTTTTATGCCTGATACACCGCAAAGAATAGCGACAGATACTTCACAGAAGGTAGGAATACGATATGGTGAAACAATTAAGTCATATGTCGCAAAGGACGGAAGTGCCAAAGAATTATTAGCGATTCCATTGGCAATTGCAGGATGGTGCAGATATCTTCTTGGAATTGATGATAATGGCGAAAGCTTCGAATTGTCTCCAGATCCGATGGCGGATGAATTAAAGAAGCATTTATCAGGTATAAAAATAGGTGACATATCATCTTATACAGGACAGCTTAAGAATTTATTGTCAAATGCCAATATATTTGGTATAAATTTATATGAAGCAGGAATTGGCGATAAAATAGAAGAGATGTTTGTTGAAGAGATAGCAGGAAAGGGTGCTGTAAGAAATACACTTAAAAAATACCTTTAATATATATAACAAGCAGGCTCATAGTATAAGAAAGGCCGCAGGGTTATGGAAAAATCATTAAACGAAGACACATACGAAAAATTAAAATACGATATCATGAATTTCAAGCTTGTACCTGGGGATTCAATAAGTGCACAGAAGATAGCTGTAAGGTATAATGTTTCAAGAACACCGGCAAGAGAGGCAATTGTTAATCTTGAAAAGGAGGGACTTCTTAAAATAATACCTCAGTCAGGCACGTATGTTGCAAGTATTAATTGCAGACGTTTCGAACAGGAATGGTTTGTCAGAAAAAGTCTTGAAGTGGGGATGGTAGACCCGGTTTTTGAGCATGTCAGCAATGAGATGCTTGATAAGATGGAAGAATTAAACAGCCGTCTCATTAATTATGATAAATGTAATGAAAAAGTTCCAAGGATTGAAATCGATAATGCTTTTCATGAACTTATATATGAAAGCTCAGGAGAACAGCTTGCTGCTAATATAATTAAAATGCAGATGAGTCATTATAACAGAATACGTTTCTTAGCAGAACTTAATAGTTCTATTAGTGCTAAAACTAATGAGGAACATGAGATGCTTATAGATGCAATAAGGAAAAAAGATAAAAGAATGTATCTTCGTGTTATTAAAGGACATATTAACAGAATTTTTAATGAGATTGATAAGTTAAGAATAATTTATCCTGATTATTTTGAAAACAATTAAAAACAACCATCTGGATACCGGAAATCAATAAGTATCCAGATGGTTGTTTTTATTTATTGAATCATTTCTCTATATTGAGAAGGAGTCATGTTTTTGATTTTTTTGAAAAGCTTGGTGAAATAATTAACATCTGTAATTCCACATTGTACAGCAATGTCCTGTATAGGAAGCTTGGTTGTATTGAGCAGGTAGATAGCGTGTTCAATACGTTTATTATTAACAAAATTAGTGAGCGTTGAGCCGGTTTCACGTTTAAACAGAGAAGATACATAACTGCTGTTTAAAGCAAATTCAGCAGAAATAGTATTAAGGCTGAGATCATCAGTAAGGTTAAACGAGATATAATTAATAATATTTTGGACAGGTTTGCTATATTTTCTTAAAGAATAAGATTGAACAAGCAGACAATATTTACGCGTGATTTCATTTTCCAGGGTTTCAAGCTGGGCAATTGTGGTACAGGATTCTATCCTGATAGCAAATTTGCGTGATATCTCATCAAGATGAATAGGATGAACATATGCAGATTGGGCAGCTTTCCTGCAAAGGGTATTAAGAATTATCATGAAATTCTTTCTATCGCGTATTGAATCTGACAGGCGGGGCTTAATTCCAGATGAATTAAGATGAGCAAGCTTGTCAATTGATTCAAAATCACCATGAGCAACATATTCCATCAGAAGAGATTCATCATTATAGCGTTGTTCTAGAACCTCAATGGATTGCTTTGTCGGTTCGGGGGTATAATCATTGTACATGTATTCAGAAGCATTTTTATTTAGAAAATGCTTTTTCTCAATTGTATAGCTGTTCCACAATTTACTACATAAACAGTTTATTATTGCTTCTATACATCGTTCATCTGCAAATACCGGGAGTGCGGCATAATAAAGCTGCATAAAATCAGTAAATTTTGGTGGTATTGAATTGTATGAACATAAATCATCAATTCTTTGATTGGTAAACTTTTCAAATGAAAAAGGTCCGGCAAAGAAAGCTTTTTTGAGTCGGGCAATTTAATATATATATAATCACAGGCAAAACTGTCATGAATCAGAAGAATTGTATTATTTTTGCCAGAACAGTTAATAAAGTTCTGAAATGTTTCTTTATGATTAATTAAAAATGCATCACTGAGGATAGTTTTTCTTAATTCACCATCATATCTGTCATCCCAGAGAAATGGTGTGTCAATTATATAAGATGGTATTTTTATCTTAGATAATAGTTCCATGGTGTAGTCCAGATATACTTTATCTGTCTCTTATACACATCTCCGAGC
>ENA-UAMO01000766-UAMO01000766.1-human-gut-metagenome-genome-assembly--contig:-NODE-766-length-11209-cov-10.185942_pt1 | contig 11209 bp, 12 predicted proteins | sample MGYA00243287_ERZ654507 | MGnify/ENA primary metagenome ERZ654507 (study PRJEB26926, sample SAMN06164547) | human gut metagenome | biome: ENVO:00009003; feature: ENVO:2100002; material: ENVO:00002003... | reverse complement strand
CAAGAGCAATTAACCTACGCTCATTTCCAATAAATTACACTCTTTTCGTAACTTCTCATAGCAAAGCTATAACAAATATTTAAAAAAGAATCATTATATGAAAAAAAGAACAGAATAAACGATATATAGACCAACAAACATTTAAAATAATATTGTAATACAAAAGTCATTGATACAAATCCTTCTGGGAGAACTTCTGCCTACTGCAAGTAATGAGAAGAAAGGATTAATGCCTATTGGACAGGCTCTAACCAATGAATTTGTTTTAAAGAGTGGTGAAGTATTACTATTATCTACTTCTGAAAATAGTGTTGTATATAATGTTGTCATTTGGCATCCATGGAGAGGAATGGCATCATATCAGATATTGATATGTCGTGATGATAAAAGAAAAATATATAAAGTTATAGCATTATCCAATTTATTATCACAGAAATTCTATGTTAAAATAGATGGCTACAATGTTATAAGTATGTATTTGAAAAATAATGATAGTGGTTCAATGAATATAAGAATACAACCAGTTACCAGTTTTAAAACTACTCCTGTGATTGCAACATTGCCGGAAGATGCAATTGAAGTCGCTGCTGAATAATAATTATACAATTCATGCTAAAAATCGAGAGCTGGGAGAACTGATAGGTACAGCTACGGCTAATAAGAATGGATTAATGAGTAAAATATTTGCAGTAACTGATATAGAAAGAGGAAAAGGTCTGATTATTGACTATAAAGCTGATTCTAATGGTTTATATACTTCTTCTTCGTTGATAGAAATATATGTCTATTCGGGAGCTAATACTGCATTTTATAGAGTGATGTCAATACCTACTGGATCTAAAAACATAGAAATAAAATATATGGGGATGCATTGGTGCGATTTTAAATATGCAAATAGTAAATTGTATGTGTTACCTAAGTCGGATGATTCTTCCATCTCGTATAAGGTATCATTAGTTAGAAGAACAAGACCGAATTTCTTAACAATAGACTTTTCTGATTTTTCCAATATTACAGGTGAAATAATTACACCTACACCTGATTAATCCACTTCTGGGAGAACTGATTGGTGTTGCTAATGCGGAAAAGAACGGATTAATGAGCAAAAATAATTATATTAAAATTGCTCAATCCATCACGTCTACCAAATTAATAAAAATAGAATCTTGGAATGGATATTCTACACTTGTATTTATTAGAACAAGTGGAGCAACCGGATTATATTCCATTGATGGTAACTGGGCGGACAGTGCGAAATTCACAAGATTGTCTGGTCCTTTAGGAAAGGATCACTTTAATGCATATAGAGAAGGAAATGGTAATATTTATGTAAAGACGACTACACAGTCAGAACCATTGACTGTTACGTCTGTAGGATCTAATCATGTTTTCAAATTTGAGGAGTCAGATAAAGATATTGATTCTTTAATAGTATTACAATGATCGGGAGGATTAAAAAACGGGTGGTCCGGTACAAGCCGGTGCCACCCGATCCTGATATGCACAACGCCATGTGCGGTGCAAAAGTAATAAATATCTGAATAAACCGCTATATTTTTCAAGATATAGAGATTTCTTCCAAATCTGATATACTGATTTCATCCGTCACGTTGGTGAAATAGAAGCGATGAGGTTCATATGCAAAAACCTCAATATTAGACCGCGACCACGTACCGTTATAAACATAAACATAAAAACTAGTTTCATCTTTAAAAAGTCTGATATTACTTCCTCCTTTTGCCAATAATATATTTGCGAATATATATATGTCTGAGAGGATCACACGAATATATCTGCAACTATCACTTGTGCTATTAGGTGCACTATAGATATGTAGTATATGGTTAATATTACTGCCATAATCACAAACCTTAAACAAAATAGCATTCTTATTTCCGGTAGAAATGTTATAAATCGTAGAATTTAAAGCTTGAACACTATCGCTCAAGCCTTTATTTTCTTTCGTAGCAATCCCTATCAGTTCTCCCAGGACTTTCGCGGCAGCCGAAGAAGATGTTAAAGTTGGGTTCTTGGAACCGTCCAAAGTACGGAGCCAAGAGAAGGTGTCGGACTGGGGCAACTGGTCCTCAAACTCATCTGTTCCGGCTGCCGCAGCGGCAGCAAATGTTGATATTTCTGATGCAGCGGAAACAATCCGTGCGGAAACTAATTCTGTCATCTCATCGACGGTCACCTGTCGTTCGTTGCCGTTTTTATCCACAGCTTTAAAGCCAACTATATTATTCAAATCCATAATGCAAATTTTAAAATTAAAACAAATACTTCACCCATGCAAAATAATTACTGTTCTCAATATAATTCGGATCATCCTCGTTGGAATATGCCTCCCTCTCAAACGATACCACCTTATACGCCCTGCCGGCATCCTTCAACCGTACCGCCATGACCAGCCACTCCACACCATACCAGAGATAGAATGCCAGCCCGGCCAGTACCAGCCACCAGGCGGAAAGGTCAAAACACAACAGCAAGATCCAGATAACTGTACCGATGGCAACTGCCATCTCAACCCATTGACGGGCGTGGGTACACTCATGGTTTCTCACTTTCTGAGTGATTTTCTCTTCCGGTCGCTTGCTTAAAACAAACGGACCGATTGTTATCGTATGGCAAGAACTGAACGCAAGCAGTAACTTTGCTAGAAGGTTGTTACAATATACCTTTTTCATGTTGTTCCTCCTTTTTATCTAAATAATCATTCAAAGAATCAGCCAGCAAACCGGGCAGCATGGAGGTGGAGCGTCTTATGATATCCACCTCCTCTTCGTCAATTTCTACACCTTCAGCAGTAGATTTGAATATCTTCTCGGCAAGGAGATGCGCCTTCAAACCCGCTACGTTCTTGTATATCCAGTCACCGTAGGCCTCAGTGATGTTGTTGGCTATCAGTTTTTCTTTCTTAATTCCGTCGTAAATAGGAAATTGTGCAAAATTTATTCTCATACTTTAATATTTTAAATGTTATAAATCCACCCAGGTACTTCCTCCATTCGTTGACTTGCGAATTCCGTTTCGCCCAACGGAAAAAATATAATTCCCACATCTTACATACAGAGTATCATCCGCTGTTGAAACATCCCCGGTTGATGATACAGTTATACTTCCACTTCTAATTACTGTATCCAAAATGCCTTGATATAAATGTCCGTCTATTGACTGAAACCGTTCATATTTCATTTCAAATTTGTCGTATTGCAGCAACAAATTATCAACATTCACAGCCGACATATTAGTGCTGCCGATAAAATTATTACCGATATTGAATCCACCAATTGTCCCCTTTGTCGCTATGATAGTTCCGGTGATATTCGCTTTCTGACAAAGAATCTCTCCGGTCTTTGTGTCCATCCTCAGATTAGGCTGGCCGTTAGTGCTGTCCTGTGACTGCATGATACCGTAAGGTGCCCCGTCCGATGTGTATCCGTTCAACTTGAACATAAAACCGGCTATGTTCGCCTTATCAGCAAGGAATATGTCGGTTACCAGACTTTTGTATTTCTGCATGGCTTCCCAGTTGGGATCTCCGTTAGCGGATGTAGGAGCCGCTGATACAGAACTTCCATAGTTGCGCACAAGAAAATTGTAATAAACTTCACCTATTTTGTGAATGATCTTGTCACGCTGTTTTGCATTCCATACGTATGTCTGTCCGGACGCCCATACTCCTCTGTCATAAGGGAACGCACCCGTAGCTCCTGTTGCTCCTATGGCACCATCATTTGCAACACCCACACCCTTTTCGGCCACATAATTGTCATTCCAAGCAGCAGCATCGGAAGCTGATTTATAAGCCCGGACGGCAAACTGGGTGTATCCGGCTGTCGCAGGTACGGATATCTGGCTGTTCAGTGTCGCACCTACATGAGCCAGCCAGCTTCCGTTGTATTTGCGTGCAGCCAGATAAAGCGTGCTGCACGTGCTTACATTGCCTGCCACATTCTGTTTGCAAGTGACAAGGAATCCAGACGGGGATGGCGTGCCTGTTGAAGTGAAGTTGATCACGCTGACAGGACTGTCCAGCCAGTAGGATGCCGACGGTCCGACGGGAGCAACCATCTCCTGCCAGTCCGCATGTACCGTCCGGTTCGCAGATCTGCCGGCGAGGATGTATCCGCCGTCTCTTTTCCTGCGGAGTCTGCCGTTTCTGAACTTGGCGATTTTAATCGGAGGGTTGGAGGTTTCAACCTTGCTTAAGTAAGATCCTCCGGCAAACGATACTGTACTGTTCTTGGCATACGGAGTATTGGCGGATTCCCAATGACCGGCTGCTGTGATGCTCTCACCATCCTTTCCGTCACTGCCGTCCACAACCATCGGAACAGTCTCGACATCAACCGCCTGACCGTTCACGTAGAACACGAACTTCAAGCTACTGGTAAAATTACCGGAAGCCACCCCGACACCATCACCGATGGGAACCTCGGCCGCACCGTCACGACTGTACTTCAACTCCCCGTCCGTTGTGGCCGTAGTGACCGCACCGACTGTCTTCATACGCCGGCAGGATACCGAAGCTACACTGTAACCGCCGTTCTTGTTCTTGCTGACCATCGTAGCCGAAGTGACAAGGCTATAAATTACCGCATCGGAACCGTCCGCCCCGCCACGGACACCGGTTATCTTGAAAGTCAGTTCACGGGTATAGAGCTGCCCGTTCTTCATTGCAGCCAGTGTGATGGTGACCGTATTCTGTTCCGGAACCGACTTTCCGGCAGCGACGGATATCGCCACCGCTCCGGTGGCCTTGCTTGTGCTTGCCGTGAAACCGGCAGGCGTGCTGACTGTTAAAGATTCAAGGGTGAGTTTCTCGGTACCGTACCACATGGACACATGGGTAGTCCATGACTGTGCGGAAGTAGTAACGCCGGTACTGGTAAGAGCGACGCTCACCATCTCATTGTCAAGGTCGGCCATGACATTCGACTCCCCGTCCTTACTCCAACGGTGCACAGGGGCCGGAGTGCTCCATTCACTCCATACTCCATCACGCTTCACACGTTTGCACGCCCATTCCACCTGATGGTCGGCATCCACGCCAAGAAAATCATCTGTCCAGCCTTCCGGTATATAATCATCCTGCTGCTTCGAATCCGGCTTGTCAGGGGTAAGGCCGATGATGTTGGTACGGGTGTAGATCCACTCGTAACCTTTGCCGTCCTTACCGTCAGTTCCGTCTTTGACCATGACCATCCACAAACCATTCCGGTATATGTAAGTACAATGGTCAGCCGTATTTCGGTAGCTGTCACCCTCCTTGGGATTGGACGGATGGGATGCGAACTCACCCAAGAAGGTGATACTCTCACCTTTAAGTTCACGACCGTCCAGCAGCATCTCCCAGTCTTCATGCACGGTCCAGTCGGCTGACTTCCCGGCAAGGATATAACCGCCATCCTTTTTCTTTCGATAATTGCCGTTCCTGAACCTTGCAATTTTAATCGGAGGATTGGATGTTTTCACCTTGGAGATAAAAACACAGCCCGCCAAAGTGACCATGGTATTGACCTCGTATGGGGTCTTAGAGGATTCCCAATGACCGCCACCTATTACAGACAGGCCCGGATCACCCTTGTCACCTTTGGCGGCTGATACAAGCCAGTCCGGATTGTTTTCGGATGGCTCGGAAGTAGTGCCCTTGTCATTGACGCACAACCATGTGGAACCGTTATGGGGCACACGGGAATAATACGCATACTTCCTGCCCGGCTCCCAGCTAGGGAAGTCGATAGGAACGCGGACTGTGCTACCGGTAATTTCATCAATTTGAAAAATCAATCCCGTCATGATGATATCCTGCAATACTGCCGAGAACCTGTCGCAGTTGATCCCGTTGATGGTCATACCCTTCTTCTTGCCGAACCAGCTCTTCATCTGTGCCGGCTCCGGGTCCCAGGTGTTGGCATTGTCAACAAGGGTGATGCAGCAGTTACCGTCACGCACGTCTATGATGATATAAGTCTGACGCTCCTTGTCGGTGAAGTTCCCCGTCTGTCCGAGACGCATCTCGTTATGGGGAACGAACTCATATCCGGGACGCGGAACCATCACGAATGTCTTCTCGTCGTAATCTGCGGAAGTGATACGGTACTGTATTTTCCGGAAACCAATAAAGTCACCGGTAGTGACGCTTTTGTCATGCCAGAAGCCTAGGAGGATATCGTCCGGCTTCTGTCCCAGCGGTACACCATCCTCCAGATCAGGGATGACAGTATAGCTGCCGTCACTATTGGCGACAAAGCTTTTTATCTTCAGCCCTCCGCCGGGACTTATAGTATTATATCCTTCAAAATAGGTCTGACGGTTGAAACGAAGTTCTGGTACACTCAGAGAGCTGCGCAGGACCAAAGCCTCCAGCTCGGCACGGGCGTCCTCACCGATGTAACCGCCCTGAACACCGGTGATAAAGTCACCGAACTTGGTATATTTCTTGATCAAGACTCCACCCAGTAAGGATAACAGAAAATTTGTAGAATCTTCCTTGTCTTTGCGTAAAAAGTATTTGGTGAGCTTTTCTATATCAGAATTATCCATGTTTTCTAGAATCCCGATAAATATGCGCCCAATTCTTTCAGCTGTATTCTCTCCTTCTGTAGATGCGTTTCTTACTTGAAGAGCCAGTTTCTTTAATATGTCAACAGAATCGCTCATTCTCCTATTACACGAAAAACAGTTCTATTAGATTTTAATTTCCCTTCACCGTTATAAAGTGGCATACCGCATTCTTTTAGGTAAAGCACGCATTCTTTCAGGTAGCGGTCAGCTATACTACATGCATCGCTATACACCATCATCTTTTCCTTGAATACTGTATGACTGCTATATTCACCTTCCTTGTTCACGAAGCCGAAACGGGATACATTTCCATCTCCATTTTTGACAATACAGGCATAGGTATAATAAGCCAAAGCTACGCGAAGTCCAGTGATGATTATCTTCTTTTTACATTTAGTTTCATAAGTACCTCCGTCAAGCAGTAGCTGGTATTTTTCAGGATTTTTTTTCACGTCAAGGAACAGTTCGTCTCCCAACGCTGATTTGATGTAGATATTCTCCGACTCACGGATGTAGGTTTCTATCTTGTCAGGATCGAGATGTACAGACATTCCGCGAGACAAAGCCGATACCTCATCTGTTGTTATTAGATACTGCTGCATTTCGTACATACTTTAATGGTTCCACACTATAATCATTAGAGGGGTTGACTACTTCATACCAATAGCTGAATATACGGCTAAAGGTACGCTCTATTAAGCGTTGTTGCTTGCTTACGATAGAATTGTAATACTCGAAAGCATCTTCCAAAATATCGCCTGAGAATCCGACTTTACCAATACGGATGCAATACCATGGCTCTTGGCCATAAGCTGAATAAATACGTTCAACCACACTTGCGTCAGTAACGGTAAATTCTTTGTCGTAATTTTGTGAGTTCAGATTTATTATTTCAGGTTTTTCCTCATCGCTTTCTAAAGTAACTTCCATAATCTTTCCTGCATTCGTATCACCTTGCAACTGGATGAGTGTATTTGAGAAACTGTCGTCATCGTCTGTATCTTTCACTTCGTTGCCTTCTTCGTCAAAGGTTATGTTCGATCCCTTTTTGGTGAATACCATAGCGCCAGGGAAGAAATTATTTCGTACATTTCTGTACTTGACATTGGACAGTCCTTCATCGGTACTCATTTCTGTAGCCACCCGGTCACCTTTCCCGACAGGATAAGTATTTTTCCCGGCCATTGACACCCATAGGATTTGACCTTTGTAGTATTCAATGCCTCCGGCTGCTTCTATTTGAGCCAGTATCACATCTTTTTGAGGGTTAAAAACATCTATATAGTCGATGTTTTCTTTCTTGACCTGCAGAGCTTTCCCTTTACGTGTCTTCTTTCCGCTCCAGTCTGGATGTACTGCTATTTTTGCCACATAACCGTTTTCATCTTCTTCTGTCAGACGGCAATTTTCAAATGGTACGTGCTGCATCTCCACTATCTCACAGAAAACATTGTAGTTAACATGGATTGCTATTCCATTGAGTTCGGACATGTCTTTGCATAGTAACATGTGCACATCATCCAATGTGTCACCTTTTCGATTGACTACATATTTGGAAAAAGCAACCTCACGGAATCCGTTTCCTTCAATGAAGTCAGCGAAACGGTCTGAGCATTCAGATGCAGTAGAGCTTGCAGCAATGATATTCTTTAATGTCTGCGGATATAGGTTGTCCTGTCCGTAGGCTTGAATTCCTAGATTTTGTAAATAGCTTGTATCAATGCGGTTACTGCTTTTCTTTTTTAAATCTCTTACTCTCATATTCGCGAGGTTTACGTTCGTCCTTTATTTCTTTTATTCAACTTTATCTTCGCCTTCTCCATTCATTGCGTTCACAATTTCAATGGCCTTGCTTAGATGCAGATTCAGAACTTTTTTACTGATTTTCTTGCCGTTGATTTGGAAATCTTTCAACGTGTCAGCCACGGATTCTTCAGAAACTCCGTCTTGTAATGATTCTACCATTGAATCAAGCAGGCTTTGATTGTATCCACATTTGTTAACACGTTCTTTCCAGTCCGTAGGTACATGGGCGAAATAAATTTCACCTTTCGGATTTTTGGCAAGGTACTTTTCAGCAACTTCATCAGTGAGGTTGTCATTAGTGTACATTTTATTGCTTCCGAACTCCGGTTGAAGCAGGACACCATTCTTTAATATATAATTACATTTTTCTTTCATACGGTTATTCTTTTTGATGTAAACAGTCATTTCGATTACAGCATCGCGATAGCAGTCGTTACACGATGTCTTGGTGAATTCTTTTCCTAATACTTCCTTGTACAATCTTTCTATCTCCGATTTATCAGAAGAGGAGTAGGAGGGAAGTTCTCCTAGCTCCTTTAATTTATCAACCACTTCTTCTAACTCCATAATCATTCAGTTGGTTTTGTCAGTGTTTCAACAAGCGTTTTTGTCGCATCGTAAGATGTTTTGTACAAGAATAATGCTGATTTGGGAACCTTGGTTTCTTGCAAAGAGATATTCCATCCCCCTTCCGTTTCTTCGGAATACTTGTCATTGCCGATCTCTGCGGCTTTCAAACCTTGGTAGTAACCGTAAACCTGGAAAGCTGAATCTCCCGGATTTTCGGTTTTATTTAACCCTTTGGCTTTATTTTCCAATACAACGACAAAATCACCGTTAGCAAGCCCGTCAATAATGTCATTGCATACATCGGGGTCATTTGCTAATACAACCATGTTCACTATGTTAGTAAACGTGTTACGATAGGTTCCTGTTGCCAAGGTTGTATTGGTACCAGTAAAGGGGGTTGCACCGAATACCTGTACCTTGTAACCTTTTTTACCTGTTTTCAGTGCAAGAGTTTCGATCACATTCTTACGGGTTGCGTTGAATGTAACCGCACCGAAATCCACGTCTGCGCGATTCATTATCACACCTTCCTGTTCCAGCCCGGGAACGATAGGATCATCGCACGATGGTGCGATGTCCTTTTTGATTGTTATATCACATATTGCCATATTTGCTCTTTTTCGTTAGTATGCTACCTGTACCAACTCATCTTCGCCAATCATGGAGCCTAATTTTCCTGTTGAATAAATGTAGTTCTTGCGGGCTTTCTTATCAAACCAGATATCCAAGTCCGACATCGGTTCGGTGCCCTCACATCCATACATCAAGTTCTCAGGAGAACATAAAACAGCACGATGCGGTAAGTTAAGTTTGGTTTTGTTGTTCTGATAGGCTTGAATAAATCTATCCCAAATGGAACATTTAACGATGGTTGTTCCATCGTATTTGCTGACCTCTACACCGTCAAATACAACTTCCCAGGGCATGATAACCTTGTACTTTTCTTTCATATCGTGAGTCAGAGCATCGCACATTGACTTGGTGGCGAAAATTGCGCATCCGTCTTTTTGGAAAATCCGGCTGTCGGCATCTTGCAACATCGCATCGAATATTGATGTGGCAATGCCTGTTTCTTTCATCTTTGATTTTTGTAATGCATATGATTCTTCTGCGTTGGCTGCAATTTCAGTGTGCTGTTCGGCATTGTTGGTACAGATGGCAAACAGACGTTTGAAAAAACCGTCACATGTTTTAAATAGTTCGATGTTTACTCCGTCAGTGATTTGACCACCTCCAGTGACAGACGCTGCTGATTTATCTCCAAACCATGTAAAACGCCACATCATTTTCATCATAGCTTCAGACAGCTTCGGCAGTACAATACCGTCCATATATTCGGTCGATGTCAGGTCTCCTATATTTGTTCCCGTTTTAAGGCAGTACTTGGCAATGGTGTTTTCCAAGTCTGTATAGCACATTTCCAAAGGAATTTGCCAATCTCCGATTTCCCATTCCTTTTGGGCGGCAGCGATAGCCACTTTTTTATATTCAGGGTCGCATCCGGAGCCGGCTACTCCGATATCTTCCATTTCACCGATAAAACCTGCTTTTTTACCGTTAGTCACATTGGGCATAAACGTCATAAAACGCTCCATGTCCTCGTTTTGAAAGACTGTTAACTGAATAAGGTCTTTCAAGTCTTTTACAGCCTGATTATCAGGTGTAAGTTTGTCAAAATCTAAAATAGGCATTTCCCCTCCTTTTATTACTTGTTGTTTCTTTTTTCTCTTTCTTCACGAAGTTTTCTCTGAATAGGCGTTTCATTTTCTTCTACTCCTTTTATACCCTTGTTGAACGTTTGGGTACGAGCTGACACTTTATAAGTACTACAATGTTTTGCCAGCCAGTTTTCGCCCCCGGCCATACGGACTGCGTTCAGAATCTTGTTGTCCTCAATGGTACGGGCATTCGTCTTTAGAGAAGCATTCTCAGTTTCCAACTCTTCTATACGGGCTTTTAAAGCTTTCACTTCATCCTCTTCCAATTCATCAGGATCTTTAATTTCTGTAATAACGCCATCTGTCACAATGATAGTCTTTCCGTCAGGCATGACATGTTCGCCATCGGGACTTGCTGTATCTCCTACTTGGGGTTCACCTTCATCTCTTTCCACGGTAAGCGTGTTACCTTCGGCATTTGTCAATTCCATAGATACGACCTGTACGTCTTCAATTTTTTGATAGCCGCATTTGGCCAGCAGCCTGTCTATGATCTGTCTCTTATACACATCTCCGAGCCCACGAGACCTCTCTACATCTCG
>ENA-UAMO01000764-UAMO01000764.1-human-gut-metagenome-genome-assembly--contig:-NODE-764-length-11221-cov-4.660398_pt1 | contig 11221 bp, 4 predicted proteins | sample MGYA00243287_ERZ654507 | MGnify/ENA primary metagenome ERZ654507 (study PRJEB26926, sample SAMN06164547) | human gut metagenome | biome: ENVO:00009003; feature: ENVO:2100002; material: ENVO:00002003... | reverse complement strand
GATGTAGAGAGGTCTCGTGGGCTCGGAGATGTGTATAAGAGACAGATACTAATCAGTGAATCTGATCTGTCGGACTATCCTTGCATGTTTCTGAAAGGAAACGGGACCAATGGCATATCCTCCATTTTTCCAAAAGTCCCCCTTGCATTTGGTGAAGACGGAGACCGCAGCCTCAAAATCGAAAAAGAAGCGGAATATATCGCTAAAACAAGTGGAAAAAGGAACTTTCCATGGCGCTACTTTGTCATTACCAAGGAAGACAAGCAATTAGTTGAGAACACTATGACCTATAAACTGGCTGATAAGAATCAGTTAGAAGATGTGTCATGGATAAAACCAGGGCAAGTAAGTTGGGAATGGTGGAACGGAGCAACCCCGTATGGGCAAGATGTAACCTTTAAAGCTGGTTGTAATTTGGAAACATACAAATACTTCATTGATTTCGCATCCAAGTTCGGAATCCCTTACATTATTATGGATGAAGGATGGGCCAAGAGTACACGCGATCCTTACACTCCTAATCCGGACGTAGACCTTCATGAGCTGATTCGTTATGGAAAAGAAAAGAATGTGGGTATTGTCCTTTGGCTGACTTGGTTAACAGTAGAAAAGAATTTTGACCTTTTCAAAACATTCAATGAATGGGGAATAAAGGGAGTAAAAATAGACTTCATGGACCGCAGCGATCAATGGATGGTTAACTACTACGAACGAGTAGCCCAAGAAGCAGCCAGACATCATTTATTTGTTGACTTCCATGGATCATTCAAGCCGGCCGGACTGGAATACAAGTATCCCAATGTATTATCCTATGAAGGGGTCAGAGGTATGGAACAAATGGGAGGCTGTAAGCCGGAGAATAGCATCTACTTGCCTTTCATGAGAAATGCGGTAGGCCCTATGGATTACACTCCTGGAGCTATGATCAGTATGCAACCGAATATCTATCGTTCCGAACGTCCTAACTCTGCAAGTATCGGTACCCGTGCATACCAAATGTCTTTATTTGTCATATTCGAAAGCGGTTTACAAATGTTGGCAGACAATCCGACCTTATATTACCGCAATGAAGATTGCACTCGTTTCATTACCCAAGTACCTGTAACATGGGATGAAACAGTTGTTCTGGAAGCTAAAGTAGGTGAATATGTAATCGTTGCGAAGCGTAAAGGAGAGAAATGGTTTATTGGTGGGATGACTAATGATAAGGAAAATGAAAGAGAATTTGAAATAAATCTCGACTTCCTGAAAGATGGCAGGACCTACCGTGTAACCTCGTTTGAGGATGGAATAAATGCAGGATATCAGGCAATGGATTACCGTATGAAATCGGCAACAATGAATAAGAATCAAAAGCTTTCTGTCAAAATGGCTAGAAATGGTGGGTTTGCAGCTGTTCTCGAATAAGCCTATACTGTAGAAATCAAGATATCTCCCATAAAAAAGAGACTGCCTCCAATCAAAAAATGAGGCAGTCTCTCTTTTTCATAACACTCTTTATCGCTTTTCCTATTCAGCCAAGAGAACCTCTAACTCTGCCACAGCAGCCATCTTAGCCTCTTTAATGACAGCAGACAGAGCCTGAAGTTTTACATAACGTGCTTTACATGGATTAAATTCAACTGTCTGTACTTCCTTTGAATCGGCAAATGTACCAGAAGCCACAGCTTTTCCCCACTCCTTGCCATCATGGCTGATATACACTTCATATTTACCGATTCTACCTTCCGAAGAATCCTGACGAGGTGTATATTTAAGACCTTTTACTGTAGTTTCTTTAGCTAATGCAATCTGTATCTCATGAGGATAAGGAGCCAGATAGAACTGGTTATGTACCGTATGCCAGAATGTATTAATATCACCATCCGCAGCCAATTTCATACTTCCATCAGCATCACTATCCACATATACAACCTTCTGTCTCTCTTCAGATGCACCCGATAAATTACGGACTGCATTGACATTTAATTCTGCTGCCGAAGCCCAATCCCGACCATAAATTTCAGATAAAGCAATCAATTTAAAGTAACGTGCCACAATTGGTTTCTCCAATGTTACAAACTGTGCAGAAGATGAATTTTCAAAACGACCTTTAGTCTTGTTTTCCCAGTTCTTTCCATCTTTACTGAAATAGAGCTCATAATCCTTGATACGTCCGTTCTCAGAGTTACGAGGTTGATAAATAAACTTATCAATCTCAAGTGATGAAGACATATCCACTACTATTTCGTGGGGATGTTTAGCCACAGGATCATTCCACCGACTATGCCAGATAGTATTCAGATCACCATCGATTGCGTTACGGGCCTCTTCACCCCCATTCTCACTACTAACTGATACAATTTTCCACAGTGAACGATCCACATATATCGGAAATTCAGCTGAAGTTCCCGCACTTTTTCCTAATTGTTCTGAAACGGCATATGCTTCCACATGACCACCAGAAATAAATTCGAAAGGTTCAGTATATATCTTCTCTTCTCCGCCATTCAGACTATAATGAACAGTAGCTCCGGGAGTATTAGTCTTTAAATTCAAATAACCATTGTTATCTCTTTCTATCAATACAGGCATACATACGGGCATCTGTACGCGTGCCTTCCTTATAAGTTCTTCTGTCGAATAACTTCTCTCCAAAGGTAGTATGATAAAACTGAAAACAGTAGGCTGGGAACGAAGTTCATACTTTTGCATCGGGCCAGGACCACAACTGGCATTACCAAGCGGACGCTGATTAGCATCCAGACAAAGAACAGTTTCTTTACGCATCGGTACTTCATACTTATGAAGCAACCTACGATGATTGGCAGAGTCAACCATATCCTGCGCTGTTGCATGCAAAGCAGAAGCAGACATCTTATCACCTGCAATAAAGACAAAGCCTATTCCATCAGGATTGGTTATTGAAATCCAACGCAGATCCTCGCGATTACCCATTTCCTGTGCTCTGACATAGTTCACCCATTGATCAGATACTAACTCATCATACACGCCTACGTAAGTGGCATCTTTTCGGTCAACATAGTTTTCCAACGGTCCGCGACCATACCAACGCATGCGTTCAAAGCCTTCCGGAAGTTCCATACGATAACCAATACGGGGAATAATTACACCTTTTGTTGAAGGAATAATAGTGCTATTAACCAAAATAGAACCATCGGCAGCCACCGTATATTCTATATTAGTTCGATAATCAAAACCCGTTTTTCCCCGATATAGATTCTCTATCTGCAGAGTTACCTTATTATCTTCTTTCCGCACATTCCAATGTCCAGGTTCAAGAGTCATCTGATACAAGCCTTTCTGATACCAGTCACCATCCACTTGCTTATCATTATCAGTAGGAGCACGGAAAGCATTCAATTCCAACCCTTTACTAATCATGGGCAATTCATTTAATGTATAAGAAGAGATCGTTCCCTGCTGCTTTGAAAAAGACGCTTCAAACTGCGAGCCTTTTACCAGATATGCATCATCAGTCTCTATCAGATCAATACTACCTTCTCCTGCTTTAAATACAGGCTTCGCACTATCAGAAAGTTTGAATTGCTCTGATGCTACCTCATATCCAGCCTTTTCCCATTCAGTATCTTGCTTTTGACAGAAGCGGAACTTTATAAAGTATTCGGCTCCCGGAATTTTATTGATCTGATTATCAGCTATAGTAATGACCTTACTGTCCTGTGCGTTCAAGGACAATTCTTCCAGATTAGCCGAGAATACAACTTTTCCATCCTCTTCAATCTCATACCTTCCATATAAGTCATCCAACCCTGCATGAAATCTCTTATTAGTCAGTTTATACGTCCCATTTCCCATAGCCTCAACCCATACAGGCTGATGTATTTTTTTCACCTCGTATGCCTTGGCAGAGTATGTACGATCGGAAAAGATTACGCCATTCGTGCAAAAATTACCGTCATTCGGTGTATCTCCAAAATCTCCTCCGAAGGCCATATAATAACCGGAACCATCCGGAGCAGGCATCTTAATACTTTGATCTACCCAGTCCCAGATAAAGCCACCGACAAGTGCAGGATAGCGCTCGTAAGTTTCCCAATATTCCTTGAAATTCCCGATTGAATTACCCATCGCATGAGCATATTCACAAACCACATGAGGTTTGACCGTTTCTCCATTCTGGAATTTCTGTAAACGCTCCTTCCCTACGCTTTCCAGCCATTGCACATCGGGGTACATAGAACTGGTTACATCGCAATAAGAGCTATTACCTTCATAGTGAGTAGGACGGGTATCATCGAGCTTCTTAACAGCCTCTGCAGCAGATTTAAAGTTAATGCCATTACCGGATTCGTTGCCCAACGACCACATGACTATAGAAGCATGATTTTTATAGCGTCGCACCATATTCTCACTGCGTTCCGTAAATGCTTTCACCCATGAAGGTTCAGAGGACAATGCCATAAGACCATGGCATTCTACATTGGCTTCGGAAAGAACATATATACCATATCTGTCACATAAATCATAGAAATAAGGATTATTAGGATAATGAGAAGTACGTACAGCATTAATATTCAATGACTTCATCAACTGTACATCTTTTTCCATTTCTTCTTTAGATACCGTACGACCATTCTCCGAACTATGGTCGTGTCTGTCAACTCCCTTAAACAAAGTTGATTTTCCATTAATCAACAGCCGACCATCTTGCGCCAGTTCAATCTTACGAAAACCGACCTTGACACTACGAATATCTACAGTTTTCCCTTTTTGCTTTAAAAGAATAGTGAGATTATAAAGGTTGGGCGTTTCTGCCGTCCATTTCAAAGGATTCACAACCTCAAACTGAAGTTTATTCGTTCCCGTTACAGCACGCGCATTTTGGGTAGCAATCTCTTTACCATTCTGATCCGTCACCTTCACTTGAATCTCGTTATTACTTCTTTTACCTGTAATATCTATATCCAGAGAGACGGATGCATTTTTATACTCCTTGTCTAAATCCGTACGGAAGAAGAAGTCTCTGATTTGCGTTTTAGGAGCCGACCACAGAAATACATCTCTGAATATACCGCTGAAACGCCAGAAATCCTGACACTCCAGAAAGCTACCATCTGTAAAGCGATACACACCTCGACAGCAAGAACATTCTTTCCAGCTTTCAGATAAGGAGTCAGATTAAATTCGGCAGGCAGGTAGCTGTCCTCCGAATAGCCGACCTTTTTACCATTCACCCAAATATAAAAACCGGCTTCTACCCCATTAAAACGAATAAAGATGTCACGTCCTTTCCATGAATCAGGCAATATAAACTCCCTGCGATAACTACCGACAGGATTAGGCATCGTCGCAAAAGTATAGTTAGACGGACGAGGTTGAATTACATTAGGCCACTGAATCTTTTTCCAATCCCACTCACAAAAAGGATAAATCACATTGCAATATAAGGGCTTATCCCAGTTTTTATTATGTCTTACGGCCTCTATCTGCCAGGTTGCAGGGACTTTAATATTATCCCATTGGCTTACATCATATTCCGGTTTACAGAAATCCTGCGGTCGGTCTTTCGGGTCAGCCACCCAATGAAATTTCCATATTCCATTCAGCGTTTTGTAATAAGGTGACTCTTCAATAGTCAGATTCATTGCTTGTTGTTCATCGGTAAAAGGAATAGCAATCTGAACTGCTTCTTCCTTATTGACTCCCGAGACATACTCATTGCTCCACTCCGGCTTATCCGTGGTTTGTGCTGTTACAGATAAAGACATAAACAAAAGTGCAATCCATGCACTTCGCATGATTCGTAGTTTCATAATAATTGATTGAGTTATTTAGTTTAAATGTTCTTCTATAATATTTTCCTAAAATTCATTCGATTACAAATGTAGCGGCTTTTACCTATTTCATACCATAAATTTGTGACATTATTATACACATTTATCAAATATAACCGAATAATCTTCACTATGATCAGATTATTTCCTAATTTGAACAATCGTTTACACCTTTTCTTCTTTTAAATCTCTATTTTTACAATCAGCTAAGGCACTTAAATTATACAATAACAAAAATTACAAAACATGAGAAAAGCACATCTGATGCTAGTTGGTTTACTACTCTCTTTTGCAGCAAACGCAACCAATGATATTCCCCGGCCGGAATATCCCCGCCCACAATTTGAAAGAACTACCTGGGTTAATTTAAATGGTACGTGGACATATGAATTCGATCTTGATGATTCCGGGAAAAAGCGTAACTTACCTACGGCAAAGGAGCTTAGCAAAACAATTACGGTTCCTTTCTGCCCGGAAAGCAAACTATCCGGAGTTAATCACACGGACTTTATAAAAAAAATGTGGTATCAACGTTCTCTGCCGATACCTGCTGACTGGAGCAACAAGAAGATTTTACTCCATTTCGGCGCTGTCGACTATTTAGCAGAGATTTATATAGACGGACGCCTTGTCGGTTTTCATAACGGCGGGAGCTCTCCTTTTGTAATAGATATCAGTCGCATAGCCAAACCCGGGAATAGTCACAATCTGGTAGTATCCGTGTCCGATGATGCAAAATCGGGCCGTCAGGCATGCGGCAAACAGTCTCCGGAGAAGAACTCCTTTGCCTGTTTTTATACCCGTGTCACAGGTATCTGGCAAACGGTGTGGATGGAAGCGCTCTCTCCCTGTGGACTGAAATCGGCAAATACCTATCCAGATATCAACAATAATCAATTGATCATTACTCCGGAATTCTATCAGATATCCAATGACCAGACACTGGAAGTTACGATCTATGACAGCGAGAAAAAAATCGCTCAAATGACATCAAAATGTGCCAATGGCAGTAACCTGATCTTACCGATAAAGAATATCAAGCTCTGGAGCCCCGAAACTCCCCACCTTTACGATATCAGTTACTGCGTCAAAGATGCCAAAGGGCAGATCATCGATGAGGTAAAATCATATGTAGGTATGCGCAAAGTGCATATAGCCAATAGCAAATTTTACTTGAATAACGAGCCTTATTTCCAGCGTCTGGTTATGAATCAGGGGTATTATCCTGATGGAATCTGGACTGCACCTACCGATGAAGCCCTTAAAAATGATATTTTACTAAGTAAGAAAGCCGGCTTCAACGGGGCACGGCTTCATCAAAAGTTTTTTGAAGAACGATTCCATTACTGGGCAGATAAGCTGGGATTTATCACTTGGGGAGAGTCTCCTAACTGGGGAATGAATCCCGATGACGAGATCGCATCAAGAAATCTTCTCAGTGAATGGATAGAGATACTCGAACGAGACCGTAATCACCCTTCTATCATCACATGGGCACCTCTTACCGTACCATTGAGCAATGTTACATCCGGTACATTTGCACGCTTGGTATTTGACCTGCAAAAACTGACAAAAGCAATCGATCCCAGTCGCCCGTTCAACGACCTTACCGGCAGTGGATTCCATTTCCTGACAGATATCTGGAGCATCAGTACTTACGAACCGGATGCAACACGTTTCGCACTAAGCTTAAAGCCGGACAAGAACCAGGCAGCTTATGCCAACCAACCTTTTATCATCGGTGAATTCGGTGGTATTGTATGGGAGACATCCAGAACCAAGGAAGACACATGGGGACATGGAGGAACATTTACCAACGAAGATGCCCTCTTCGAACGCATCGAAAAACTCATCAATGCGATTCAATCCTCCGGAATCATCAGCGGACTCTGCTATACACAGTTTTCAGATATCGAACAAGAGAAAAACGGTATCTACACTTACGACCGACAGCCTAAATTTGATATGGAACGGATTAGATCTATCTTTGAAAAGATTCCAAGCAGACCGATAAAGAAATAAGTTCAGCTTGCTAATAGTATAATTCAGCCCGTCAATATATTCAAATCGAATTATATCGACGGGCTGAATATCCCTTTAATCAGGGTGCAACCTTACCGTTTACTCTCAATATATTCAATCGCTTTTCTAATCCACATATCTTCTCCTGCAGCTATATCTTCTACAGTCTGTTCCACCGGAATATCAATAGTCACTCCATCCCGTTGATTTAATTTCCATTCAGGATAGAATGCTCCCGCCATTGTATAGGTGAATTTAATTCCCCGAGGCAAATATAAATATCCGACATGACCGTTCGCACCGGCAGTTTGCGTACCGATAACCGCACTTTTGGGTGCCACTCTATAAGCGACAGACATTAGCTCTCCAAAACTCTGAGTCATCTCATTTACAAGAATAGCAATCTTACCTTTGAAATAATCAGGATTTTCTTTAAAACCAATTTTTCCAATTATATCAAGACCAAAGTTACCCGGAAATTTCTTCGAATTAATGGAATACCACATAAATGTAGTTGGTTGAGGATAAAGGTATTTTCCAAGTACTTCCATAATATCCCATCTCGGATACTTACGCATATCCAATATCATTCCTTTGGCATTCAAATTTGTTTTCATCATCTGATCCAGTTCCGGAAGCCCCATTATACCTGCATCTACATAAAGAATCTTTCTGGCATCCAGTCCGTAATCTGACGGACTCTTCCGACCTTTAAAAGATGCTCTTTCAAAAGACTGCATGGGTATCGCATATTCATAGGACTGCCCTTGATTCTCCACTGTGACTTTCATTTCATTCTCCGATGTAACAAATAGTCTGAATGCGACATTCCTCAGTAAACCATGCTCATTTGAAGAAGGCAATATAGAACGGTAATTGTCGATTATTTCCGAAATCGGTTTATCATTTACAGCCAGTATGACCGATCCACGCTCAATCTGCTTTAATGCAGTTGATTCTACTACAAGCTTACCGTCCGTTGTCTGAGTCAATCCCAATGGAAGACCATACAATCGGGGAGCATGATTCGGAAATTCAAGCCCTCCATGTGAATCATTGATTTCAGCAGCCAGTTTTCGTATAGAATGGTCCAAATCTTTTTCCGAAGAGGCATAAATAAATTCAGGCAGATATTGCGCCAGCAGAGTACTCCATCTATGGTCTGTAAGGTTGGCGTAAGGATATCCATGTTCGATGGCATTCCACAATCTATAAACCGTAAGAATACGATATCCCTGATCTTCCCAATCGATTGAAGGATAAGGTTTGTCTCTGGCAAATTCCACCTCCTCCTTTCCGGTTAATATCGGAAGATAGTAGTTCAATACACTATTACGTTTGGCATTCTTGATTCTCACTAGTTTTTCAGACAGTTTCTTATCGAAGACATTCGGATCTTCCAGCCAGCCAAGCTGTGCAAAACGATGATATTGGGCCGAATCTCCGATTACATACTCCTCGGTTTCCGTGATTTTACCGTACTTATCTATCCATTCGTTTAACAGTGAGTTCCTTTCCTTTTTGCTCTTCGCAGCTGCTATCCCGGGCATCACTCTGAACAATTCAAAATCCCAGTTATACTTTCCAACCACAACCTGCGGATGAAAATACTTAAGGAATCCCCAAACCTTGCCCAAAACCACAAGATTTTCCAATGTTTGCCCGTCAACGTCTCCAAGCGATATTCCTGAATTTCCTGCGAACTCCAGATCCTTGTCCACTTCAACATCCGGATTCTTAATTAAATCAAGTGACTGTCCATCTATCAGCACCTGGCAGTCGTTCACCCAAAGCCTGGCCTCCCCATCACAGAGTATTCGAAAGAAAAATTTCTTGGAACGTGTAAACGGCATTTCCACACAAAAGTCTTTCCAGCCCTGACTGCCGTTACATTCCAAACCAATAGCCTTCTCGTCTATTCTTTGAAGGTGGGTATCCAGTTTAATTGCGAAACTCACTTTGGCATTATTTGCCTGCTGATATTTGTATTTGCCTTTAAACACAATCGTCTTACCTGTAATATCGCGGTTATTCATGCCGAAATAAGCTTCTGTTTTCTTTCCCCGTACAGACGGAATCAACAATGACGACTGATTATTAAAGAGCACTTCTTCATCTACCCGAATATCTTGATTTTCACTATACCAAGCCATCTTAGGCATTTCCCGCATTGGATCAAAGGAAATAATACGCGTACCGGTAAAAGTAAGAAGTCCCTTTTTACTTTGATCAGACTGCGCATATAAGTTAAAAGCAACCAACGCGAACACTAATAAGCCAACTAATCTGTTTTTCATATGTATCATAGTTTTGTTGTCAATTCAAATATTTACAGGTTTGTACTCTGGACACACCAAAGGTCAGAAAAAAGAAACACTACCAGAGAAAATATCTGTTCATAATTTAGCAATATCTGTTTATTTCAACCCTAAACACATGTTTTAGCGAAAAATTCGATATACTCAACAAGAAAACAGAGACAGCTTCATACGTTTCGGACGTAATCTCTATTTTATAATTCAAACATAATATCATCTTATCTATTATGAGTATCTTTGCACTCCGAATATATACTTAACTATGAATAAAGTCAACGGTTTCCTGTACGGTCTGCTTTCGTCGGCCTCTTTTGGGCTTATCCCCCTATTCACCATTCCTGCCATGCAGGCGGGCATGCAATTCGAATCGATACTCTTCTATCGCTTCCTGTTTGCGTGTATGGCATTAGGCGGGATTCTACTGATCAACGGGCAATCCTTTCGAATCAGCAGACGGGACATTCCTTCCCTGCTCCTGCTTGCGATACTTTATCTGATGTCTGCCGTCTTCCTGTTCTGGGGATATAAGTTTATGGCAAGCGGTGTAGCCACCACCATTCACTTCATGTATCCGGTACTGACTACCCTGGTCATGATGCTATTCTTCAAAGAAAAAAAGTCCGGTTGGCGGATAGCCGCCATCGCCTCTGCCGTGATAGGTGTCTACTTCTTATCCGGTGGAAATACAGAGACAGGAAGTTTCTCATTTTTCGGCCTTTTCATCGTTCTTTTATCAGCATTGGGATATGCACTGTACCTTGTCACAATGAGCCAGTTAAAGATCGGCCGGATGAAAGGATTACTGCTCACTTTCTATGTCTTTCTTTTCGGAGGAATCTTTCTCTTTATCGGAACCAGCAGTATCAGCCATCTTCAGCCTATCAGAGAATGGCATACTGCCGGAAATCTAATCTTGCTGGCATTGATCCCGACCGTCGTTTCTAATCTTGCACTGGTCAGAGCAGTAAAAAGCATCGGCTCCACACTCACCTCTGTATTGGGAGCTATGGAGCCGGTAACTGCCGTATGTGTAGGCACTGTCTCTTATACACATCTCCGAGCCCACGAGACCTCTCTACATCT
>ENA-UAMO01000752-UAMO01000752.1-human-gut-metagenome-genome-assembly--contig:-NODE-752-length-11361-cov-50.309835_pt1 | contig 11361 bp, 7 predicted proteins | sample MGYA00243287_ERZ654507 | MGnify/ENA primary metagenome ERZ654507 (study PRJEB26926, sample SAMN06164547) | human gut metagenome | biome: ENVO:00009003; feature: ENVO:2100002; material: ENVO:00002003... | reverse complement strand
CCTACTCGGTGCTCGGAACCGCTACGCTCTAAGGTTGGCGGACCATCAAAGGTCTCGCCAGATTGTGCGGGATGGGACCGCCTGGGTGCTGCTTGCTTGCGAGCTGGTGATGGGCTTACTGCTACTTGCTTGCGGCCTACTGAGGGACTTGGGGACCGCCTGGGTGCTATTGGGGCATCAAAGGTCTCGCCAGATTGTTTGTCGGCTGGCGCATTCAATGTTCCTATTAAGGCGGTGTCGATACAATGGTTGTCGAAACACTATGACGAGATAGAGGACGAACCGGGGATGATAGTGATTGACGAGGCGCACCATGCGCTTGCCAAGACCTATAAGGAGATGTGGGAGAGATTCCCGAATGCTAAGTTCCTGGGACTGACGGCTACTCCTTGCCGATTGAATGGTAAGGGATTTACTGATCTGTTTGATGTCTTGGTGCAGTCGTGGAGTGTTCCCGAGTTTATCAGCAAGGGAAGATTGGCGACATACGATTTTGTAAGCATCAAATCGGATGGTGTGACGCAACGGCTCATCGACTCCTTGCAGAAGCGAGGGGCAGATGGTGACTACCAAAACAAGGAAATGGATATGCTGTTGAATAAGAAGCCGAGCATCGAAAGGCTCTATCAGAGTTTGGAAGAATTTGGTAAAGACAGAAAGGGAATCGTGTATGCTATCAATATTTCTCATGCTAATGCTATTGCCGAGTTCTACAGAGAACACGGCATAGCGGCTGTTGCTATTGATAGTAAGACTCCTGCGAGTGAGCGCAGAATGCTGATTGAAAGATTCAAAGCTTCTTCCTTATCTTTTTCGAAAATCACCCCGTCCCTCTTTACCCTTAAAGAGGGCTCCACCTCTCACCCCGACCCTCTCACCCTCAGGGGAGAGGGAGGAAACCGCCCTACTCGGTGCTCGGAACCGCTTCGCTCTAAGGTTGGCGGACCATCAAAGGTCTCGCCAGATTGTGCGGGATGGGACCGCCTGGGTGCTATTGGGGCATCAAAGGTCTCGCCAGATTGTGCGGGATGGGACCGCCTGGGTGCTGCTTGCTTGCGGGCTGCTGATGGAGTTGGCGATAGACTGGGTGCTACTTGCTTGCGGGCTGCTGATGGAGTTGGCGATGAACTTGCTCCTATACAAGTGTTGGTGAATGTGGATATATTCTCGGAGGGATTTGACTGTCCGGATGTGGAGTTTGTACAGTTGGCTCGACCAACGTTGTCGCTTGCCAAGTATCTGCAGATGGTGGGACGTGGATTGCGAGTGGCTAAGGGAAAGAAGAACTGCGTAATTATAGATAATGTAGGACTATATCGGGTGTTCGGGTTGCCTTCGCAAGTATGGAACTGGAATGCGATGTTCGAGGGAAAGCTGAAAGTTGGCAAGAGAAAGGAGACTCCGAAGGATAGAGAGTTTTTCCTGATGAACGAGAAGCAAGACGATATTCAGATTCATCCTGACTCAGAAATGATGATGGTGATGAGCCATGAAGAATTGCTCCAAACACTACAGTATCGTGAGTTTGTAGATAGCAAAGGGGAGTTTGCCATCATCAAGCTGCCTGATGGAAAGATGACGGTAGTGAACCGACAAGGAGAACAGGTACTGGAACCAGGCGATTACTATGACATGAAGCTGTTGGATGGCAACATCCTGTTCTACCGACCTCGCAGAAAGGCGAAATGCTATTATGACCTGTTGGCAAAAGCTGTCATCGACGATGGCACTAACGTAGCAGAAGCTCCCCATGTTGTCAACATAAAAGGATGGGAGTTTATAGAATATAACGACATCTTCATGTCTCGAACCCAAGAAGATTTTTCTCTGCCTTATCATCCTTCACAATATGATTTTCTGAATTATGGGTACTATATGATATTCAGATTCAGACCTTCTGCTCCCGGTTGTCAGGTATGGTACTATTGTGAGGGTGATGAAGGGAAGATGCGCATGAGCAATGAAGAGAGCAGGAATGTATGTTTCCTGCGTAATGATTACGAACATGTGTATTGGTTATGTGCAGTCCTGTATGGTGAACGTATCGTTGTCATGGACAGCAAAGAGGACTACTACCTGGTGGATTCAAATTTGAAGAAGACTTATATAGGATGCAATCATCCAAAGAATGAGAAGGAAGATTTGAATTTTGTGATGCCTCGCCTTGGCAAGAAATACTATCATGAGGCGATGTTGCAAAAGAAGGAAATGGAAGCAAACGAGATGCTTCTTTTGCATGAGAAGTCGGAGGCAGGACATGTAGAATTGTATCAGGCAGGAAAGAAATGGGGCGTGAAGGTAGATGGTAAAGTTATCGTTCCACCCCTCTACTGCAGTATAGCGCAACCTGTTGGTGCCTATTGCGCCTTTGAAGAGATTCCCAGACATTGGGGTGTTATGACATTGAAAGGAAAAGTGATTGTTGATGCCAAATATGAGAAGGTGGAGATTCGTGACAATGGAATCGCCGTGGTAACAGGCATCACGGGAAAAACACAGACAATCAATCTTTTAAAGGTAAAAGAGTAAAAAAGTAAAAAGGTAAAAGAGTAAAAAGGTAAAAGAGTAAAAAGGTAAAAAGAATTTTTGCTTTTTGAAATGGCAATGAAGAAGTTAAAGTTCAATATGAAGTAAAATAAAAGCCGAAACAGATAGCTGGATATAGCTTCTGGTTCGGCTTTTTTTCTTTATTCTTCCTTGATTTTCCAATCTCTGATAGTTCTCTGGGTACTGTCGAAGCTGATACCGATTTTAACCAGTCGCTTACCTTCAGAATGATAAGGCAACATGTAGCCTTTTTCGTCTATCTGTGCCAAAGCCTCTTCGGCACTTTTATCTACCTTCAGCTCGAAGACGTATATCGTATCTGGCATGTGCATTACAGCATCAGCCCTGCCAATGGCGCTCTTCACTTCCGTACGGATATAGATGTTGAGGAAACTGAACATCAGATAGAAGATAGTCTGATAATGCTTCTCGCTGTGATTCTCCAGATCGTATGGTATCGTAGCCATATAGGTGCGCATGTGTTCCAGTGCCGCCTCGATATCATTCCGGTAAACCGCCTTGCAGAACCCCAAAAGGAAGGCATTGTTGTCAGAACGGCGAGGATTCACATAATGGGGAATCAATGAATTGAGCAGTCCGTCGCGTACCTCTTTGTTTGGGATGCCCAGGGTATATTCCTGAAACATCGGCTCATATTTCTTGATGGTCAGATAGCCACTCTGGTAAAGCAATGGCAAGGCATCTGTCATTTCTTCTGTAGATTGGTCGAAGGAACTCAATACCGCCTCCTGACTTTCCAATGTAGAAAGATTGACATGATACTTATCCAAGAGTTTCAAGAGGAAGGACGGCGTGCCGGAACCAAACCAGTAAGGAGCAATCTTTCCTGCATTCAGTGCCTTTACCAGACTGAAAGGATTAAAGATATCTTCTGATTTCTCACTGAAATGATAACCATCATAGAATTGCGTCAGCTCTTTCAGACACTCCTCATATGTCATATTCAGTGCTTCACCCATAGCTTCAATGTCCAGTTTCATCTGCGTGGTAAGTTCTGTCTTGCTGATGCCGCAGATGGCTGAATATTGGTCGAACAGACTGATATTGTCGAGGTTGTTGAGTTCGCTGAAAATGCTGAGCTGCGAGAACTTGGTGATACCAGTGATGAAGGTGAACTCCAGGTATGGATCAAGCATCTTCAGAGGACTATAGAAGTTCTGCATGATGCGGCGGAGCGGTTGCAGGTTCTCTTTTTCATGAACTACGTCCAGCAAAGGGGCATCGTATTCATCGATGATGACTACAGCCTTTTCGCCCGTTTTCTCGTAAGCTTTCTTCACTAGGTCTTTTAGGCGGAGGTTTGCATCCACCTGATGAGTCTTATACCCCCAGATAGTCTCCTGCTCTTCAAGCATATCAGCCAGATATCTTTCCAGTTGCTCTATGCTCATGTGCTTGGCACCGCTCAAGTCGAAATGAAATACAGGATGCTTCACCCAATCCTTTTCATAATCTGCAATGGCTAATCCCTCGAAAAGTTCCTTTCTTCCCTCGAAATAGGCTTGGAGGGTAGAGGCAAAAAGCGATTTGCCGAATCGTCTTGGGCGACTCAGAAAAACATATTTCATCCCTTTTTCTCTAAAATCCACGATGTATTTGGTCTTATCTATATAGAGATAACCTTTCTCGCGGATTTCTTCAAAGGTCTGAATTCCTACAGGATATTTATTTACTATTTTTGCCATATTCTTACGCACTTTACGTTTTGCGCTGCTAAGGTACGAAGAAAATCTGAATTAGCCAAGCATAAATGCAAATATTTATTCTACCCGTCATCTTATTCTTGGTAACCTGGTTTGCCCCAAAGGGTATGTAAATCAAGAAATAAAAAAACGGAGCGTGATTTCACAACCACACTCCGCGCAAACTTAAACAACCAATAAAAGAAATAGATTGATCGTTCAATTGTTATATCTGATGAAGAGTAGCTCTTACTAGAGCTTTGTGTTATTATCTGTCAGAAATATGTCTTATCTATTTTGAATACATTGCTGATTAGCGGATGAAAAGGAGTTCACGATACTTAGGCAAGGTCCAGAGCTCATCGGCTACTGTCAACTCCAACTTGTCAATCTGATAACGGATTTCCTCCATCTTTGGAGCTACCGTGTCATGATAAGCTATCGCCTTATCGTGCTCATTCTCAATCTTGTTGGCTACCTTGCGGGCATTTACTAATTCCTCAACACCGGTCTCGATAATCTGAGTGCGCTCAGCAATCTTCTTGATGATATTGATGTTGCGGGCTGTCAACTTCTTGCCTTCCTCGTCGCCGAAGATGTCAATCATGTTCTCCACATTCTTAGCCAACTGGCTCTGATAGTGAGTAGCCACTGGGATGATGTGGTTCATGCTCAAGTCACCCATTACACGAGCCTCAATCTGAATCTTCTTGGTGTAGGTCTCCCATTTCACCTCGTTACGAGCTTCCAACTCGTTCTTCTTCATGACGCCCATATCCTCGAACATCTTGATAGATGCAGGGTCGAGATAACGCTCGAAAATCTTAGGACAGCTCTTCTCGCAGTCCAGACCACGCTTAGCTGCTTCCTCTACCCACTCATCTGAGTAACCATTACCGTCGAAACGGATTGGCTTGCAGGTCTTCAAATCCTGACGAACGATATCGATGATGGCAGATGTCTTGTCCTCACCCTTGGCAATCAACTCATCCACACGCTTCTTGAAGTCGGTCAAAGCCTCGGCTACGGCTGTGTTCAATACAATCATTGCTGATGCACAGTTAGCCTCAGAACCTACGGCACGGAACTCGAAACGGTTACCGGTGAAGGCGAATGGTGATGTACGGTTACGGTCGGTGTTATCAATCATCAACTCTGGAATCTCAGGGATATCCAACTTCATGCCCTGCTTGCCAGCTACGGTGAAGAGATCCTTCTTGTCGGCTTTCTCAATGTGCTCGAGAAGATCGGTCAACTGCTTGCCGAGGAATGAAGAGATGATTGCTGGAGGTGCCTCGTTGGCGCCCAGACGATGAGCATTGGTAGCGCTCATGATAGATGCCTTGAGCAAACCGTTGTGCTTGTATACACCCATCAAAGTCTCTGTGATGAAGACTACGAAACGGAGGTTATCCTCTGGTGTCTTGCCAGGACCATGAAGCAGAATGCCTGTATCTGTAGCGAGACTCCAGTTGTTGTGCTTACCGGAACCGTTGATGCCTGCGAATGGCTTCTCATGGAGAAGTACGCGGAAACCGTGATGGCGAGCTACCTTCTTCATCAAGCTCATCAGGAGCATGTTGTGGTCAACGGCAAGGTTGGTCTCCTCGAAGATAGGTGCCAACTCAAACTGGTTTGGTGCTACCTCGTTATGGCGTGTCTTGCAAGGAATACCGAGTTCAAGAGCCTGGATTTCCAAATCCTTCATGAATGCCTGAACACGCTCTGGGATGGCTCCGAAGTAGTGGTCGTCCATCTGCTGGTTCTTTGCAGAATCGTGACCCATCAGGGTGCGGCCTGTCAGCATCAGGTCAGGACGTGCTGCATACAAGCTTTCATCTACCAGGAAGTACTCCTGCTCCCAACCGAGATTGGAAATAACTTTCTTGACATCTGGGTTGAAGTAGTGGCAAACCTCTGTTGCTGCAACGTTTACAGCGTGCAATGAACGGAGCAATGGAGCTTTATAGTCGAGTGCCTCACCTGTGTAAGAGATGAAGACGGTAGGGATACAGAGTGTATCGTCGATGATGAATACAGGTGATGTTGGATCCCATGCAGAATAACCGCGAGCCTCGAAGGTAGAGCGGATACCGCCAGATGGGAAAGATGATGCATCAGGCTCCTGCTGAACGAGCAACTTGCCTGAAAATTCCTCGATCATACCACCCTTGCCATCATGCTCGATGAAGGCATCGTGCTTCTCGGCAGTACCTTCTGTCAATGGCTGGAACCAGTGGGTGTAGTGGGTTACGCCATTCTCGTCAGCCCACTGCTTGATGCCTTTGGCTACGGCGTTGGCGATGTTACGGTCGAGACGTGCTCCGTTGTCGATGACATCTACCAGTTTCTCATAGACATCTGCAGGGAGATACTTGTACATCTTCTGTCGGTTGAATACCTTCTTTCCGAAGAATTCACTTGGTCGCTCGCTAGGAGCGGTTACCTCAACAGGCTTTCTCTTGGAAGCCTCTGAAACAGCTTCAAATCTTAAGTTGCTCATACCTTATATTTTTAAATGTTTAATGTTCAATGTTAAGTGTTGAATTATTTTCCTAGCCATTTGGCAATTCTCTCCATGGCTTCCTTGCAGTCCTCATGCTCGCCGAAGGCGGTGAGTCGGATGTAGCCTTCGCCCGATGGACCGAAGCCGACACCTGGAGTGCAGACTACGCTGGCACCATAAAGCATCTCTTCGAAGAATTTCCAGCTAGGTGTATTGTTTGGCGTCTTTACCCAGAGATAAGGTGCATTCTCACCGCCATATACTCTCAAGCCGAGTTTTTGGAGTTCTGCTCTCATGAAGTGGGCATTCTCCATATAGTAATTGATGGTTGCCTTTACCTGTTCCTTACCCTCTGGGGTGTAGATGGCTTCGGCAGCACGCTGGCTGATATAGCTTGTACCATTAAACTTGGTGCACTGGCGGCGGTCCCAGATAGGATTCAATGCCACTTCCTCACCTGTCAATGTCTTTGCCTTCAACTCCTTAGGAACGATGGTGTAACCACAACGCACACCGGTGAATCCGGCAGTCTTCGAATAACTGTGGAATTCTATCGCTACCTTTCTGGCTCCACGAATCTCGTAGATAGAATGAGGAATTGATGGGTCGGTGATATATGCCTCGTAGGCTGCATCATAGAGGATGATGCTCTCGTTCTTGATAGCATAGTTTACCCATTTTCTGAGTTCTTCTTTCGAGATGACCGTACCCGTAGGGTTGTTTGGATAACAGAGATAAATCATGTCCACACGGTGGTCTGGAATCTGAGGGATGAAGTCGTCGCTCTCATCGCAAGGCATGTAGGTTACATTGCTCCACTTGCCGTTCTCGAAGATTCCCGCTCTACCTATCATCACGTTAGAGTCTATATAAACCGGATAAATCGGGTCGGTAACGCCGATGTTGTTATCCCATCTCAAAATCTCCTGGATATTTCCCGTATCGCTCTTGGCTCCATCGTTTACGAATACCTCGTTGGCGTCAAGATGAATGCCACGTGGCAGGAAGTCGTTCTTGATGATAGCCTCTCGGAGGAAGTCGTAGCCTCGCTCCGGACCGTAGCCTCTGAAAGAAGCCTGCTCAGCCATCTCGTCTACAGCCTTGTGCATCGCCTTGATGACGGCAGGGCAGAGAGGCTGGGTTACATCACCGATGCCCAGACTGATTACACGCTGCTTTGGATGTGCAATCTTGTAGGCGTTCACCTTCTTTGCGATGTCGGCAAACAAGTAGTTGTTGGCCAACTTCAGGAAATGTTCATTAACTAATGCCATATTTTGTTTCTCCTTTTATTTGTGGTCATTATCGACCATTTGTTATTTAAGTTTGCGTTCTTTTTTATTTTAATGTTTAATGTTAAATGTTAAGTGTTAACTTTGTGGGTGCAGCTAAATTCAACATTCCACATTCAACACTCCAGAGATTTTGTTGGTGCAGTTAAATTTAACATTTAACATTCAACATTCAACATTACAACCGGATTTCTCCTTCGAATGAGAAGGCTGCAGGCCCTGTCATGTAAACATGATCATCAGCCTCGCTATATTCTATTTCCAGCGTTCCGCCATCCATCACGATACTGCTTTTTCTGCCAGTACGCTTGGTAAGGGCTGCGGCAACGGCTGTGGCACAGGCTCCTGTTCCGCAAGCCATTGTTATTCCGCTTCCCCTTTCCCAAACTCGTGTCCTTATGATGTCTGTATCAGTTACTTGTGCAAATTCTATGTTGCATCTTTGGGGAAATGCCTTGTCTCTTTCCAGGATTTTACCATAGTGGGCGATGTCGATGGTGTCGATGTCATCCACGAAGGTAACGAAATGCGGATTACCCATGCAAACATAGGTGCCTTCAAATTTTCTGCCGTCAGCTTCGAGCACCGAAGGGCCTAAGAATTGCTCGGGATTTTCAAGTTCGGGTTTCAGCATGTCTACTGTTACCGATTCCACCACTTCTTTATTATCCTGAAGATGAAGTTTCAATATCTTGATACCCGAAAGCGTTTCCAGTCGGATGGTGTCCTTTCGGGTCAATCCTTTTTCGTAAAGATACTTGCCGATGCATCGGCTTGCATTGCCGCACATCATCGCTTCTGAACCATCGGCGTTGAAGATGCGCATCGAATAATCTGCTCTTCTGCCGTCGTGCGGCTTTCCGATGAGAACCAGTCCGTCGCTTCCTATGCCTGTGTGGTAAGCACTCCAGGCAATGGCCGCCTTCTCTGGGTCAGGGATGTCGTATTGTTGGGTATCTACATATATATAATCGTTACCCGCTCCCTGCATCTTTGTAAAATGAACTGTTTCTTTCATCTGCATTGTTCTTTATGTTTGAATACTCTTCTTTTATCTCTCATGTCTCGTCTCTTTTGAGATTTGACTTTTTGCTAGTCTTTCGAATATTTCGATGACTATTTGTTTGATTTCGGTTGCAAAGGTACGACGATTTGTTGAGATATGCAAGAAAATAAATACAGAAATCTTGATTATTTTTCGCAATCTTACAATTTGTGTTATAAAAATGCTTTCTGCCTTACAAATTGTAAGGAGAATGTGATAAGCCCGGATAAATTTAAAATGTTCGACAAAAAGCAGAAACGAAATGCTTGTATTTTCTTTAAAGTACTGACAAAATGTATTAATTTTGCAGCCGAAAACGAACATAATGTAAAAGAAAGACTTAATTTGGATAACAACCAATAAGAGTCCGTTTTCGAAAAGAGACAATCAATAGAAGTATCAACACATTATTAATTATTAAAGGATTATGAAGAAGATTGAGGCAATTATCCGCAAGTCTAGATTCGAGGATGTCAAGAAGGCGCTTTTAGCAGCAGACATCGAGTGGTTCTCTTATTATAATGTAAGAGGAGAGGGAAAAATGCGCCAGGCTCGCATTTACCGTGGTGTGATGTATGATACCAGCAGCATCGAGCGTGTGCTTCTGAATATTGTGGTTCGTGACATGAACGTGGAACCAACCATCGCCGCCATCCAGGGGGCTGCCCAGACCGGTGAAGTAGGAGACGGCAGAATCTTCGTGATTCCTGTACTCGATACCGTTAGAATCAGAACCGGCGAACGTGGCGACATTGCTTTGTATAACGCTGAGAAAGAGGAATAATTTAAAATGTTGAATGTTAAGTGTTGAATGTTGAATTAGGCATTCTTACTTATCTTTAATAAATATTATTTAGTATTCTAATTTAACTATAAGATATAGGTATGAGCAGTTTATTATTAACGACACTTGATACGGGTAACACAGCGTGGATGATCATGGCAACCATCTTGGTGCTTTTGATGTCAATCCCGGGTATAGCACTTTTTTATGGTGGTTTGGTGCGCCAGAAGAATATCCTCAGCATTCTGATGCAGACGGTTTTCATCGTGGCAGTAGTCAGTCTGATATGGGTAGCCTTCGGTTATTCCTGGGCTTTCTCTACAGAATATGCCGATTCGGGCAATCCTCTGGCTTGCGTCATCGGTGGTTTCGATAAATGTTTCCTCCACGGCATCGGCTTGGAAACCATCATGCCAACAGGCATTCCGGAGCTCACCTTTGCAATGTTCCAGTGCATGTTCGCCCTGATTACTCCAGCCTTGATTCTCGGTGCTTTTGCCGAGCGCGTGAAGTTCAGCGGTTATGTACTTTTCACCATTCTCTGGGTTATCATCGCTTATCTTCCTATGGCCCACTGGGTATGGGGCGGTGGTTTCCTGCAGGAGATGGGAGCCATCGACTTTGCGGGTGGTACCGTGGTACATATCAATGCCGGTGTAGCCGCTCTGGTCATGGCACTCTGTGTAGGCAAGCGAGATGATTACCGTGCGGGTCATCCTATCACACCTCACAACATCACCTTCGTGTTCATGGGTATGTCATTCCTCTGGTTGGGATGGTTCGGTTTCAATGCCGGTAGCGGATTGGCAGCTGATGGTCTGGCAGCCAACGCCTTCCTTGTAACTCATATCGCAACAGCAGCGGCAGCCACTACCTGGATGCTCATCGACTGGATTGTGAACAAGAAGCCAACTACAGTAGGTGCTTGTACCGGTGCTGTTGCCGGACTGGTAGCCATCACTCCTGCAGCCGGCAGTACCGATATTTTCGGAGCTTTCTGCATCGGTATCATTTCCACCATCGTCTGCTTCTTCATGGTAGCGGTAGTAAAGGAGAAGTTCAAGTATGATGATGCTCTCGATGCCTTTGGTGTTCATGGTATGGGTGGTATTCTGGGATCTATCCTCACCGGTGTCTTCGCCACTCAGTATGTAACAGGATCCGAAGGTGTACAGGGTGCCCTTTATGGCGACTGGCATCAGCTCTGGATTCAGGTTGTAGCCACCGTGGTAAGCATCATCTACAGCGTTGTAGTTACCTACATTATCTTCAAGGTAGTAGATAAGAGTGTAGGTGTACGTGTTGACAAGCGAGTAGAGGAGGAAGGTCTCGACATCTACGAGCATGGTGAGAGTGCTTATAGCAACTAATTGCGAAATTCGATTATCAGCATAAAATTTAGGTCAATGGTGTTTCATTTTGAGGGATGAAACGGGTCACCAGTAAAAGTGTGTGGATTAGGCATAGATCTTCATTAGTCTGAA
>ENA-UAMO01000750-UAMO01000750.1-human-gut-metagenome-genome-assembly--contig:-NODE-750-length-11373-cov-6.365524_pt1 | contig 11373 bp, 9 predicted proteins | sample MGYA00243287_ERZ654507 | MGnify/ENA primary metagenome ERZ654507 (study PRJEB26926, sample SAMN06164547) | human gut metagenome | biome: ENVO:00009003; feature: ENVO:2100002; material: ENVO:00002003... | reverse complement strand
GTAGAGAGGTCTCGTGGGCTCGGAGATGTGTATAAGAGACAGATATTAATATCATCCCATGTAAACATCTGCTCTACAGGAAATACATTCTCGTAGTGGATAACTTTCTTTCTCTTGGCTCCGACCTTTTCATATACATAGTTTGCAATAACCATATCCGGCTCGCTGCCCTCTTCAAAGCTTCTTAATGTAGCAAGCATTCTCTTATAGCTTTTGCCATCTACCCAGTCATCACTGTCAACAACCTTAAAGAACCTTCCTGTTGCATGCTTAAGACCTGTATTTACAGCCTCACCATGTCCACCATTTTCCTGATGTACAGCTTTGACAATATCCGGATATTCCTTTTCATATCTTTTAGCTATTTCATATGTATTATCCTTTGTTGAACCATCATCAACTATAATAACCTCAACTTCATCCCCACCGGCAAGCACTGTATTAATACAATGTTCCATATACTCTGCGGAGTTGTAACATGGTATTGCAAATGATAATAATTTACCCATCAAATTTCTCCTTTACATTCTGTCAGGGCATTCAATCGCAAGTAAATCAATACACTGCTCGAGAATGCTCTTAGTAAGGCTGATAAGTGCAATATAACTTGCCTTCTTAGCCTCGTCAGGTTCTGAAAGTATCTTATTGTTATGATAAAAGCCATTAAATGCGTTAGATACCTCATATATAAACTGACATATCTTATGTGGCGCATTATCCTTATATGCCCCATCAATTATATCTGCAAACTTAATAAGTGATAAAGAAAGATTCTTCTCACTTTCTTCTGTAGCAGCCATAATCTTAAGGTTATCTGTGCTTCCACCATTTTCTGTATATTTGTTAAGGATAGACTTAATTCTTACAATTGTGTAAAGAATATATGGTCCTGTATTACCCTCAAATGATGAAAATCTCTCAATATCAAACACATAGTCCTTTGATGCCTGATTAGAAAGATCTCCATACTTTAATGCAGCAAGTCCTACTATCTTAGCTGTATCTCTTGCTTCTGTCTCTTCAACAGTTCTGTTAGACATAATTTTCTCATATACAGCTTCATCAATATCAGCTATAAGATGCTCAAGTCTCATAACACCACCTGAACGCGTCTTGAATGGCTTACCATCTTTACCGTTCATAGTACCAAAGCCCACAAATCTCATATCTGCATCAGGCGCTACAATCCCAGCCTTCTTAGCCGTTCTGAATACCTGTGTAAAATGAAGTTCCTGCCTCTTATCAGCAAGATAAATATATGTATCAGGATGATATAACTTTTCTCTTTCAACAATAGTTGCAAGGTCAGATGTTGCATAAAGTGCCGCACCATCAGATTTTCTTACGATGCATGGTGGAAGCTCCTTAGTATCACCCTCCTGCTGGATATCTACAACAGTTGCACCCTGGCTTTCATAAGCAATTCCGTCTGCAATCATCTTATTAACCATATCGTCAATATATGGCTGTGCATCTGATTCACCTTTCCATAAATCAAAATGTACATTAAGATTATCATAATTCTTCTTAAGATCAGCCTTAGAAACTTTCATAATATGATGCCATATTGCACGGCATGCCTTGTCACCGCTCTGTAACTTAAGTGTAGCTTCATGAGCTCTTTCTGCAAATGCAGCATCTTCCTTAGACTTTGCAGAAGCTGCCGGATAAATCTCCTCAAGCTCTGAGATAGTAAATGGTGCTTCCTCTGGATACTCACCGGTAAAACTGTCATCAAAATACGGAAGTTCTGGTTTTCTATCTCTTAATTCTTCAATGATAAGTCCCATCTGCAGACCCCAGTCTCCAAGATGGACATCACCTATAGTTTTATTTCCAGCAAATGTATTGATTCTCTTAACACTTTCTCCTATAACTGCAGAACGTAAATGTCCAACATGAAGAGGCTTTGCAGCATTAGCTCCGCCATAATCTACAATAACAGTCTTTTCCTTATCAGCATTAAAATATCCAAACTTCTCTGTTTCAGACATCTCATTAAGATATCCACCCAGATAATCCTCACATATATTAATATTGATAAATCCAGGCTTAACACTCTCAATCTTAGAAAACATCTTGTTATCCGTTAACTTTGCAACGACCTCATCAGCGATCATAAATGGTGCTTTCTTATATGCTTTGGCTGCTGCCATAGCACCATTACACTGAAACTCGCACAGGTCAGGTCTGTTAGAAACTGTAACTTTCGCATATGCCTCATCATATCCACATTCAGTGAATACATTTTTAATCTCATCAGTAATAAGTTCAATAATCGTCTTCATATTCTCCACCTTTTACAATATCTAATAAACCACCTTTACAAGAAACAGCCCATAACTCTCTGCCGGTAATGACATCTGTACGTTTTCCCCATCAAGACATCTCTTCACATCTTCCGGCTTCTTAATACCATTGCCTACATCAAGCAGCATCCCAATCATAAATCTTGCCATATTATGAAGGAAATCATCAGATTCAATCCTTATGTAAGCTCTTGTTCCTTCATACTGAATGTTTATCCTCTTAATAGTTCTCTCTGTGCTTTTGTTCTTCTTTGCTGTTGTAAATGCCTTAAAATCATGTTTTCCTTCAAAATATCCGGCAGCCTTTCTCATGGCATCAAAATCCGGCATACTGAATGTATGATACGCATATTTTCTTCTGAACACATTAGCTACATTACCTGTATCCAATCTGTACTCATATATCTTGGACTTTGCATTAAGCTGGCTGTGAAATCTTTCATCAACCTGTGAAACAGACATAACCGCAATATCTCTCGGCAGATATCTGTTAAGATAATTCTTAATATCAAGTGCCTTAACTTCCTTCTCAAGCTTGAAATTCGCTGTCTGGCAAAGTGCATGCACGCCCTTTTCTGTTCTTGATCCAACGTACATGTCAGCTGTCTCGCCAGTCATTCTTGCTATTATCTCACACAGTCTGCTCTCTATAGTATTCGTGCTGGCATCCTTGCCCAGTCTTTGCCAGCCATCATATCTTCCACCATCGTATTCTATCTCTATACGGTAATTATACATTATTCGTCTTCCAAAACCTTTTCTATTGTATTAATAATTACAGCACTATCAAATGGCTTCTGAATAAAATCAGCAGCACCTCTCTTTAATGCCTCAACCATATTAGTCTTCTGACCAGCGGCAGTTACCATAATAACTTTTGCCCCAGGATCAATCTCAATAATCTCTCTTACTGCTTCTATACCATCCATAACAGGCATTGTAATATCCATTGTAACAACATCAGGCTTATACAACCTGAATTTTTCTACGCCTTCTACCCCATTAACTGCCTCTGATACAATCTCATGTCCTGCATCTTCAAGCATATTTCTTAAAAATTTTCTTGATGTCTTAGAATCATCTACTATCAAAATTTTTGCCATAACTATTCTCCTTATTAAGCTGAAAGCTGGATTTTATTATCAGCAGCCATTAAAATCTTAAATACATTATCTTCAATATTGAAAGTCACAACATAAAAACCGGTATCTGCCGTAACTTCTGTATCTTTATAAAAAACTGGCGGGTGAAGTGTTACTTCAATATCTGCTTCCCCAAGTTTAGTTGCATATGCCCCATTCATCACATTAATAAGTTCACATAATGCATCATAAGCATCTTCATCGAATTCTTCAATATCTTCCTGTGCAAATGTCGATGCCACTTTCAAAAGTTCCCTGTTATCACCAGCTACGCCAAGAAACACATCAATATCCCCATCCATAACCTGACAGCCAATAAACTGACCCTTATATTCTCTTTCGTAATCTATCTGGTTCAGTTCAATATTACAATCCATGAACATTCCAAGACTTTTCAATGTACACTGCATCTGCGTCTTGTAATAATCATTGTCCATATGCAGAAATGTTTCAACAAGTGTATCCGTATCTCCCTGCTTTATGACTTGTAACTCTCTGTCAGTGAACACGTTATCTGAGTGATTCTTTGCAATATATCTGCCGAGTATTCTGTCCTTCATAGTTTTTCTCCTTCTCGTTGATTTAGCGTCCCAAAATATCCCCTGTTCATTCACATTAATATATAAATACTCTGTTCATTATACATCATACCATTGTTCAATAGCAATAATTTCAGAAGAAATTACATTTTATCATGAAAAAAAATACCCGGACAACACAATCTGTCCGGGTTGAATACTATTATTAATTACTTATCTTCCACTGAATAGTTAGGAGCTTCCTTTGTGATATGAATATCATGTGGATGACTCTCTCTTAAAGCTGCTGAAGACATCTTAATAAACTGAGCTGTTTCCTGAAGTACTGGGATTGTAGGCGCTCCACAATATCCCATACCTGAACGTAAACCGCCCATAAGCTGGAATATAGTATCCTCAACAAGACCCTTATAAGCAACACGTCCTTCAACACCCTCAGGAACAAGCTTCTTGGCACCAGTCTGGAAATATCTGTCCTTGCTTCCGTTCTCCATGGCAGCGATAGAACCCATTCCTCTGTATACCTTGTACTTTCTTCCCTGGAATAACTCGAATGTACCAGGAGCCTCATCACAACCTGCAAGAAGGCTTCCTAACATGCAGACATTACCACCTGCTGCGATAGCCTTAACGATATCTCCTGAATACTTGATACCACCATCAGCAATTACAGGAACACCATACTTCTTAGCCTCTGCATAAGCATCCATAACTGCTGTAACCTGTGGTACACCAATACCTGCAACAACTCTTGTTGTACAGATAGAACCAGGTCCGATACCAACCTTAACTGCATCTACACCAGCTTCACAGAGAGCCTTGGCAGCTGCACCTGTTGCAATATTACCAGCAATAACCTGAAGATCAGGGAATGCTGACTTAATATCTTTAAGAGTTGTAATAATATTCTTAGAATGGCCATGAGCTGAATCAATTACAATACAGTCAACACTTGAATTAACAAGTGCCTGAACTCTGTCCATGACATTAGCTGTGATACCAACAGCTGCGCCTGCTAAAAGTCTTCCCTGTGAATCATGTGCTGAAGATGGATACTTAACGCTCTTCTCGATATCCTTAATTGTAATAAGTCCTCTTAACTTATAATCATCATCAACGATAGGAAGCTTCTCTTTTCTTGCCTTTCCTAATATCTTCTTAGCCTCTTCAAGAGTAGTTCCAACTGGAGCAGTGATAAGATTCTCGCTTGTCATACACTCCTTGATTGGTCTTTCAAAATGCTCCTCAAACTTAAGATCTCTGTTAGTAATGATACCAACAAGCTTGCCATTATCATCTGTGATAGGTACTCCGGAGATTCTGAACTTACCCATAAGGTCATTAGCTTCCTGTAATGTATTATCTGGATGTAAGAAAAATGGGTCTGTGATAACACCATTCTCTGAACGCTTAACCTTGTCTACTTCTTCTGCCTGAGCTTCTACTGACATATTCTTATGAATAATACCAATACCGCCCTGTCTAGCCATTGCGATTGCCATTCTGTGTTCTGTAACTGTGTCCATACCTGCACTCATTAAAGGAATGTTAAGTTTAATATTCTTAGTGAGCTGTGTTGAGAGGTCAATCATATTAGGTGTTACTTCTGAATACTGTGGAACTAAAAGTACGTCGTCAAATGTAATGCCTTCACCAATAATTTTACCCATTTTGCTAAAATCCTCGCTTTCTGTTGTGTTTTAATATATAGAAAAAATCCGAATAAATAAATTAATCCGGATGTTTCTACGCGTATCTGACATCTTAGTCAGTTTATAAATATGTTACAAGAGAATATAACAAAACTGCCGCTAAAAGTCAAACATTTTTTATAAATGTGCAACCCCATTACCAACAGCACTTACTATTGCTTCTTTCATTGAATCATCAGGAAGCATAAACAGTCTTATCATCTCATTGCTGTCATTGTCATATGTGTATATTACAATATCTTCAGGGTCATCAACTCCTGATGAACAATTGTATGTCCTTAACTGCTGTCTTGCCTTACCCAAAGCTTCCTGACTGTTTACTTTCGCAACCAGAGTTGCTCTTGTAAGATCAAAGCTTCCCACATTCTTTCTCACAGACTTAGCCATAATCTTATCTATAGTGAGGCTTCCGTTAACATATGAATATTCATATTCAGCGTTATAATATTCAAATACAAACACTGTAAAGAATATAAATATAACAAGAACTATTACACCTAACCAGCCTGTCTGCACAATTGTTGTTGCTGCGAGCAGACATGCAATTACAAGTATTATTCTGTAAAAAATCGAAATCTTAGGAGCGGTAACTTTAACAATCTGCTCTACTGTTCCTTCTATCATAATTCAATAACCTTTCTTTAAAGCAATATGCCCGGCGGGAAATTACCCACCGGGCTGTAAGTTTTAATTATATTGTGGAATTACATCATTCCGCCCATGCCTGCACCACCTGCTGGCATAGCTGGAGCATCTTCCTTAATATTAGCAACAACTGATTCAGTTGTAAGAAGTGTTGAGGCAACGCTTGTAGCATTCTGTAATGCACTTCTTGTAACCTTAGCCGGATCAAGAATACCAGCATCAATCATATTGACATACTCTTCCTTGTATGCATCAAATCCTGTACCAACTTCAGACTCTCTTACCTTATTGATGATAACAGCACCTTCAAGACCTGCATTGTATGCAATGTGGAATAATGGAGCTTCAAGGGCCTTTAAGATAATCTGGGCACCAATCTTCTCATCTCCACTGAGTGTCTTAACAAGCTCTGCAACCTTCTTAGAAGCATGGATGTAAGCAGAACCACCACCTGATACTACACCTTCTTCAACAGCAGCTCTTGTTGCATTAAGAGCATCTTCCATACGAAGCTTAGCTTCCTTCATCTCTGTCTCTGTTGCAGCACCAACTCTGATAACAGCTACACCACCTGCAAGCTTAGCAAGTCTTTCCTGTAACTTCTCTTTATCAAATTCAGAAGTTGTCTCCTCAAGCTGTGCCTTAATCTGTGCAACTCTTGCATCAATATCTTCCTTAGCACCTTCGCCATCAACGATAATTGTATTTTCTTTCTGAACCTTAACAGACTTAGCTCTACCAAGCATATCCATTGTTGTATCCTTAAGTTCAAGTCCAAGTTCCTCAGAAATAACCTGACCACCTGTAAGAATTGCGATATCCTTAAGCATCTCTTTTCTTCTGTCACCATATCCAGGAGCTTTAACAGCAACAACATTGAATGTTCCTCTTAACTTATTAACAATAAGTGTTGTAAGAGCTTCACCCTCAACATCCTCTGCTATAATAAGAAGTTTAGAACCACTCTGAACAATCTGCTCAAGAATTGGTAAAATTTCCTGAATATTAGAAATCTTCTTATCTGTAATAAGGATATATGGATTATCAAGAACTGCTTCCATCTTATCCATATCTGTAGCCATATATGCTGAAATGTATCCTCTGTCGAACTGCATACCTTCTACAAGATCAAGCTCTGTTTTCATTGTCTTAGATTCCTCGATTGTGATAACACCATCGTTAGAAACCTTCTCCATAGCATCAGCTACCATCTGTCCAACTTCTTCATCTCCTGCTGAAATAGCCGCAACCTTAGCAATCTGATCCTTGCCTGTTACCTTTTCGCTCATATGTGCGATAGCATCAACAGCACAATCAGTAGCCTTCTTCATTCCCTTTCTTAATACGATTGGGTTAGCGCCTGCTGCAAGGTTCTTCATGCCTTCATTAATCATAGCCTGTGCAAGAACAGTAGCTGTTGTTGTACCATCACCTGCAACATCATTAGTCTTAGCTGCTACTTCCTTAACAAGCTGTGCACCCATATTCTCGAATGCATCTTCAAGTTCAATATCCTTAGCAATAGTAACACCATCGTTAGTGATAAGTGGTGCACCATATGACTTATCAAGAACAACGTTACGTCCCTTAGGTCCGATTGTTACTCTTACTGTATTAGCTAACTTATTAACACCTTCCTCTAAAGCCTTTCTAGCTTCAATTCCGTACTTGATTTCCTTTGCCATAATAATAGCCTCCTAAATAAATATACTTCTTATATGTTCAAACCGTCCTCATCTGCAACTGACATTGTCAATTATTCAATGATAGCAAGAATATCAGACTGCTTTACAATGATGAGATTCTCATCTTCATCAAGTTTAACCTCTGTTCCAGAATACTTAGAATAAATAACTTTATCACCAGGCTTAACCTGCATAACAACTTCCTTACCATCAACAACTCCGCCAGGTCCTACAGCAATAACCTCTGCCTGCTGTGGCTTCTCCTTAGCCTGTCCAGGAAGGACGATTCCTGATTTAGTAGTCTCCTCTGCAACTAATGCTTTAATAACAACTCTGTCTCCTAATGGTACTAATTTCATTATATATTCCTCCATTCCGCTGTCTTCACATGAGAGTGAACCCTTCATGGCAGCATTCATTTTCCTGTTAGCACTCATTCTTTTCGAGTGCTAACCACTGCACATAATGTAACACTTCACGCTTTTATTTGTCAACAGCTAATTCAAATATATTATATTTTTTAGATTTTATTAATAATTATTATTTAACACCCATTTTTATTGATTTTCCATAATAAAACAGATACTGCTGTGCAAATCCCCCCAGTTCCCCAAACTGTTCCTTTGCAAAAGCAGCAATTTTATCCTTTGGAGTGTCCACACCGTCAAAATACATTGTCTCCATAATTCTTTTAATCCACACATCAACAGGAAATGCTTCTTTCTTTCCAAGTCCGAAAAGGCTTACGCAGTTGGCAACCTTCTCTCCAACACCTTTTATTGTCATAAGTTCCTTAATGCACGAATCATAATCCATGCTCTTAAGTTCATTTTCATCAAACTGGCCTTCCCTATTCCTTCTTATTGCATCCATAATATAAGGTGCACGGAATCCTGTCTTTAACTCTTTAAAGTCCTCTTCACTTGCATTAGCAAGCTGATCAAGTGATGGAAATGTATACATATCTACTCCGCCATATGTTCCCTTATATGTACCAAACTTTGCAGATATATCAGATACTATCTTCTTAATATGTGGTATCTGCTTATTCTGCGATATAATGAATGATATAAGAGTTTCAAAAAAATCCTGATTAAGAATCCTCACTCCCCACATACTTTCAATTGCATCTTTTAACTTATCATCTTTTTCCAGCAGCTTTTTCTTAATTGCCGAATAATCCCTGTCCATATCAAAATAATCTTTCCATACATTTACATATTCATCTTCTTCCGTATCATAGAATGTAACGGTATCGTCCTCCTGTGAAACATGCAGTACATGCCCCTTTGCAGCCAATACATAATCCTCTTCATCAAGCTTTACAAAATGAAAACACTGACCACATTCCAATGTCTGTGCCAGGTCGAAATCACATACATTTTTTAATTTATAATCTGACATAAAATTCCTCCATAAATATGCTTTACATTTGCAATTATCTCGTTATACAATCGTATATGATTATAACAGAATTTTCAGGAGACCACACATGAAACATATAAAATATTGGGCGTCTCTTTTAACCGGAGCCGTAATTCTTGCATCCCTATACGGATGCACATTACCGTTTACGAATGATAACAGCTCTGACAGTTCTACAGAGATTTCATATACAGCATTTGACAATAAAGCAACTGACACAGAAGATATAATTAATTTCATCATAGAAGCAATGTCGGATAACCAGACTTCATGTAACATATTTGTTCCCGACCCTGACCTTATAGATGCCAATGAATGGCTGACAAGAATAAGCGGAATTGAGCAGATAAAATGTGAATACCGCAGAATTAAAGATGGTTATAACCTTGTTGTAACATTTGAATGCTGGGATAATTATGCAATTATAAAAGCTTTTAATTCAGGAAACACTTCCCAGTTAAACAGCCGTCAGGTTGAACTCTATAACAAATACATAGAAGTTCTTGCCGAAGTAACCTCACCTGCAAGAAGCGATTATGAAAATGAACTGGCAATCCACGATTATCTTGTATCACATATAACGTACATTGATAATGGTGGTTCAACTTTTAATGCCTATGACGCTATGATTAATGGTGAGGCTGTATGCAGCGGTTATACAGAAAGTTTCAAAACATTTATGGATATGTTAGGAATCGAGAATTATACAATATCCGGAAAGGCTGGTAATGAACAACATATATGGAATGTTGTTAAGCTTGATAATGACTGGTATCAGGTAGATGTCACATGGGATGACCCGGTAGGCAGCTCACAGGAATATATTGACCACAGTTACTTCAATATATCTGATTCAGATATGGCAATTGATCATACATGGACATCTGATTTCAACGAAACTAATCCAGCTAATGGATATATATATACATATCCTGTTCAGGCTAAGCTTCATTCAGCTGGAACACAGTATGAACTTGACCGTTATATATTAAGGTGTATTAAAAGCCGTTCCCAGCATATAGAATTCACAACAACTAACGACCTTGATATTAAATCCGCTGTTTCCAGTGCCGGTGTACAGCTTTCGTACTCATATAAAACAACCATACGAAACAATTATACAATGTATTCTGTTACATTTTCGTATTAACAGACATTATTACATGTGCAAACAGCCCTGCGGTATCACACACCACAGGGCCGTTATTTATCATCTTGTATTATTCCTTTTTCCCGGTTCATCTGCTATATAAGAACCATCCTTTATCATAGCTCTTACCAGTGAATCTTTCGCATTCTTCCATGGCTCATCAATATATTTGTGGTCAAACTTATTAATAAACCATTCAACATCATCTCTTACCCGCTTCATATTCTCAATATAGAGACTGTTAGTTGTCTTAATAAATTCATCTAACATATCCCCCTTTAAAGAATTAGCTGCCTGCTCAAGCAATATACCATAATGCTTCGTACAGAATCCCTTACATGCTTTATACTTTTCCCTGAAATCACTATCATGCTTATACATATGAAATATAGTGTCCAGATATCTCTGAAATGTGTTATCAATCCTTTCACATACAAAGCATGTGCCTTCAAGCCGTTCAGTATACGTTGTCACAGCCGGTTTATCTGCTTTCTTAAACATAGACTTTCCTGCCACTTTTCCATCTTGCAGACTTTCAATATCATTAATCACCCTGTCAAGATGTGTCTTCATGACAAGTGCAAAGCCAAGTCTGTTCTCACAGTCATACACTTTCTTTAAATGTTTCTGACAGAAACCCTTTTTATCAGTCACAGCCCTTATATCATCTTCCATATAACTAGGTCCCATTGTATAGCTTACTGCATCATCCTCCAGCTGTCTCTTATACACATCTCCGAGCCCACGAGACCTCTCTACATCTCGT
>ENA-UAMO01000742-UAMO01000742.1-human-gut-metagenome-genome-assembly--contig:-NODE-742-length-11442-cov-3.686221_pt1 | contig 11442 bp, 8 predicted proteins | sample MGYA00243287_ERZ654507 | MGnify/ENA primary metagenome ERZ654507 (study PRJEB26926, sample SAMN06164547) | human gut metagenome | biome: ENVO:00009003; feature: ENVO:2100002; material: ENVO:00002003... | reverse complement strand
GGAACGCGACCGCCACGTCGCCCGGATGATGGACAAAGGGCTGAAACGTCTGGCATTAAATGACAAGTTCCAGAATACCAACATGTACGCCAGCCTGGACGAGAAAAAGCTGGAAACTGCCGAAGAAACCAAAGTAGCCGATAACGGTGAAACTTCTTGGGATATCTCGTCTCGCGAAACTGCCGAAAACGTAAAAAAACTGGAAAAAGACAACCGACAGGAAACTCCCGACCAATGGGGAATCCAAATCGGGGCTTTTTCCAACTATGCCAAAGCCCGCAGCTACGCGCTGAAAATTAAGAAAGCCGCCCGTAAACTGGCCGATAAAGAAATAGATATCGAACCGGTCGCCAACGGTTCGGCCGTCATCTATCGCTCCAAAATCATCGGCTTTGCCAAATCAGATGCGGATAAAGCTTGCAAAAACTTGAAAAAGAAGAACAAGTCTTGTATCGTAGTTGCCGTAAGAACCGACAACCAACTTGTTTTAGCTAACAGTCAATACTAATGGATAATTCAAAAAAAGCACATATAATCGTTGTCAGCAACGAAAAAGGCGGAACCGGAAAATCGACGATTTCCATGCATCTGGCCATCAAACTGCTTCAGGAAGGTTTTTCCGTTGCCACGATTGATATGGACGGACGACAGGGAACCCTCTCCAGATATATCGAAAACCGCCAGAACTTCTGCGAAAAAAACAAATTGGCTTTGCCGATTCCCGTTCATTACAAGTTTGAACCGCAGGAAAATTATTCGCTGATTCCCGCCGACCGCGGCCGGGTTGACCATGAAATCGGCAAATTGATGACGTCTTATGACGCCATCATCATTGATACGCCGGGCAATAAAAACTATCTTTTCGAAGAAGCTCACAAATTTGCCGACACCCTGATTACACCGATATCCGACAGCCTGATAGATCTTAACGTATTAGCGGAAATCGATTTTGACAGCGGTAAAGCCGGCAAGCCCGGACACTATGCCAATTATATCTGGGACGTCAAAAAATACCTGGCCTCGCAAGGCAAAGCTTACCTCAACTGGATTGTTGTCGGCAACAAAATTTCGGCACTGAATTCCCGTAACAAGAATCTGTTTTTCGAATATCTTGAAAAGCTGTCAAAACTGTATGGTTTTCGCGTCTGCCCGGGCTTTAAAGACCGTGTCATCTACAAGGAACTTTTTCTGGAAGGCCTCACGGTTCTGGATATGCAGACGGACGAATTAAAGCGCCGCATGAGCGTCTCGCACATTGCCGCCAAACGCGAAATCAGGGCTTTGGCCGAATTTATCTGTCCGGAATAACCGATGAAAGAACTGGCTCTTTTAATGTTTTTTGTCGGCTGCGGTTATGCGCTGGCAAAATTAATCGAACGTTTCTCTCCTGCCGACGGCCGGCGGATATTTTTTGCCATTCCTTCTCAGGCCTCTTTCAATGTTCTTTGGGGATTTGTTTTTTACCTCGGCTTTGCCGCACTCGTCATCCACCACCACCATTGGCTCCGCCTGCTTTTCGCTCTGACGGCTGTTTGCCTTTTGGGAATTATCCTGTATCGCCGGGAACTGTTCCGCTCCGTCAGTGCCCCGGAGGGACGAAAATTTACCGGTCGCCTGGAAAAAGCCCTCCTCCGCCAGCAGCAGGAAGCTGTCTCTTATACACATCTGACGCTGCCGACGATCGTCGGCAGCGTCAGATGTGTATAAGAGACAGACCAAACCGCAAACCTGCCTTACCTCGGCGACCTGCTGCCGCAGCTTCAAACCGCCCTTCCCCTGAAATAACGGTTATTAATAACTATGTTTAGGCTTGAGTTTACCTGCGAAGGTGCTAAACTCCGGTTATAAATTTTATGTCAGACAACAAAGGATGAGCGATGATTAAAACAATTTCGACCACGCCCTATAACGACCAGAAAATGGGAACGGCCGGCCTGCGGAAAAAATCCCGGGTCGCCATGCAGCCGAATTATGTTGAAAACTTTATGCAAAGCATTTTCAACACCATCGGCAAACTGGATGACAAAACATTTTTGGTCAGCGGCGACGGACGCTTTTACAATGACGTTGCTATTCAAAAAATCATCAAAATGGCCGCGGCCAACGGCGTCAAAAAGCTGGTTATCGGCCAAAACGGTTTTATTTCCACCCCCGCCGGCTCTCATGTCATTTTAAAAAACAAACTTGACGGCGGTTTTGTTCTCTCTGCGTCACACAACCCCGGCGGCCCGGACGGCGACTTCGGCATCAAATATTCCAACCAAACCGGCGGACAGGTTCCCAGCTCGGTAACCGATAAGATTTATGAAAACACCAAATCAATCCGCGAATATAAAATCTGCGACATTGCCGATATCGACCTCTCACGGCTCGGACGACAGAATGTCTGCGGTATGGAAATTGAAATTATCGACCCCGTCGTTGACTATGTGGATATGATGCAGGAAATTTTTGATTTTCCGGCCATCAAAAAGCTTTTTGCCAACGGTTTCACCATGTGCTTTGATGCCATGAACGCCGTCACCGGCCCTTATGCCGTTCGCATTTTTGAAGAATTGCTCGGTGCCCGAAAAGGCAGTGTCGTTCATGCTCGCCCGCTTCCCGATTTCGGCGGCCTGCACCCTGATCCCAATCTTGTTTACGCCAAAGAACTGGTTGACCTGATGTTCTCCGATGAAGCGCCTGATTTCGGCGGTGCCAACGACGGTGATGGCGACCGCAATATGATTTTGGGCAAAAAGTTTTTCGTAACTCCGTCAGACAGTCTGGCCATTCTGACCGACAACTATAATCTGATTCCCGCTTACAAAAACGGTATTTACGGCGTCGCCAAATCTGCCGCCACCTCAACGGCCGTCAGCCGTGTCGCCAAAGCGCATGACATCGGCTATTACGAGGTGCCTACCGGCTGGAAATACTTCGTCAATTTGATGGATTCCCGCCGTATCACTTTCTGCGGTGAGGAAAGCTTTGGCACCGGCTCGGCGCATATCCGCGAAAAAGACGGCATCTGGGCCATACTTTTCTGGCTGAACATCATTGCCGCCACCGGCAAATCGGTCGAAGAAATTACCGTCGAACATTGGAAAAAATACGGCCGCAGTTACTATATGCGTTTTGACTTTGAAGGGCTGGACACCGCCGTGGCCGACAAACTTATGGCCGACCTTGAAGCCAAACTGCCGACGCTCAACGGCAAAGTTTACAACGGCTACACTGTCTCCGAAGCTGCACCCTTCGTCTATAACGACCCGGTGGATCATTCTTCCACCCAAAACGGCCTGATTGTCAAATTTGCCGACGGTTCCCGTATTGTGTACCGCCTGTCCGGAACCGGTTCCAGCGGTGCCACACTGCGCGTTTACCTTGAAAAATACGAGCAAAACAAGCTTGACGAAGACCCGCAGAAAATGTTGCAGCCGATTTTGGAAATTGCCATGGACATTGCCGAAATCATATCTCGTACCGGAAAACAGCATGCCGATGTCATCACCTAGAAAACTGACATCCGCTTTATTGCTGGCGGCGCTTGTCTTTCCGATAAGCGCTCATGCCGGTTTATACGGCTTTGATGAAGCACATCCCTATACTCCGGAAGAAAAGCTGCTGAGCATCGACGTACCGCCGCACTCGATAAAAAATTATCGTGACCTGCTGCGCGAAAACGTTATAGCTCTTTCAAACTATGCCAAAGCCAACCGGCCGGATTTCCAGATAATGGTCCATGAGGGGCAGGATCTGCTCACCCGCAGCCTGTGGGAATATCACTTGGACGGCTACCTGAAAGCGCGCAACAACGGTGAAGACGTGTCCGACCCGTCTTTTTTGCTGAATTTGAAACAGACCTCACCCGAATTCGAACCTTTGGTCGGCGGAAGATCGGCCGAATATCTCAAATCAATTGACGCCGTTGTCGTCAACAATCATTTTTGCCAAAAGCTTCCGCTTAATCCGGTCATTGTTCAAAACGGAATAAAAGCTTTTTCCGTTGACCTTTGCCCTGACGGCCGCGCGTTCGACCAGGCGATAAGCGCCTCGTTGAAAGAGAAAATTCCCTTTTACGGCTTTCTTCGCAGCAACAAAGCTTTCCGCAAAATTGCCGCTCAGCCGATTATCAAAGAAAATGCCGAAAACATCTTTGACCTGAAATCGGCCCAAAATATCTCATTCCTGCTTAAAGACGACCTCTATGCCGATAAAAACGATTTCATTGAAGCCGTCCGAGCTTCCAATTATGACGTTGTCGTCATTGAACCTTATTTTCGGCAGCGCCAGCCTTTTACGCCGGAAGAAATCAATGCAATGAAATACAAAAAAAACGGCACCCGCCGGCAGCTGCTGGCCCGTTTCAGCGTTACCGAAGCCAAAGACACCGATTATTATTGGAACAACAGTTGGAAAATCGGCTCTCCCGACTGGCTGGTCCGCGCCTCTTTCGTTGAACCGCGCGGAGTAATAACCCGTTATTGGGACAATGAGTGGAAAAACTATATGTCCCGTTATTTTCAGGGAATTATTAAATCCGGCTACGACGGCGCTTTTCTTACCGGATTGGAAAACCACCGCTACTTTGAAAACTTAACCCCGCTTGAATAGGATCCACCCATGAATGAAGTTGAAGTCCTGGATATTTCCCGCGAAGCGATTTTCACGCTGGTAAAAGTGGTCACGCCGGTTTTGCTGGTTGCGCTGTTTATCGGCCTGATCGTCGGCATTTTTCAGGCTCTGACGCAAATTCAGGAAATGACGCTGGCTTTCGTTCCCAAAATTCTCGGTGTGTTTGTCACCATCATCTTGCTTTTCCCTTTCATGCTGAATCAGATGCAAATGCTGACTGACACCCTGTTTGACAAGATAATCAACGGCGGTTGACAATGGCTCAGCTTCTTAATCAGGAAATCTTCAAATTCATTCTCGTCTTTCTGCGCATCGGCTCGGCAATTATGTTAATGCCGGGTTTTTCAGCCTCTTATGTCAATATGCGCCAGCGCCTGTCGATTGCCCTTGCCGTCAGTGTCGTATTGGTTCCGTTTCTGAATGATCAGCTGCCGCCTCAGCCTTCCGACCTGCCGGACGCAATAAAAATGTATTTGTTTGAAATCACTTACGGCGTTTTCTTCGGGTTGGCCATGCAGATTTTATTCTCCGCTCTGAGTCTTTGCGGCAACTTTATCGGCCAAGCCATCGGCTTTTCCAACGCTCAGATTTTCGATCCCGCCTTTCAAACCCAAAGCATCGTAATTGAAACCTTCCTGAGCGTTTTGGCCCTGACCGTCATTTTCATTACCGATATACACCACCTGATGCTCAGCGCCGTAATTGACAGTTACCGTCTGTTTCCGGTCGCCTCATCCCTGCCGGTCGGCGATTTCTCCGACTACATGAGCCAAACTCTGAACCAAAGTTTTATCATGGGCTTCAAAATCGGCTCGCCGTTCATTGCCTTCTCGCTTGTTTTTTATGTCGGCATGGGACTGGTTTCACGCCTGATGCCGCAGTTAAACATTTTCTTTTTGTCCCTCCCGCTGCAAATTTATCTGGGACTGGGACTGCTGTTCATCACCACTCCGATCATGATCCTCTGGTTTCTCAAATACTATGAAGAGGGTCTGTTGCGGTTTGTACGTTAAAAAGGAGGAATCATGGTTGCCGAAGACGACGACGAAGCCTCCAAAACGGAAGAACCGTCGGAACGAAAAATATCCAAGGCCAAAGAGGAAGGCGATGTTGCCCTCTCTCAAGACGCCAAAAGTTTTCTGATGCTGCTGGGCATGCTCTTCGTCGTCTGGCTTTTACTGCCGATTCTGATGAAATGGTTCTATCAGCTCTCTCTCCCTTTCATTGAAAATCCGGAGTCCATTCCCACCGATGCCCGGCACATCCGCCTGCTGCTGATTCATGTAGTGCTCGGGTTATTTAAAATTCTTGCAATTCCCTTTGCCGTTTTCATGCTGCTCGGCGTTTTCGCCAGCATCGCCCAGACCGGATTTGTTTTTGCCCCCAAAAAGCTGGAACCCGACTGGAACAAACTTAACATTTTTGCCGCCCTGCCCAAATTCATCAATATGAAAAAAATCGTCGAAAGTTTAAAAGGCATCGTTAAAATCACCGTCATTGCGTTCATCTCGATTCTCGTCATCCGTCCTTATCTCGACAAAGCCAACCTGATGCCCACCATGGAAACGACGGCGATTTTAGCTTTTATTCATAAAGTTGTGGTATTATTGATTTTTACCGTGGTTATTGCCGTTCTGGTTATTGCCGTTGCCGACTTTGCCTACCAGAAATATACGCATTTGAAAAAACTGCGCATGACCAAGCAGGAAGTCAAAGACGAATATAAACAAATGGAAGGTGATCCGCTGGTTAAATCGCGTATCCGCCAGATTCGTATGGAACGCGCGCGCCACCGTATGATGGATGCCGTTCCCCGCGCCGACGTGGTAATTGTCAACCCGACGCATTATGCTGTTGCGCTGGAATATAAAATGGATAAAATGGATGCGCCGGTGGTTGTTGCCAAAGGTTTGGACAACATCGCCCTGAAAATCCGCGAAATTGCGGAAGAAAACGAAGTCCCGGTGGTTGAAAACCCGCCTTTGGCCCGTGCTTTGTTTGCTTCCGTTGAAATTGACCAGATGATTCCGTCTGAACACTTTAAAGCCGTTGCCGAGGTTATTGGATATGTTATGCAGCTTAAGAACCCCCAGACCCGATAAATTGCTCCAAAAGCGGTTGATTTGGCTGGCCTATGCCCTTATCGGGCTGACCGTTGCGCTGGTTTTGTTTTTGATGTATCCGGAATATCGGCTTCTGCTGGTGTTTACTTTTATTCTCACCACCGTCTGCTGCCTGCTGCAAACGATTAAAACCATTACCGCCGCCGAAGAAGCCATTACATACGGCGGATTCGCCAATGAAATCATCCGCAACGACGATGAAATCATCCGCATTGACAACCCCAACGGCGAACCGGTACTGCAAAACGAAGCGGCGGAAGAAATGTTTCACGGAGAAGCCCTGCTCGCCTATCTGGAAAAACATCTCTCGGCACAGGATGCCAACCGCACGGCCTTTCATCGACTGAAAGCCGCCTGTGCTGACCTGACGCGGGAAAAAGTAACGCTGGCTCTCAATCAGCGTCACGATGACGCTAAAATATTTGCCTCCGAAGAATGGTTTACCATCAGCGTCAAACCGCTTTACCTCAAAAAAACCGACATTTTCGAAGGCCGCTTTTCTGTCAAAGCCATCAAAAAATACACCTACCTGCTCTGGCGTATAGAAGACATTACCGCCCGAAAGAATATGGAACAGGTTTTTCAGGAAGAACGCAAATCCCTGCACGACTTTTTGGATTACCTTCCCGTCGGGCTCTATACTTGCAACGAAGATTACCGCATCGAATATTGCAATCATGCCTTTGCCAACTCTCTGGGATATGACCGGGAAGAAATCACCGGCGAAAATCTCTGGCGTTTTCTGAGCCCCCACAGCGAACTGCCGGCCAAACAGCCTCTTTGGCGCGGTAACCTTTACCTCATCGGCGCCGACAATGAAAGCAAGGAATACTTTGTGGCGCAGGAAAGCTTCCGCGACGATAAAAGCATCAAATTCCGCGGCGCCACGGTCAAAGACATCCCCTCCGACCGTGATCTGAAACAAAATCTGGAGCACTCGCTGGACGAAATCAGCTGGCTGTTTAATTTTGCCCCTGTCGGCATAGCCTTTGTCTCGCCGGAAGGAGAAATAAAAGACTGCAACGCCGCCGTTGAAAAATTCCTTGACCGCAGCAAGCCGCAAATCATCAACCACCGCATTTTTGACTATATCAGGGCGGAAGACGTCGAAATCCTGAAACGGGAAATTCGTGCCGTCAACGGCACTTCTCAGCTTTCCAAAGCGCTGGACGTTCACATAACTCTGGATAAAATCGAACGCATTGCCACCGTTTACCTCAGTCCGATGCAGAAGCTGCATTCCACCCACCCGGAACAAATCGACGGCATTGTCATTTACCTGATTGATGCCACTCAGCAGAAAAACCTTGAAATGCAATTTGCCCAGGCTCAAAAAATGCAGGCTATGGGACAGCTGGCCGGCGGCGTTGCCCACGACTTCAACAACCTTTTGACCGCAATGATCGGCTTCTGCGATCTGCTGTTGCAGCGGCACGGCGTCGGCGACCCCTCGTTTACCGATTTAATCCAAATCAAACAAAATGCCAACCGTGCGGCCGGACTGGTGCGTCAGCTGCTGGCCTTTTCACGCAAACAGCCGCTGAAACCGAAACTGATTGACGTAACCGAAAATTTTGTTGAACTCAGCCATATGCTCAAACGCATTCTCGGCGAGCAGATTACCCTCAAATTCTGCCATGGCAGCGATTTGGGCTTTATCAGGGTTGACCCCGTCCAATTTTCACAGGTTATCATTAATCTGGCCGTTAATGCCAAAGACGCCATTAACGGCAACGGCACACTCACGATTGCCACCCGTGTTGAAACGCTGGCTGCGCCTTACCAATTCGGCGCCGACACCATAAAACCCGGCGAATTCGTCGTAATCGACGTCACCGATACCGGCTGCGGCATTCCTAAAGAAAATCTGAGCCGAATTTTTGAACCTTTCTTCTCCACCAAACAAAACATCGTCGGCTCCGGCACCGGCCTCGGCCTTGCCATGGTTTACGGCATTGTCCGCCAGACCGAAGGTTTCATTAAAGTAAACAGCATCCTCGGCAAGGGAACGACTTTCTCAATTCACCTGCCCCGCTTTGACAGCAATGCCGACGAGGACGAAATCCCGGATCAGGACGCCAAGGAACCGATTACCGCCAAAGACGGCACTCCCGTGCTTACCGTCCGGGAAAAGCGCACGTCGCCGGTTGCCGTTAACCAGAAACTGATTTTCGGCCTCAACGTCTCAGCCATTGACCGCGGACAAAACACCGGGCCGCAAGACGAAAATATCCGTATTCTGTTTGTTGAAGACGAGGATTCGGTTCGCACTTTTGCCATGCGGGCGCTGAAAAAGAAAGGCTATGAAGTAATCGGTTGCAATTCCGCCGAAAATGCGCTAGAGCAGTTAGAAAAAGACACCGCTTTCAATCTCCTGATTACCGATATGGTCATGCCGGGAATGAGCGGCGCCGAACTTGCCGGCATTGTCCGCCGCAAAATACCGGCAATCAAAATCATTTTGGCCTCGGGCTATTCCGAAGAGATTGCCCGCCGCGAACTTGCCTCCTCACAGGACTTTGAGTTCATGGCCAAACCGTTCAGCCTCGGCGACCTGACCAAAAAGGTTTTTGACGTTTTGAATCAAAAATAGGAAAAAAGATGAACAACGCAAATCTGACCGGACAGCTTCCCTTCGAATTTACTCCCGAACCATACCTGGGAAAAGAGGATTTTATGGTTGCCGCCTGTAATTATGAAGCATTCAAACTGGTTGATGCCTGGCCGGACTGGCCCTTTTTCGCCGTTTGCATTTATGGTCCCGAAGGCTGCGGCAAAACGCACTTGGCCACTATGTTTGCCCACAATGTCGCCAATCTGACGCACTGGCCGTATAAAATCCCCGCCATACGCGCAAAAGATATAAACTTTGAAACGCTGCAACTCTTTGACATCTGCCGGTGTTTAATTGTGGAAAAATTAAGCGAAGAGGTTGATAACGAGGCGCTTTTTCATTTATACAATCATTATCGCAATGAAGGCGGAAACATTCTTTTCACCGCCCGTCAGGCTCCGGCACGCACACACTTTGCACTCCCTGACCTGCAATCGCGGATGAATATTGTCCCCTCCGTCGCGATAAACGAACCCGATGACGAAATGCTTTCGGCCCTGATACTTAAATTGTTTACCGACCGCCAGATAATGGTCGCTCCGGAAATAATCGGTTACATTATTTCCAACATGCAGCGTTCCTTCGCTTATGCCCGTAAACTGGTGGCCGAAATCGACAGCATTTCACTGGCCCGCAAAAGAGCCGTCTCAATTGCCATTGTCAAAGAGGCGCTCAGCGTTTTAAACGATAACCACCAAGGCGAACTTTTCGCCTGAAGAAAGACTAACCATGCTCAAACGCCTTCTGACTTTTTTGAAACGTCCGTTTTTCTTTAACGTTGACAGCCTCCGCTTCAATCTTGTTTATTCACTGCTGACCGTTGTTCTTTACAATGCCGTTTTTTTCAAACATGCGGCGGAATACCAATCAGGCTTTCTGTTTTTGGGCTGCGTGTTTGTTTGCATCTGGATGACGCTCTTCATTGCCGTTTCGCTGCTGTTTCACAAACACACCCGTAAACCGCTGGCCGTCACCTTATGCCTGCTCAATGCCCTCGCCTTTTACTTTATGTTTATTTATAACGCGGCTCTGGATAAAATTATGTTTCTGAACGTCCTGCAAACGGATGTTTATGAGGTACGTGACCTGCTCAGCCCGAAACTGATTTTGATTATGCTGTTCTTCGGCATCTTTCCGGCCTGGCTCATCTGCAAAACCCGGGTTTCTCCGACGCCGCTGAAACGGCAGTTTGCCGCCGCCGGCGGGGCCGTCGCCCTGATTGCGGCAATCATGCTCGGTAATTTTGCCGCAACCGATGCCTTTCTCCGCAGCAACCGCAATTTGCGTTATTACCTGACGCCCTCAAATTATATCGGTTTAATCATTTCCGTAATCAAAATCAAAGCGCGCCCTTTGCCTGATTTGGTTAAAATAGCGGAAGACGCCACCCTGAACCGCTACTGGAAAAACGACAAGAAAAATCTCTTTGTCTTCGTTATGGGTGAAACCGCCCGGGCAGCCAACTTCTCGCTGCGCGGCTATGAGCGTCCGACCAATGCGCCGCTGACGCCTTACCTCAAAGACATCGTCTATTATAAGCAGACATTCTCCTGCGGCACCTCAACCGCCGTTGCAGTCCCCTGCACTTTTTCCGCCGGCGGGCAGAAAGGCTTTGTTCCCGGCACGGAGGCTTACACCGAAAACCTGCTCGACGTTCTGGAGAAAGTCGGCTATAAAGTTCTGTGGCGTGAAAACAATACCGGCTGCCAAAACGTCTGCGACCGGGTTGAACTGGAAGATCCCTGTAAAACCGGAAAGTTCTGCCTGGACGAGGTAATGCTTGACAATCTGGCTGAAAAAGCCGACAGCTATGACCGCGATGCCTTTATTGTTCTGCACCAGCGCGGCAGTCACGGACCCGCTTATTCGGAACACTACCCGCCGGAAGCCGAACTCTACAAACCGGTCTGCCACCAGAAAGATTTTCCTTATTGTCCGCAGCAGTCTTTGGTAAACGTTTATGATAACAGCGTTTACTATACCAGTATGTTTTTGGCCAAGACGATAGACCTGCTGTCTTCTCTCTCTGACCGTTACAACACCTGTCTCTTATACACATCTCCGAGCCCACGAGACCTCTCTACATCT
>ENA-UAMO01000738-UAMO01000738.1-human-gut-metagenome-genome-assembly--contig:-NODE-738-length-11526-cov-7.761921_pt1 | contig 11526 bp, 10 predicted proteins | sample MGYA00243287_ERZ654507 | MGnify/ENA primary metagenome ERZ654507 (study PRJEB26926, sample SAMN06164547) | human gut metagenome | biome: ENVO:00009003; feature: ENVO:2100002; material: ENVO:00002003... | reverse complement strand
GACTAAAAATACTTGTAATTATTGGCAGATTGTAATAAAATTAACAAAGAGTTGCGCAATAGCAACGTAAAAAACAAGGGAGGTCTCGTAATGAGTAATACAACACAGGCATTATCAAGGATTGAAGCAATACTTGATGATAGCAGCTTTGTTGAAATCGGTGCTGGTGTGACTGCCAGATCTACAGATTTTAACATTCAGGAAAAGAAGGCTCCATCCGATGGTGTTATTACAGGATACGGAGTTATTAATGGTAATCTTGTGTATGTATACAGCCAGGATGCAACTGTTCTTAATGGTTCTATCGGTGAGATGCATGCTAAGAAGATTTCAGCACTTTATGATTATGCTATGAAGATGGGAGCTCCTGTGATAGGTCTTATTGACTGCGCAGGTTTAAGACTTCAGGAAGCAACAGATGCTCTTGAAGGTTTCGGTACAATTTATAAGAAGATGTCTATTGCATCAGGTGTTATTCCACAGATCACAGCAGTTTACGGTAACTGTGGCGGTGGACTTGCAATTCTTTCTTCATTATCTGATTTTACATTTATGGAAGATAGCAAGGCCAAGCTTTTTGTTAACAGCCCTAATGCATTAGATGGTAATAATGAATCAAAGCTTGACTCAGCGTCAGCTAAGTTCCAGGCAGAAGCAGGAGTTGTTGATTTTACAGGAGATGAGGAGACTATTGCTAATGGTGTAAGACAGTTAGTTTCTATGCTTCCTGCTAACAACGAAGAGGATGCTGCAGTTTCTGCAACAACAGATGATCTTAACAGAGCATGCCCGGATATGGCAGCAGAGATTGCTGATCCTGCATTAGCTCTTTCAGATATTGCTGATGATAATGTATTTGTTGAAGTTAAGGCTTCATATGCTAAAGAAATGGTTACAGGATTTATTCAGGTAGATGGAATTACTATTGGTGCTGTAGCTAACAGAACAGCTCTTTATGATGAAGAGGGTGAAGTGGCTGAAAAGTTTGAACCGGTTCTTACAGTTAAGGGCGCTTACAAGGCAGAGAATTTTGTTAATTTCTGTAATGCATTTGAAATTCCTGTACTTACACTTACTAATGTTAAAGGATTCGAAGCTACAGTGGCAGCTGAGAAGGGAATTGCAATTGCAAGTGCCAAGCTTACATATGCATTTGCTAACGCAGATGTACCTAAGGTTAATGTTATTACAGGTGAGGCTTATGGAAGCGCATATGTTTCTATGAACTCTAAGTCTTTAGGTGCAGACCTTGTCTACGCATGGCCAATAGCTTCTATCGGAATGATGGATTCACAGCTTGCAGCAAAGATTATGTATGCTGATGAGATAGCAGCCGCTTCTGATGTGGCAGCAACTGTTTCAGAGAAAGCAGCTGAATATGCTAAGTTACAGTCAAGTGTTGAGTCAGCAGCAGCAAGAGGATATGTTGATGCTGTTATTGACCCGGAGAATACAAGACAGTATGTAGCCGCTGCATTTGAAATGTTATTTTCAAAGAGAGAGGTTCGTCCTGATAAGAAGCATGGAACAGTTTAATTAAGAGGTGACAATATGAAGAAGACTAATTTGAAAAGATTCTTATTGTTATTCTGCATGTTAGCCTGCGTATTCAGTATGACAGCCTGTGGTAATGCACAGATTGATACTAATACAGCTAAAGAATCCATTAAAGATAACGAGGTTGCTTATGTTGAGAATTACCTCAAGGACTGGGCAAAGGATATGATTCTTTACCTTGACAGCAATCAGGGTGAAGCAGGAACAGATGCTCTTATTGCAGATGCAGAAGCAGGAATAACCCTTAATGATGTTAACAGTAAGATGTATATTGTTAACCAGCAGGGAATGAATGTTAAAACAATAGGATTATACAATAGCTGGAACAGCACTAAAGATGAACTTGGTGAACTCAAAGAGTCTGTTGATGTTAACAACATTAATGTAAAGGTCAGTGATGAAACAAGTGAATTATGTACTATTTCAGTTAAACTTAAATTCGAAAAGAGAGTATGTACATTCGAATTCGTAATCAATACAGATTACACACTTGAAAGTGGAGCTATTAATCCATCATACACAACAGGTGAGAAGATGGGTAAGGCCGGAATGAATACACTTATTGGTATGGGAACTGTATTTGTAGTTCTTATATTCATTTCATTCATTATTTCTCTGTTCAAGTATATAAGCGTATATGAGAACAGAAAGAAAGAACAGAAAGAAGACACAGCTTCTGTTGGTGTTGATAATGCTATAGCACAGATTGTTTCTAATGAAGAAGAAAATGTTGAGGACGATCTTGAACTTATTGCAGTTATTACTGCAGCAATTGCAGCATCAGAAGGAACATCTACGGATGGTCTTGTTGTCCGCTCAATTAGAAAGGTTAATAATAGGAGGAAATAATCATGAAGAACTATACAATTACAGTTAATGGTAACGTATATGATGTTACTGTAGAAGAAGGAACAGGCAGTGCAGCTCCAGCAGCTAAGGCAGCCGCTCCTAAAGCAGCTCCAAAGGCTGCACCTAAGGCAGCAGCACCAGCAGGTGCTCAGGGAGCAGTTAAAGTTAACGCTCCAATGCCAGGAAAGATTCTTAAGGTTAATGCAACAGCAGGTGCTGCTGTAAAGAAGGGCGATGTATTGGTTGTCCTTGAAGCTATGAAGATGGAGAATGAAATCTGTGCTCCTCAGGATGGCACAATTGCAACTGTTGAGTGTGCAGCTGGTGATTCTGTAGAGTCAGGTAAGGTATTAGTTTCATTAAATTAATTATGATACTGATATAAAGTGACTTACGGAGGTATAAGATGAGTTATATTATAACAACTTTAGGAAACCTCGTTCACCAGAGTGCATTCTTCGGACTTACATGGGGTAATTACCTTATGGTTCTGGTTGCGTTTGTTTTCCTTTATCTTGCAATTAAAAAAGGATATGAACCTCTGCTCTTAGTACCTATTTCTTTTGGTATGCTTCTTGTAAACCTTTATCCTGACATTATGTTAGCAATAGAGGATTCAAGTAACGGTGTAGGTGGTTTGTTACATTATTTCTATTTACTTGATGAATGGAGTATTTTACCATCACTTATTTTCTTAGGTGTTGGTGCTATGACTGATTTTGGTCCATTGATTGCTAACCCGGCAAGTTTCCTGCTTGGTGCAGCAGCACAGTTTGGTATCTTTGCAGCATATCTTATGGCTATTCTTATGGGATTCCCAGATAAGGCAGCAGCAGCTATATCAATTATTGGTGGTGCAGATGGTCCTACTTCAATATTCCTTGCAGGTAAGCTTGGTCAGACTAAATATATGGGACCTATTGCAGTAGCAGCATATTCATATATGTCACTGGTTCCTATTATCCAGCCACCAATTATGAAGCTTTTAACAACTAAGAAGGAAAGAGAAGTTAAGATGGAACAGTTAAGACCTGTTTCTAAGCTTGAGAAGATTCTTTTCCCTATAGTAGTTACTGTAGTAGTAGTACTTATTCTTCCTACAACAGCACCACTTGTTGGTATGCTCATGTTAGGTAACCTTTTCAAGGAAAGTGGAGTTGTTAAGCAGCTTGCAGAGACAGCTTCTAATGCACTTATGTACATAGTTGTTATTATCCTTGGAACATCAGTTGGTGCTACAACAAGTGCAGAAGCATTTCTTAACCTTGATACATTAAAGATTGTTGCATTAGGACTTATTGCATTCGCATTTGGTACTGCAGCAGGTGTGTTATTTGGTAAGATTATGTGTCTTGTTACACATGGTAAGGTTAATCCGCTTATTGGTTCAGCAGGTGTATCTGCGGTTCCTATGGCAGCCAGAGTTTCGCAGAAGGTTGGTTCTGAGGCAGATCCTTCTAACTTCCTTCTGATGCATGCTATGGGACCTAACGTTGCCGGTGTTATTGGTACAGCGGTTGCAGCCGGCACATTTATGGCCATGTTTGGCGTTATGTAAAAGGAGGATATTATGGCAGAACAGGTTAAAAAACCTTTAAAGATTACTGAGACAGTATTGCGTGATGCACATCAGTCTCTTATAGCTACAAGAATGACAACAGAGCAGATGCTTCCTATCGTAGATAAGATGGATAAGGTTGGTTATCATTCAGTAGAGTGCTGGGGAGGAGCTACATTTGATGCTTCACTCAGATTCCTTAAGGAAGATCCATGGGAAAGACTTCGTAAGCTTAGAGATGGATTCAAGAATACTAAGCTTCAGATGCTTTTCAGAGGACAGAATATATTAGGTTACAATCATTACGCAGATGATGTAGTTGAGTACTTTGTTCAGAAGTCAATTGCTAACGGTATTGATATTATCCGTATTTTCGACTGCTTTAATGATTTAAGAAACTTAGAGACAGCTGTTAAGGCTGCCAAGAAGGAAAAAGGACATGCTCAGATTGCTCTTTCTTATACATTAGGTGATGCTTATACACTTGATTACTGGAAAGAGACAGCTAAGAGAATTGAAGATATGGGTGCAGATTCTATCTGTATCAAGGATATGGCTGGACTTTTGCTTCCATACAAGGCTACAGAGCTTGTACAGGCATTAAAGGATGGTTCATCTCTTCCTATTCAGATGCATACACATTATACATCTGGTGTAGCTTCAATGACATACTTAAAAGCAGTAGAAGCAGGTGCTGATATTATTGATACAGCTATGTCACCATTCTCAATGGGAACATCACAGCCAGCTACAGAGGTTATGGTAGAGACATTTAAGGGTACACAGTATGATACAGGACTTGACCAGAATCTTCTTGCTGAGATAGCTGATTACTTCCAGCCAATGCGTGAGGAAGCATTAAAGAGCGGACTTATGAATACTAAGGTTCTTGGAGTTAATATTAAGACATTACTTTATCAGGTTCCAGGTGGAATGCTTTCTAACCTTGTATCACAGCTTAAGGAAGCTGGTGCAGAGGACAAGTACAGAGATGTATTAGAGGAAATCCCAAGAGTTCGTAAAGATTATGGTGAACCACCTCTTGTTACTCCTTCATCACAGATTGTTGGTACTCAGGCTGTTCTTAATGTATTACAGGGTGAGAGATACAAGATGATTACTAAGGAATCTAAGAAGGTTCTTGCTGGTGAATTTGGTCAGACAATCAAGCCATTCAATCCAGAAGTTCAGAAGAAGGCTATCGGTGATACAAAGCCTATTACATGCCGTCCAGCTGACTTGATTGAACCACAGCTTGAGAAATTCAAGAATGATCCAATTGTACAGCAGTACAAGCAGCAGGATGAGGATGTGCTTTCATATGCATTATTCCCACAGGTTGCGACAGAGTTCTTCAAGTATAGAGAAGCTCAGCAGACAAAGGTTGATCCTACAAAGGCAGATACAGCTAATAAGGCTTATCCAGTCTAATAATTAATATAATAGACCGTCATGTGCGCAAAAGCGTATGTGGCGGTCTTTTTTTGCAGCGAAGCTGCGTAGAGACTTGACCTGCAAAAAAAGCAGGCAGCAAGCCTGCAATCCAGAATGTTTCTCTTGATATAAATTCATTTTGCATGTAAAATTAAACAGTATAATTAAGCAAAAGGAGCACGATTGTGATTAAGTTAGAACGATTTGAAGTCATGAATATGAATAATGCCATCAGAGGTGCAAGAAATCCATTGAACAGCTGGGCAAGAATGGACAGTTACTTTGATGAGGAAGGAAAATTTGTTTTTGGTCCTAATGATCTTGACCTTGCCAAGAGATTATGTAAGGCAGGCTCAGACCACAGAAAGTTCATAAGACAGATATTTGTTACAGTCGATATAACAGCACCACTTTACTGGTGGAAGGAATACGATACATATAAGGTTGGAACAGTTGCCAATTCAACAAGTACAATGCATAAAATCCACAGCAAGTCATTTGAAATGGAAGATTTCAGCGTTGACCATTGTACTTCTGAGGCGTTAGATATGATGCAGAAGAATATAGATTTTCTTGAAACAATACGCCAGAAGTTCATAGAAACTAAGGATAAAGACCTTTGGTATAGTATGATTCAGTTGCTTCCAGAAAGCTATAATCAGATGCGTACATGCACATTTAATTATGAAAATCTTGCAGGAATGTATTATTCAAGAAGAAACCATAAGCTTGCAGAATGGCATACATTCTGTGACTGGGCACTTGAGTTACCATATTTCAAAGAACTTTTGGTTCAGGAATAAAGAGGATAGAGAGGTTTCCTATGAGTAAAGTTGTAGTTATTGGAGGCGGGGCGGCAGGTATGATGGCTTCTATTATAGCCGCCAGAAATGGACACACAGTAACTCTTATAGAAAAGAATGATAAGCTTGGAAAGAAGCTTTTTATAACAGGAAAAGGCCGCTGTAATTTTACTAATGCTGGTGATGAGGACGACATTAAAAATAGTGTTGTAACCAACCCTAAATTTATGTACAGTTCATTTAAAGGCTTTTCTAATTATGATGTAATGGGATTCTTTGATGAACTTGGACTTAAGTTTAAAATAGAACGAGGTAACCGCTGTTTTCCAGAGTCAGACCATTCATCAGATGTAATCGGCACATTGGCAAGAGAATTAAGAAAATGCAAAGTGGATATTATGCTTAGCACAGAGGTTGTTGATGTTACAGCCAGGGAATTATCAGAGAATGTAGTATCAGAAAATGTAGTGTCAGGGAAAATAGTATCTTGCAATGCAGTATCAGAGAATATAGCAAATGATAGTGTAAAACTTGAAAAAAAGTATAAATCCAAGAAAAAAGAACCTAAATCTAAGAAAAAAGAGCCAGAATATATATCGCAGTTTGTAAGTGTTGAAGTTAAGGAGTTATCTACTGGCAGAAAGCAGGTTATAAAAGCTGATTCCTGCATTATAGCAACAGGTGGTAATTCTTATTCAAGCACTGGTTCAACAGGCGATGGCTATAGATTTGCAAAGGCACTTTCACATAATGTTACACCTATTATACCGGCATTAGTTCCTCTCACAGTAAGAGAAGAATGGGCTTCAGAGCTTATGGGACTGAGCCTTAAGAATATAGCAATAAGCATATATGACAGTATGGGTGACAGCCGTAAAGAGCTGTATAGTGACTTTGGTGAAATGCTATTTACGCATTTTGGTGTGAGCGGGCCAGTTATTCTTAGTGCGAGCAGTTATACAACAGCAATATTAAGAAAAAGACCGCTTAAGCTTGTGATAGATTTAAAGCCAGCTTTATCAGAGGAACAGCTTGATGAGAGAGTTCTTAGGGATTTCTCAGAGGAAAAGAATAAAACCTTCCGTAATTCACTTGATAAGCTGCTTCCTAAGAAACTTATCCCTGTTATAGTAAGGCTCAGTGATATCAATAAAGATAAAAAGGTTAATGAGATAACAAGGGAAGAAAGATTAAGGCTTGTACATCTGTTAAAGCATTTTGAAATGACAATAACCGGTACAAGAGGCTTTAATGAAGCTATAATTACACAGGGCGGTGTTGATGTTAAAGAAATCAATCCGACAACTATGGAGTCAAAGTTAGTTAAAAATGTGTATTTTGCAGGAGAGGTGCTTGATGTAGATGCGGTTACAGGCGGTTTTAACTTGCAGGTAGCGTGGTCGAGTGCGTATGCTGCAGCAATGCATTTGAATAATTAAATAATGCCAGCGTGTTTTATAACACAGGCAGAAAAGAGGATTATTATGTCTTATTCAGTAGCAATTGATGGACCGGCAGGAGCTGGCAAGAGTACAATAGCAAAGCTTATATCTAAGCAGATGGGTTATATATATGTAGATACCGGTGCTATGTACAGGGCAATGGCGGTATATTTTAACCAGAATAATATTGACCCCGCAGATGAAGCTGCGATTAATGCGGCAGTCGATAATGTAAAGATAACAATAGAATATAAAGACGGCGAACAGCAGGTTATCCTTAACGGCGAGAATGTAACCAGTCTTTTAAGAACTGAGGCAACAGGCAATATGGCTTCAAAGACATCTAAGTATAAGGCTGTAAGAAGCAAGCTTGTTGATTTGCAAAGAGAGCTTGCGGCAGCAGAAAATGTTGTTATGGATGGACGTGATATTGGCACAACAGTTCTTCCAGATGCCAATGTAAAGATATATCTTACTGCAAGTTCTGATGCCAGAGCCAGAAGAAGATATGACGAACTTAAGGCAAAGGGTGAAGAATGTGATTTACAGAAGATAAAAGAGGATATTGAACAGAGAGATTATCAGGATATGCACAGGGATATTTCACCATTAAAGCAGGCAGATGATGCAGTTCTTGTAGACAGTTCTGATATGGGAATTGATGAGGTGGTGGAAGCCATCAAGACAGTTATTAATAAAGCAAAGTAGTGATTTGGAGGATATATGAAAGAGGCAGAAGTTATACTTGCCAGGTCTGCTGGTTTCTGCTTTGGAGTTCACCGTGCAGTGGATACAGTGTATGAAAGAACAGGAATGGAAAATGTATACACATACGGACCTATCATACATAACGATGAAGTTGTAAAGGACCTTGAAAGCAAAGGGGTCAAGGCAATATCAGATGTAGCACAGCTTGACGGTATTGATAATGCTACTGTCATAATAAGGTCGCATGGTGTATCTAAAAATGTGTATGAGAGCATAAAGACAAAGAATTATGAAGTTGTAGATGCAACCTGTCCATTTGTTCTTAAAATACACAGAATAGTTGAGCAGGAGAGCAAGGCAGGAAAGCAGATTGTAATAATAGGCAATGAGAAACACCCGGAAGTTGAGGGCATTAAAGGGTGGTCAGTAAGTCCTGTATATATAGTGGATTCTATCGAAAAAGCACAAAATCTTGAGCTTGACAGGGCAAAAGAAGTGGTTGTTGTATCCCAAACGACATTTAATTACAATAAATTTCAAGAATTAGTTGAAATTATCAACAAAAAGAGTTACAATATTACCATTAAAAATACTATTTGTAATGCCACGGAAGAACGTCAGACAGAGGCAAGAGATATTGCACGGAAAGTTAGTGCGATGATTGTCATTGGTGACAAGAGTAGTTCCAATACGAGAAAACTGTATGAGATTTGTAAAGGCGAATGTGAGGATACATTTTACATTCAAACTCTAAGAGATCTTAATCTTAACGATTTAAGATTCATAGACAGCATAGGTATTACAGCTGGGGCATCGACCCCGAACAATATCATTGAGGAGGTTTATACTAATGTCAGAGAATTTTGCAGAGATGTTAGCTAACGAAGAGTGGAAGGAAATTCATACAGGAGAAGTTGTTGATGGCACTGTAATAGCAGTTAAAGAAGACCATATCGTTCTTAACATAGGCTATAAGCACGATGGAATTATCACAAGAAGTGAATATTCATCAACACCAGGTATCGATTTAACAACAGTTGTTTCTGTTGGAGATGAGATGAAGGCAAAGGTGCTTAAGCTTAATGATGGAGAAGGACAGGTTCTTCTTACATATAGAAAGCTTGTTGCAGAGAGTGGAAGCAAGAGACTTGAAGAAGCATTTAATAACAAAGAAGCTATAACAGCTAATGTATCAAGAGTTATTAAGGGTGGTCTTGAAGTTGTTGTTGATGAGACAAGAATCTTCATTCCAGCAAGCCTTGTATCAGATTCTTATGTTAAGGATTTCTCAGAATACAATGGTAAGGAGATTACATTTGTATTAACAGAATATGATCCAAAGAACAGAAAGGTGATTGGTGACTGCAAGCAGCTTATCGTAGCTAAGAAGAAGGCAGCTCAGGAAGAACTTCTTTCTAAGATTAAAGAAGGAGATACAATCGAAGGTACAGTTAAGAATGTAACAGATTTTGGTGCATTCATTGACCTTGGTGGTGTAGACGGACTTCTTCATATTTCAGAGATGTCTTGGGGAAGAACAGAGAACCCTAAGAAGGTATATAAGGTTGGCGATTCAGTTAAGTGCTTCATCAAGGAAATCAATGGTGACAAGATTGCACTTTCAGTTAAATATCCAGACCAGAACCCTTGGAATGATGCTTCAACAAAGTATGCTGTAGGTAATGTTGTTACTGGTAAGGTAGCAAGAATGACTGACTTTGGTGCTTTTGTTCAGCTTGAAGACGGCATTGATGCTTTACTTCACGTATCACAGATTTCTAAGGAACACATTAACAAGCCAGAAGATGTATTAAAGATTGGTCAGGAAATTGAAGCTAAGGTTGTAGACCTTAACGAAGCTGACAAGAAGATCAGCCTTAGTATGAAAGCATTATTAGATGATGCAGAACCACAGGAAGAGGCTACAGAAGAATAATTTAATAATTAATTGTCAGATGTTCTGATGATTGGCTGTAACTTAATATTTGATAATATAAGAGCTGTACACCTTAGTGTGATATATACTTTCTATGCCGGGTAGAACCGGTAGAAAGTATATATACAATGTTGGTGTACAGCTCTTGTTAAATTTCCTTAAGCTTTCTGTCAAAATCTGGGGTGCGAATTATATTAGAAGAATAATTACTTATATTGCATAAGTGTCAGATAGCTTCGTCCTTTGCGGGTTTCGGCTTCATCACCTATAAAGATATACTTTCCATGTCCACGGATTACAAGTACATCATCTTTCTTTAAGTTCTGGCTTTTATTCTCGGTACATATTCCATTGAGGAATATTTTCTTTGACGTAAATAGCTCATTGGAATTACTGCGTGATAATCTGGTGAGGGAAGCAACAACTGCATCAATCCGCTTAGAAGCAGCAATTATTCGTATCTCTTCAAGTTCTGGTTTGATTGCTTCAATCTCATCAGTGCATATTGTACATCTTATGTGTGTGTGTTTAATAGAGTCCAGATTATCACATATATAATCAGCTATGTGCGAAAGGCAGTATACATAAGCATCAGGCACTTTAATTATAATGTCACCGACTAGTTCGCGTTCAATTCCAAGGTTCATAATTGCACCAAGGTAATCACGGTGGTTAAGCTGTTCAGCAAATTTGACGGATAATGGGCTTATTCGGATAGTTGAGATAGGGTAACCGGCATCATAGCCATAGAGTTCCTCAGAGCCGAAACGTATTATTTTGCGTTCACATACAGGATTGCCACCCCATTCATCATATGGTATAAATGATAATTCGTTGCTCATTTTGTTGACAGACGACAGTTCATTTATACTTAAAAAATTAGTGTAAGTATATATATTGTGATTGAAAGCCTGATTGGCAGTATCTATTATTTTTCTTTTTAAAAGCTGTTCTTCGTTCATTGTGTTAATTCCTTCTATTTTATAAATTGGTGATATGTGCGTATTGTGCTTAGATTAAATTGATATAGTAAATTAATGTTTATTATAATGTAATTAATTATATATGTCTAATACGATGTTTAATATATTGGCAAATTCAATATTGGCAGAATGAGTTGTAAAATCCAGAATATTGTAAAATTGAATATAATGGTAAGCTTAATTGGATATGGTAATTAGATATTTTACTGTCTCTTATACACATCTGACGCTGCCGACGATCGCATAAGTGTAGATC
>ENA-UAMO01000729-UAMO01000729.1-human-gut-metagenome-genome-assembly--contig:-NODE-729-length-11657-cov-5.098604_pt1 | contig 11657 bp, 3 predicted proteins | sample MGYA00243287_ERZ654507 | MGnify/ENA primary metagenome ERZ654507 (study PRJEB26926, sample SAMN06164547) | human gut metagenome | biome: ENVO:00009003; feature: ENVO:2100002; material: ENVO:00002003... | reverse complement strand
AGCTTGGATACCTCCGTGATCAATATCAATACCAGTTGGCTCACCAATCTTGACCGTCGCTGTTTCGATATTGGCTCCGACATTGGTCAATTTGATTTCAGTCACACGACCATAATAACCAAAATTATTCTTCTCGACCACATTAGTGACATCAAGAACATCATTATTGATTACTTGTTCATCGGGATGGTTAATAATGTTCCCAATTGCAATTGCACTCATACGATCACTATCAATGACTGGTGTCAAAGCAGGATTTGTACTAGAGAATGTCACATTTGCAATCAAGCTTGGCTTCGCAGAATCACGTAAGTTTGCTCGATTCCAGATGGCCATTGGTTCTATCAGCTGATTATTATCGTTCATTACAACACCAAATGGTGATACTAGTTCTTGACTTGATTCGCGACCACCACTAGTGCCAGTCATCGTGTTCAATGTCACATCAAACGCAGTGTCGCCAAAAGTCTGTGTATTAAAGCTTGGATGAATAGTATCGTAGTTGAAGATTCCTTCAGCTTTGAACTTACCATCACCATAATAACCAGTCGTTGTTGCCGTCGTGCTGTCCAAATCGATAACATAACTGTCTAGGTCCGCTTCAACCACGGTGTGGGTACCAACAATACTACTATATGGAATTCCACCAATAGTTGCAACATTTTCATTGACTTGGAAACGACCGTCACGAATTGCAACGTCAGCACCCTTATCATCTTCGGTATCTTTAGCCAAATACAGTACTGTATCATGTTCAATATGGTCAATGATGCCAATTCGCTGATTGTCAGCTGTATACAACGTAGGCCACATGAAATGTTCCTGCTTGTCTTCACCAACATATGAAATCTTTTTGATTTCATGAGTGAAGCGAGTGTTAACCCCAACAACTCGGAATTTTTCCACACTGGTTGTGATTGTACCAGACAGAAGTTGACTACTATCGACTTCATTAATATCATCACGAGAGATCACTGCCTTCATGTTAGTAATCAAACCATGATTTGGATGATGTACACGAACTAGACCAGAATCCGCCTTAGTCTGGAAGCAATTTTTACTCAAATATCGAGGCACAGGATCATTAACCGCGAACTGTAGGTTGCCAATAACTTTACCATTGTTTGTCGAATCGGCAACGTGGAAGTTTGCACGATAAACAACCATCTTAAGATCCTGTGTTTGATCAGGAGTCCAAGTACTTGCATTTTGTGATTTCAGCAACACGCCGGTATATGGCTGCTTGCTGACAATATTGGTTGTTCCTGGTACCAATTCACCAACTTGAGCAATCCACACATTATAATCATTACTATCACTAAGAAGAACAACTGCATATTCACTAGTGTCTTCGCAATATACTGGGCTTTCGAATTCAAACGTAGTCGCGACGTCGTATTTGGCAGCCTTGACAACTTGACCGTCAGAATCGACATATTCAATCGTTTCGGAGCTCAAATTAATCTGATCAGGTCTCAGTGTTACCTCCCCAAATGGCAGAACTTTGCTGGTTGGGATCCCATTTTCAACGGTACGAATTTGCAGCGTCACTGGTAATGGGTTGGTATCATCAGGAACTGACGCGAAGAAAATGTCAACTTTACTGATGAAACATCCGCCTGGGGTGCCAATCAAAAACGTTTGAGCTAATGGGTCACGATAAACAGCACGATCACTAGTGGTACTAGTGAGCGTGTTTGTAATTGTACGATCTTCGCTCACATATTGTGTATTGACAACAGCGTTGCGAACTGCATTAACACTACGTTCGCGCTTGTTGTATGTTCCAATTGCACTGTAAACAACTTCTGCATTATAATCATTCTTTGTTGAATTTTCACTTAAACTGAAAACTCGATCACCACAGCGGAATTGGAACACTGGCGATTTATTATCACTAGTACCATAATCAATCTTGTCACCATCTGGGATCCAGAACATAAAGTACAATTCACCAGCAGCATTTGTTTTCAATGCTCCAACGGCATGGTTGCGGTTGCCTTCAGCCCACGCGACCTCACCTGTGGCACCACTAATTGAACCTCGCAGATGTGCACCCGTTAACGTTGCACCATCGCTATTTTCTTCATTACCATTAGCCGAGTTGCCCGTCAATGCTGTGCCATCATAGTTTTTCATGTTGACAACATACATGTAATCAACAACTCGATTCGTAGAACCCAATCCTGGTTGTTCAGAAGGGCCCTTGCCGGTACCCACGCAAACAGCTGTATAACTTGGGGTGTTCATGTTACCGCCAGTGGTGGCTACAACGACATCACCAATATCCAAGCACGTGCGGTCAGTCTGTTCAGGCCAGAAACTATATTTGGTTGCAATTATCTTGCGTGCATTATTACCAGCATCATTGCCAGCGGCAGTCACACCATCAAAACCACTTCCTGTTACTGAATTTGGTTTGAATTCAACACGCGATGCTGGAACACACCAATAATCAACCTGAACGTTATCAAAGAAAGGATAATATCTTGTATAAGGTTTGAGATTTTTAGCCTTAATCAATAACCAACGACTTCGCATGTATGGTATCGAAGATGTAGAAACAATTCGATCCCCCACAACCTCATAATCAATTTTTGAAGTGACTGTTGTCTTAATACCATTGCGTGACTGACCAACTTGCTGGGTTGTCACAGAAGTATCCTTCCAGTGCTCCGTTAAATTCTTACCTGCACGACCAGTCGTATGATCAAGAACACTACTATTGGTTGTAATCGGTTGTCCAAACCATTGGCTTTGCCAAGAATTCCATCTCGTTCCTTCTAGACTGTTTTTCTTCTCGAGATAATCACCCTCAACTTGGGTTACTACATCAGGAAGATATTCAGATTCAAACCAATCATCACTACTTGGGTTCACGGTCAATGAACCAACAAAAGCTGCAATCGCAAATGGGTTGATGTTCTGAATTCGAGTCGCTAATGACTGTTCAACAATTGGAACATGCGGATTTGCAGGATCCAGCGGAAGCGTGAAAACTTTACCATATGCCATGTAGTTGTTGCTAGCACGATGAGATGTTAAATCTGCCCCAACAGGTGTGTATTCACTCAACGAAAAGCTGTTCTGTGTAAATGGAGGACGACAAATACCTCGCTCATTGTCAAAACAACATGCAACACTTGAATCAGTTAATGATGCAATTCCGCTACTTTGGAAATTATCAACAATAAATCCTTGCTTGAAACGATCCATGCCGTCACTGTCTTGAATATTCATTGACTCAGTTTGTTGTTCTAGAAGACTCAAGGCTGTATATTCTTCGAGACGATCGATTCGTGTTTCCAGCTTGCCAATATCACGCATTGTGTAACGACGATTGTCAATCATATTGACATTAACACTTTCGTTAGATGCATCTAGCGTATATGGGAATAAATCAACATCATACACGTTCATTGACAGATTCGGTGTTGCTGGTGCCTGTGGGCTTGCTGCAGGGATCCCCTTAACATCAACAAAATTACCACGATAATCTAAGCAAATCTTGTCGCGTCGAGCTAGATAGAAACGATAACCCATTTCAATCTCAGTACCGCTCTTAATCATATAAGAACGACCATTTGCACCAACTACATTTGGACGAAAATCGATCACGTCGCGAAGATTAATCCCCTCAAAAGATGGAATCTCTTCATATGGGCAATCATAACTGTCAACAGTGAAATAGTCCCCAGATTTGCTATGTTCAAAATAATGACAATATACTACAATTGGACGCTCTGGTGAACTATAACCACTCTTTAGCTTTAGATAACTTTCACCATAATAACTAGCTGTTTGACCAGTAATCAAATCAAAACGATCGGTGATATCAATATAAGAACTATTCTCGTTCAATGTACCACTATCAGGAACTGCATAATTGTACATTCGAACAGAACCAATACGATACACATCAGCAACCCCAAGTGGGATTGTGTTCATTTTTAGTGTATCTGATTTGGTAATAGTCACCTTCTTTTCTTTGCTGGTCTTTGTGCACAAACCAATGCTACCACCACTCTTGCGTAGGGTTGCTAACATTTGGAATGGACCAGACGCGGTGCCGGCGACGGATACTGTTAAAGAACGAGAAGCTTCTCCTGTGTTAGTAGCAGTAAATGGTGTAATTTTACCATTGACAAACAGGATATGATTATCCCTTTCTTCAGTGTTCGCGAACTTAACTTCAGCACTTGGTGTTACAAAAGTGATCTCCGTCCTACCATCAACCACAGAACCGCTACCAGTGACCAACTCCATTGTAGTATAATCGGCATCAAAATCATCACCTTGTTCACCCACTGTGGTCTGAATCCATGAGTCAGGGAAACGATATACGGAAGCAAAACCTTGTGGGTTAACAATTTCAGTTGTGCACAAATACGCAGCCAAGTTATCACACTTGCTTCGACTATCGGTTTGAATCTTATTTTGGCCGTTGATCACAACACATCGATAATAATCACCCCCTGCCTTAATGTAATCATTATCCATTAATTCTGTACGGAAACTGGTACCAGAACCAGTAATAACTCCCTTACCGTCACTAGTGATACCACCAGTAATTTGTGTTAGTACAGGATCAATATTACAACTAAAACCATTCTTACCAATGAAAGACTTGACCGTATTGGTCAGACGAACACCGTCATTCAATCGAATATCGTAGATGTATAAACGATAGACGCCTTTAACTGGATCATGAACAGCTCCATTATCCCACTCTAAACCGCGACAGCGACATGTGCCAATTTGATTGCCTTTAACGCCGGACGAACCAATATCAGTCATTTGGTCATAGATGGCCAATAGTCCAGCATCAGTCGAGTCAACTAATGGTGGTACACCAACGATGTTACTAACGCGAATATAGTTACCAACACTTGGTGTTAATAGCACACTTTCTTTGCTAGCAGTTTCACGCGCTTTATCGATCGAAATCCAACTCGTACCAACCTTTTCGATTTCAAACCCTCGAACATACGCTTTGCCACTTTCAAGGCCAATGGCAATTTTGTTGGGGTTGCCACTATCAAGTTTAACTGTTGCAGTTGCTTTGACTGCGTTGTCTTCACTACCTGGGCAAATACAACCATCGGTGCGACCATGACCACCTTCAAAAGTCACCTTGACGTCGTCAAACAAATATCCACTACCGTAACTATCAACTAGAACGCGAACAACCTTGCCTTCTGAAATTACAGCTGTTGCAGAGGCACCACTGCCAGAATTTGATGTGATGCTGACAAACGGCGGATCAACATAACCATTACCACCATCGATCACATCAATAGAAACAACTTTGCCTTCAGCAGGGTAAACGCCATTATTAAACTTTGGCGATGGAGTAAATTCCCATTGAACACCACCGTCTGACTGTTTACCATCTGTCCAGTTGGGCCCATCACCAACAGGACTGGTGCCAGCAGTGCGTGCAGTGTAACAGTTACCATGATTGCGAACAACATCACCAACCAAATATTTGGATCCAGCTTTCCACTGGCCACGATCATTACTACGATGTTCGCGAACACATGCTTTGAAAGGACGAACTGTGTAGTCGCCACTTTCATCATACGTACGTCGAGCAAGCGTCTTTTCTAATTCATTATATTCAGTTTTTGTCTGTTGTTTGATAATTCTGCCAGCCTGAATTTGACCAAGCTCAATAAACTTGTCATTGTCGACCTTACTGGCGAGATCAACCTTCGCAAGTTTAAGTTCCATCTTGAAACGATGAGCACCAGGAGCTGCATAGTTGTAGCTGCCAATAGCATTGTCAAGAAGCGTTTTGTCTTCTTCTGGGGTAACGATCGTTTCGAACACTTGAAGACCAATACGATAACTTGGAACATTATCATACTTGTCCAAAACAAGTGTTTGAGCATCAACTAATGCAAAGTAGCCATGGATGTAATAAATTCCTCGTTCGATTTGTGCAACACTAGCGATCCCAATAGCATCATCTTGATCAAGGATTTGAATCGACGATACCGCCAATTCTTCGAACGATTCACCAGGAGCCCATTGTGCTGTTTTACCTGTGTTAGAATCACCAGCGACGAAACGAACATACATCGTCGTTGGATCGTCACCAGACGCATTTTCAATATGAGCAACAGTTCCTTTGACCTTACTGCTGGTACCAGTTAACGTTCGACCAATCAATTGAGATGGATCACGCATTGAGGTGTCAATCTTGACATAACTGATCCCAGTATCAAACGACATCTCACCGTCTAACACACGAGCACCAGCCTTAAATTGATGGCTGCCAAATCGCTCGATTTGACCTTGAAGAATCGATTGAACTGCATGAAGCTCTCGGCTTTGCAGTGGCATCGAAGGCTTGAACAACACAGACAAGAATTTTTTGTTCTCATCATAGTCGTTAAAATATGGCTTTTGCTTCGCAACAAACATTCGTTTATATGTCCAAAAGAAAAACGGTTAATACACTACGTATTTTGTTAAAATTACTTAAGAGCTCAATTGAGGAACATAACTAATACAAAATATTTCAAATATTACCTGTGAATTTCAAAGCTGTTGCGTTAATGGGTGGCGGTAAAAGTGAATATGATATCTCTTTACAATTCACCGAACCAAAATATGGTAAGGTTACAGTGACTCATCCATCCAAATCCAAACCAAATGTTGTCGTCAATATATCATCTAACGTTGTGGAAGAAGATTATGGAAACACCACGTATAGTATTGGTGCAGTTTCTGTGGCTACTGTCAAAGGACAAACTATTCAAGTGAATAGTGTTAGTAGTGAACTACCCTTGACTTAAGTCAAGGGTAGTTCACGCTTGGTCTCTAGGTCATGCTGGAGATCGTTATGATGGCAAGTTCTGTAGTCAATGTTATATTGATGACATGACTAAAAAGTGTCGACACACTATTGTACCCGACGACATCATTGAGCACACTAAGCAAGGCTTCGTGGTGATCAGGTGAACCACTACGATGCTTATAAGCATTGGTGGTTTTCTTGCTTGAATTTTATGTAAAAGGAAAGGCCGGTTTCAAAACCGGCCTTTTTGTTATTCGTAAGACTCTTCGTCTTCTTGATCTTCGTCAGAGGAGTCTTCTTCCTCTTCTTCTTTTTCCTGCTCTTCTTCATCTTGTTCAGAATCTTCGAGCTCTTCGTCGACGACTTTCTTAATTTCATCATAGTCGTCCATGACAACAACTCGATCGTCCTTACCAAGCTCGCTGATCTTTTCGACCATATGATGAAGCACTTCATCGTTATCTTCGATTTCTTCATGAACAAGTTCAAAAAGACGCATCAGAAGGGCGCCACTAATACAAACAATGTCCTTTGGCTTTTTATCTTCCTTTTCAGCTTCATTGAGTTGGAGCGCTTCTGTAAGGTATTGTTCAAAATCCATTTTAATTTTTCCTTTTGACTGATCTCAAAATAGGGATGAGATCAAATGTCCCACCCCTACTTATTTCACTCAGTTACTACTATTATGCAGCTGGACTGACAAGTGGTGTCTTGTTAACATCAACAGTTGAACTATCACTGTTCAACGCAATAGTGATCTTATACTTGCAAACTTCATCATTTGCTGTATCAAGACCAACTGTCATCAAGATAATGTCGTTAGAGCCATCAGCCTTAAAAGCGCAATATTGGACAGGGATCTTATAATCCTTGCCAGTGCTTGTAAAGTGAAGATAAACGACCTTATCACCAGTAATTACCTGACCAACTTGTTCAATTGTTTCACAACCAAACCAATTAGCAATTGCATCTTCAGTGTAATTTGATTCTGGGCTCAAAGGAATATTCACAAACACAGGAGCTTTGACAGCAGCTTCGACAATTGAATTAACTTCAGTCTTAGCAACATAATCGCCCTTAGGTTGATATCCGTTGAGCTCAGTCTTGGTAGCGTACTTCTTATCACCATCGGTCGTATCGAGCTTACTATCAAGCAACTGACCAAGATCGGCCGTGTTTGTGTAATCACGTTTGAGAGCTTCGTCTGTAACAAAACCAGCAATCTCAGACTTCAACGCAAACGTTGCCAACCTAGCAGTAAGTCCCTCAACCTCACCTTCTTGATGAGTATGAGAAGCATCAGCTTTACCGTTAAGCTCATCCTTAGTAGCGAGACCAGTAATTGCTGATTTCAGTGCATACTTGCCATCAGCATCAGCAACGGCGATCTTATCATTAAGTGCCTGCTGTAAGCCTGTTACGTTTTCAATTGCATGAACGTGAGAAGCTTGTGCAAACTTCGAAGCTTCAGAAGCTTCCATCTTGCTGTCAAGATCGCTCTTCAGAGCAACACCTTCAGTACCAGTGACACTAGTCCAAGCAACGCTATCAGCGACCTTAGCAGATTCAGCCTTACCACCAACATCGAGTTTAGCATCAAGCTTGTCTTGAAGATCGGTAATATCAGCAGCTACATGAGTGTGCACAGCTTCAGCCTTGGCTTTAAGACCGTCATCAAGAGCCTGTTTAGTTGCATACTCAGCAGCCAAAGCTTCAGTCGTCGTGTAGCTAGCAAATTTAGCATTAACCGCTTCTACCTCAGACTTAACTGCAATTGCTTCAGTACCGGTAACGTTTGCCCAAGCAACACTATCAGCGACCTTAGCAGATTCAGCCTTACCTTTAATTGCAAGATATGCTTGATCGTGGTTATGATCATGTGTTGCAAACTTAGCAGCTTCACTAGCAGCCATCTTGGCATCAAGTGCAGCCTGAAGACCAGTGACATTATCGACAGTGTGGGTATGAACCACTGCTGCCTTACCATCAAGTAAACCATTGAGTGCTTCAGTAGTTGTATAACCAGCAAACTTACCATCAACCGCTTCGATCTGTTTCGTAACTTCTGCCTTCTTAGCATATGTCGTTTCTGCACTCTGGGCATGTTGATTCAAAGCTTCGCTTGCTGCTTGTTTGGTTTCTGTGATCTTAGCTTCAACAGATTCGGTCGTAGCATAAGGAGTAAGGTTGATAACTGAACCGAGCTTGTCCCAATTCTTACCGTCCCAGGCAACATTCATTCCGGTGTCTTCGACGTTATACACATCACCAATGACCTGATCTTGCGTTGGAAGCTGATCTTCGGCGGCAACGCTACCCTTGAACCGATAAATGCTTGCTAACTTACCATCAACTTCGCCTTTGGTGTAGTAATCACCAAACTTGCCTGTCAATGTCGCATTAACACCTTCGAGCTCTACCTTAGTAGCAAGCAATGCAACTGCAGCTTCTCGTGCAGCCTTTTCACCCTCAACAGCGGCAGTATACCCTTGGGTAACCTTGGTTTCCAATGCTTGGTCGGCAGCACCAAACGCTTCTGTAACATCAGTCTTAACCTTAGCTACTGCAGCGTCATTAGAACCCTTATAAGCATTGAGCGCACCCTCTACTTCGGTGACCTTTGTAGTGACTTCAGTCTTGGCAGCTTCAATTGCTTTGGTATATTCGCCGGTAACCTTTTCGTCTGCAGCCTTAAACGCGTTATTCGTTTCAATGATTGCATCTTGGCGAGCAGAGGTTTCGTCACCAATTGATTTGGTTAATTCGGCAACCTTTGGTTCGTAAGTTTCAGTCTTGAACGTTTCAAACTTCGTGTCAAGTGTCTGACGAGCCTGAGCTTCATCAACATCTGCCTGTTTAAGAGCGTCAACATCAGTCTTGTACTGACCAGTCTTGAATGAATCAAAATCAGCAGCTGCAAGCTTCGCATCGATCTTAACATTCAGCTGTTCTTGGAGTTGGGTATCGGCAGCAGCAAATTCACCACGAACCTTAGCAAACTCAGCAGTGTTGGCTTCACTATGAGTTGTCAAATCACCAGCGACTTTCTGAACAGCCTGTTCGCGAGCAGCCTTTTCAGCTTCGTCTGCTGCTTGGAAAGCAGCAGTAACCTTAGCACATTCAGCAGTGATCGCTTCGGTGTTGGCGGTCTTGAATGCTTCAAAAGCCTGTTCATGTGTAGTGAGCTTACCAGCAACATCAGCTACTGCAGCTTCACGAGCAGTCTTCTCGCCTTCAATAGCAGCTTCGCGATCCTTAACTTCTTGAGTGATTGCAGCTACACGGGCATCAGTTTCTACTTTAATTGCTGCATCACGATCGACAACTTCTTGCGCGAACTTACCATCAACAGTTTGCTGATACTTGGTGAATACAGCGTCATGACTATCAACTTTGCCTTCTACACGAACGATTTCGTCCTTATTAGCATCGATCTTAGGTTGAAGTTCAGACTTAGCCTGGGCAACCTTACCGTCGACGCTTTCAATAGTTGCATAATCAGAAAGGTCAGTTGGGCCACCAAGTTTGTCCCACTTTTCACCATCCCAAGCAACATTAGCGCCATCAGCATCAACGTTCCAGACGTCACCAACTACGTTTTGTTCCTTAGGCAATTCGTCTTCAGTAGCCACACTACCCTTATAACGATAAACACTAGCAACTGCACCAGCTAACTTACCGTCGATTTCAGACTTAGTGTATACACTGTTGCTTAACTGAAGAACATTACTCTTAACATTTTGAATTTCGCCGTTAGTTTCCGTTTTAAACGCTTCAAAGGACTCGAGCGGTGTCTTTGTATTAACTTCACCACTAAGCGTTTCTACACGGTTTTTAACCGCTTCTACACCAGCTTCAACACCAGGTACCTTGTTGGCCTTAGTGATCAAATCGACAAGCTCAATTTCGTGCATTTGACCTTCAGCATCACGACGCTTGAGATCGAATCGAGATGGAGTGATCATTAGAAGGCTAGCTTCTTTACGATCGCTTGGTTTGTAGTTGGTCATCACTTGAATAAGCTGGCTACCAACATACACACCACCTTGTGAACCAGTGGGATTAGTTTCAGATGAAGAGAGCCTTACTTCATCATCTGCGGTACTCACAGCAACAGTACTATGTTGACCAGTCGTTTTTGCAGAAACAAACTTCGCATCACTTTCTTTGTGATAATCCGCGATCTTTTTATCAATTAAAGCATTAGTTGCTGTTTCTGAACCAGAGATATCATCAAGGGTAGCAACCACCTTACCATCATTGATCGTCACCTGACCATCAAGAGAGTTAAGGTTCATTGAAACTTGAGAAGAACCTAGGTCGACCTTATTCCACTTGCTTACCATTGCAACGTTAACACCTCGACCATCAGTAGTAACACCACTGATTGAATCAGCATTAGCGAGTTGAATCGTCTTACGTTCTGCAGGATCAACACCAGCGGAGAATTTCTGGAATTCGGGATAATCACCAACTGGTTGTTTTGTGGCTAACTGCTCATCAGCATAGGACTTGACGGATTCAATAGAAGCGTTGAGTTGTTCTTTGGCGTTATCAATTCGAACACCAAGAGAATCAATAGCACTATTAACGGTTTCAAGTTTTCCTTCAAACTTCGTGTTCAGTTGACCAGCAGCTTCACCAACCTGCTTAACAGTAGCTACCGTTTCTGTATCGTTAATCGTGACGATACCATCTTTAGCGTTTAAGTTGGTTTCAATCTGCGCGGAACCAAAATCAGCCTTGTCCCACTTGCTGACCATTGCGAGGTTAACACCAAGGCCTTTGGTGGTTACCCCAGAGACTGTCTCTTATACACATCTCCGAGCCCACGAGACCTCTCTACATCTCG
>ENA-UAMO01000708-UAMO01000708.1-human-gut-metagenome-genome-assembly--contig:-NODE-708-length-11876-cov-4.209965_pt1 | contig 11876 bp, 7 predicted proteins | sample MGYA00243287_ERZ654507 | MGnify/ENA primary metagenome ERZ654507 (study PRJEB26926, sample SAMN06164547) | human gut metagenome | biome: ENVO:00009003; feature: ENVO:2100002; material: ENVO:00002003... | reverse complement strand
CGAGATGTAGAGAGGTCTCGTGGGCTCGGAGATGTGTATAAGAGACAGCCTTTATGGCATGAAGATAATGAGCGAGGGCTTACAAAAAGTCGCAGGTGACAGGCTACGAAGTATCCTGACAGCTATGACCACCAATCGGGTAACGGGGGTATTAACAGGAGTGTTAATCACAGCCCTTATCCAGTCCTCCTCGGCGACAACAGTAATGGTCGTCAGTTTCGTCAACGCCGGTTTGCTTACACTGGCCGAGTCCATCAGTGTCATCATGGGTGCCAATATCGGTACTACGGTCACTGCCTGGATTATCTCAATTTTCGGATTTAAGGTTGATATGGCTGCTTTCGCTCTTCCGCTCTTAGCCATCGCCCTTCCGCTCATCTTCTCCGGCAAAAGCAACCGTAAGTCTGTCGGTGAATTCATTTTCGGTTTTTCTTTCCTCTTCATGGGACTTTCTTACCTGAAAGCAAATGCTCCCGACCTGAACGCCAATCCGGAAATGCTCGCCTTCGTACAGAACTACACGGATATGGGATTCTTCTCCATCCTCCTGTTCTTATTCATCGGTACCATACTGACTATGATCGTACAGGCCTCAGCCGCCACGATGGCAATCACATTAATTATGTGCGCCAACGGCTGGATCAGTCTGGAACTGGGAGCAGCGCTCGTATTGGGCGAAAACATCGGAACTACCATCACGGCCAATCTTGCCGCATTAACAGCCAACACACAGGCTAAGCGGGCAGCATTGGCCCATTTTGTTTTTAATGTGTTCGGTGTGATCTGGGTATTGATCATCTTCCATCCTTTCATGGAACTGGTCAACTGGGTAGTGGACACCTTCTTCCAGAGCAATAATCCGGAAGTAGCCATTTCTTATAAACTGTCCGCTTTCCACTCTATCTTTAATATCTGTAACGTATGTATCCTGATATGGGGAGTGAAACTGATCGAACGCACGGTATGCGCACTAATCCGGCCGAAGGAGGAAGACGAGGAACCCCGCCTGCGGTTTATCACCGGCGGTATGCTTTCTACTGCGGAGCTTTCTATCCTGCAGGCACGCAAGGAAATCCACTTGTTTGCAGAACGTACCCACCGTATGTTCGGAATGGTGCAGGACTTGATGCATACCGAAAAGGACGATGACTTTAACAAACTGTTCAGCCGTGTAGAAAAGTACGAGAACATCAGCGACAACATGGAACTTGAAATAGCCAATTATCTGAATCAGGTATCCGAAGGCCGTCTGAGTTCTGAAAGTAAGTTGCAGATACGTGCCATGCTGCGCGAAGTGACGGAAATCGAAAGTATCGGCGACAGCTGTTACAACCTGGCACGCACCATCAACCGGAAACGCCAGACGAATCAGGACTTTACCGAAAAGCAATACGAGCACATCCACTTCATGATGAAGCTGACCGACGATGCCCTCGCGCAAATGATTGTAGTGGTAGAGAAACCGGAACACCAAAGCATTGATATCAACAAGTCTTTCAACATCGAAAACGAAATCAATAACTACCGTAACCAACTGAAAAATCAGAATATTCTGGATGTCAACAACAAGGAATATGATTATCAGATGGGAGTCTATTACATGGATATTATCGCCGAATGTGAGAAACTGGGCGACTATGTAGTGAATGTGGTAGAAGCCAGCAGTGATGTAAAAGAGAAGAAAGCCTCTTAAATAAAGAGGAACTCAATCAAAGAAATGGATAGTCAATTTTATGCTGTAACGCATAAATTGGCTATCCATTTCTTTTTTATTTCCACACAGACAAAACAACTCATATCCGTTTACAAGGACACTCATACTTTACAAAGGCGTTACATTTTTTACAGACGTTAACGATTACATTTCTTTTCCGTGAAGTTCCCGTTAAGCTTTTACTGCGCCTATTGCAGGTCTTTTTTTTGCATATACATTTGCGCCAAAATACACAGGAGCCTATGTTTAGTACCATTTTCCAATGACTAGACAGAGGCATTCCAAAAGAAAACCAAATCTCTAATTTAAAGCAAAAAAAATGAAAATTAAAAAAGTATTGATGGGAGTTGCACTGGCAGCAATGTGTTTAATGAGCGCACAAGCGCAACGCCGCAATGAGATTCAAGTTCCCAATCTGAACGGGTACACTACTTTAAAATGTGACTTTCACATGCACAGTGTTTTTTCGGACGGTCTGGTATGGCCTACCGTACGTGTAGACGAAGCATATCGAGAAGGACTGGATGCCATTTCTCTGACAGAACATATAGAGTACCGCCCGCACAAAAAAGACATCATAGCAGATCATAACCGCTCTTATGAACTGTCTCAGAAGCAGGCGAAGAAGTTAGGAATACTTCTAATCAGAGGCAGTGAAATCACCCGTTCCATGCCTCCGGGACATTTTAATGCAATCTTCCTGAACGACTCCAATCCATTGGAACAAAAGGCATATAAAGACGCTTTCAATGAGGCAAAAAAACAAGGAGCCTTTATCTTCTGGAATCATCCGGGCTGGGCACGCCAGCAGCCGGACTCCACCCTGTGGTGGCCTGAGCATACACAACTCTACAATGACGGCTGCATGCACGGCATTGAAGTAGCCAATGGTGGTCTTTTCATGCCCGAAGCCATTCAATGGTGTCTGGACAAGAATCTGACCATGATAGGAACTTCCGATATCCACCAGCCTATCCAGACAGACTATGATTTTTCAAAAGGCGAACACCGCACGATGACGTTTGTCTTTGCCAAAGAACGTTCTCCGGAAGGTATCCGTGAAGCACTCGACAATCGCCGCACTGCCGTTTATTACCGCGAACTGGTGATCGGGCGTGAAGAAATCCTCCGTCCCTTCTTTGAAAAATGCGTAGACATAAAAGAAGTGAAACGCACCGAAAAAGAAGTGACATTTTCTGTCATGAACGCTACCGATCTGGTACTGAAACTGAAAAAGACCGCACATGATCCTTCTTTGGTCTATTTCCGCGAAATGACATTGAAACCACATACGCAGCATACAATCTCTGTGAAGTTTGAAAACGGTATCAAAGGAGGTGACTGCAATTTTGAAGTTACCAACTTCATCGTAGCCCCCGATAAAGGTTTGGATTACACCATCAAACTATAAAGTTCCAGTCATCAAAGCCATGTAATATCAAGATATCCGACGGACTACATGCGGATAATCGTTTAATTTTAAATTATTACTTTATGAATCGTTACTTATCCCTAGCCTGCTGGCTGGTAGCTTTCTTCTATTTATCAAGTTGCGAAAGCTACAGTGAGCCCACCGAGAAAGCCCACCAAGCCGATCAACCGATTGTACTGACCTCCTTCTATCCCAAAGAAGGCGGAGCACGTGACAAAATTCTTCTGGACGGAAAAAACTTCGGCACCGACGTGAGTAAAATCAAAGTATATTTCAACAATGCCAGGGCCTCCGTCGTTTCATCAAGCGGAAGCCGTATTTATGCCATTGTACCGCGCCTTCCGGGCGATAATCCCCGTATCTCCGTAGTGGTCGACACCGATTCTGTCGCTTACGAAGAAACATACGCTTATCATACGCAGGCATTGGTCAGCACGGTCACCGGAAACGGTGAAACGAGCTTCCTTGCCGGAACACTCTCCACCGCTCAGGTATATGGCAAATATCTTGATCTGGATGCCGAAGGCAATCTTTTCATGTCATGGCGTGACGGCGGTACATTTGGAATCGCCCGGATAAACGAACAACAGAACATTGTGACTCCTCTCATTGAAGCAGATGCCGCCAACCGTATCTTATATGCCAACGGCTTAACGGTGGACCGTGCCACCGGAATGCTGACCGCCGCGCACGAATCGGTCAAAGAAGTGACGTTTACCTTCGACCCGCGTGAAGCCTGGTATCCCCGCCAGCGTAACATAAAATACTCACAGTCGGATCTGAACTCAATCGTAGATGCCGACAGATACAAGAATTTCGTCACCTTCTGCCCTTATGACGGCTATCTATATACACGATACCGTGATGGAAAGATCGCTAAAATAGACCCCGACACATTCGAAGGACACATTATCCATCAAGGTCCCAGCGGATCACAATACGGACAGGCGATTAATCCTGCGAAGCCCTGGCTTCTGTATATAACGCTTCACTCCAACGCCCCTACCGCATACAGACAAGGGATTTCGGTGCTCGACCTCCGCGATCCGGATGGAACAGGCGGATTTAAGCGTCTCAATGCTCCCGGCGGCAGCGCTTTCCGCGACGGTCCGATTGAAGATGCCCTCTTCAATTATCCCAAGGATATCAAGTTTGACAACGACGGCAATATGTTCGTAGCCGACTATGGCAACCATTGCATCCGCATGATATCTGCCGACAATATCGTCACGACAGTTGCCGGACAGCCCGGCGTCGCCGGATACAAGGACGGAGGACCGGTAGAGTCCTTATTCAAGAATCCCTGGGGAGTGGCTGTCAATGAACAGGGAGACATTTACATTGCAGACTGGGGTAATGCACGCATTCGCAAATTGGTTATCGAATAACAAAGTAAACTCACAATGAAAATCAAACAGATTTTATACTTAATGTCGTTCTGCTTATTGCTTTCGGCAACAACCTTCGCGCAGCAAGTTCAGGAATTTACCGTTTCAGGAACTGTCGTGGATAAGGACAAGCTATCCATGCCCGGCGTATCGGTATACATCAAAGACAAGCCCTCCAAAGGTACCACAACCGACAATGACGGTAATTTCAAGCTGAAAGTGGTTTATGGAGACAAAATGATATTTTCTTTTATCGGCTTCAAACCGTCGGAGCATGTGGCCATCAAACCCCAAACCGACTTAACGGTCACACTGCTTGAAGACAACAATTCCCTTGATGAAGTGGTTGTCGTCGCACTGGGAAACGTTCAGCGGAAAATCAGTTCGGTAGGTGCCATTACGACGGTCAGCACTAAAGATATCCAGTCCCCCTCCCCTTCCATCAGTAACTTGTTGGGAGGCAGGGCAGCCGGTGTCATTTCCTTGCAGAGCAGTGGCGAGCCCGGTCAGAATATCGCCGATTTCTGGGTACGTGGTATCGGTACGTTCGGAGCCAACAGCAGTGCCCTTGTACTGATTGACGGTCTGGAAGGCGACCTCAACACCATCGACCCTGCCGATGTCGAAAGTTTCTCCATCCTGAAAGACGCGTCGGCAACTGCCGTGTACGGAGTAAGGGGAGCCAACGGAGTCGTATTGGTCAACACCAAGAAAGGCCTTTCGGGCAAAATTCAGATTACCGGACGTTTCAACACCACGCTGTCCGTCCTCAACCGTCTGCCGAAATATTTGGGAGCTTATGAGTATGCGCAGTTAGCAAACGAAGCCAGAGCGGTACGGAACGAAACACCTTTGTATGACGATACGGAAATGGGAATTATACGCGACGGTCTCGACCCCGACCTCTATCCCAACGTAAACTGGCAGGATGAGATACTCAACAAAACATTCTGGCGGCACACTTATTATGTAAGCGGACGTGGCGGCAGCGATGTGGCACGTTATTTTCTGAGCCTGGGAGGTAAAAACGAAAGTGCGGCCTACAAGGTAGACAAGAACAGTATATACAGTTCGAACGTCAGCTACAACACCTATAATTACCGTATCAATCTAGACGTGAACCTGACCAAATCAACGAAAGTTTATTTGGGTTCTGACGGATTCCTCTCCCAGTTGAATCAGCCCGGCGTAGCCAATACCGAATATATATGGGGAGCACAGTCGCGGCTTACTCCATTGTCCATTCCCACCCAATATTCCAATGGTATGCTGCCCGGACGCGGTGCCGGAGAGCTGTCATCGCCTTATGTCATGATCAACCATACGGGAAAGGCTGCCAACGAAGTGTACAAGGGCAAATCAACTTTGGCAATCAATCAGGACTTTTCCGAATTGATCAACGGGCTTAAATTACGTGTACAGGGAGCATACGATATCCACAGCTACTTCAATGAACGGAGAAGCGTGCAGCCGGCCCTCTACAATGCGCTGGGCAGAGCAAGCGACGGATCACTCATCATGCAGGAGACCGTACAGGAGAAAAAAGCCTCGTACAGCAAGTCCACCCGCCAGTACCGCAAATACCACTTTGAGGCTACGCTCAATTATGACCGGCTTTTCGGTACAGATCACCGGACATCCGCGCTGGTCTATTATTACATCAGCGATTCTAAAGACACGGACGACGCCACAAGCAACTTATCGGCCATTCCCTTGCGCTATCAGGGAGTATCCAGCCGGTTTACTTATGGCTACAAGGATACTTACCTGCTGGACGTCAACTTCGGATACACCGGTTCCGAAAACTTCCAGCCCGGCAGACAATACGGTTTCTTCCCATCCGTCGCATTGGGCTGGGTGCCTACCGGCTACAAGTTTATACAAGAGGCGCTCCCCTGGCTCGACTATCTTAAAATAAGGGCTTCGCATGGTTCGGTAGGTAACGACCGGATTACCGACGTCCGCTTCCCTTACCTTACTAAAGTGAACGAAGGTACCGGATCAGCTTGGGGCGTTCCCGACATCGAGATTATTGGCGAGACACGTATCGGAGCCGATAACCTGGCGTGGGAAAAGGCCATCAAGTCCAATGTGGGTATTGAAGGAAAGTTGTTTAATAACAAGATCGATTTCGTTGTCGATATTTTCCATGATCAGCGTAACGGTATTTTCCAGCAACGGGTACAGGTGCCCGAGTTCGTAGGAGTGGTCTCCAATCCATACGCGAATGTGGGTAAAATGAAAAGTTACGGTGCCGACGGAAACATCAGCTTCACGCAGGATTTCACTCCCGATTTTGGCTTCACTTTACGGGGTAATTTCACTTACTCTAAAAATAAAGTACAGAACTGGGAGCAGGCTTATCTGGAGTATCCCTATCTGGAATACAATAATTTCCCGTACAATTCCATCCGCGGATATCAGGCAGTCGGACTGTTTAAGGACGAAGATGACATCAAATACAGTCCCAAGCAGACTTTCGGAGAGGTAATGCCCGGTGACATCAAATATAAGGATATCAATGGAGACGGTATGGTGGACAAGCTGGACATGGTGCCGTTGACGCACAGCACTTATCCACTGCTGATGTACGGCCTGGGAGCAGAAATCCGCTACAAGAATCTGACTCTGGGTGTATTGTTCAAGGGAACCGGCAAGACCTCTTTTTTCTATGTAGGTCAAAAGACGACAGTGAACGACGAAACCCGCCTCAACGGAATGGGGTACATGCCTTTCTTCGAGGGTAACACCGGAAACGTACTCACCCTGGCAGCCAATCCAGTCAACCGATGGATTCCCAGAGATTATGCCATTGCACACGGGATCGACCCATCCCTTGCCGAAAACCCGAACGCGCGTTTCCCCCGCCTGCAATATGGAAATAACAGCAACAACAGCCAGTTATCCACCTTTTGGCAGGGCGATTCACGCTACATACGCCTGCAGGAAATCACCCTGAACTACCATCTTGCGACAGCTTTTCTGAGACGCATAGGTGTTTCTTCACTGGATATCCAATTCGTAGGTAACAACCTCTATGTATGGGATAAAGTGAAACTCTTCGATCCGGAGCAAGCACGCTGGAACGGCCGTGTATATCCCATCCCTTCCACCTATTCCCTGCAATTATATGTCAATCTCTAATAAATACATCATCCGATAAACGATAAAATGAAAACATCCTTAATAAAAAAAACAGCAAGAACGTTCTTCTTGGTTCAGGCAGTCATGTTAGTAACGTCTTGCAGCAACTTCTTAAACATAGACAATTACTTTGATGATGAATTCAACATCGACTCGGTTTTCACCAATGCCCGATATATGGAAGCGTATATGTGGGGAGCGGCAGCCATGTTCCCGGATGAGGCACAGACCATCCGTAACGGGTACACACCGGGACCGATGGCGACCGACGAAGGATTTAACGGACTGACCGGAAGCGGAACGGCCAATATCTATCACGGCATGGATTTCGCCAACGGAAAGATCACACAGGATTTCCTCGGAGACGGCTCCCCCAACCTGAACCAATGGGGCAAATACTACAAAATTATCCGTAAGTGCAACAGCATCCTGCAAAACCTCGACCGCCCGAAAGACCTGACAAACTCGGAACGGCTCAGATTGGAAGGATACACACGTTTTATCCGTGCCTTCGCCTACTACAATCTTTTGGTCGATTACGGTCCGGCAATCTTGCTGGGAGACGAAGTAGTGAATACCAACGAACCTATCGAATACTACGACCGCCCCAGAGCCACCTATGACGAAACAATCAACTATACTTGTGAGGAGTTCGAAAAAGCGGCACGGCTGCTGCCCTCGCCTCAGGATGTTTCCACGCTGGACTTCGGACGCCCCACCAAAGGAGCCGCACTCGGCCTGGTAGCCCGCCTGCGATTGATACACGCCAGCCCGCTATTCAACGGGGGGCCTGTTGCCAGCTCCTATTTCGGCAACTGGAAACGCAAGACCGACGGTGTGCATTATGTCTCCCAGCAATATGACGAAAGCCGGTGGGCAGTAGCTGCCGCCGCCGCAAAACGGGTGATGGATATGGGAGCGTACAAGCTCTATACATATGCAAAAGACGACAATACGCCGGAACTTCCCGCCGGAGTCACTTCCGACCCCAATTTCTATGACGCCTACCCGAACGGAGCCAACGGAATAGACCCTTTCAAATCTTATTCGGACATCTTTACCGGCGAAGCCGTAGCGTCCATCAACCCGGAATTGATCTGGGGAAGAAACACGACGTACCTCAACGAAACCATCAGCAAAGGTTCTTTCCCTCCCTCGATGGGTGGATGGGGACGTTTCTGCGTCACTCAGAAAGTGGTAGACGCCTATCTGATGGACGACGGGCGTACGAAAGAAGAAGCCGCCGCCGACGGATATTACTCGGAGACAGGCTTCACTTCCGAACCGCGTAACTTTTCCGGCTATCCCCTCAACGCCGGTGTATATAAGATGTACGCCAATCGTGAAATGCGGTTCTACGCATCTGTAGGATTCAATGAGGCAGTATGGCAGGCATTGTCCAGTTCGACTCTCAACAACCACACAGCCAAGTACTACTATCAGGATGAAGACGGTCGTGGCGGTGTTACAGCCACTTCGCCCAACTATCCCATCACCGGATACGTAATCAAAAAGTACAATAACCCGATGGATGCCTGGACCGGCACCGGAGCCCGCCATATCCAGAAAGCCTATCCCATCATCCGCTATGCGGAAATCCTGCTATCGTATGCGGAGGCACTCAACAACCTGACCGGCCCCCACACCGTAGAACTGGACGGTCAGCCTTATACCATGAGCAGAGATAAAGAGGAAATTAAAAAAGCATTCAATCAAGTCCGCTACAGGGCCGGACTGCCGGGGCTGACAGCCAATCAACTCAACAGTACGCCGGAAGTACAGAAACAGATAGAACGCGAACGTATGGTAGAGTTTTTATGGGAAAACAGACGTTTCTATGATGTCCGCCGCTGGGGTATTTATGAAGAGACAGAGCAGGAACCTATCCGTGGAATGAATCCCGACGGCGCAACCAAAGAGACCTACTACCAGCGTGTCATCCCTAGTTCTTCCTCATTCCTGACGAGGGTGGTTGACAAAAGGTCTGTCTGGGTGCCCATACCACGCAACGAAATGAGAAGACTGCCTTCTCTCGACCAGAATCCGGGTTATTAATCTAAATAACAAAAAAGAAGATGAAACGAGATTTTATAACGATACTCGCACTTATGATAGCACTTTCGTCATGCAATGACGATGCGCTGTTTGAAAAGGAAATGTACAAGAATGTAGTGGCCCTGATCAGCAGTGACTACTATAACACGTTTGAAGAAGTAGTCACTTTGTCCCCTACCGGAGAAGAGGCGACAGGATATATCGCAGCCTGCACCGGAGGCACCCATGCCCCGAAACAAGACATGGTGATCGGGCTGGAAGAAGACCTGACTTCACTGGAATTCTACAACCGGTCTCTTTATGACGTCGATGAAGCCTGCTATGCCAAATTCCTGTCCAGTGACAAATACGAGATCGTAGATTACAAGATTCAGATCAATGCAGGCGAACGGACAGGCAGAACCATGATCAAGATACGTCCCGAAGGACTGTCGCCGGATTCTACCTACTTCGTAGGATTAAAAGCTACGGATATCTCCGGTGTCGAGATTAATGAAAGCAAAAACACCATTCTATATCAGATACTCATCAAGAACGATTATGCAACGCAGGGCGAAAACGTTTACTATTCAATGACCGGTCTGGCAGACGGGATGGCAACCGCAGGTAACAAGAAGATGTTTCCACTCACCCACAACAGCGTACGCGTGATAGCCGGAACGGAGTCTTTTGAAAGCAATGTGGATCACATCAACAAAACCGCCATCATACTGCAAGTGGAGGAAAACAATCATGTCACGATAAAGCCGTACAAGGATATTGAGGTAACTCAGATAGACGGTGACTCCAAATACCCCAATACATTCAAGGTAGAGGAATCTTTCGGTCATACTTATAATGTATTTCTGCTGTCGTACCGATACACAAAGGATGGGAAAAGCAAGGTGATGCAAGAGGAATTGCGGCTGGAAATAAATAATTAACGCAAAAACCTCGTAAGGTTAACCCTTTTCTCTTTAATATTAATAACTTTGTATGCAAATCTTTTTTCGTACCACTATAGTGGCACGAAAGAAGAACTATAGTTCCCCTTGTGTCCCACTCTAGTGGTCCGCACGGGGAACTGTAGTAGAACGAATTAATATTTAAGCCGGATTCCTTAGTTTATAGGAACGGAAACATTAATAACACAACAAAATAACTTAAGTTATGAGCGCACAGTATGACCTTTACGAGACTCCCGATATCAAGCAGACAGGAGAAAAACAACCCCTTCATCCCCGCATTGTTCCCAAAGGGACTATCGGTCAGGACGAATTTCTAGACCGCGTACACAAATTTACAGGAATCAGCCGTAGTTTGCTGGCAGGAGCAATGCAGTCTTTTCAAAATGAGTTAAAAGATTTACTGGCTAACGGCTGGATTGTAGAATTAGGCGAGATCGGCTATTTCTCCGTATCGCTGCAAGGACCACCCGTAATGCACAAGAAAGATGTGCGTGCACAATCAATCAAACTAAAAAACATCAACTATCTACCGACCAAACAATTCAAGCGGGAAGTAGGGTATGACATGAGATTGGAACGTACCGAATCCCTCACCCGGCCCAAAGGTAACGGACGTAGCGAAGCGGAATGTCTGGCATTAATAACCGCCCACCTTGAAAAATATCCTTGCATGACTCGCACTGATTATTGCTATATGACCGGTCACGACAAAAAGCGTGCACTAAAAGAGCTGAACGCTTTTATCAAAAAAGGGATACTGATGCGCTACGGAGCAGGAAAACAGGTGGTTTATGCGAAGAAAATGTGAAGCATATAGCGTATGTCCCTAATTGAACTCATTAGATGAATAAGGAGAATATGTTTTATGGATAGCCAATATGTATGAAAACATACTGGATGGTATTAGGGAAGAAGACTTTTAGCAAAATACCTAGAGAAAATAACAGCGAAACATCAAATGACCGCTGTTAGCATAACGTTTAGGATCACAACAAAAGAATATCATTTTAACCAACAATTGTAAACTTATCTCCTATAATCCTATCTTATTCTAAGTGAACATTTATTCTTTGAGTCAGCAAAACATTCACCTTCTTTCCGTTACATATTCCTGGTTTCCATGCAGGCATAGAATTAAAAACTTTAATCCTGTCTCTTATACACATCTCCGAGCCCACGAGACCTCTCTACATCTC
>ENA-UAMO01000701-UAMO01000701.1-human-gut-metagenome-genome-assembly--contig:-NODE-701-length-12000-cov-46.177899_pt1 | contig 12000 bp, 9 predicted proteins | sample MGYA00243287_ERZ654507 | MGnify/ENA primary metagenome ERZ654507 (study PRJEB26926, sample SAMN06164547) | human gut metagenome | biome: ENVO:00009003; feature: ENVO:2100002; material: ENVO:00002003... | reverse complement strand
TATAAGTTATTGATTTACAGACGATTAAATGTTAATTTAACGCAGTATTGTTAATTCATTATGAGATAAAAAACGCAAATTTAGCAACTTTTTTTTTGTATTGTCTCCTTTTTAGTGTATCTTTGCACAAAAATTAATACGTTAGAATGTTATGGAACAAAGAGTAATCATATCAACCCAACTGGAAAGCGAACTGGTAAGTGCACTTTCTGAGTGTGAGCACGACAAGCTTTTTGTGCTTACTGATACTACGACATTGGAACTATGCATGCCTGTATTGCAGAATTTTTACTGCATGAAGGAAGCCCATATCATCACTATACCGGCTACCGATAGCCATAAAGACATCGAAAGTCTGATGATGGTATGGAAAGGACTGCAGGAGGGAGGAGCTTCACGCCACTCCTGTATGATTAATCTGGGCGGCGGTATGGTAACCGACCTGGGTGGCTTTGCTGCCAGCACTTTTAAGAGAGGTATCAACTTTATCAATATCCCTACCACCCTGCTGGCTATGGTAGATGCATCGGTAGGTGGAAAGACAGGCATCAACTTCGGCGGACTGAAGAACGAAGTAGGTGTGTTCAACGATTCTAAGTTCGTTATTCTCGATACAGAATTCTTAAAGACGCTCGATGCAGAAAACATCTGTTCGGGCTATGCAGAGATGCTGAAACACGGTCTGATTTCTACAGAAACAATGTGGGAAGAACTGGTCAGCTTCGACCTCGACAAGCCTGATTTGAAGCAGTTGCAGCGCATGGTAGGCGACAGCGTGAAGGTAAAGGAGCGCATTGTAGAGCAGGATCCTCACGAGCAGGGCATCCGCAAGGCGCTGAACCTGGGCCATACTTTCGGTCATGCATTCGAGAGTTGGGCATTGAAGCGCAAGCCTATCCTGCATGGTTACGCTGTGGCATTCGGTCTGATTCCAGAACTCTATCTGAGTGTTGCCAAAACCGGATTCCCTACTGAGAAGATGCGCCAGACCGTAAACTTCATCAAGGAATTCTATGGTACACTGGATATTACCTGCGATGACTATGATGAGCTCATCGAGCTGATGCACCATGACAAGAAGAACCAGAATGGCATCATCAACTTCACGATGCTGGGCGGCATAGGCGATATCCGTATCAACCAGACAGCTACGACAGAAGAGATCAAGGAAGCACTTGACTTCTTCAGAGAAGGATAATTCAGCTAAGGAATCTTTCTTCAGAGAATCCCTTTAAAGAAAGATAGAGCGCTTCGGCTTTCCGGTTTCGGTAAGCGGGAGATGCTCTACATGAAGGAATTCCCTTGGAATCCAATATTTATGATCAGATAAGAGGCGGCGAACAGTCGCCTCTACTTTTTCTATCTCCTCATCTTCCGTCAGGAGGACTGCAATCTCTCCAAACTTCCCGTCTTTCTTCTTGGCTATCATGAAAGGTTTTTCAAGATAAGGCTTCAACAGAGCCTCAACCTCTTCTATCTGAATCTTGATGCCTCCGCTGCAAATCACATTGTCTTTTCTGCCTTTGATGCGAAAACGGAGTTTTTCCACCTTATTATATATATAGGATTCTATTTCCACAATATCGTTCGTTACCAGGGGCTCAGCACAGACCTGCGGAGCATCTATTACCAGACATCCTTCATCGGTCTGACTGATTCTGACACTATCGAAAGGCTGGTACCATTCGCTGGCCTCAGCACCGTTAATTCTTCTCAGGGCAATATGCGAGAGCGTTTCGGTCATTCCGTAGGTACTCCAGATGGCAACATCGCCGGGAAGAGCCTTCAGTTTCTGTTCGAGAGCCTCATCTATGGCTCCGCCACCGATAATAAGATGCCTGATGCAGCAGAGACGAGCCCGCTCTTCAGGAACCTGCAGGGTGTTATAAACCTGCATCGGGACCATCGCAGCGAAGGTAATCTCTTCATTTACATCTTTCAAAGGATGCCCACTTGGGCAAACAGAAATAAGATGGAGATGGCGCTCTATACTCCGCACCACCACCATCTTACCTGCAATATAATCGAGCGACATGCAGAGCAGGGCGCTATCACCAGGTTTCAATCCCAGGAAATCACAAGTGATGCGGGCCGAGTTGAGCATTCGCTTCTTCTCTACCATCATCGGCTTGGGCTTGCCTGTAGAACCACTTGTATGAACAAGCACCCGGTCGCTACCGTTATTCCATTCTGAAAAGAATTCTTCTAAAGTCATTTTACTACAAACAATTTGTCACCACGAATCTCCAAAGGCATCGGTATATTATCAGTAAAGAGCTGTCCGGTGCCCAAGCCTTGCGGCATCTTGACATTAGGACCATATACTTTAGCTGCATAATGAGCAATAGCATTCAGACCGATATTACTCTCAAGAGCAGAAGTAATCCAACTGCCGATACCACGCTGGTTAGCCAGTTCTATCCACTCGTTGCATCCATAGATGCCACCATGAAGTGAAGGCTTCAAGATGATATATTGTGGACGAATGGTATCGAGCAAAGCCTCTTTCATGCTTCTCACATTCACACCAATCAACTCCTCGTCCAGAGCGATAGGAAGCGGTGTTTCGCGACAGAGCTGGGCCATCTTAGGCCACTGATGCTGCTTGATAGGCTGCTCAATCGAATGAATGTCATATTTAGCCAAAGCCTCCAGCTGACTCATTGCATTCTCCGGCAAAAAGCCGCCATTGGCATCTACACGCAACTCAACCTGCTCCTTGGTATACACATCACGGATGCGCTTGATGAGATCGAGTTCCTTGAAGAAATCGATGGCACCGATCTTCAGTTTCACGCAATGGAAACCCGCCTGGAGCTTCTCCTCCAACCGTGCCAGCATCTCCTCATAAGTTCCCATCCACACCAATCCATTGATTGTAATACCTTCTTCACCTCTTCCGAAAGGAGAATTGAAGAGATCTGTCAGGTTCTCCATTCCGGCTGGAACAGAAACTCCTTTCTGCTTCAACATTTCAGAAGAAGATGCTCCTTCAGCAGGAACAATCTCCAAAAACTTCTTCGCTGCATCGAAGAACGAAGCGAAGGCTGTTTCGAGACCGAAAGTAATGCTTGGGTAAGCACGAATCATATCGTATGGAATGCGTCCCATTTGCTCCACCATCTGACAAACCTGTCGCAGGGTCATCTCATATTCCGGTTTGGCATCGCAACTGAGATCAGGGAGCGTAGCACACTCTCCCACTCCCTCTACTCCCGGCAATTCATCCGATGTGAGAGTGAGATAATAACTGTGTCTCGTGGTATAAACCCCACGAGACGTGCCTGCCGGCTGCTTGAAGTGGAGCGTGCGCTCCGAGATTTCTATCTTATACACTTTATTTAAATGTTAAGTGTTGAATGTTAAATGTTAAATGTTAAATTTATCTTGCCACTTACTTCTTCTGTTTCAATTCATACAGATCCTTGCGGCGGTCGCGAAGATTTCTTACAGCACCGTAGGTATGAAGCTCATTCAAGAGATTCAGGTCAACATCTGATACGAGAATCATCTCGGTATTAGGTGTTGCCTCTGAACGCTTGCCATCGTTAGGGAAAGCAAAGTCGCAAGGGGTGAACACGGCGCTCTGGGCATACTGGATATCCATGTTGTGAACACGTGGCAGGTTGCCCACACTACCCGCAATGGCTACATAGCACTCGTTCTCGATAGCACGCGCCTGTGCACAGACTCTTACTCGGGAGTAAGCATTCTGGGTATCGGTCATGAATGGAACGAAGAGAATCTGCATGCCATCCTCAGCCATTAATCTTGACAACTCAGGGAACTCCACATCATAGCAGATTACGATACCAATCTTACCGCAATCGGTATCGAAGGTCTGGATATGGCTACCACCACTCAATCCCCAGCACTTCTGCTCATCTGGTGTAACATGAATCTTCTCGTACATATCCACGCTACCATCTCTGCGGCAGAGGAAGCCCACATTATAGAGGGAATCGTCCTTGAGATAAGGCATACTACCCGTGATGATATTGATGTTGTAACTGATGGCCAACTCGCGGAAACGGTCACGGATTTCTTCGGTATACTGCGCCATCTTTCGGATGCTCTGCGCCTCACCCAAGTCGTTGAAACGAGCCATCAAAGGCGCATTGAAATACTCAGGGAAGAGGATAAAATCGCTCTTGTAATCGCTCACAGAATCAACGAAGAACTCAACCTGTTCGAAGAGGTCATCCACCGAAGCGTATGGGCGCATCTGCCACTGTACCAATCCGATTCTTACGGTTGGCTTGCGGTCTACATAAGAATCCGTAGGTGGCTGATAATAGATGTTATCCCACTGCAAGAGGGTGGCGCAGTGTTCACTCTCCTCATCGCTAGGAAGATAGTTGCGGATTACGCGGCGCACGTGGAAATCATTGGAAAGCTGGAAGGTAAGAACCGGATCATAGATTTCACGGTTTCTTACATGCTCGATATACTCCTTAGGGCGCATCTTATCGGCATACTTGTGATAGTTTGGTATACGACCGCCAAACATGATAGCCTTCAAGTTGAGCTTCTCGCAGAGTTCCTTGCGATACTCATACATACGGCGAGCCAGGCGCAAACCACGATAATCAGGGTGGATAAATACCTCGATACCGTAAAGAATGTTTCCATTAGGATCGTGGGTATTGAAGGTTTCATTACCCGTAACCTGAGCATAGGTATGATCGCCCTTCACCATATTATAGTTAACGATGATAGAGAGCGCACAGCCCACAATCTTATCATCAACGATAATAACCACCTGTCCCTCAGGGAAGATAGTAATGAGTTTCTTAATCTGTTCTTTTGTCCAGAATACATCTGAGTCTGCGTAAATACGCCTAAATGACTTGGCAAGCTGATCATAATCCTCCATACGGAGGTTGCGCATGCCTACCTTTTCGATTTTTCGAGTTGGTTCCATAACAACTGTATTTTTATTATTATCTAAATCCGGGTGCAAAGATACAGCAAATTATAGATACGACAAAGAGTTTTCGCAAATAATTGACATTTACGAAAACTCTTTTCGTGTATTTCAAACAAAGAGCGCGTTTACGCTTAAAATCAGATGCTAATATTTGGCATTTTCCTGTGGAATCGCTTTATCATGATCATCCAGATAAAACAACTTCACAGGATGATACTTCTCACTTGCCACAGAATATTCATCCTGGCGATAACGGGTCAGGATGCCTCCTATCCCCAACATCGTATGAAAAGCCGAAAGACTCGTCTGTACCTGTTGGGTACGATGACCAGACAAAGTTTTCAGTATTCCCGGATATTGTTTTCCATAACCATCTGATGTCCAGATGATGAAAGGAACATGCAGCTCATAATCAGATGCCTTCGGGGCGGCGTGCAGAAAGAGGCGACGATCATCATCAAAGATATTCTCTCCATGGTCGCTGGTATAGAGCATCGCCGATGTAGGTTGGCTATATACCCCATCCGTCTTTGCCTGAGTCTTCTCCCATTTCTGCAGACGTTCTACGATACCATGCAGGATATAATCGGTATACCGGATGGTATTATCGTATGCATTCAGCAGGTCACGCCGGTTCTCCGGCTTCGCTTCGCTCTTACTGTCAGGTTTAAAGAAGGCGAAATTACGGGGATAGCGCTCCTGGTAATTAAAGTGAGAACCATAAGTATGAAGTACCACGAAGAGTTTCCGATAACGGTATTGCTTGGATGAAGAAGCATCTGCCGCAGGCAATATCCCATCCAACTTCTGCAACAAATCACTATCATAATGATTATCTTTTGCAGAAGCACCTTCCTTCAGGAAGTAATGTTCATCAGCCTGTTCGCCAAGGAAATCAATAAAAGAATGATTAGGCAGCTGATTGCTGATAAATACGGTATGAAATCCCGCCTCCCTGAAAGCAGCCAGGATACCTTTCTCATGAAAGAGACGTTCGAAATCCTCTGCTGATGCAGCCGACAGGAGCATAGGAACACTCTTATGCGTAGTATTACTTTGGGTTGTAGCATCGGGAAAAGCTATGATTCCAGGAGTCTTGGAAAGCAAAGGATTGGTATCGCGCGGATAGCCATAGAGACTGAAATTGTGGGCTCTCGCCGTCTCTCCCACCACCATCACATACACCTCGGGAGCCTCTGCATCGTGCTCGCTCCTGGCATCAAACCTGAAATTTCTGCTTGCCTCCCTGTAATTCTCTGAAGCCGCATAACGCTCGAAAGCAAGATAGAGATTATAGCAAACGTTAACAGGATAAAGCTGGTTGCGCAAGCGATAATCATCTACAGCCACATAGCAAGCCAGCAGACAGAATAAACCGACAGCAGCTATCTCCAAAGCCCAACAACGCACTCGATGCTGGAGTTGAACCACTATCATCCCTTTCTTGCTGATATTGACAATAGCCAGAACCAGCAAAGGAAGATAAACCACAAAAACACCCACCACAGCAGGCAACAGATTACCAAGCAGTTCCTTCACCTCGCCAGGATTGGTAGTTACAAGATTCAGAAACATATCTACCGCTATCACTCCCGTCCCGAAGAGATAAAGCAATACCAGTTGGAAGGCAGCGAAAAAAACAAAAAGAAAAGCCCACCAGATCATCTTACCCGGGCATCTGGTTAACGAAAAGAACCACATGTAGAGTGCCAAAGGCAGCAACACATTGGCACCACAAGCCCAAGGAGCCAGACATTCGGTATAGCACAGAGCTATATTAGGCAACAACAATGCTACCACAGCATACCCGTAAAGGAATGCGCCCGATGACACCTTATTATATATATCCTTATATATATCCGTAAAACTGTTCATTCTACTTTTTCATTAACACTTTAAAGAGCATTATCAAACTCCATAAAGAGCATTATTACTAAAACGCTTCATTGATATTGAAGAGAAAACCAGACTGCCCCGACTTACCGAATCCATAATCCAGACGTACATTCACATTCTTCTTAAATTCCCAGCGATAACCTACACCGGCATTCGGCAAAATCTGTTTAGAGCGCAATGCCGAGAATTTCGGGAAGATGGTTCCTGCTCCAACCCACACTACGATGCCATTACGCTTCCATACATGTTGGCGCAACTCAACCGTAGCTTCCAGAGAATGTTTATCGCGATAACGGCCTTCATAATAGCCACGCATGGAATGAGTACCACCCAATTCAGCCATCATTCCCCACGAAGGATTACCAAAGTTGAGGTTAGCCCTAATGTCTTCGGCAAGAACCGTACCCTTACCCAGTCGCTGATAGGCATCAAAACGAAATGCCGTCGTACTGAAAGCATAATCATTTCCCATAAATCCAGGTCTGAACATCTGATTGATATTCAGAAAGATACCACGATGTGGATTCGTAAGATTATCTCTGTTATCATATACCAGAGAAACGCCAGCTCCTACATTCCAAGTATGCTGATCCATGCCTTGCAGTAATTCCGGACGCTCAATATGTTTACCTATTACATAGTCATAACTCGCCATCGGCCCGATATAGAAATTATCTGCTACACGAAACAGGAAGCTAACTTCAGCCTGAGCCTGCCAACGCTTCATGTCACTCTTATTGGCATCGTTATCGCCCATCTCATAGCCTATTCCCCAAAAATCAGAGGGAAAAGAATAGAAATAAAGGTGATAATCGATGCGATATCTTCCTTTAGGAGCTATATGGTTACCACGGACACCCAACATATAGAAACCTACAGAACTGACATCACCATAAAGCGAGACATTAGAAGGAGGAAGAATACTGTCATTCGGATCAGTACGGTATAGTCCTGCTGCCACCAATCCCAATCCAAACTTGGTATTAGAGGCATAATGAGGGCCACCTATCACACTAAAATCGAAACGCTTATGCTTCTTGTTTTTGTTGGAATCATTAAAGTAGTCAAGAATCCGGTTCACCCATGATTTCCCGGCATGTAAAGCCATCGTATCCACCTTCTCTGCAGATGAGATACTATCGGTTACAGAAGGCTCAGAGGCATAGCTGCCCAATGCCAACATCATAATAAGTATTGTCAGAATATGCTTCATTCTGTTGATTTTATTATTTTAATACACTAATGCAACATTATCAATCCACAAGGTATTGCCTGGAGTTCCGATATAGGCTCCACCATCGGATGAGGAGAACTGAAGAATCAGATGAGTAGGTGTTTCGTTAGCACTCGCCCATCCTACTTCTTTTACCGGCACACTCTTACCCTTGCTGTTACGGGCATAGTCAGTGGATCGCAATCCCATAGTAGCAGCCTGATAACCTGCCATGTGGCGGATATCGCCATAATGGATTGTATAGGTAGCATCTTCCACCCATCTATCGGTACTCTTTCCGAATCTGACTACCATCGTACCCACACGTTTAGCTGTTATATTTCCCTTAGCATCTTCATGCCGTTTCTGCAGATAGAGCACAGCTATAGCATGATCTCGACCTGCAACCGTAGAGGCTCCGCTAAATCCATTCTGCTTGATACGATTGGCTGCATTAGGAAAAGAAGTCTTATAATCAAAGCGCAAAGCCTTAGGACGTGCGGTGAATGGTATACCCCAGTTGATGGCTTTAGGACCATCCTTGGTACTTGTTATCGGTTCACGAACATTACCCAGAAAGAGAGAACCGGCAGCCAAGACCTTGATATTGATGAGTCCCAGCACTTTTACTTTCTCAATATGAGTTACCAGTTTGGCACAATATCCACTACCATGTTTATCACGAAACACAGAGTTATTCGTCTTATAGATGCCCGATACATGTGCCAGGACATTAGAGGACCCCCAAGGCGAACCACCCTTATTGGTATAAGGAATATTACCATTGATAGTCATATTAGGTCCAACGGCATAAACTGTTTTCTGATTTCCTCCGATAATGCCTGATTCTTTGATATTCCTAATTACCCAGTGGTCCATATTACCATATTTAAAAGGAACCACCTTTTCCTGTCCCTTAACGGGAAGGCACGACAAGGTAGCAACCGCCATAACGATGCCTGATATTATTATTTTCTTCATATCTGTTTCTTTTATATATCATTAAGGCTGCAAAGATAGAAAAATATTTTCTAGTTTTCAGTTTTCTTCGACATAAAGCATAAAAAATTAAGAAATAATAATATATTTACTGCATTTTAATTGCCATAAAACAAAAAAGTCCTGCATTTGCTGTTATAAACAAATACAGGACTCCTGATTCAATATACAAAACAGAATCTCTTGCACCGATTACAATAGAGACATGCACCGGTTACAATAGAAACATGTTCCGATTACTCCAAAAGCTATTATCGGTTTGAATACATATTATCGTAATACTTCTGGTAATCACCCGATGTTACGTTATCCATCCATTCCTGGTTCTCGAGATACCATTTCACGGTTTCCTCGATACCCTCCTCAAACTGGAGAGATGGCTCCCAACCCAATTCCTTCTGCAACTTTCTAGAGTCGATGGCGTAACGCATATCGTGACCCTTTCTGTCGGTTACATAAGTGATGAGATCCATATCCTCGCCTTCCTTTCTGCCGAGCAATCTATCAACAGTCTTGATTACCACCTTGATGATATCGATGTTCTTCCACTCGTTAAAACCACCGATGTTGTAAGTCTCGGCAATCTTACCCTTGTGGAAAATCATATCAATGGCACGGGCATGGTCTACTACATACAACCAGTCGCGCACGTTCTCACCCTTACCATATACTGGCAATGGCTTGCGATGACGGATGTTGTTGATAAACAGCGGAATCAACTTCTCTGGGAACTGGTATGGACCGTAGTTGTTAGAGCAGTTGGTCACGATGGTAGGCATACCGTATGTATCGTGGAAAGCACGGACGAAGTGGTCTGAGCTTGCCTTGGATGCAGAATATGGAGAGTGAGGATTGTACTTGGTTGTCTCCAGGAAGAACTCCTCGCCGTAAGCTTCATGGTTCTTACCGCTGGATGCCTTGGTGGTGAAAGGAGCAGGAATGCCCTCAGGATGAGTCATCTGCAAAGCACCATATACCTCATCGGTAGAGATGTGGTAGAAGCGCTTACCCTCGTATCCCTCAGGAAGACTCTCCCAGTAAATCTTGGCAGCCTGGAGCAGAGACAGGGTACCCATCACGTTGGTATGAGCGAAAGTGAATGGATCCTTGATACTTCTATCTACGTGGCTCTCGGCAGCGAGATGAATGATGCCATCCACCTTGTAGTCCTGCATCAGCTTCAACATCAGGTCGAAATCACAGATATCACCCTTTACGAAAGTATAGTTAGGCTTGTCCTCGATGTCCTTGAGGTTAGCCAGGTTACCAGCGTAAGTCAACTTGTCGAGGTTGATGATGTGATACTCAGGATATTTGTTCACGAAAAGTCTTACTACGTGTGAGCCGATGAAACCAGCACCGCCCGTGATAATGATATTCTTCATTTCAATTAATAATTTATAATTTATAATTAATAATTATTTTGCTGCCGCCAATTCAGCGATGCACTTCTTCAAACTGTCAGTCCAGTATGGCACCTTGAATCCGAAAGTCTGCTTCAGCTTACTCTTGTCAAGTACAGAGAAGTGAGGACGCTTCACTGGGCTTGGGAACTCCTCGCTGTAGCAAGGCTGTATATCGCAAGTATTTCCGCTCAGTTCGCAGATAATCTTAGCGAAATCAAACCAAGAGCAGACACCCTCATTAGAGAAGTGGTAGATGCCTGTCTTATCCAACTGGTCAGTTTCGATGATATGTGAGATGACAGCAGCCAGGTCGCCAGCGTAAGTTGGAGTACCCACCTGGTCGAAGACCACCTTCAGGGTGTCGTGGCTTGCCGTGAGACTCTGCATGGTCTTCACGAAGTTCTTACCCCACTGCGAGTAGAGCCATGCTGTACGGATGATGATATGCTTGCATCCAGTAGCTTCAATACTCTTTTCGCCTGCAAGTTTCGTTTTACCATATACCCCCAAAGGATTCGTTTCCCAATCTTCACGGCAAGGTATATTCTTATCGCCCTGAAAAACATAGTCGGTAGATACATGAATCAAAGTACCATCTACCTCCTTCATAGCCTGTGCCAAATTTCCCGCAGCAGTATTGTTGAGCAGATTAGCCAGATCGTAATCTGTTTCAGCCTTATCTACGTTGGTATAAGCAGCGCAGTTAACAATTACCTGAATATCATTCTCGCTCACCTTTTCTCGGATAGCGTCAAGATTGGTGATATCCAGTTTTTCATAGCCTTCAGCCACATCGGTGAAGACAAACTTGTGATTGCTTTTTTGGGCACAGATTTGCATTTCATGTCCCAATTGACCATTAGCGCCTGTTACTAATATATTCATTGCTTTAATATTTTATTCAATATAATATTTTAATGTCTACTTACCATTTCCCTCTACACATGAAGAAAACTGATGTTTTCTCTCGAAATCTATTTCCTACTACCATATATATAAATCCATTCATCTATATATAAAATATGTGGCAAAGGTAAAAAAATAATTTGAGTTGACCAAAGAAAAGAAAAAGAAAAGAGAAGAAACTAACATATATTAAACAAAGACCGCCACACTTTTTCACAAAAGCATGGCGGTTTTCCCTAAAACATAATAGATAAGCTTTGCCTTTAAGGGCAAACTTGAATCATCAAGTAGCCTAGTCTATTACCAATCCTTTTTTCCCTAATATAAACTAAACCTGTTTTCCTATTTAAATCAACATACTAAATCAACAAAAGGAATTTTCTTTATCATTAAATACTTTTAGAAGACTTGAAGTGGTAATTAAACCATTAAAACTACTGTTTTCTGATTTCGTTTGCAAAGTTATATCATTTTTTTCAAAGTTGTATACCTAAGTAGCATTTTGGTAAAAAATCAGCCTACTAAAGAACTAGATAACTTCTTAAGAATCAGAGACTTTAATATATTAACTATTTTTATCTAAAGTAAATGGTATTGTAACTACTCAGCACCCCTATAGAAAACTTCTCGTTAATAAAGCATAAACTTGA
>ENA-UAMO01000700-UAMO01000700.1-human-gut-metagenome-genome-assembly--contig:-NODE-700-length-12011-cov-55.084811_pt1 | contig 12011 bp, 10 predicted proteins | sample MGYA00243287_ERZ654507 | MGnify/ENA primary metagenome ERZ654507 (study PRJEB26926, sample SAMN06164547) | human gut metagenome | biome: ENVO:00009003; feature: ENVO:2100002; material: ENVO:00002003... | reverse complement strand
TTTGTTGCTCAGGAACTTATAAATAAAGTTAAATCAAAGTGTTGCGGAATTAAGGAACAATAAAAAATACGGTCCTTCTGCTTGTTTCTAACTTAATTTTTATATATTTGCAGTTGCTTAGCTGAGGCTACCGGCAACATGGAGGTATATAAGATGCTCCAGGATATGCCTATATATAATAAGGTATAGAATAGCCTATATATAATAAGGTATAGAATAGCCTATATATAATAAGGTGTAATTTCAATCTAATGTATAAATAACTAACAAACATGAAACAGAGACTGTTCGTAACATTGAGTTTGGCGGGATTAGCAATGGCAACCTTTGGTGCAACTAAACCGAAGACTGCCATTAAGTCGTTGAATAAGACGACCATCCAACAGCCAACTTACACAGAATGGCACGACCTTCAGGTGAATGCCATCAATCGTTTTCCGTTGCACACCAATTTCTTCACCTATCCGGCAGATGACTGGGTTTCTGAGAAAGACGGTAAGATCGTGAGCAAGGATATCCTGCACATGAACAAGACGGAGAGCAAGTATTTCCTTTCGCTCGACGGAACCTGGAAGTTCTACTGGGTGGCTAATGCCGACCAGCGTCCTACCGACTTCTACAAGGAAGATCTTGATGACTCCAAATGGAAGACCATGAATGTTCCAGGCAACTGGGAGATGAACGGATTCGGTGATCCGGAATATGTGAACGTAGGCTTTGGCTGGCGTGGACATTTTGACCAGCAGCCACCAGCAGTTCCTACCAAGGACAATCATGTAGGCTCTTACCGCCGTATCATCGACATCCCTGCCAACTGGGATGGCAAGCAGGTTGTAGCTCATTTCGGTAGCGTTACTTCCAACATCTATCTCTATGTAAACGGCAAGTTTGCCGGTTATGCAGAGGATAGCAAGGTAGCTGCCGAGTTTGACATCACTCCTTATCTGAAGAAGGGCAAGAATCTGATTGCCTTCCAGACCTTCCGCTGGTGCGATGGTTCCTGGGATGAGGATCAGGACTTCTGGCGCTTGAGTGGTGTGGCTCGTGAAAGCTATCTCTTTGCCCGCGATGCCAAGTTGCAGCTGGAGGATATCCGTATTACTCCTGATCTTGTAAACAACTACAAGGATGGTGTGCTCAACATCTCTGCCAAGGTAAAGGGAACAGGCAAGCTGAACTTCATCCTCTTCGACAAAGAGGGCAAGCAGGTGGCTACAGCTACAGGATTGGCAAAGAATGGAACAGCCAACATTACGATGAACGTAGAGAATCCACACAAGTGGAATGCAGAGACACCTTATTTATATACCCTTCAGGTTACCCTCTCAAGTGCGCTGAAGAATGGCAACATGAAATCAGCAAGCATCACGCCAGTAAAGGTAGGTTTCCGCAAGGTGGAAATCAAGAGCAAGCAGTTCCTTGTCAACGGTCAGCCTGTGCTCATCAAGGGTGCCAACCGTCATGAGATGGACCCTGATGGAGGTTATGTATTGAGTATGGAGCGTATGATTCAGGATATCAAGATTATGAAGCGCCTGAATATCAACGCTGTCCGTACCTGCCACTATCCTGATGATCCACGCTGGTACGAGCTCTGCGATGAGTATGGTATCTATGTGGTAGCTGAGGCTAACCAGGAGAGTCACGGTTTCCAGTATGGCGATGATGCAGCTGCCAAGAAACCGATGTTTGCCAAGCAGATTATGGAGCGCAACCAGCACAATGTTTCCATATACTTCAATCATCCTAGTGTCGTAACCTGGAGTATGGGTAATGAGACGGTGATGGGCGATAACTTCCTGCAGGCTTACAAGTGGATCAAGAGCCAGGACCAGAGCCGTCCGGTTCAGTATGAGCAGGCAAGCAGAGGCGAGGGTACCGATATCTTCTGCCCTATGTACTATCCTGTAAGTGCTTGTGAAAAGTATGCGAAGGATCCTAGCAGTCCGATGCCGCTCATCCAGTGCGAGTACAACCATACTATGGGTAACTCAGGCGGTAACCTGAAGGATTACTGGGCTCTGATTCGCAAGTATCCTATCCTCCAGGGTGGTTTCGACTGGGATTTCGTTGACCAGGGCTTGCACCGCAAGGTATTGAAGCCGATGACCATCAAGAATCCTGAGAAGATGAGCAATGAAGAGCTCCGCAAGATAGAATATTGCTACGGTGGCGATTATAACAATTACGACCCTAGCGACAACAACTTCAACTGCAATGGTATCATCGGTCCTGACCGTCAGCTCAATCCTCATGCCTACGAGGTAGCCTACCAGTATCAGAACATCTGGGCTAAGATGGTGGATGCAGAAAAGGGCGAAGTAAGTGTATACAATGAGAACTTCTTCCGCAATTTGAGCAACTATGCCTTGGCATGGAGCCTCATTGAGGATGGCGTGGAGACTCAGAACGGTACCATCGCTGATATCGATGTAGCTGCCCAGCAAACCAAGAACTTCACCATCCCTTACGACCTTTCTAAGGTAAAGGGCAAGGAGGTATTCCTCAACATCGATTTCCGTCTGAAGAAGGCTGAACCTCTGATGGAGGCTGGTCAGATTGTGGCTTATGTCCAGCTGGCAGTGAAGGAGAAGAAGTGCTGCGGTCATGGTGCAGATAACATGGCTAAGGCTCAGGACGGCAAGAAGGTGAAGGCTAAGCTCATCGACAAGAAGGGCGAGCAGGATATCACCGTTACTACTCCTAATCTGACCGTGAAGGTGAACCGTACCACCGGTCTCATCTCTGAATATGCCTATCGTGGCAAGTCGCTCCTCGGCGAGGGCGGTACCCTGAAGCCAAACTTCTGGCGTGCTCCTACCGATAATGATTTCGGTGCCGGCCTGCAGAAGAAGTTCCAGGTTTGGAAGAACCCTGTCATGAACCTGAAGGGTGTAGCTGTTGAAAAGGATAAGAAGGCAAACACCATCAGCATCTGTGCAACCTATGAGATGCCAGAGGTGAAGGGTGAGCTGGAAATCGATTATCTCATCATGCCTAACACCGGTGCGATGAAGGTAACCCAGGAGTTTGATGCTTCTGATGATGCCAAGGTCAGCGATCTGTTCCGTTTCGGTATGCTGATGCAGTTGCCATACGATATGGACAAGAGCCAGTATTACGGCCGTGGTCCTATCGAGAACTATTCTGACCGTGAGGATTGCATGCGCATCGGAATCTATAGCGATGATGCCGACCACCAGTACTTCCCATACATCCGTCCACAAGAGAGTGGAACCAAGGGTGATATGCGCTGGTGGAACCAGACCGATGCTTCCGGCTTCGGATTCAAGGTGAAGAGCTGCAAGCCATTCTATGCTTCCGCCATCCACTTCGACACCGAAGAACTGGATGATGGTGATGACAAGGACCAGCGTCACAGTTTCAATCTGAAGAAGTCAAAATTCACCAATCTCTTCCTCGATGCAGAGCATTCTGGTGTGGCTGGTGAGAACTCTTGGGGTGCATGGCCATTGGAGAAATATCGCCTCCATTATGGCGATAAGAACTTCACTTTCGTGCTCATTCCATTAGATAAATAGTAGAAAAGCAGGGATTTATACGAAAATCCAATATATTTAAACAGAAAATCCACCTCATTCGGGGTGGATTTTTTTATCTTTGCAGCACCTATCACGGAAAAGTGTAGGTACAGACCTAAAAAATAAAAATAACGAACAATATGAGAAAAGCAAAATTTTTCGCAGCAGCATTGCTGGCGATGTCTTCACTCGGAGCTTTCGCACAGCATCAGTTTACTGTTCAGGCTAACAAGCCTGGAGCAGAAATCCAGCCTACCATGTATGGTATCTTTTTCGAGGATATCAACTTCGGTGCCGATGGTGGACTCTATGCAGAGATGGTAGAGAACCGTTCCTTCGAATTCCCACAGCGCCTGATGGGATGGAATACATTCGGAAATGTAACCCTCAGCGACGTAAAACCTGCCTTCGACCGCAATCCTCATTATGTAACACTTGAGAGCGCAGGCGCACGTGAGAAGCAGACTGGTCTTGAGAACCGTGGCTTCTTCGGCATGGGTTTGAAGAAGGATATGAAGTACGATTTCACCGTATATGGCCGTCTTCATCTCATCGATGGCAAGCAGGGCAAGATTCGCGTAGAACTCGTCAATTCAAAGAATGATGTCATTGCCAAGCAGGTCATCAACATCACCAATAATAAATGGCAGAAGCTTACTGCTACCCTTACTTCTCCTCAGACCGATGCCAAGGGTTTGATGCGTGTTTATCTGGAGAAGGGTTCTGAGAGCGTAGACCTTGACCATATCTCTCTCTTCCCTGAGGACAACTGGAATGGTCTCCGTGCCGACCTCGTACAGGATTTGGCTGACTTGAAGCCAGGCATCTTCCGTTTCCCTGGCGGATGTATCGTAGAGGGAACCGACCTCGATACCCGTTACGAGTGGAAGAACTCTGTGGGTGCTCCTGAGAACCGTCCTCTGAACGAGAACCGCTGGAGAGATACCTTCCCACATCGCCTTTTCCCTAACTACTATCAGTCATTGGGCTTGGGCTTCTATGAGTATTTCCTCCTTTCAGAGAAGATTGGTGCTGAGCCATTGCCTATTCTCTCTGTAGGTCTGGCTTGCCAGTATCAGAACGATGATAAGGATCCTAATGCACATGTAGCAGTCAAGGATCTCCAGAGCTATATCGACGATGCACTCGACCTCATCGAGTTTGCCAATGGTCCTGTCACCTCTAAGTGGGGTAAGCTCCGTGCCGATATGGGTCATCCAGCACCATTCAATCTGAAGCAGATTGGTATCGGTAACGAGCAGTGGGGACCTATGTATCCTGAGCGTCTGCAGAAGTTCATGGAGCAGATTCATGCCAAGTATCCAAAGATCAAGATCTGCGGTTCATCTGGTCCATCTGCTGATGGAAAGGACTTCGACTACGGTTGGGAGCAGATGCGCAAGTTGGGCGTAGACATGGTGGATGAGCACTACTACAAGAGTCCGGAATGGTTCCGCAGCAATGCCAGCCGTTACGACAAGTACGATCGCAAGGGTCCTAAGGTCTTTGCCGGCGAGTATGCAGCTCATGCCGAGAATGATCCAAACTCTTGGGAGGCAGCCCTTTCTGAGGCAGCTTTCATGACCGGTTTGGAGCGTAATGCTGATGTGGTTTATCAGGCTACCTATGCACCTCTCTTCGCTCATGTAGAGGGATGGCAGTGGCGTCCGGACCTCATCTGGTTCGATAACCTCAGCTCTGTCCGTTCTGCCAACTACTATGTTCAGCAACTCTACGGCGAGAACAAGGGTACCAATGTGTTGAAACTTACCGAGAACGGCAAGGCTGTGGCAGGCGAGAACGGTCTCTATGCCACCGCTTGTTTCGATAAGACAACCAAGAGCTACATCGTAAAGATTGCCAACACCTCTAACGAGGCTAAGGAAATCAACGTCACCTTTAATGGTATCAAGAAGTTGAACCCAGGTAAGGTAACCGTTCTCCATGCCGACGATATTCAGGCAGAAAACAAGATAGACAATAAAAATGTGGTTGTTCCTGTAGTTTCAGATGCACAGGTTCAGGGCAATGTGTTGAACGTGAAGATGAAGCCAAACAGCTTTGTTGTATACCGTTTCTAATTGCCTACCTCCAATCTTCAATAAATCCTTAAGGTACAAATAGATAAGTGGATAATGTGAATCCCTTGCGACTCTAGTGGTTGCAAGGGATTTTTTCTCTTCTAATGCCCTAGAAATTACATGGCGACGCAGGAGTTTCTGTGTCAGGACGTAGGAAAGATTACGTCGCCATGTAGGAAAAAGGCACTTTTATTCCTAATCCTGCTTGTTAGCAGACTATTAACGGCTTCTCAATAGGGATAATGCATAGAGAGGCAGTATGGTGACATGCCTTATGGCATCATCGTCCTGCTTGTCAATGTAATCAAATGATCCGAAATTCTCTAAGGAACAACGGAATGCTTCGGTGAGCTTTTTCTCTCTCATGAATAGCCAGAGACTCTTCATGCCGCCCTGAGTGCCCGATTTGATTTCGATAGGGGTAATCTTCATGTTGAGGATTTCCAGATAGTCTATCTCGGCAACACTCTTCCCCTTCTGCTCCCAATAAAACATCTTCTGGCGCTGGATGCATGGTTTGTAACGCATCATCTCGAGTCCGGCAACCATTTCTGTTACGCCTCCCTTATTGACAAGTTCCTGAGGAGTGCCGGCTAAAATAAGTTCTATGAGCTGCTGAGACAGGTCGCCTTCCAGTTGAAGCACGGCTAACAGTAATCCTGGGTCCAGAAAGAGGACCTTCATGCTTTTCTCGTCAGCTTCCGCATCCAGCGGAATACCATTGCCCGAGGTAGCGACCACAGGAGTAACGATTCCTGCAAGTGTCAATAGGCGGAGGGCTTCTCTGATTTGTGAACTCTGATAATCTGCTGATATTTGCTTGTATGTCAACTTCTCTCCTGCCTGATGACAGATGCCACGCATCGTTGTGCGCAGTAAATCTGGGTTGACTCTCTTTTTATACTTGCTGAAATCATCTTCGTATGTCAGAATAATGTCTTCCTGGATGTTTCTGCATCGGTTGAAATCATGTGTCTTGGTCCATGCCAGAACAGATTCCGGCATGCCTCCAATAAGCAGGTAGGTGCGGAAGTATTCCACGAGTTTATCATGGAAGGCTTGATCTAAAGACTGGTTTCCGTATGCTTCATTACGGAGAAGGATGAGTCCTTCTTCGTGATTGGCATACAGGAATTCATCGAAAGTCATCGGGTACATGAAGAGCGAGTGAATCCTTCCTACTCCAAAAGTAGGGAGCTCCTGAAGCGTAAATTCCAGAAGTGATCCTGCGGCTATGACATGCAGTTCAGGATAATCTTCCTTGAAGAAGCGTAGTGCCATGATGGCTTCAGGGCATTCCTGGATTTCGTCGAGAAAGAGGAGCGTCTTACCTGCTTCTATAGGGACATTGATATAGCTGCTGATTTTTTTAGCAATCAATCGTACGTCAATATCCCCCTGAAAGAAGGTTTTGATTGCCTTGTTACGTTCGAAGTTTACCTCGGCGAAATACTCGAATTGCTTTCCCAAGTTTTTAACTGCTGATGACTTCCCAACCTGACGGGCACCACGAAGCAGCAAGGGTTTCCGCATGGAATCTTCCTTCCAGGCGATGAGTTCTGAGTCTATGTTTCTATGTATATATTCTACCATAATCGTAACTATTTGAATAACAGGTGCAAATATAGCGAAAATACTCAAATCCGAGAAATAAATCGCGTTAAAATACTCAAATCCGAGAAATAATTAGCGATAAAATACTCAAATCCAAGAAATAATATGCGTGAATTGTCTTATCTTTTGCAGGCTAAGAATAAGAAAAGTTTGAATTATACATAAAAAAACGGGCAAAATGGTAGCAGTTAGCCAATTATTTCGTAACTTTGCACCCGCAAACTTATAATTAATAATAAAAGAAAGAATGGCTAATTTGAGATTTGAGGTTGTAGCCGAGGCTTTTAAGAAAAGACCTGTAGAGGTTGAGGCTCCCAAGGTGCGTCCTTCGGAGTACTTCGCCAAGTATGTATTCAACCGCCAGAAGATGTACAAGTATCTGCCATCTGATGTGTACGAGAAACTCATCGATGTGATAGATAACGGCAGTCGTCTGGACCGTTCCATCGCTGATGCCGTGGCTGCCGGCATGAAGCTCTGGGCTGAGGAAAACGGGGTAACACATTATACTCACTGGTTCCAGCCATTGACAGAAGGTACTGCCGAGAAGCATGATGCCTTCGTGGAGCATGACGGAAAGGGTGGTATGATTGAGGAATTCTCTGGCAAATTGCTTGTCCAGCAGGAACCTGATGCCAGCTCATTCCCTAACGGCGGTATCCGCAATACCTTCGAGGCTCGTGGCTATTCTGCATGGGATCCTACATCGCCTGTGTTCATCATCGACGATACCCTCTGTATCCCAACCATCTTTATTTCTTATACCGGTGAGGCTTTGGACTACAAGGCTCCATTGCTCCGCTCGCTCCATACCCTGAGTGAGGCGGCTACCGAGGTGTGCCATTATTTCTATCCACAGGTAAAGAAGGTGCAGACCAATCTCGGTTGGGAGCAAGAGTACTTCCTGGTAGATGAGAGCCTTTACTCGGCTCGTCCTGACCTGATGCTTACGGGCCGTACCCTGATGGGACACGACTCTGCGAAGAACCAGCAGATGGACGACCACTATTTCGGAACCATCCCTGAGCGTGTGCAGGCTTTCATGAAGGATCTTGAAATCCAGGCGCTCGAACTCGGCATCCCTTGCAAGACCCGTCATAACGAGGTGGCACCAAACCAGTTTGAGCTGGCACCTATCTATGAGGAGTGCAATCTTGCCGTAGACCATAATATGCTCCTGATGAGTCTGATGAAGCGTGTGGCTCACAAGCACGGTTTCCGTGTGCTCCTTCACGAGAAGCCATTCGCCGGTGTCAACGGTTCGGGCAAGCACAACAACTGGAGTCTCTGCACCGATACCGGCGTACTGCTCCATGCAGCAGGCAAGACACCGGAGGACAATCTCCGCTTCGTAGTCTTCATCGTAGAGACCCTGATGGGCGTTTACAAGCACAACGGACTGCTGAAGGCATCTATCATGAGTGCTACCAATGCGCACCGTTTGGGAGCCAACGAGGCACCACCAGCCATCATCTCTTCATTCCTCGGCAAGCAGCTTACCGATCTGCTCGACCATATCGAGAAGGCAGATAAGGACGAACTCTTCGCCCTGGCTGGCAAGAAGGGTATGGAGCTGGATATCCCTGAGATTCCGGAGCTGATGATTGATAACACCGACCGCAACCGTACCTCTCCATTCGCCTTCACCGGAAACCGTTTCGAGTTCCGTGCCGTAGGTTCAGAGGCCAACTGTGCGTCATCTCTCATCGTACTGAATGCTGCCGTAGCTGAGGCTCTTGAAGACTTCAAGACTCGTGTAGATGCCTTGATAGCAAAGGGCGAGGACCAGACATCGGCTATTATAGATATTGTACGCGAGGATATCAAGACCTGCAAGCCTATCCGCTTCGACGGTAACGGCTATTCTGATGAGTGGAAGGAAGAGGCTCAGAAGCGTGGCTTGGATTGCGAGGCATCCTGCCCAGTGGTCTTCGACCGTTATCTGGACAAGGAGAGCATCGAGATGTTTGCCAAGACCAACGTGATGAGCGAGAGCGAGTTGAAGGCGCGCAACGAGGTGAAGTGGGAGACCTATACCAAGAAGATTCAGATTGAGGCTCGTGTGATGGGCGACCTGAGCATGAACCATATCATCCCTGTGGCAACCCACTATCAGAGCCGTCTGGCAAAGAATGTAGAGGGTATGATTCACATCTTCGGTGGCGAGGAAGGCAAGAAACTGACAGCCCGCAACGTGAAGATTATCCGTGAGATAGCCGAGCGCACCGAGGCAATAGAGCGTGGTGTAGAGGCATTGGTAGATGCCCGCAAGGTAGCCAACAAGATAGAGAGTGAGCGCGAGAAGGCAGTAGCATATCACGACACGGTAGCTCCAAAGATGGAGGAAATCCGTTATCAGATAGACAAGCTCGAGCTTCTCGTAGCCGATGAGCTTTGGACATTGCCTAAGTATCGTGAGCTGCTGTTCATCAGATAATATTTCCTGGATTAGGAATTAAGATAATAAAAAAGAGTGCATTGTTTGTTACAGTGCACTCTTTTTTTTTTATCACCTTGCTCCAGTCAACATCAACGCTTTTTTGTCAGCGTTAAAAAAGTTGGCTAAATATCTGTCTATCTTCGTGCTTTTTGTCCGTTTTTCTAAGATTTAACACTTTGCCTAATTAAAAAGAGGGTGTGTCAAAAGTCTAGATAATAGTTGACGCATAACAGTTGATCACCGCATGCACAACAGCTGTTGTGCATGCGTATATCAGCTGTTATGCAAACGCACAACAGCTGTTGTGCGACCGGAGATACTGACTACCTCAACAACATATCCTATCTCTTCCAACAACTTATCCTGTTTTTTCCAACAACAAGAAGAGGGTGAATAATTATCTTATGACGCATCCTTTTAGATTCCGGGAATATGGTAAAGTTGGTTAAAAGTAATATAAAGAACGTGAGGAAGTTGGTTTCCTTGCTTGTTTTTTAGTACTTTTGCCCCATAATTATGGATTCAAGTGTGGAAAATGTGGAGAATTACACAAAAGAGGTATCAAAAATGTGTAAAACTCCACATTTTTCCCACTTCAAGAAAAGATAAGGATATGTTTAACAGAACGATTATTCACGAATTGGAGCAATGGAAAGAGCGCAGAGACCGCAAGCCATTGATGATGCTGGGAGCTCGACAAGTAGGCAAGACATCGGTGCTGAAGAAATTTGGAAAAGACAGCTTTGAGCATTGTGCTTATTTCAGTCTTGATGAAGAAGAGGGTGTTAATTGTTCAGCGTGGTTTGAATGTGATTCCTATGGAGGTGAAGTCGGGAACAAGTGTTACCGGGCGCAGTTTGATAGAGTATAACAAGAAGTATTCTCCCCGTCTGCGCATCAGATATTCCATGCTTAATCTCAAAAAGGATGATACTTTTGTCAATATCCCTCTTTTCCTGGCAGATAGAACAGAGCAGTTGATAGGATATGTGCAGTAGCCTTGCTATGTGGCAATGTAAATATTTATATCCATAATTAGCTTCCTTGGTTTGGTGTAATTCATTATAGTCGGTACTTTTACAGAATAAGTTTTTTCAGATTGCAGAACGATAGGAACGTAATCTGTCAGCAGTTTATTGCGGTCGAAAAGCATACTTTTTGCTTTTGACGAATGTATAATGACAAGATGATACTTTGTTGCCCTATTGCGGTTTTATGCTATCTGTTTTTTATTAATTTCTCGATTTATCTTACTAAATTTGTTTAATTAGTCGAGCCTTTTTGATTAGAATTGCTCCATTGTGCATAGACTCTATACATTCCCACATGGGCCAGGTGAATTTCTGATAGACAGAATCTAAGGAATGTATTTCGACGAGGTTGAGTCCGATAACATTTTTTTTGAGGTCTGTATTGCGGTATTGCTTCTTTACGACAGCATAGGCGCGTCCCAGATCCTCAAAAATGTAGGGCGCAACGTCGGCGAAATGTTCCGATTCAAGACCATCCATAGTGATAATATAACACTCGGGAACCACATCATTATATGTGAACCCCCACCAGTATGCCACTATCTTCGAACAGATAAATAGGTAATGCGGCTTTATTCTTAAAAAAACATAATTTTGTTGGTAAAAATTTGCAAATGCGAAATATTATCATTAACTTTGTGGCATCAAAATACGAGAAGAATGGAAAGTACGGAGATTATAAAGAACGCAGGCCTAAAAATCACTCCGCAACGTAAAGTGGTTTATGAGGTTATGATGGAATTGCGTCATGCTGCCATTGATGAAATAATCAAGTGTGTGCAATCCAAAGATAATCAGATAACCATCTCAACCATCTATCGCATTCTTGATTCGTTTTGCAAGGCTAATCTGTTATCACTTGTGTTCCATCCCGAAGTGGGGAAAAGCTATTATGACATTACCGTGACAGAGCATCACCACATATTCGAGGGAGAGAGCATCTTGGATTATATGGATGAAGGGCTTACGGAATTGATACGACTGTATTTGAAAGAAAAGAATTTTGCATCGGTTGACATTAGCCGAATACAGGTGCAGATAACGATAAATAACCCAAAGTTAAACTCTAAAAAGTAAAAAGTATGAGAAGTATCACGACTTTCGATTTGCAGTATGCACATCGGTTCTATGGCTTCCAAGGCGAAGCCCAGTATCTTCACGGTCACACTGGCACATTGACCATTGAGGTGGAAGATACGGTTGAAGAAGGTGTAAACATGGTGTACCCTTGTAATGAAATCCAAAAGGTGGGTCACTTGCAAAAGCGTGTGGATAGCATAGCACAATAAAAGCAAGCAGGTGT
>ENA-UAMO01000695-UAMO01000695.1-human-gut-metagenome-genome-assembly--contig:-NODE-695-length-12059-cov-5.947434_pt1 | contig 12059 bp, 8 predicted proteins | sample MGYA00243287_ERZ654507 | MGnify/ENA primary metagenome ERZ654507 (study PRJEB26926, sample SAMN06164547) | human gut metagenome | biome: ENVO:00009003; feature: ENVO:2100002; material: ENVO:00002003... | reverse complement strand
TGTATAAGAGACAGATCCAGAGCATCCGGTATATGAAGTCGCAGACGGAAGCATTACATTTAAAAATGTAGACTTTTCCTATAAGAAAGACAGTGCAGAGAAGGTACTCAAAGACATCAATCTGGAAATCCATTCCGGAGAAACGATTGGAATTATCGGAGGAACCGGAAGTGCGAAGACAAGTCTGGTCAATCTGATCAGCCGTCTGTATGACGTCACGGACGGAGAGATTCTGGTTGGTGGAAAGAATTGTTTGAGTAATACTGAACTCATCCTTGAGTGGAGCGCTGAACTTAAGTAGGTGGCTACGGTATGCAACCGTTATTTTGTAAGAGTATGAACTATTATGTAGCGTACTTAGCGAGGTGGATAAAGTGATTTATTCACAAATTGAGGTGGAACCACGAAGTAATATAACTCTCGTCCTCAAAGTGGCCGAATTGGCTATTTTGAGACGGGAGTTTTTTTATAGTATTAAGGAGGAAATGGAAATGAATTACGAAAAGTACAAGAGATTTGAAACAATTAAATTAAAAGACCGTACTTGGCCTGATAAAACAATTGAAAAAGCACCAATTTGGTGTTCGGTTGATTTAAGAGATGGTAACCAGGCTCTTGTTGAACCTATGAGTCTTGATGAAAAGCTTGAATTCTTCCAGATGTTAGTTGAAGTTGGATTTAAAGAAATTGAAATTGGTTTCCCTGCAGCTTCTGAGACAGAATATGAGTTCTGCCGTACACTTATTGAGAAGAATATGATTCCTGATGATGTTACAATCCAGGTTCTTACCCAGGCAAGACCACATATTATTAAGAAGACATTTGAAGCCGTAAAGGGTGCTCCGAGAGCAATAGTTCATGTATACAATTCTACTTCATTAGCACAGAGAGAACAGGTATTCAAGAAGTCTAAGGAAGAAGTTAAGCAGATTGCTATTGAAGGTGCTAAGTTATTAAAGGAACTTGCTGAAGCTGATGGAGGAAACTTCCTTTTTGAATACAGTCCAGAGAGCTTTACAGGAACAGAACCAGAGTATGCACTTGAGGTATGCAACGCTGTTGTTGATATCTGGCAGCCAACACCTGATAAGAAATGTATCATCAATCTTCCTGCTACAGTTGAGATGTCACTTCCACATGTATTTGCAAGCCAGATTGAATATATGTCTAAGTACATGCACAACAGAGAAAATGTTATTATTTCTCTTCATCCACATAATGACCGTTCGACAGGTGTTGCTGATGCAGAGTTAGGACTTCTTGCAGGAGCAGACAGAATTGAGGGAACACTTTTTGGTAATGGTGAGAGAACAGGTAATGTAGATATTATTACACTTGCGATGAATATGTATATGCAGGGTGTTAATCCTGAACTCAATCTTTCTGATATGCCACATCTTGCAGAAGTATTTGAAAGACTTACACAGATGAAGATTGATGACCGTCATCCATGGTGCGGTAAGCTTGTATTTGCAGCTTTCTCAGGTTCACATCAGGATGCTATATCTAAGGGAATGCATTACAGAATTGAAAATGATCCTAATAAATGGACAGTTCCATATCTTCCAATTAATCCGGAAGATGTAGGACGTACATATGATTCAGATGTTATAAGAATTAATAGCCAGTCTGGTAAGGGTGGTGTTGCTTATGTTCTTGAACATAACTATGGAATGATTGTTCCTAAGGCTATGAGAGAAGATCTGGGTTATGCTGTTAAAGATGTATCGGATGTTAATCATAAGGAGCTTTCAGCAGATGAAGTTCTTGAAATATTTGAGAAGAGATATAAGAAATACACACCAGTATTCAAGATTTCTGAAGTACATTTCAAGCAGATTAATGGAATCCAGACTGTTGTGACTATTGATGAGAATGGTAAGAAATGCAATGTTGAAGATGGCGGTAATGGTCGTCTTGATGCTGTAAGTAATGCTCTTGCCAGTCACTTTGGAAAGCCTTGTGATATCTTCTGTTATGAAGAACATTCATTAAAGAAGGGCTCTGATTCTAGTGCCATTGCATATGTTGGTATTACAGGAGAGGATGGAAAGAATTACTTTGGTATTGGTATTGACCATGATATCATCAGAGCTTCTATTGATGCGTTAGAGTCAGCTATGAACAGAAGCCTTGAAGCATAATATTTAAATTGAATAATGTGTAATATAACCCATGTCCGGAACGTATACTAGAATGATACTGATTCAGGATATGGGTTGTTTTATTAATGTAGAATAAAAAACCCCCAAAAAGGGGGAAGCAGTACTTTGGTACTAATGCTATTATACGCTGAGAGAGGGAAATATAGTTAAGGGGAAACTATTGGTTCAGACATTTTTGGAGGGATAGTAATGCTTTTTAGAAAACGATTAAGTGGTTTGGATGCAAAGATTAAGAAAACTGCAGTTGGCGTTCTTTTGGTTGCAATAGTTGCAGGTTCTGTGTTTGCTGGTACGTCTTTAAGAGCTGGCGCATATTCAAAAACACAGGATGTCCTTAATGAATTATTAGGAGTAGCAAAACCTTACGGTGTAGTTGCTGAAGAATTTAAGAATGGTAATCACAATCAGACATGTTTCGCGACTAACAAGCTTGTAATAACAGATCAGTGGATGAGTGCATGGCTTGATATGAGCGTTGGAACAACATATATCAAGAGTTTTGATAATTCTGGTTCATCAGAGGTTAATGTGGATAGGAATGCATTTAATAATCTTGTACTTGGAACTGATTATGATTATGAACCCAGAGAGAATAAATATTATATTAAGGATGCTGACGGAAAAAGAACAGGTGCTGTTATTAATGTTGCTAACTGCAAGGATACAATCAATGTTTATTATGCAGAGGATTATATGGATGTAACTGCAGCACTTGATAATGTATACGATAATTTCAAGGCGTATGCAGATACACCAGATTCGGAGGCTGATATAGTTATTGGTGCTTATGATGATAGAAAGATTGATCTTGCTTCATTTAAGAATAAGCAGATTGTAGTGGTAAATATGTATGCTAATAATTATATTGACTGGCAGGGAAAAGAAGTTTCATCTTATTATGGAGAAGGACAGCTCAACATAACAAATAAAGCACAGGGACAGCTTGTTATCATTAATCTGCTTGGCGGTGATGGTGATGCAGACATTAAAAGATTCAGCATTAATGGAAAGAATACAGGCGGATTAACAGATGTTGATGTATCAGACACGGTTATTTTCAATGCTGTTAATGTAACTGGTAATATTAATATAGGTGAGGTATGTGGTATAGTTGTTGCACCAAAAGCAGATATTACCTTAACATCTACATGTAATGGAAGAGCAATTTCTAAGTCATTTGTTAATGTCAATGGACAAATGCATTTTATATCAGATAATCAACAGCAGGAGACGACACAAAAGGAAACAACATCTGTAGCACAGTCTTCAGCAGAAACAACAAAGTCAGAAGAGACAACAACTGCACAGGAAACAACAAAGTCAAACGAGACAACAGTTGCACAGGAGACAACAAAGTCGAATGAGACAACAGTTGCGCAGGAGACAACAAAGTCAAACGAGACAACAGTTGCGCAGGAGACAACAAAGTCGAATGAGACAACAGTTGATGCTGGTAAGGAAACTAAGCCGACAAAACCAGAATCAAACGAAACAACAGCTGTTAATGAGACAACAAAGTCAAATGAAACAACAGTAGATTCTAATAAACAGACAAAAGAACATACAACTTCATCAACCCAGGTCACAAAGAAGACTGGTGAAGTTGCAGGAGATGAAGAATTAGTTACAGGAAAAGAAGATGAGACTGTTGATGGCTCAAGAGTCAGAAAAGCTGGTGAAGTTGCGGCTGATGAAGAGGTTGTAAAGACTGGTGACAATAATCATGTATGGGTATATATTGTGATTATTGTAGCAGCAGCTGTTATTTCTGGAACCGTTATTGTGATAAGCAAAAAGAGCAATAAAAGATAATAAATGTTAATGATATCAGAGAGGCACAGCAGTTATGTTGTGCCTTTTTTATTGGGGTGGTATTGAAGCACTCTGCTTTTTTATGCTATAATGCAATATGTATGAGTCGAAGTAGGCTCTGAACACAAAATACAGTGAAGAACAAGGAGATGGAAGTTTTATGAAACATTTGATACTTGCATCGGGTTCACCAAGACGAAGAGAATTAATGAGTCAGGTAGGACTTGATTTTACTGTTGTTACAAGTGATGCAGATGAGAATATTAAAGAGATGGAGCCTGAAGATTATGTAAGAGAATTATCTTCTGTTAAGGCACAGTCTGTATTAGAACAATACGCAGATAATGAAGATTCTGTAATCGTTATAGGTGCAGATACTATTGTTTATCATAAAGGGGAGATTCTTACCAAGCCTAAGAATGAAGAGGATGCATTCAGAATACTTAAGTCTTTAGAAGGTCAGATACATCAGGTGTATACAGGTGTAACTATATGCAGTGCACATAAGAATGTAAGTTTTTATGAAAAGACTGATGTGTGGGTATATGATATGACTGATGAGGAAATCAGGGATTACATAAGCACAGGAGAACCTATGGATAAGGCTGGTGCATATGGTATTCAGGGAAAATTCGCAGCATACATTAAGGGTATTGAAGGCGACTATAATAATGTTGTCGGTCTGCCTGTTGCCAGACTTGTACATGAGCTTAAAGCATTTTAAGGAGAAAACATATGATTAAATTCGTAGCGAGTGACCTTGATGGGACACTGCTTCTTAACGGAGCACAGAGCGTCGATGAATCTGCTATACAGTATATCAATAAACTTGTTGACAAAGGCGTTATATTTGCACCGGCTAGTGGCAGGCAGATAACGAGTCTTAAGAGACTTTTTGGGACTGTCAGTGATAAGCTTGCATATATTGCAGAGAATGGCGCACTTGTGGAATACAAGGGTGAAACTATTGGAAAGACTGCGATGGATAGGAAGCTTGCGTTAGAGATAATTGAGGATGTAATTGAACAGCCTAATTGTGAGGTGCTTGTATCAGGAGAACATACGTCATATATTAAGCCTAAGTCTCAAGAATATTATTACAGGATGACCAAGGTGGTCAATTATCATACTACATTAGTTGATAAGTTCACAGACATTGACGAGGATATATTAAAGATAGCTGTGTGTGATATGACAGGAATTAAGAACTCTAAAGAACATTTTATTAACAAATGGAGTGATAAGGCTTCAGTACTTGTATCGGGAGAACTTTACTTAGACCTTATGGACACTAATGTTAATAAAGGAAGAGGAATTGAGCAGGTTCAGCAGTATTTTGGACTAAAACCTGAACAATGCATGGCATTTGGTGATAATTATAATGATATCGCTATGTTGGATAAGGTATATTATTCATATGTTATGGAGAAAGCTGTAGAAGATGTTAAGAAACACGGGCGTTTCGTAACAGGATGGGTAGAAGGAACATTAAGAGAGCAATTTAAAGAGATAAGATAAGGAGATTTAAGTTATGGATAAACATATTGATGAGTGTGCGAAGGTGTTTTTAAGAGATCAGAAACAGCTTTTCGATGAGCCTGTTGCATATGATTTAGAGGAAGCTAAGGAATTCTTAGAGGACTGTATGGCGGTATACTGCAAGGATATTAAAGAATTAAGAGAAGTGATGGATGATGAGGGAATGGATGTATCTGACTTAAGCAATGATGAGCTTCTTGAGCAGTTAGAAGTATTCAGGCTTGATAATGGCGGATATTTCTTCGTGGAAGGATAGTACAGATGCGTATAAATGTTGTATGTGTAGGCAAGATTAAGGAAAAGTTTTATACCCAGGCAGTTGAAGAGTATTCTAAGAGACTTTCAAGATACTGTAAGCTTGATATTGTTGAACTACCTGATGAGAAAACACCGGATAATGCAAGTGATATAGTCAATGAACAGATTAAGAATAAGGAAGGGGAGAGAATTCTTTCTGCCATTAAAGATGATGCTTATGTATGTGCACTTGCAATAGAAGGGAAAATGCTTGATTCTGTTGAACTATCAGAAAAGATTGAAAGACTTGGAATAGAAGGAACAAGTAACATAACATTTGTAATAGGAGGCTCTCTGGGACTTGCAGATGCAGTACTTAAGAGAGCTGATTATAAGCTGAGTTTTTCAAGGATGACATTTCCACACCAGCTTATGAGAGTTATTCTTTTGGAACAGATATATAGGGCTTAGAGGATTATGAAGAATGAGCCATATCACAAATAATTAAAGAGGATAGAATATGAAAAGAAGAAAAAAAACATTTATTATATTAGCAGTTATTCTTGTTGTAGTTCTGTTAGTTGCAGGATATATTAAGTTCTTTAATGGACGTCTGATATATTTTACAACAGGAATGAAGAGCGGTGAGCTTATTAAGACAGCAGGACAGAAGATAACTTATACATGCGAGGCAGATATTCTCATGTCTGATGTGAAGAAGGAATATGAGGAAATGTTTGGCAGTAATATATGGAGAGAGAAAATTGGTGATGCTGATTTTGAAAGCTATATTAAGGACCAGATTAAGAGTAAGTTAATGCGTGTCAAGGCTATGAATGTTAAGGCTAAGGAACGCGGTGTTGTGCTTGGAAGAGAAGAAAAAGATTCTGTGGGTAAGGCTGTTGATGCATTTTACAATGAATTAACAGAATCGCAGATAAGCAGTACAGGAATAACTAAGGATAAACTGAATACAATGTTTACTGAATTTGCAATAGCACAGAAACTCTACGATGACCTTACTTCCAGCATGGATATTGAAGTAAGCGCAGATGAGGCAAGAGTTATTGATATCCAATATATTGTATCAGATTCAGAGGAAGATATTAATAAAGCATATAATCTTGTGAATTCAGGAAGTTCATTCTTTGCTGTTGCCAAGGAGTACAATGCGGATGGTGAATATGAGTACGAACTGAAACGTGGCGAGATGGATGCAGCATTTGAAAAAGCAGCATTCAATCTGTCTACTGGTGAGATGAGCAGTATAGTTGAGTCAGCAGGCAGATATTACATTATAAGATGTACATCGGATAATGATAAGGCTAAGACTGAGGTTAATAAGTCTGCAATTCTTGAAAAGAGAAAGTTAGAGCAGTTTAATACTGATTTTGAGAAATATGAAGCTGGTATATATATGGAATTTAATAATAGCGAATGGAAGAAATTAAGTATTCAGGATGCGTATACGTTGGGAAGCAGCTTTGAGGATACTTTCAATGCGTATTTTGGAAAGTAAAGAGGAGAGTAATTAATAATGGCAGCTAATAAATATGATGCTAACAGTATATCTATACTGGAGGGCCTTGAAGCGGTAAGAATGAGACCTGGTATGTATATTGGAAGTGTCGGAACAAAAGGTCTTAATCATCTTATATATGAGATTGCGGATAATTCAGTGGATGAACATCTTGCGGGTTTTTGTACACAGATAAATGTAACTCTTAATGATGATGGAACAGCAACTATCAAGGATAATGGACGAGGTATTCCTATCGGAATCCATCCTAAAGCCGGAATACCTGCGGTTGAGGTTGTATTTACAGTACTTCATGCAGGCGGCAAGTTCGGAGATGGCGGATATAAGATATCAGGAGGACTTCACGGCGTTGGTGCATCTGTAGTTAATGCACTTTCTGTATGGCTTGAGGTTGAGATAAGAGTTGATGGTGGTGTGTACAAGCAAAGATACGAGCGTGGAAAAGCAACAGCGCCGCTTGAAAAGATTGGTACATGCAGAAAAAATGATACTGGTACAACTGTTACATTTCTTCCTGATGGAGAAATATTTGAAAAGACAAGATTCAAAGCAGACGCGATAAAGAGCAGGCTTCATGAGACTGCATATCTTAATCCGGGGCTTACAATTGAGTTTGAAGATAAGAGAAAGGGCAGCGAGGATAAGGAAACTTTCCATGAGCCTGACGGACTTAAGGCATATATCAAAGACCTTAACAATGGCAAAGAGACAGTATGCGATATCGTCTACTTTAAGAAGAAGCAGGAAGATATTGAGGTTGAAGTAGCATTTCAGTTTGTTAATGAATTTGAGGAAAATATTCTTGGCTTCTGTAATAACATATACACTCAGGAGGGTGGAACGCATATTACAGGCTTTAAGACCAAGTTTACAATGATTATCAACCAGTATGCGAGAGAACTTGGCATCTTAAAGGATAAGGATGCGAATTTTACAGGTCTTGATGTAAGAAATGGTATGACTGCAGTTGTTGCAGTTAAGCACCCTGCACCAAGATTTGAGGGACAGACCAAGACCAAGCTTGATAATCCGGATGCTGGTACAGTTGTTGCAAATGTAACAGGAGACGAGGTACAGCTTTATTTCGACAGACATTTGGACGACCTTAACGCTGTAATTGCATGTGCTGAAAAATCTGCGAAGATACGAAAAGCAGAAGAAAAGGCTAAGACAAATATGCTTACAAAGCAGAAGTTCTCTATAGACAGCAACGGAAAGCTTGCCAACTGTGAGAGCAAGAATCCGGAGGAATGTGAGGTGTTCATTGTTGAGGGAGATTCAGCTGGAGGTTCAGCAAAGACTGCAAGAAACAGAAGAACTCAGGCAATTCTTCCAATCAGAGGTAAGATTCTTAATGTTGAAAAGGCAAGTATTGATAAGGTACTTGCCAATGCCGAGATTAAGACAATGATTAATTCATTCAACTGTGGATTCTTAGAGGGCTACGGTAATGACTTTGATATTAGCAGATTAAGATATAATAAGATTATTATCATGACTGATGCCGATGTGGATGGAGCACATATTGATACACTGCTTCTTACATTTTTCTACAGATTCATGCCTGAGCTTATTAATCAGGGACATGTATATATTGCTACACCACCTCTTTATAAGGTTGTTCCTAAGAAGGGCGAGGGTGAATATCTATATGATGACAAGGCACTTGAGGATTACAGAAAGAAGCATACGTCAGGAACATTTACACTTCAGAGATACAAAGGTCTTGGAGAGATGGATCCTGACCAGCTATGGGAGACAACTCTTAATCCTGAAACAAGAATTTTAAAGCAGGTTGAGATTGAGGACGCAAGGCTTGCAACTGAGGTTACAGCAATGCTTATGGGTACAGATGTACCACCTAGAAGAGAATTTATATATACGCATGCTAATGAAGCTGAGATTGATGCGTAAAAGCTAAAGGAGTAGAAAATGGCTGAGAAGATTATAAGGACTGAGTATTCTGAGGTTATGCAGAAGTCCTATATAGATTATTCCATGAGCGTTATTACAGCAAGAGCACTTCCTGATGTAAGGGACGGTTTAAAGCCGGTACAGAGAAGAGTGCTGTATGCCATGGACCAGTTGGGGCTTAATTACGACAAGCCTCACAGAAAGTCTGCACGTATCGTTGGTGATACAATGGGTAAATACCATCCACATGGTGACAGTTCAATATATGAGACACTCGTTGTACTTTCACAGGATTTTAAGAAGGGTATGGCTCTTGTTGACGGACACGGAAACTTCGGTTCTATCGAAGGTGACGGAGCTGCCGCTATGCGATATACAGAAGCTAAGTTAAAAAAGTTCACACAGGACGTATATCTTGCTGACCTTGATAAAAATGTTGTGGATTTCGTGCCTAACTTTGATGAGACAGAAAAAGAGCCTGAGGTTCTTCCTGTAAGAGTACCTAATCTGCTTGTAAATGGTGCAGATGGTATTGCGGTTGGTATGACAACTAATATCCCTCCACACAATCTTTCAGAGGTTGTTGATGCAGTATGTGCATATATGGATAATGAGGATATCACAACAGACGAGCTTATGCAGCTCTGCCCTGGACCGGATTTTCCTACAGGTGGAATTGTAATTAATAAAAGCGAGCTTGGTGCAATATATGAGACTGGAACAGGTAAGATTAAGTTAAGAGGCAAGGTCGTATTCGAGCCTGCCAAGAACCGTTCTGAGAAGGACAAGCTTGTTATTACAGAGATTCCATATACAATGATTGGTGCTAACATAGGTAAATTTATATCTGATGTAGTAAGCCTTATAGAAACTAAGAAAACTACCGATATTGTCGACATTTCCAATGAATCTTCTAAGGAAGGAATAAGAATTGTCCTTGAACTTAAGAAGAACGCTGATGTCAAGAATCTTGAAAATCTTCTTTACAAGAAGACCAAGTTGGAAGATACATTTGGCGTAAATATGCTGGCTATCGTTGATGGAAGACCTGAGACCTTAGGTATTAAGGATATAATAAAACACCACATTAATTTCCAGTATGAGCTTGCTACAAGAAAGTACACAACACTTCTTGAAAAGGAGAAGGCTAACAGGGAGATTAAGGAAGGTCTTATAAGAGCATGTGATATTATTGACCTTATTATCGAGATATTACGAGGCAGTGCTAATCTTAAGATGGCTAAGGACTGCCTTGTTAATGGTAATGTTGAGGGAATCAAGTTTAAGTCAGAGCAGTCAAAAAAGCAGGCTGCAGGTCTCGATTTCACAGAGAGACAGGCTGGTGCAATATTAGAAATGCGTCTGTACAAGCTGATTGGCCTTGAAATTCTTAATCTTCAGAAGGAATATGATGAATGTGTCAAGAAGATTGAGAAGTATGAAAAGATACTTGGCAGCAGAAAAGAGATGGCTAAGGTTATCAAGTCTGACCTTCTTAATATTAAGAAGGAATATGGTGTTGAAAGAAGAACTGTAATTGAAGACGGAGAAGCTGCTGTATTTGAGGAAAAGAAGATTCCAGAGATGGAAGTTATGTTTATTATGGACAGATTCGGATATGCAAGAACCATTGATATGGCTGCATTTGAGAGAAATAAAGATGCTGTATTTAATGAGAACAAATATGTCATTCCGGTAATGAACACAGATAAAATCTGCATATTTACTGATACGGGAGATCTGCACCAGTTAAAGATAAAGGATCTGCCATTCACTAAGTTCAGAGATAAAGGCACACCGATTGATAATCTGTGTAACTATGACAGCTCTAAGGAGATAATTGTGTACATTACTCCATTTGAACGACTTAAGAATCAGAAAATGCTTTTTGTCACAAGACAGGGAATGATGAAGCTTGTTGACAGCGAAGAATTCCAGGTGGCAAAGCGTACAGTTGCATGTACAAAATTAGCAGATGACGATAAACTTATCGGAATGTATTCAACAGATGCAAGAGTAGAGATTTATTCAAAGTTCTCGCTTGATGGCGAAATCAAGGAAGAAGAGGTTGTCGAGAGCAACCAGAATGTAATTGTACAGACAGAAAACGGAGTGTTCTTAAAGTTCCCATTAACAGACATTCCAATGAAGAAGAAGGGTGCTGTTGGCGTAAGAGGAATCAAGCTTTCAAAAGATGATTATATAGAAGATGTATTCCTGCTTACAGAAGGTGATGAGTTCACAATGGAATATAAGGGCAAGAGTATCAGCTTTGCCAAGATGAAGACGGCACACAGAGATACTAAGGGGACTAAGATAAGAGTGTGATTCTAACGGTTGGGGAGTCGAAGAAGTGCTTCACACTATCACAACTAAGGTAAGCGGTCCTAGTGGCTGTAAATGCCGCCATATACAGAGTTTATAACGGTGCAGGAAATCAAACGCGCTTTGCTTGAACGAGATTTCCAGCACCGAACTTTTATATATGGCGGCATAACACCCACACGGACAGCTTACAATTTAGTTGTGATGGTGTGAAGCACTTCTTCGACATGACCACCGATAAAAAAGTATATTTTTCTAAAATATAAATGGATAGTTAGTTAAATTGTTTTTGGGTTGGCGAGACTACATTTGAAAGAATAATTTGACCAGCGAGGTCACTTTGTTAGTCAGAATGTGGTATGGGATTATCCATACCATTTTTTAAATACTGGAGACATATGGCATGAAACAAAATCGGTACTTCGCGGTGGTAGTGTCTGTGAGTTAAGCGTTAGCGACAACGGCATGTAAGCTTACCGCTGTCTCTTATACACATCTCCGAGCCCACGAGACCTCTCTACATCTCG
>ENA-UAMO01000684-UAMO01000684.1-human-gut-metagenome-genome-assembly--contig:-NODE-684-length-12232-cov-38.063152_pt1 | contig 12232 bp, 10 predicted proteins | sample MGYA00243287_ERZ654507 | MGnify/ENA primary metagenome ERZ654507 (study PRJEB26926, sample SAMN06164547) | human gut metagenome | biome: ENVO:00009003; feature: ENVO:2100002; material: ENVO:00002003... | reverse complement strand
TCTCCTGCAGGGAGAGCCTGTCGAAACTGTTCAGATAATAGGCCGTATGGTAGCAATGGTTCTTTAAAAGGGATTCATACAGCAGATCCTGCTGCATGGCCTTGAAGCGGAGCAGTTCCCCGCCTTCATTGACGACCAGGATCTTGTCCATCGCGCTGTTCACCACCCTGTAGCTGAAAAACAGCACCATCGCTATTGTGGCGGCACAGAATATGAATACCAGCCTGGTGCGGAACGTATGGTTCTTTCTGGCTTCCGCCAGGCGGGAGAAATCTTTAAGTATGTTCTTTATGTCCATCATATCAGCTATAACCATTTGTTAACCGTTGCTTTCACCGTGGAGAGCATCGCCAGTTTCAGCAGGAAGGAAAATATCACCATGAGCGTTATCGACCAGGGGCGCTGCTGTACATAGTTCACTACAATCAGATCAGAAAACACGCTGGCGATGACAAATCCCGGATACAGCATGTAGCACCCGACCATCTGTCTGGCCCATGTGTAGAAGGAACTGCGGGTGTCGCTGTTGTACAGGCAGGCTATCGCCAGGGGCGATATGACCTCGAGCAGTATAAGGATGAGATAGCGCGTGCACAGGAACACCAGCATGAGGTAGTCGTATGCGACTCCCCCGAAGCTGCCCACCGCTCCCGCCAGCAGGGAGTTGAAGGTCGTGTCCAGCCCGTTGACCGCTATGTCGATGATGTCACTGTTCATCAGGTCGTCGAAGAGCTGCTCGATCGGCTTCTTCCAGATATTGTCCGGATTGTAGACCCCTCCGGCGGCGAGCGACTCCATCAGCCTGTCCGCGGCGTATGCAAGTACGGTCTCAAGCGTGTCCAGCAACACGGGCATGATGCAGATGAGGGCTATGCAGAGGATGTACTCCCTGCCCAGCTCATAAAACTGTTTTGCATTGAATCCCTTGCCTTCGTGAACCATCTCCTTGATGATACCCGCAAGCTTGAATACAAAGGTGGTAATCACAAATCCGGCAACAAGGGCATAGAATCCCTCCACCACTATCATCCCCTTGATCTGCAGGTATGCGTTGTTCAGATTGCTGTATGCCTCTTCCATGTCTATCTCAGGTTTCTCTTCAGTCTTTCATACTGGGATATGATCCGGGATACCTTCGAGACCTTCCTTTCCTGCTCGATGGTCTGTCTCTCTATCTCCTGCAGGACGGCCAGCCGCTCGGAGTCGTTCATCTTCACGCTTGTGGAGAGTATGGTCCTTGACAGGCTGATGAGCCGTGTGTTGTTGAGCATGACCAGGTCAAGGCTGGATGTGAGCGTCTGCAGGGTTGACGTGCCCAGTTTTTTGTTCGTCACCAGGTCTATGCACTTCTCTGACAGCCTTCCCTGTCTCTCTATGATTGATTTGGCGGTCTCACAGCTGGAGATGACGGAGTTGACCTTGCGCATCATGTCCAGTGTCTCGTCCAGCCGGTCTTTCTGCTCCTTCAGGTAGCCCACCTGTTTCTGCAGTTCCGAGAAGTTCTTGACGTTCTGTGCAAGGTTGGGCGCGTCCGCCACCGCCCATTGTGCGGATGCGGTTGCCGCCGTCATCAGCACGAGCATGGATAAAAGTAATTTCTTCATTTGTTCTTGTTTTTGTTGTTTCTTATTGATGTTCCCTTATATATTCCTCTATGGCGTCCTCCATGGACATCCTCCGGTTCTTCTCCTCAAGGTCCGACCATATCTCCCCCTCCGTCTGGAACGCAAGGAATTTCTCCCTTGAGAACTCCAGGCGGGTGACGGTGGCGTAATGTTCCCCCAGCCGCATGAAACACTCCGAATAGGGCCGTTGTCCCGAAAAATTGTTCCTCATGGACTTCATCAGGGCTATCTGTCCGGGATGGGTCAGCCTGAACCTGTCTATGACGGACTGGTAGATGACCTCCTTGGTGGGGAGCACGAACAGCATGTCCGTATTGGCTATGATGTTCTTTGTGTGCTCGTTCTCCGGCAGCTGGTCGGGATTCTGGATGATGGTGTACACCGCCCCGTTCTCCTTCCTGATCTTCTGATAGCAGAAGGCCACGGAGCTGTGTATCCCGGTTCCCGTGGCCGTATCGACCATCTGCGCGGTCTCGCCGTACTCGTCAAAGATCAGGACGCCCCGTTTCCTCCGGTCACTGAGCAGCTTCTTTTGTATGACGGTGAATATCATGCCCATCACGAGGTTGCTCAGAAACCTGTCCTGCTTGATCTGCGTCAGTTCGAACACGATGAACTTCTTTCCCGAGAAGTCCGTTCCCGTATCCTTGCATACGTTCTCGTAGCGTCTGCCGGGCAGGAACTCGCCGCAGTTCAGGCTGAAGGACTCCAGGGAGAAATAATCTTTGGGGATGTGCTTCCTTGCCAGAATCTCGGGGTAATGTTCCGTCACGTGGTTGTAGAAACTCTCGAAATTGTGCCCTTCACGGACATTCTCGTAATAGTCCTGGATGAAACGGGTGAGGGCCACCTCCTTCTCCGACTCGTCCTTTGTGAACATGTGCCTCCAGTATTTCTGCACGACCCCCGAGAGCATCTCGATGCTTCCGTTGTCCAGTTCCTCCCCCTGCAGGTCGAAGGGGTTGATGCCCAGCGCCGTCCTGCCGTCGTAGTCCACGTGCAGGGAGATGTCCGGATAGAGCCTGCAGAGCTGGCTGAAGCTCTTTCCGAACTCGACCACCACGACCGTATAGTCCTGCTCGATGAGTTGCTGGGTAAGGTTCAGGGTAAAGGCGGACTTGCCGCCGCCGGTTCCGGCTATGACCATCCCGTTACGGGCGTTGACCCTCTTCTTGCCCGCATCCCAGATGTCCTTTCTCAGAGGGACCTGGTACATCCTGTCATGCACATAGATGCCCTCGCTGTCATTCCTGAAACTGCCGCACTGGAGAAAGAAGCACAATGCCATGGGCAGGGTGGTCAGGAACAGGTATTTCCGCGGCATCAGGTGGATCTGGCCGGGGACGCAGGCGAAATGCACCGCAGCCAGGTTCTCATATCCGGGAATATAATACCCGAGACGGGCCAGGTTGAGCGTCTCCCTGATCTTTTTGTCGGCCTTCTCCAGTTCGGCCCCCGACTCGTCGAACACACAGACCGAGAAGAAGCTGCGTACCAGTGTCTCGTTCTCCTCAAGGATTTCCTGCTGGAGCTCGTCCAGTTTCTGGTACTGTACCTTGATGGACCTGCTCATGCCGGAATTGCTTCCATAAATGTCGATATTGCGGGCGATCCGCTCGCGCAGCCGTCCGTTCCCCTCAAAGAAAACCACCTGGTTCACGATGTGGTTGTACGGCAGGTACATCCCAAGCCGCTCCAGCATCGGATGGTACAGCAGGGAGCCGGCGGGAGGAAGGGAGTCGTCCCGTACACAGGAATCCAGGCTGCCGTCAGGGAGAAAGATTTCATCGCAGACGGCGAAACAGCGTGCCCGTTTCTTTCCTGTGCGGAGTTCCGTGTCGGCATGTATGTCCACAACCGCCCCCGGGGCGTCGAACAGGGTGGTGTATCCGGCCGTGAAGTCCCGCATTTCCTGCCCTGACATCGGGGCTATCTCCGTATCACGCATGCTCCGGATGATGCAGACGGCGTTGTCAACTCCCTCGAGGAATTCATCGAGCCTGGCGAGGTCCTCCTTATGGAGGTTCTCCTTATAGGACAGGGGTGAGGATATGTAGGCCTTCTCAAGACTTTTGAGTCCGGAAAGTACAAAGTGCATGACGCAGGTATGGCTGACATACAGTCGTCCCCGGAAATGCCGCGCATCGGCCCGGTCAAGGAAAGAACCGCCGGCAATGTCCGGACAGTACCTTTCCTTGAGGAACACATCCTGTTTGTGCACATATGTGCCGTCCGGGAGAAACTTGAAGGCTTCCCGGAACATGCCGTCCCTCCTGTCGATATCCTCCGGAGTCAGGGAATAGCATTCCGGTTCCCGGAGTTCGAAAGAAACGCATATGCTGCCGCTGCGGGTCAGGACGACGCCCTGGCCCTCCGATTCACTGACGATGTCAAGTATGCTGTATGCCTCTTCTGATTTCATTATGCTCCTTTTTTGTTAATACCCTGTTTATGTCCAGATTACTGATGTTTATCTCTTTTCCCGTCTCCTTGAACTTTTGGGGCCGTGCCTTTCTTTTCAGCTTGTATAGAAGCAGCGGCAGGGTGGGCAGCGAGATGACGAGCACCAGGACCGGCAGGTTCCAGTTGCCTGCGGATATCCCCGCACGGATGCCGAGGAAGAACAGGACGAAAGCGGCGGAACAACAGCCGACGAATATCCAGTAGTCCCCGGAAAGAAGCCCCCGTATCATGCAGGGGCTCTCCAGTCCTTTTCTGATCCTGTATCTCATATCGACAGGCTGATACCGGAAATGGCACTCTTTACGGCGGACACCACGACTGCGGCCAGCAATGCAAAGCCGACATACCAGCCCAGTGCGACAAATCCTTCCTTTCGCGTGCCCCTGTTCTCCTTGTCGATGATATTGTCCCATTGCTGGATAAGGCCCAGAATGATACCTCCAAGCATAAAACCGCCGAACACGGGTAGTGTAAAACTGTCCAGGACATCATTGATTGCTCCCCGGGCATCCTGGGCGAATCCCCGGAGTGTATATGATGCAGACATGACAGTCAGAAACAATTTTTTTCCTGTAAAATTTCTCATTTTGTTATTATTTGTTAGGTTTGATAGTTCCGTTATAGTCTTCTCCTTCCTGCCAGGGACGGACACTTACACCGGAGAGAATGAGTCCCCCTTCTTTGCCCAGGGACAATGCATATCCGTATCTTTTCCCGGCCTCCAGGGTGACGGCCGGCAGCAGCCAGCCGTATGTGTTCTCCTGAAAACGGATCACGACCCTGTTGTTTCCCGCCTTGCCCGGCAGCAGAAGGAGGGTGTTCCCCTCCGAGGGGACCGTACCTTTTTCGCCTGCCGACAGTTTGCCGCCGGCAAGGTCATAAGTGCCGCCTGTAGGAACATCCTCCACACTCAGAGTGCACGCGCTGCTGCCCTCTATGGTGAATTCCAGCAGGCAGAGCAGGTGTTCCATCCCTATGTCCGCTGACCGGTTCTGCCAGTCCAGGCGTATCTCCCCGGATGCCAGGTAGTCGGTCTGGGGGACCAGGCTCAGGGGCAGCTCCTTTCCCGGGATGGCGGCGAAAGGGGAGAATGCGAACAGCCTGCAGGGGGTCTCCGTGAGTGTGACCTCCGGAAAGATCCAGCCTTCCCCGTATGTTACATGCAGCGGGTTTACGGCTCCGGCATAACCGCCGCCCGTATCGTCAAGCAGCACCATTCCGAAATCTTTCACAAGGGTGGGACTTCCGTCAGTTCCGCCACGGCTGGAGCAGCTCTCTATCCTCAGTCCGGCCTTCCCGCCTTGCGGGAAGGGCTCCCGTTCACCCGAGCAGCCCGCAAGGACTGCCGGTAGCAGGAACAGGACAACCGGTTTGTATATGTCTATTTTCATAACCGCATTCAATTGATTTTTTGTTATTGTTCGATGTCAATGGAAGTCTTTCCCTTTTGTCTGACAGTCAGGGTCAGCTTCATGTTGCTTTCCTCTTGTGTGAGTGTGACATTTCCACCACGTATTTCCTTTGCCGGATTCTCCTCGTAGCTTACCGACGAGCCGTTCACATGAATCCAGCTGTCACCGGATGCGCTCCAGGAAAGGGCTTTTGTAGAGTTGCCCGTCTTCTTGTAACTTGTTATGTCCAAAATGAATGAGCCGGCCGATGAGTCGTCCGGATATTCGGTATGGCTGGTTCCGCCATCCGCATAGCTGAAATAATAGCTTACCGGAGATCCCTCCTGGGTGATTGTGGCCGTGGCCGAGCTTCCTCCGTGACTTGCCGTAAACACACAGCTCCGGGATGAGCCTGACGGGTTTTCCGACACTGTCACCGTATTCCCTGAAAGGAGGAATCCTTCTGCTCCTCCGCTGAGGGAGGGGACAGCCGTCTGTGTGTTTTCTGCCACTCCGTTGACGAACACTCCGCGTGAGGCTCCCGCCACAAGGGAAGATCTGCCGCCCTGCCAGCCGATGACGGAGGGATTTGCCGTAAGGGTGACCGACCAGCCGCCATAATTACGGTACCTGGGCTCGAGTGTACGGTCCGACAGTACCTCGAAACTGTACCGTGTGTCATTCGACACGATCCTGCCGTCCTCGTACCATCCTGCGAACTCATAACCGCCGTTCACGGACGCGGTGACCGTGCAGGTGCTTCCCATGTCGTACAGGCCCGCACCTGTGGTGCTTCCACCCTGCGGATAGTCAAGGACGGTTATCCGTATCTTGTAATCTATCCGGTAGTTGTGGATTCTGCCGGGTTCGGTGGTCATGTCGGAAGTGCCGCGCAGCTTCATGTCCGGGGTTCCTGTGAGGGTTATGTAATTGGAGGTTGTCGTAAGGGTCTGGGCGGGTATGGTCATCCGGAATACCGTGGTGAGGTTCCCGGAACTGTACCTGTACATGGCATAGCTTCCCCTGGTCTCGTCCGTAACGGTTTTTCCGGTAAGCAGGTTGAACCGGCTGCCGTATTTCACATTTTCCATACGGGCGCCGTCCACGCGGTCGCTTCCTTCCACCCGGACCTCCACGGTCGACAGCCGGTGCTCGAAATGCAGCGGTATCGTATAGTCCTGTATTACGTCCGTATAGGACGCTGTCAGGAAATCGGCTGAAAGCCATCCGGACTTTTCCTGCTGGTCTCCTATGGCATGGGATATGGCGGTGATGTCTGTCTGCCCCTCCTTGAAAGGATAATATACATAGAAGTCAAGATCGGTCCCCACCGTCACAATGATGTTGTCCTCTTCCGTTGCGGGTTTGAATGCCCGGCCGTCATAGGTGTATTTGTTATTTGTGGCCCAGTACACGCCGGTCTTGGGCTCGATGGCAAATACGCCTATGGAGTTTCCCTTTTCGAACGTGCCTTCCTGGGTGGCACGCGTTTGGGCGACGGTAAAGGTGACACGGCCGTTTTCCGGGCATGGCTCCTCCTGTTCCTTCCGGCAGGAGGATACGGACAGCAGGACAAGGAAGCCGCAGATTATCGTTGTTATTGATTTTACCATGATTGTTTTTTTAGGACGGGGACCGGAGTCCCCTGTTGTTCTGTAATTTATTTGACCGGTACAAGCGTTACGTCGGATTCGCTTGAACCCCATGGCTCGATGGTTACGGACTGTCCGTTCTCGCCTCCGATTTCCGCGTCATTGGAGCGCATCGTTATCGAATAGATATATCTCTTTCCGGCTTCCCAGCTTATCTGGGGAATGGAATAGGTATAGGTTGCCCCGTCGATGACGACCTCCATGCTGACTTCTCCGGATGCCAGGCTCATGGGATAGATTGCGGCGGCGAAGTCTACCGACGGGTTCCCCTGTGCCGGAATGGTCGTGTTGGGAGTCCATGAGAGTTCCGTGGATGTCGGGGAGAAGATGATCCTTCCGTTGTCGTTCAGGTTCATTGTCCCCGAGGTTCCGAACTTGGCCGCCTTGGATTTCAGTTTCGCGGATGTCAGGTTGCCGTCATTATGATATTCCGGAGAAACTTTCAGACGGATGACGAGCTGGGACAATGCATGTTTCATGGGAATGACGGCATCCGTTTCAATGACCGACACCTGGTTTGTGCTCTTTCCCCACATGTAGTCGACAGAGGTTCCCGCATTGATGGGAACGGGGACTTTGGTACCGTCAGCGACGGCCTGGTTGTATGGGTAATACGCCCATATCGTCGCCTTGTCCGAAAGAAGATAGACGGGTTTTGCCTGGCTCCATCCGGCCGCTGTTTTTGTGGACTTGTTGTTCTGCGCGTCATAACGCGGATAGGCGTCCCCCCATCCGGTGGCCTTGTACATGAACAGCCCCATGGCGTCATTTACCGCCCATTCGGTTTTCGGCACGAAGCCGGCCCTCGTGTCCGTGCCGACTGTCGGCACAATATTCAGTACGGAGGCTGAAACCCCGTCTGTTTCCGGTTGTTCGTCCACTATTTCCTTGTTGCTGCATGAAGCCAGCATCCCGGCGGCAATTACCGCTGCCGAAATCATAATTCTTGTTTTCATTTTTCTTGTTGATTTGGTTTTGTTATAATTATAGTCTTATGGAAATTCCGTTTCGGGGGTGTCCTCCCAGTCCGGGATGATGACCGGCCCGCCAATCTCCAGTTCCCTGCCGATGTGCAGGTCCAGCTCCAGCGAGATCTCGTCACCGTCGAATCCCCGCAGATACGGGGTCAGGTCAACTGACTGCCGTTCATTGAATACGGAGTCCTCCTCCTTCATCAGAACCTCTACGGCAAGAATGTTCTCTGCCGCCGGACTGAATCCGAACACATAAAGGCCCGCCGTCCATACATTGTCGGCCTTCTTTGCGAAGGAGGCGGTCGCACTTGCGGTTCCGGTCCTTTCACGGGAGGCCAGATACCTGGCCGTAGAGATTCCCGAAAGGGTACAGTTCAAGCCGGACAACGGTACGGTGTTGCCGGACACGTTAATCTTTATGTTCAGTTTCTGGACAAAAGCCGCAGGCTGTATCCTTACCCGTTTGGGATTCCGGTATTCAAGCCTTTCACTGAAGGCCGAGGAACAGCAGAATTTCTGTACCTCTGAAATGTGCGCCTCCCCGTCAATGGTGTCAGTCCGGACGGACAGACGCGTCTCATGATAGTCATTCCTGTCCAGCAGTTCATAGTTCCCCGTATAGAACAGGAACCTGTATGCCCCCTGGGGCAGGCTCCAGCGGAGTGTATCCTGTGTGAACGTTGTCCCTTCGGAATACGGCACATCCGTTCCGAAAGGGATGACGTGTCTTTCCTGGGGGACAGGCGGCTTTTCCTTTATTCCGCTGAAATCGCACCAGGCTACAAGTTCTCCTTCCCGGATGCAGAAGTCCTCATTGAAATTGCAGCCGCCGAGCATTATTGCGGGGAATGACGCAAGTACCAGTACTTTTCTGTCAATATTCATCTTTGTATAAATTATAAGTTTCAATAAGCGTGTTTATTTCGGGGTCCAGCCGTCCGCGCCATATCTTGCCGGCATCCTGGTCGCATGACCTGACATATGACTTGACGGCATCCTCCTTGCGCCCCAGGCGGCTGTACAGGATGGCGAGCAGGTAGTTCCGGTCTGATGTGTCCCGCTGTTCCCGCATGATCTCAAGCGCACGGGCGTCATAGCCGAGCGACATGAGGCAGACAGCGGTATTATAGTCTGCCGGGTAGTGTTCGTCCAGCAGGGCAAGAGCCTGTTTGTACCTCCTGTCCTCTATCATCCGCACGGCAGCCATATAGGTGCTGTCGATGACCGGCATCACAACCGTGTCCTGAATCATGTCCCGCCGGTGGAGATGGAACAGGAATTCCACTCCGCGCAGGAGAGGATAATGCTTTTCCCGGATTCTCCTGTAATCCTCCGGATATTTTCTCAGGGCGTGCTCACGGATGTCCGGATTCCTTGTTTCCTCCATGATCCGGAGCAGTTCCGGCCGGTGTCTCAGGGTGTCGTCTTTTGCGACAAGTCCGCGCAGCCTTTCCCAGTCTTCCCCCCGCCATGCAGGGCGGAAGATGGTGTCAACGCCTTCCGCATCCTCCGTACGTCTTGCAAGGTACTTTTTCAGTTCCGTCGCACGTCCCCTGGACAGGAACAGATTCATCCCCGCATCACCCTCCGGAGATGAGGTCGCGGTCATCAGCACGCTGTCTATGAGGAACTCTCCTGTATAGTTTATGCTCCGTATCGCCTTGAACACCTTGTCGATTTCCGACCTGTTGTTTCCGGTTTCCTCCCGGAACTCGGTACTGCCTGTCTTATAGGCCACGTATGCGCGCAGGCTTACCTCGTCCTTGCGGGTGACAATCTTCTTTTTATAGCGGGGAGTCCGGTCAAGGAACTGCACCATGCTCGAGATGAAATAGGTGATCGTGTCCGACGGCGGAAGCGGGGTACGTGTCTCGTCCTTGGAAAGGATCAGTCCGTCAAGCGTCAGATCTATCCTTTTCGTGTTTTCCGTGGCCGGGAGCTCCTGCTTGTAGTAATAGACGAACTTGTTCCCTTCCCGGATGACCGTATCCAGACGGGCCGGCTCATACGGAAAACGCACATATTTGTCATACATGGCACCGGCCTGTTCCTTTCTCTTCTGGTTCTCCGCCATCTTGCCGTAATCGGTGAAACGCCTCGTGATGGCGGCGGAATCTTCAGGGGAGATGCTCCGGGTACGGATCTTATATCCGCCTTCGGCAAACATCCTCCATCTGGAAGGGATATATTTCCCTTCAAGCTCCCTGGTCATCCAGTAGGCGGGAAGATGCTCCAGGATTGAATTGTAGCCGGCGATGGCTCTCCGGTTCTGCTCGACACGCCAGTTGAACAGGGCAAACCGGGCATTGGCCTTGTCCGACCAGTCAATCCAGCGTTCTTTCTGCAGCACCTCGTGCTTCCAGGCCTGGAAGTATTCCTCTTCCAGTTCGGCCAGCGCCTTCCTGTAGCCTTTCCCGTCGAACAGTTTCTGCAGGTACAGGCTGTCGGGTATGATGGAGTTGATGAACGCCTGGTAGCGCATATAGCCTCTTTTCTGCATCTTGGCAAAGTCAGCCCCTGAAAGGAAGATCCTGTCCAGATATAACGTATCCGAAGGCTTGTAGGCCACCGGGGCCAGCTGGAGTTGCCACTTGTTGCTGACCAATTCTCCCGGAACCGTCACGACAAAGTCCAGGTTTATCTTCCCGTTGCGTTCAGCCACCTGCTTGCTTCTGGCCATAACGGTAATTTCGGACAGTTCCACGGAAGTGATCTCCTCACCGGTCACGCTGTCTTTCTCGGCCCGCGTGACGATATGCCGCTCACCCTTGTCGTCCGTCCATGCTATCTGTTCCGGCACCTTGCAGGCCGTATCCGTTGTCGCCTCCCTCACCCCGGGCTGCGAGATGCGCACGCGTGCCAGACGGTGCTCCGATCCGCAGGAAAGGAGCAGGCCCGAGAGCAGTGCAAACGGTATGATACGTCTTGTAGTCCTCATCCTTCCCGCTTAAAAAAGATACACGACATTGAGAGCTGCACGGGTCGGAAGAAAATGCCAGCCGTACTCCTGTCCGACAAGGTCCCCGCAGCGTTTGCACAGATATTTGTCATAAGCCAGCCATACGGCACCCGCACCGGCTTCCCATTCAAGGTTCCAGCGCCTGCCTATCTGGTAGGCCTTCCCGATACTTAAACCTACTCCGTAGCCTTCCCCCTCGTAGCGGTACTTGTTGCCGAACAGGTTCCCCACGCTGTAGGTGCCGGCCGTACCGTACATGCCGATGAATCCGCCCATGTAGCTTTCCAGCAGCCAGTAGCGTACTCCGGGGGCCGCATAGAAATTGCGGAACTGCCGGTTGCGGCCGAACTTGAACGGGTTGTACTGCACGGGCAGGTGCAGTGACCATTTACGGTTCAGCGTCATGGAAGCCTCCAGATTCAGGTTGGTCGTTGCCAGACCGATCACATTGGTACGCAATGAGTAGGACTGTGCCGATACCGACAGGAAGAATGCCAGCAGTCCCGCACACAGAAACAGCTTTTTTCCCGTATTCATTCTCATGCCTCCTTTGCTTTGATGACGGTCACCTCCCAGGCCGTCAGGGTATTGAACCACCGGTTCTCCCACTGGCGGGCGGAACAGTCAAATTTCACATGCACAGTCTGGCCGGCTTCAACCGCATACCGGTCGATGTTGGCGTTCATCAGCTGCAGGCACAGGCTCTGCGGTCTGCTTTCCTCCGTCTCGAGGACAAATTCCCGGCTCTTCCACTCGTTGCCGGAAGTTTTGCCGACCCCATCCTTTATGGGAAGTACGGCGATAACTTTTCCTTGTATTTCCATTTTTAATCGGTTTTATTTAGCAGAATGTCACAATAGGCATCTGCATCTATTTTTTGAGATTGTATTTTATTGATTTTGAATCCGGCTTCTAAAAAATCAGAAAGTTCGATGCCTGATAAGAAAAAAGTCCTTATCTCAATATATTCTCCGGGCATTGTTAAACCTGACATCTCCTTTTGTTGCCAATATCTAACCCATGTATGAGCGTTCTTATTGAGAAGGTTGAATATAATTTGTTCTATACTCATTCTTAATTTAATATTAATCATCTTCAACGAAAGTGTTAGTCGTGTTTATCACACCAGCAGAATCAACGCTCTTACCATCCCGGATAAACACTTTTT
>ENA-UAMO01000664-UAMO01000664.1-human-gut-metagenome-genome-assembly--contig:-NODE-664-length-12483-cov-40.212182_pt1 | contig 12483 bp, 12 predicted proteins | sample MGYA00243287_ERZ654507 | MGnify/ENA primary metagenome ERZ654507 (study PRJEB26926, sample SAMN06164547) | human gut metagenome | biome: ENVO:00009003; feature: ENVO:2100002; material: ENVO:00002003... | reverse complement strand
GGCTTGGTTAGAGGTGGAGCTCCCTTTGGAAAGGGAGACGGAGGGATTCGAAAAACGATACTGCAGTGAGGAACAAAAAAATATATAATCATGAAATCCTTTTTATCAATAAAACCAGGAGCAACCTTTTTCTTAGGTAGCTCCCAGACCCTCGTCTATCATAAAGATAGCATCGAGATTATTTACCGTTACCAGTCTGGTAAGAAAAGCTTCTACACTCATGTTTACATGTACATTGTAGATGATACCAAAGTAACCCTTTATGCCGATTGGGGTGATTACTTCCTCCATTTGGATTCAATAACCCAAATCGACCATTTCGACGGTATCATGAAGCGCCCATGTCCAACTTTCGTAGAAATCCTGACCAACGATGATTTCGAGAAAGCAGGCATCATGTCGATGAATGGTAAGGAGACGATGGGCTTAGGCATGGATGTAAAGGTAGACTGGAATGGCAAAATCAAGCCAGCCGCTCTCCCATATTATCCATCAGTAGCCGATGGCATTGTCAAGTTAACAGAGAAGAGCCTCAAGCTCTATACCGAGATCTCCAAGAACTGTCCTCTGAAACTCTGGAAAGATAGATTGGTTGCAGTTTGGGGCGAAGAAACAAAATAAATTATGGCTTCAGAAAAGATGAAATACATTCTTCGTAGGGTTGAGCAATCAGCTTTACGAACCGATATAGAGTTATCTCCTTTGAAAAGAGAGATAGAGTCAATCTTTAATCCTCGTAATATAGACATGGATTGTAATATGATATCCAATCTCCTCTTGCCATACGAGAAAATGATCAAGGAAGATATGTCGAAAGGCAACCATCGTAAAGCCTTCGAGACATTCTTGGAAATCTTAGAATCCCTTTCTTATCACTTCGTGAAAGATGAGCACTTCTGTTATTTCGATGACATGTATTGTCCCGACTATACCTGCTCCGACATCTTGAAGTCCATCATAGTAGAAATCAAGTCAGGCAAAGTTGCTATCGAAGATGTAGCTTACCTCGATGCTGGCATGTCAAAGATATCCCAAATGGAGTCCTACGAAGATTACGGCAGCCCCTTCTGCGTGATGGATTGGGAAAGATATAAAAGATAATGATATGCTAAAGAAAAGAATCTTATTGCAGTATTGGGATTTTTGTTTGCTACTATTTCTTTGTTTAATAACATTAGTGATATTTCTTCTAGTAAACGTTTTAATACCAACTTATTCTGCAAGTGAGGTATCTTCAGATCATCTTTCTATGGCCATAACGATAGTTGTGACCATTATAATGGGTGGATGTATTATTATTCTTGTAGAAAATCAGCATATAGAGGGAGAAATAGCTAGTCGTTATCATTCTATAATGCGACCATTTTGTCATAAGTTATCTTTGTTTGCTAAGTTAGTTCAGCAGTTCATGTTTTCTTTAGAAAGCAAAGATTCTGAAGGCGATAAATATAAAGAAAGATTAAAGAATATTACTTTTGAATTTAAGAGAATAGCTAACGCCTCGATTATGTCAGGAAAAGATACTCCCTATTTGAAAACAGAGTATTTGAAGAATGTTTGTGAGAGTGCTAATGCTATTTGGTATCTATTTGATAGAAACCATGAAATTTACTCTCATTTAGGATTAGACAACTCTCGTTTTCGGATGGCTGAATTAAAATCTGCTATAGTTGAGTATAGTCATGATTTGCAAAATTCAGACGTTAACCTGTCACTTTTTTCAAAAATATCGGGTGATTTTTATTGTTATACATGGCAACCTATAGATGTAATCCCTGGACGATTTGATTATTTTATGGGAAAATGTAAAGACTGTAAATTAATATTGTATATTAGCTTTATAGTCGAATTGGTTAGTCTTGTTGTGATTTATTTAAGTGATAGTGCGCATCATATATCTCTCTTGTCAATAGATTTATTGGTTATATTATCAGTAATTTCTTTTGCATTTAGTTTGATTAAGTTCATGAGGTTAAAGGCGTATAATTTTATATTGCAATTTTAAAGGCAAGTAATCAATATTATCCCAGGCGGTCCCATCCCGCACAACCTGGCGTAGACCTTTGATGGTCCGCCAACCTTAGAGCGTAGCGGTTCCGAGCACCGAGTAGGGCGGTTACATCCCTAATCCCTATGGTAGGGATTTAGGGCTTGGGTATAGGGTAAGGACCCTCCCGCTGGGGAGGGACAGGTGGGGCATAAATAGCACCGAGTAGGGCGGTTTCCTTCTTCTCGCCTGAGGAGAGAAGACCGAGATGAGAGGTGGAGCCTTCCTTAACGGTAAGGAAGGACGGGTAGGTTTTCGAAAAAAGCCTTTTTTAATGGGAAAAAGCGATGCCAATGAGTGCAATGAAAGCTCGCTTTCAAATTGCCGAGTGCAGCTCGCTTTATCAACAAAGAAGGACGGGATGATTTTAGAACTTCTTATTAATGAACAAAAGTTAAAACAAAAACAATGAATATAGTAAAAACAGAAATAGAAGGCGTACTCATTATAGAGCCACGCCTCTTCCGCGACTCTCGTGGCTACTTCTTTGAGAGCTTCAGCGAGCGAGAGTTTGAAGAAAAGGTTGCTCCAATCCTGGGGCATAGTGTACACTTCTGCCAAGATAACGAGTCTATGAGCAGCTATGGTGTGATGCGAGGCCTGCACTTCCAACGCCCCCCATATACCCAGAGCAAGCTGGTACGCTGCGTAAAAGGTAGAGTACTTGATGTAGCAGTAGATATCTGCAAGGGCTCACCAACCTATGGTAAGCATGTAGCTGTAGAGCTGACAGAAGACAATCATCGCCAGTTCTTCATCCCAAAAGGCTTTGCCCATGGCTTCGCAGTCCTTTCAGAAACAGCAGTCTTCCAATACAAGTGTGATAACTTTTATCACCCAGAGGCAGATGGAGGTATCTCTATCCTCGATGAAACCCTAGGTATCGATTGGAAAATCCCAACAGAACATGCTAATCTTTCTGAGAAAGATACGAAGCATGCAATGCTGAAAGACTTCGATAGTCCATTCGATATAAACGTAAATCTTTATTAATATAACCCGTTTAAATGTAAATAAAATAATCAAAGATATGTCTAAAAAAGAAGAATTAAAACAGCAGATTCTCGAATTGACACGAGAATATTATCGTGAGGTACATGGTCAGAAGCAGGAGTTTGTTCCTGGCAAGACCAAAGTGAATTATGGCGGTCGCTATTTCGACGATGAGGAGATGGTGAATTTGGTAGACGCCTCTTTGGACTTCTGGCTTACTGCTGGTCCTTGGGCTCACAAGTTTGAAACACGCTTTGCCAAGTGGTTGGGAGTGAAGTATTGCTCACTCTGTAACTCTGGCTCTTCAGCAAATCTCCTTGCCTTTAGTGCACTTACTGCTCCAGAACTGGGCAATCGTGCTATCAAGCGAGGCGATGAAGTGATTACTGTAGCTGCAGGATTCCCAACAACAGTATCTGCAATCCTTCAGTATAATGCTGTTCCTGTTTTCGTGGATATGAGCATTGAGGAGAGTAATATTGATACAACCCAGTTGGAGGCTGCGCTTTCTCCTAAGACTAAGGCGGTGATGATAGCACACTCATTGGGTAATCCATTTAACCTTCAGGCTGTGGTTGACTTCTGTCGCAAACATAACTTGTGGTTGGTAGAAGACAACTGTGATGCACTTGGTTCTGAGTACTTCATTGATGGTGAGTGGAAGAAGACAGGTACAATCGGTGACATCGGTACATCTTCATTCTATCCTCCTCACCACATGACAATGGGCGAAGGTGGTGCTGTCTATACCAATAACCCTGACCTTCACAAGTATGTGATGAGTTTCCGTGACTGGGGACGTGATTGCTGGTGTGTAGGTGGTGTGGACAACACTTGTGGCTGCCGTTTTACAAAGAAGTTTGGTCAACTTCCACTAGGTTATGATCACAAGTATGTATACAGCCACATGGGTTATAACTTGAAGGCCACAGACCTTCAGGCTGCTATTGGATGTGCGCAGCTTGAGAAGTTGGATGATATTGTTGCTCGTCGTCGTGAGAACTTTGATTATCTCCACAAGGGATTGGAAGGTGTGAAAGGTCTTCTCTTGCCAGAGCCTCAGAAGAACAGCAAGCCAAGTTGGTTTGGTTTCTTTATTACCGTATTGCCAAATGCCGGATATACTCGTACAGAACTTACCAAGTACTTGGAGGATCACAAGGTTCAAACCCGCAACCTCTTCGCTGGTAATCTCTTGAAACATCCAGCTTTCGAGCAATACGTTTTGAACAAAGACTACCGAGTTGTGGGAGATACTCTTCCTGTTACTGATAGCATTATGAATGATTGCTTCTGGATTGGTGTTTACCCTGGCATGACCCAGGAGAAACTCCAGTACATGATTGATACCATCAAGGCTTTTGTCGCTACCAAGTAAGGTAGCGCAAAGCCTAATTCAACATTTAACATTGAAAATATGAAGGTCGTATTACTTGCAGGTGGCTTTGGCTCACGCATCAGTGAGGAGAGCCAGTTCAAACCAAAACCGATGATAGAGATTGGAGGCATGCCTATTCTTTGGCACATTATGAAGGAGTATTCCTATTATGGTCATAATGAGTTTATCATCTGTGCAGGCTATAAGCAGGAGTATATCAAGGAGTGGTTCGCCAACTATTTCATCCACAATAGTGATGTTAGTTTCGATTGGCGAAACGGCAGCAATGAGGTAACCATCCATCATAGCGAGTTGGAACCATGGAAAGTAACAGTGGTAGATACTGGTTATAATACCATGACTGGTGGACGTATCAAACGCATCCAGAAATATGTCGGCGATGAACCTTTCTTCATGACCTATGGTGATGGCGTTTGCGATGTAGATATTGATAAACTCTTGAAGTTCCATCAGCAACATGGTAAGTTAGCAACACTTACCGCCGTGAAGATGAAGCAAGAAAAGGGAGTACTCAATATTACAAAGGATAATGCAGTGAAGTCATTCCGTGAGAAAAACATCACTGATGGCGCTCCTATTAATGCCGGCTATATGGTTTTGGAGCCACAGATTTTTGATTATATAGAAGGTGATAATACGGTCTTTGAGCGAGAACCTTTGGAAAAACTTGTGGAAGAAGGCCAGTTGATGTCATATATTCACGAAGGCTTCTGGCAATGTATGGACAATATTCGTGAGAAATCATTGCTGGAGAAATTGCTTGCAGATGGTACGGCTCCGTGGAAGCGTTGGGAGCGTTCAGTGCCTAATGTTCCTGAATATGCTAAATAAATATAGTATGGAAGATATATTCAATAATTTCTATAAGGGAAAGCGAGTGTTTGTAACTGGTCATACAGGTTTCAAGGGCAGCTGGCTTTCCATCTGGCTCCATGAATTGGGGGCAGAAGTCGTAGGTGTAGCCCTAGACCCTTATTCAGATAAAGACAATTATGTTCTCTCTGGTATAGGGAGCAAGATAAAGGCAGACATCAGAGCTGACATCCGAGATGGTGAGAAACTTAAGCAAATTTTTGCAGAGTATCAACCAGAGATCGTTTTCCATCTTGCAGCCCAGCCTTTGGTTCGTTTAAGCTACGACATACCTGTCGAAACATACGAGACAAATGTGATGGGAACCATACATGTGATGGAAGCTATCCGTGCTACAGAGTCAGTAAAAGTAGGTGTGATGATAACCACAGATAAGTGCTACGAGAACAAGGAGCAAATCTGGGGCTATCGTGAAAATGAACCAATGGGAGGATATGACCCATATTCTTCATCTAAGGGCGCTGCCGAAATTGCCATCAATTCATGGCGTAGAAGTTTCTTCAATCCTGCTGACTATGACAAGAAGCACCATGTGGCATTGGCTAGTGTGAGAGCTGGTAACGTAATCGGTGGTGGTGATTGGGCTTTGGATAGAATCATCCCTGATTGTATTAGAGCCATTGAGGCAAACAAGACCATCGAGATACGTTCGCCTAAGGCAATTCGCCCATGGCAGCATGTATTGGAGCCATTAGGAGGCTATATGCTCTTAGCATCCAAGATGTGGGAAGAACCAACTAAATATTGTGAAGGATGGAACTTCGGACCTCGTACTGAGTCTATTGCCAATGTTTGGGATGTCGCATCCAAGCTCATCAACAATTATGGCAAGGGCGAACTGAAGGATGTTTCTGATCCAAATGCTCTTCATGAGGCTAAGCTTTTGATGCTCGACATCAACAAGGCTCACTTCAAGTTGGGGTGGCAACCTCGCATGAACATCGACCAGTGTATGGCTATGGTAGCCGATTGGTACAAACGTTATCAGACAGAGGATGTTTATAACCTATGTGTAGAACAGATAAATAAATATGTAGGATAATGGAAATAATAAATACAGAATTTGAAGGTTTATTTGTGCTTCAAACCGTAAACTTTCAAGATAATCGAGGTGGATTTCAAAAACTTTTCAATTTAGATTTCTTCAAACAGAACGGTCTTGATACAGATTTTCAAGAGTTCTATTATTCTGTAAACAAAAAAGGTGTACGGAGAGGCATGCATTTTCAGATACCTCCATTTGATCATACCAAATTAGTGTATGTGAGCAAGGGAAAGATACTTGATGTGTGTGTAGATATTCGCAAGTCATCACAGACTTACGGCAAGTGCTTCTCTATAGAATTGGATGACCAAAAGGCGCAATACCTATATATACCAAAAGGATTTGCCCATGGCTTCTTGTCGTTGGAGGATGGAAGTATTGTCAATTACGCACAAACGTCTTGTTATAACAAGAAATGCGATTGTGGCATTGACCAAAATTCCATCGATTTCAACTGGCATATAGATCATCCTATCGTTTCAGGTAGAGATTTAACGTTTCCTTCCATTCAAGAATTTAAATCACCTTTTTAATTATGAGAATATTAGTAACAGGAGCGACAGGCTTCGTAGGACAACATCTATTGCCTTACTTGGAAAAACAAGGACATGAAGTATACGCTTTGGTGCGCCCTTCAACGGATGGAAGCAAAGTATACACCAATCATCTGTATGTTTTTGAGGACGATATAGAACATCTTGCTTCCTATCTTTTAGAGAATCATGTTGATGGCATCATTCATTTGGCATCTTTGTATATAGCACAGCATAAACCAGAGGATATCAAGAATATTGTGACATCCAATATTTATTTGGGGACTGCGGTTATGGAGGCAGCTGTAAAAGCTGGAGTAAAATGGTTCTTGAATACAGGAACGATATGGCAAAATTACAACGTAGAGCCATACTCTGACAGATATTGCCCAGTAAACCTTTATGCTGCGAGCAAACAAGCCTTTATGGATATGGCGAAATATTATACAGAGGTTTCTGATATAAGATTTTGCACATTGAAGCTGTGTGATACCTATGGTGCCAATGACACTCGTCGTAAGATATTCGCTTTGTTCGAACAGATTGCGAAGTCAGGAGAATGTTTGAAGATGAGTCCAGGTGATCAAAAATTGGACATTGTCCATATAGACAACGTCGTTCGTGATTTTGAAGCCTTAGCTGAGAAATTAGACAATGGAGAGCAACTTCGCGAAGAATATGTTGTTTCTTCGGGACGGCAAAAAAGTTTGAAAGAAATTGCAAAGCAATATGAAATCGATCATCAAGTAATTTTAAATATCGAATGGGGAGGCAGACCTTATCGAAAGCGAGAGGTGATGGTTCCTTATATAGGACACCAACTACCTAAATGACATTTTATTATTGATGATATTAAGTGGCAATTTATTCTTGTTTTGCATAAAAAATGGTGAAGGATTACTTACTGGGGATAGGGATTCACCCAATCGGAATATTTGGGGAATGGGGATATCTTTGGAGTAATCAAAGTTTATTAAGCGGAATGAATATTTTAAATGGAAATTAAGGTTTCAAAAAGTGATGTAATTTGGAGCTATGCTGCTCAGTTTTTTAATTTGGCAACAGGATTGATTACTTTGCCATTGATTTTAAAAATGTTGTCAGCAGAAGAAGTAGGTTTGAATTATATTTTGATATCTTTAGCCTCTATCATAGCTCTGTTCGATATGGGCTTTTCTGGGCAGTTTGCAAGATTTATCACTTATATCTTTAGTGGTGCTCAGGAATTGCAGAAAGATGGTATGTCAACAAATAAAAGCGATGTCGTAAATCAGCATTTGTTGGCAACTACCATTCTTACAGCAAAAAAAATATATAAATATATAGCCTTTATTGCTTTTGTGTCACTTGTGTCTTTAGGTACAGTATACGTATGGCATGTTACTAATGGCTTTAATTCTATAGATAATATAATTGTAATATGGTGCATCTCGTGCTTAGCTTCTTTTTTTAACATCTATTATCTCTATCTTAATTCATTTTTACAAGGTAGAGGTATGATCAAACAGACAAAACAAGCTCAAGTATATTCTAGAGTTTTTCAGGTGTTGCTTACTTTTATATTGTTGCTTTGTGGGTTAGGCTTGCTTGGTGTGGTTATAGCAAACTTATTGGCACCTTTTGTCTTGAGGTACTTTTCTTATAATGCCTTTTTTGACTCTTATATCAAGGACGTCATTTCTAATAACAAAGTAACAAATTCTGAAGTGAAAGAAATTTTCCAGATTTTGTTCTACAATGCCAAGAAAATGGGAGTTATAGGTATTTTATCTTCAATTATTGGCTATGCTTCAACGATCGTAATAGGCGGCTTTTTGACATTGAAAGATGTGGGCTCTTATGGTCTGATGATTCAACTGATAGGAATTATAGCAGGCTTAGCTACGTTATATTTTTCCAGTAAAGTTCCACAACTAGCAAGTCTTATGGTAAAAAATGACAGAGTTGCTATTCGAAAACAATTTGGAATGTCCCTATTCATTTATATTGTTATTACAATAGTTGGATTTGTCGGATTAATGACCTTATATCCGATTTTTGGTTATTGTGAATTTAACACAAAGCTACCAAGCTATTCTATAGTGATTTTTTATTTTATTTACAAATTTATTGAACAAGGGCAAAGTTTGTATTCTCAGTTATTTCTTATTCGGAATGATATGAGATTTTTTAAGACAGCAGTAGTAACAGGCGTTGTTTCTTTCATATGTTTATGGGGGGCATTGGATGCGGGGCTTGGATTGTTGGGTGTTGTGTGTTCACAAGCAATACCTCTCTTTGCGTATTCTGCATGGAAATGGCCTGTTGATGCATCTAGAGTGTTTGGAATAAAAAGTGTTGAGGATATTTTTATAAACCCGATAAAACAGATTAAAAGACGTATTTATGGAAGATATTTTTGAATATAAAGACTGTATTTCTCCAATAAAAAAAATACAATCAATAAATGTTTATGGAGTCAACAAGGAAACTGAGCATATACCACAGTTCACTATTGCGATTCCTACTTTCAAAAGAGTTTCTACTCTCTGTGACACAATAGAAAGTTCTTTGTTGCAAAAAGACTTTGAGGATTATAATATTATTGTAGTTGATAACAATCCGGAGCGTAATGATGAAACAGAGAAGTTCATGCAACAATATTTGACTCATCCAAAAGTTTCCTACTTTAAAAATTCAGTGAATTTAGGTATGGCGGGGAATTGGAATAAATGTTTATTACTTTCCTCTTCAAATAACGTAATTCTTTTACATGATGATGATGTTATTTCACCATATTGTTTGAAAATATTTGATGTTATTAGAAAGTCTTTAACTGATGATTGGGCAATGGTGAAACCTAATTTGAAAAAATTTACATATAAAAGAAATTTATCTTTTTCCAATCCTCAATATATATATATAAATAAATTACATAGGTATAGCTTCTACAATGAATGTGCTGTAGGAGCTCCTACATGTATTCTTCTTAATAGACATATAATTTTGGAAAAAGGTGGCTATAATCAAATGTTTTATCCATCAATGGACTACGTTATGACATGTCGAACTATTATGACGAATAGCATATATTCTTTATTAACAGATTCTCCAATTGGAGGATATCGAATAGCATGTAACGAAAGTTTGTCACCTGCTACCATGAATGCATACTTTGACAAAAGGTATACTATTGGCAAACAGATAATGTCTTTAAACAGATGGAATTTATTGATAATTAAAATTTTTCAATCTCTGTGTTATAAAGATGACATTGATGAAATATGTAACAGTTATAACATGAAATCTTTTTCATTAGATGTGAACTCTTTGGATATTTATCCCTTACCATATTTCGTATGTCGTTGTTTTAGATGGATTTATAGAAAGAGTTTGCAGGTTCTAAAACGCCTTGAAAGAGAAAAAATAGATTATGATCTGCAATAAAAAATAATATATATAATGGAAAAAATTAAAATTATCGCTTATTATCTTCCTCAGTTTCATCCATTTAAACAGAATAATGAATGGTGGGGAAAAGGGTTTACAGAGTGGACAAATGTTGCTAAGGCTAAGCCTTTATTTAAAGGACATTATCAGCCTAAGATTCCTTCTGATTTGGGATTTTATGATCTTCGTTTGCCTGAGGTTCGAGAAGAGCAGGCTCAATTGGCCAAAGAGGCTGGCGTATATGGTTTTTGTTATTGGCACTATTGGTTTAATGGCACAGAATTGATGGAGCGCCCATTTAAAGAGGTGTTGTTATCAGGTAAGCCTGATTTTCCATTTTGTTTAGGTTGGGCAAATGAAAGTTGGATGGCTAAATTGTGGAGTAAAAATGGTGTTACTGGTAAGACTCTTATAGAGCAAACTTATTCTGATGAAGATAATATAAAACATTTTGAGGCATACAAGGTTGCTTTTCAAGATCAGAGATATATTCGGATAGATGGTAAGCCTTTCTTTTTGATTTATCGTCCTTTGGATATGCCTGATGTAAAGACGTTTATGCAGACATGGAATAAATTGATTTTGAAATCTGGAATTGCTGAAGGTTTTTATTTTGTTGCCCATGCTCGTAATGAAGAAGAGTGTGATATTTTGCGAAATATGGGATTTGATGCAGTTAATATTGGTCCTACTACTAGATGCAAGGAACTTTATAAAGGCTTTACAAAGCAGAGATTGGAGAATAAATTCAGAAAGATATTATCAGGTTGTCCTAATATGGTCGAATATAAATATATAAATAATATTATATGGAAGAAAGGTTATGAAGATCATGATGATGTGATACCAACTTTAATACCAAATTGGGATCATAGTCCCCGTGGTGGGAAGAATTCATTAGTATTCAATCATTGCACACCGGAATTATGGAAAGAACAGGCTGTGAAAGTGATTAATTTAACTAAAAATAAAAGTAACAAACTTATTATGCTGAAGTCGTGGAATGAATGGGGAGAAGGTAACTATATGGAGCCTGATTTGAAATATGGGAAACAAAATATTGAAATTTTGGGTAAAATAAAACAATATTGATATGTGACAAGAGAAAAATAAAGTGTGTATAGAATGGCAGATACTTTTAGTAGGTTTAATAAAAACAGTTGAATCTTTATCTGATTTTTCAATTCCTCTTTGTTTTTACTCGTAACATACGTTTGGCCGACAGCAATCTGTTAATTTGTTTAAAATTTGATTGGAGTTATCCTATTTATTGCTGTTATCCGTATGGAAGAAAGGTGTTTTAAGTTGCTAATATTACCGTGTAGGCTTCGATGTAGTGATCAATTTCTTAAATATTAGAGTTTTAGGATATTATCAAAATAGGTGTTGGGTATTATCTTATGACAAATATGTAGAAGTTGAAATAGTATTTTATACATATTTGGGATAATAAATTTAATTTTAATTCTTTTAGAAAATGATTTTAAAAATATTATGTATAATCGCTTTTGTGCCAGTATTGTATCCTTTACGATGTTTGTATAAGAAACAGGATATAAATCTATTTGATTTAATAATTTTGTTTCATACATTAAATTTTGTGATAAGTCCATTTAGATATGGATATAAACTAAACTTAGATGACGGAATAGTATTTCACGAATTTCTATATTATATATCTTTTATATTGACGATGTTGGTATTAAGTTTAAATTGGCATAAGAAACATCATAATAAAGTAAATATAATAAATATAACTAAGTTTATAGGACAATACCATTTTTTAAAGATAAATTATACAGGAAAGTTGCTACTTGCTGCTTCAATTGTAATATCATTAGTATTCTATCTTCCTAGAGCAACATATATTTTACATGTTGAAGAATATGGGGTTGAGGTTGATTATCAGACCAAAGCTGCTGTTGCAATATGGGGAGCAGTATGGGACTTTCTTGGAATTATCTTCTCTATGTCCCTTGTACTATCTTATAAATATAAAAAAATTGATAAAGCTAACATTGTGATGTCATTAGCATATTTTATCATGCTGATTTTTTTTCCGAGAAGAGTTTTTTTACTGGGAATGTTATTCTTGATAATAGTATTATATCTGTCTCTTATACACATCTCCGAGCCCGCGAGACCTCTCTACATCTCGTATGCC
>ENA-UAMO01000611-UAMO01000611.1-human-gut-metagenome-genome-assembly--contig:-NODE-611-length-13185-cov-11.884235_pt1 | contig 13185 bp, 19 predicted proteins | sample MGYA00243287_ERZ654507 | MGnify/ENA primary metagenome ERZ654507 (study PRJEB26926, sample SAMN06164547) | human gut metagenome | biome: ENVO:00009003; feature: ENVO:2100002; material: ENVO:00002003... | reverse complement strand
GATCTACACTTATGCGATCGTCGGCAGCGTCAGATGTGTATAAGAGACAGCAGTGATAAACAGCAGAAAATCAAGGTTTTCGGACGGTCTGAGGGGGGAGCATACTCGAGAGGAAAAACAGAACTTCGAGGAACTGGAGCGTATGCGCCAGATTGGTGCAACTCACATCACTCTCCAACTGCTGAAGCATCGAGAGCAATTCCGGGCTGCATTCGGCAACTCCTGGAAGAAAGCATCTGAAGACCTCGAGAGCAGGCTGGAGAATGACAGCATCCTTGACCGTATCATGACTAACTGGAAGGTTCCAGTGGCCGCATACCTGGCCATAAGAGACTACATCGACTTCCCGTTTACATATGAGGATCTACTTCAGGTAGCAGTTAGAGGCATCAAAAATCAGAACAGCATGTGCAACACCACCGATGAGGTGGCTGGCTTCTGGAATATCATCAATGCTGCAGTACAGATGGGTGAGCTGAAGAAGGACCAGGACTTCAAGATTAAGACAGTTGGCGCATTGACCACCAATAAAGTCAAGATTGACAACTGGGCGATGCCGAAGAGCATCCTCATGATTCGCAAGGACATCACCATGGCAGTCTATCGCAAGTTAGGCAGGCAAATGGACGAGAACCTTCTGCCGAAGGAGTCACTCCTTCACTACCTGCAAATAGGGGCAGACTTCTACGGGTCAACAAAAAACCCTGAGCGATTTATCAAGTTCACTCCGAGCGGTTTGCCGGAGACTGTAGAGAAGACAGATGCCAATGGTACTATCACTGGCCGTCAGAAGATATATTATAAGGACAGGCCTCTCTGTTTTGACTATACCATGGTGGCAAACAGATATGGCATAGATCTTGACACAGAGGTAGATGGTGAGCAGGAACAGACCAAGGATACCTATGTCATGACAGATGCAGAGCAGAAGGCTCTAGGCATGGAACCTTCTCCACTTTAGTTGAAATAAGTTTTTTGTTTAGATCATATCGGTTAGCCTCCAGGGGAAGAGATTCCTCTGGGGGCTTTTTTGTTGGTGTTCCGAGATTTTTCCGACAACTCACACGCGACTCAAAAACAATGTGGCAATTGTGGCAATTAGTGCAACACTGATTATCAGAGAGTTAAGAGTATATGTATTTGTGGCAATTATGTGGCAATTTGTGGCAACGAGAAGAGAAGTGTGGCAAAGGTTGTGGCAATGTGGCAATTCTATTATATATTTGTGTCAATAAGAAAAGACTTATAATATTAATAATCAAGCACTTAACATTTTTGCCACAATTGCCACAAATGAATTGCCCAAAAATGGGTTCCTTGATTTTCTAATGCTACTTTTTCCATAAAAACAAGGATTTTTAGCGAAATACAGATAGTTTTTCCTATAAACATAGGAAAATCTCGATTATTTTTCCTAACTTTGCGGTGTTTTTAATTACAGAAATATGAGTAAATTCGTAGTTTATGTACAGGTAGAGCCATATCTAAAGCAATGGCTCACCCATAGTTTCGGCGATCCCGTGGAATTCCCGTCCTCCAGCAACGAGAATGCAGTTCTGCGCCGGTTCCTATCTAAGCGCCCAATCAATAACCTGCCAGAGCAACCTGGAGAGAGAGATGTTGCAATTTGCATACCTTACTCCAAGTCAAAGAGCCCAGAGACTTATAACTTCCTTAACGGACATGCCAAGCAGGCACTCACCGAAAGCATCAACGATCTCTTCCGCATCAACATGTGGAGTGACCTCGGCGACCTCAATGACATGTCGTGCAAGAAGATGTCTGCATTCAGGTCCTGGTGTGAACAGCAGGGTATTGATATTGAGTATGCAGAGACCATCCGCATGAAATGGTATCGCATGCGCAAGGCCTATCAGGAGAAAGGCATCAATCTTTTTAATCTTAAAAGATGCAAAAAAGACGATTTTTCCTGAGAAAATCTCATCTACTCTAGCCCTGTTTTTGTTCAACACCGAACAGGTTCGAACAGACGCGAACAGATGCGAAATTTTCACAGCTTATGAAAAGACTTAGTTATATCTGCTGCGTGCAGCGCATTCCTGTCAGCAAGTTGCCTTTCGATACACTGCTAGGCAACAACACTTTTGACATTCCCGAGAGCTATGATTGGCCAGTAGTTAAGTGTCAGAAGCCTGCCAAACTCGAAATAACCGACAAAATAGAGGATGGTGTGCGTTTCTACACCCATAAACTCACCTTCCGTACATGCCGCGAAGACCTGGACATGAAGGACAACTATGCCTATCTGGTCACAACCATCGAGGGCAAACGCTATCTCATTGGCAACAGGGAGCGTCCATATCCTATTATTAATATGTCAGATATCCACCCTGATTCTCTTGGAACTTCTGCCATGCTGGAGTACACAGTTCAGTGGGGTAGCACCAGAAAAGCACCATTATTGACCTGATTTACGTATTTTTCTGTTGGCAATTGCCATATTATCTTTGCATCAAAAAAGATAAGCGCATGAAATACGGAATGATGATATGCGGTACCATCGGAGCCGGCTACGACTGGTGGTCGGGCACCTATGGTACACGTTCCAAGGATGTCAAGGCCTACCTTGACGCTCATCCGGACGAGGAGGTGGATATCGCCGTCTCCTCGCCGGGTGGTTATGTTGATGAGGGCTTGACCATCTATCAACTTATCAAGGACCATGGTCATGTTAATATCCACATATTGGGCATGACAGCTTCCATCGCTACAGTCTTGTGTATGGGAGCAAAACATGTTGACATGTCAGTCGGCAGCACCATGCTCATTCACAATGCCTCCACGGGAGTTGCTGTCTGGGAGTCAGCTAACAAGCAGAAACTTGATGAAATCATCAAGGAGTGGCAGAAACAGCGCGACGGCCTCGACACCATAGACAAGGTTATCGCATCCGTCTATGCCAAGCGCTCAGGCAAAACCAGCGAAGAGATGCTGGAGCAGATGGACAAGGAGAATTGGTTGCGTCCGGAGCAAGCTTTAGAGTTAGGCCTCGTAGATGAGATCAGAGACCTTGATGACGAAGACAAGAAGCGTCAGACCAATCTGACCAAGCGCTTCACCAATGCTGTCTGCTGCACCATGGGTTTGCCACCATTGCCTGGAGCTGCTGACCCTGACCAGCCGTCAAAAACTTTTCTCGAGAAGGCATTCGCCTCACTCAGGGAAATGTTCAAGAATAATACACAAATTTCTAACATGAAGAAGAAATTCCTCAATCTTCAGACCCTCCTCAATCGCAAGGAGGATTTTGAGGTTACCGATGAGAAGATTACTCTCACCGATGCAGAGATGCAGAAAATCGAGGATGCTCTTGCCCAGAAACAGAAGGACTTGGATGACAAGTCCGCTGAGCTCGACAAAGCCAGACAGGAGGTCAAGGACCTGAAGGCTAAGGTTGAGCAGAAGGACAAGGATATCCAGGACAAGGATAAGGAGATCAATGATCTCAAGGGCGCACCGGGTTCTGATACCCATGACGACGTCACACCAGAGGTTGACAACGTTGACTCTGGTGAAATCTACAATGCTTTGAAGCAGATATTCTAAAATGGCAGCTTTAGACAATACAATTAAAATTACTCCTGATGAACTGAAGACCAGCTTCGCGAAGTACCGCAAGGACATCATTAAGATGCCGGTACGCGCTCTTGACGAGGCAGCAAAATTCATGAGCCGACGCGTGGGCGTTCGTGGCAAGGAGACTGTCGGAGAGCTCGCAGGCGACATGGAGCTCGGGCCATACTCTCTTACTCGCAAGGATGAGAATGGCGTTACCATCACAGGCCGTACCCTGGAGACATTCCTTGGTTCATGCGTCAAGCCTTTTGAACCGAATGCCGTGCGTGAGTCTATCTGGGGCTCCAACGTTTTCCAGGGGGAAGCACTTAAGAACCAGCCTATCACCAAGCTGATTGGCATGTTCCTGGCAGGCAAGATTGGTGAGGCACTCTTCAAGAACCTCTTCACCATGAAGCGAAACCCTGCAGGCTCAGGTACCGCAGATCTCGCTGATGGTTTCAAGACCATCTCCGATGCTGAGATCAAGTCCAAGGCGATTGCTGTTGAGAAGGGCAACCTCTTCAATACAACCGCGATGACTGGTGTCAACGCTGTCGATGCAGTCGAGGCATTCTATGATCATGCCGATGAAAAACTGAAGGGCACCAGTACATACATGTTCATGAACAGCCATGAACTCACGCTCTACCGCCGCTGTTATCGCGACAAGTACGGAAGTGTCAATTGGAACAACGAGTTCAACCACAACAAGTTGGATGGTGCCAGCAACTGCACCCTCGTGGGTCTTGATAACGTTCCTGCGGGCTACAAGATCATCACTCCTGGCAGCAACATGCTCATCGGTTTGGCTACCGAGGGCGACAAGGCGAACTTTGGTGTAGAGAGTTCTCTTGACTCTCACTTCCTGGTTGACTTCGTGGCAACTATGTACTTCGGTACTCAGTTCGAGTCGATCTCCAAGGAACGCATCCTCTTCGGTTACGACACTATCCCTTCTGAGTAAGGGATAGCTGTCTATGGTTATACATAATATTATATATTGATATATGGCAACAAAGAAAACATGTGCTTCAACCACAGACCTTTATGAGGATGTGTTGAAGTGTCCTGGAGAGAAGCGAATGCCTGGTGTCAGAGCCTACGGATTCTTCATTCCACGACGATTCATCACCAAGTTTGCTGAACCACAGAAGGAGGGTGCAGCCTCACTTAAAGATTATCTCGTCATCAAGGATAACCACACCCTTCAGGCAGACAAGGTGTGGTATAAGATAGCCTTCATCACAGACAAGAGCTCATTCTCTCCAGAGGCACAGGGTGAGCATGGCTGCAAGACCATGAACCTCAAGGCTACACTCATCCTTCCTGGTACTGAGGAGGAAGCGTCTGCTCTGGCATCAATCCTTCTCAACGATGACTGTATCTTCATGGTACCTGAGCGCAACGGCAAGCTTCGCCAGTTCGGTGACGAGACCTTCGAGGTCGACGTGACACCTTCTCAGTCTTCTGGTGCAGGCATCTCTGACGAGACCAACACCACACTGGAGATCTCTGTCAGCTGCGAGACCATGCCTCCATTCTATTTCGGTACCCTCACAACAGCAGAAGGTACCATCTCTGGTAAAGATTGCAAGCCAGTGGAGGTCTCTGATGGTTCAGACAGCCATTAACAAGGGATTCGATTTTCCTACATAACTACTATCAGTGGCGGGGCGATGCTTACATGAGCTCGCCTCGCCATTTTAATTTTCTATTTATTATGAATGATCCGAAATTCACAGAAAAGTTGAAGAAGTGGTTTGACTGCGAGCATACCGATGCCAATATCCGGGAGGGAGCGCTGCTCCTCCTTCAGATGAATAACAACCGCCACCTCTATCAACTCATCAACTTCGACCCTCAGGGCAAACTCGAGTTGCTCAAATATGAGCTGCAGAAGCATCTCAACTATCGCATCGAAGGCATGACCATCGATGATGTCCGCAACTATGACAAGGCAGTCACGCCAGTTCTTCAGACTGCGGTTGACAAGACCTCAGAAGCAGACAAGATTGCTAAGCAGCTAGCACCTCATCTTCCGGTCGTGGAGTCAGAAAACCTCGATTCCATCGTGCCTTCAGCCATCGTAGCCAAGGGCAAACGAACTGATCATGACCAGTTGCCTGAAAACATTCAGGCTATCTGGGATAACAACTGCGCTCTGTGGAAGAAAATCAAGGAACACTTCGAGGCATGCAAAGCTTACGACATGTCTTGTGACAGATACGAGGGCTTGCATGCTGCTGACGAAGACTTCAAGCGCATGCTCCTTACTCTCAAGGAGGAGTACTATGCATACAAGCAGGCCATGGACGTCTACGACCATGCCCAGCCGGGTGATGCCGAGGAGCAGCATGCTGAGGAGCAGCCAGAAGCTGCCATCACCTCCAAACAGATTGGCAATGCTCGTTCCTACATCACCAAGAACCTTGACCAGCTCATTGGCTTGACGGAGGCTGGCAACACAGACAAAGCTGATGCCTTGCGAGCAAAGGTCAATGAGCGAGTGCAACTCCTCATTACTGCCAAGGCAGAGATAACCGCTGATACCATCGCCAAGCTTCAGCAGGCTGGCATCACCATGGAGCAGCCAGAGAGTGCAGAAGAGGAGGTTACAGATGAGGGCGAAGCAGATACAGCAAGTCCTGAAGCCGCTCAAGCAGAGTAGCTCACAGGTCTTCCTGGGTCAAGGGCTTCACACCCTTGGATTGTTAGGTTGGATTCTGGAGCAGACAGGACCGGCAGATGTTGCCGTCACGACCTTCTCTACATCCGATGCCTTCTTGTGCGGAGTCATTAACCTTCGCAAGCGAGGGTTAATTAACCATTCAACGTTAGTGGCTGACATTAAAGCTTCAAGTAAAACTTTAAAGCTAAAACGCTTAATGACAGAGGCTTTTGATGATGTTCGGCTTACGCTCAATCACTCCAAAATTATGTTGGTCAGTAACGCTGAGTGGTTAGTCTCCGTGATAACATCGCAGAACCAGACGTATGGTGATCGAGCAGAATGCACCTTCATCTCTCTAGACAGAGACGTCTATCTCGATATTCATAATATGCTCAATAATCTGTTAGATGATAAGACAACAATTTCCATTCCTCGAAGAGAGTGATTTATATCTGCAGACTGTCTATGATCTTGCCAAGACCATGACGCCTGTTGAGGAAGTTCCCATCCTGATGGACCTTTCTCCAGATGAGTCTGTGGCTATGCAACTGGAGCTGCAGGAGCCTAGATCTCCATATCGCAGGCGCTATCTAAGAGGTTTAGCGGAGACCGCTAATGAATTGAGAACCAACAATATTGCATTGGCAAATGTCGGTTCTCCTGGTGCTTATCAGGCTGTCATGTCACAACTCTCGCAGATTATTGCTAAAATCTCATGATATGAGCCTGCCTGTTAATGTTGATGATTACATGAAGTGGATGCCTCTCAACGAGGATGAGCTTCTAGATCTTCATCTCTCAGCTATCGTCAGAGCGAGAGTGGAGAGACTTCGAGGGTGCTATGCGTTCTGGCTTCGATACCCTCGATATACCGTCCGGGAGATGGTTGATCAGGATAAGGCCATGTTCGGCGTAAGCGAGACACAGGCATACGATGATATTCATCTCTGCCAGGTCATGCTCGGCAATCTCAACGCCGCCTCTAAGGAGTTCTGGCGATGGAAGGTCAACCAGGAGATAGACGAGGACCGCAAGGCTGCCGGCGACTTCCGGGCGCTTGCCGTGATGCAGAAAAACCGCATCAAGAACAACCGCACAGACACGCCTGATGAGCCAGAGCTGGCATTCGACAAGATTGTTCCTGTTGAGTTCCGCATGACAGATGATCCGACAGTCATCGGTTTGCAGAAGATTCCAAATCTTCGTGCAAAAATCAAAAAAATGGAGAAGCGCTACTCGATGCCGGACATCGAGGATGCTGACTTCGAAGAACTTCCGCCAGATGATGACAGCAAGACCTAAGGAGTTATTTTTCAACGACGTGCAGTCGCGCGTCCTGCAGCTCATGCCCAAGACGCTGGTCTGCGAATGGGGCCGTGGTACCGGAAAAGGTGTGGTCGAAGCTGGCCGCATCCTCTATGCCGTGCAGCACATGCCAGGTTCGTGCCTGGGCATGGTGGCGCCATCGGTCAAGCGATGCCAGACCAACATCCTTCCTTCAGCTCTGGTCCACCTCGAGGAGTGGGGCTACAAGCGCGATGTCCACTACATAGTGGGCAAGAAACCATGGAAGGCGCTGCATTGGCAGGAGCCACACTTCCAGCCCATGAACTGGGAAAATACCGTAGCCTTCTATAATGGCAGCTACCTCAACATCATCTCTCAGGACCGCAGCGGTACCTCCAACTCCCTCTCTCTCGACCATGTCTTCATCGACGAGGCGAAATTTATTGACTGGGAGCAGCTCAACAATGAGACGCTCCCGGCAAACCGTGGAAACAAGCAGTTGTTCGGTGACTGCTGTCTCCACCATGGTCTGACAATTACTTCAGATACATCGGCGACCAAAAAAGGTTCCTGGTTCATGAGCTGGGAGAAGAAGCAAGACAAAGAGTTGGTGGCAACCATGGAGACAGTCCTGGTGCATCTGCACAGCATCCGCAACAAGCTGGCTTCTCACCCTGAACGATATGACTACTACATGAAGGAAGTGCAGAAGTATGAGAAGATTCTTGATTCTCTCCGCTCCTATGCACTTGTCTATTCTCGATGCTCCAGCATCCAGAACCTGGCTGTCTTGGGAGAGGACTTCATCAGACAGATGAAGCGAGACCTGCCAAAGATGACCTTCCTCACGAGCATCATGTGCCAGCATGTCGGCATCGCACAGGATGGATTTTACTCCGGACTTGACGAGGATCGCAACTTCTATACGGCACCGAACACCAGGTTCCTCAATGACCTGCAGTATAAGTTCGACCCTAAGCACGACAAGCCGGACTGCCGCATGGATGGCGACCTCGAGGACGGTTTACCGCTGATCATCGGTTCCGATGCCAACAACAACATCAACTGTCTCGTAGTCGGGCAGGTGGGTTCTGATACCAAGTTGCGCATCGTCAACTCATTCTATGTGAAGTATGACAGGAAGTTGCCTGAGCTCGCTCAGGACTTCTGCGACTACTATAAGTATCTCAAGAACAAACGAGTCATCTTCTACTACGATGCAACCTTCGTGGGAAACTCCTATGCAACCCACAACGATAAGTTCTACCAGATTATCACCAAGGTGCTACGTAGGAATGGCTGGCTCGTTACAGAGGTCTACATCGGCAAGCCGATGAATCATCTTGAGAAGCAGTTGCTCATCGACCGCATGTTCAAGGGACATGCGCGCCACATGGTTCTCATCAACCAGGACAATAACGAGGACCTGATCATCTCAATCGAGAGTGCCGGCTGTTACAATAACGGCAAGGATAAGCGAGGCGAGAAGCTCGTTGAGACAGACGAGGACAGGCTGGAGAACCGCACCGACTTCTCCGATGCATTCGATACCGTCTGCATTGGCGTTGACAAGTTCCCTCAGACCGTCCTCTATACTGGAGGCATGAGCAACTATTACCCACGATAGAATTTTCGTTGTTTTTATTTATTGCTTTAAGTTTTTTTTATGTTATGATTCCTTGGCTGCTTGCTCGTGAGAGTAGGCAGCCTTTTTTCTTTCTTGGTGTGTGAGAAAGCGGTATCTCCGATGGTGAGTTTGATGCTGTTCCGTACTTTTTTTATTGCATTCTCCGCCGCCCGTCATGTGTTCCCATCCGAAATTTCCTATGCAAAGGTAGCTTCTGGCGATTCAAACCTGTGTATGAACCTGGGTTAACAAAAGCCAAAGGTTCTTCACGCTTCACTAAACCTTTACCTTTTGTTAACACAGAACCCCACACCTGTTTGCCTCTGCCAGCGCATTGTTTAAGCATAGGAAAAATCGAAAGGGCACACCGGGCTTTGAACGGAATGCAATTAAAAAAAATACTCCACAGCAGGAGTGGGAAAAATCTCTGGACTCCCAAACATTACCAGAATACAATTTCAAACTTTATAAAATTTTTCGATATGAGACAGAATTATTTCTTTGAGTACGTTCCAAACGCTTACATCAACCTTTGCGTTGACAAGGCACAGCAGATGGCAAACAACCGCTTCGTTTACGACTTCAAGGCAGGCGACAAGAAGGCGGTACAAATCTGCGCTGAGTGGATAGTTCGCTATCTTACAAAGCAGTATAGCAGTATCTTAGAGGACTTCGTTGTAGTTTTTGCTCCATGCAGCTCAAACTGGAAATATAACAAGCGATTCGGCTATCTCGCAGCCATTCTCAATGCAGCAGGCATCGCAACCGCAAATGAGCACGTTCACATCTTCGGAGAGCGCAAGCCGACCCACAACGGAGGCAGCCACTTCGTCAACGAGGACATTTATCACGTTTCAGTAGATGGCGAGTACTTCAAGGGCAAGCAGGTCATTCTATTCGACGACCTTTTGACAAGCGGCAAGACCATAGAGGACTTCAGAAGAAAGTTGGAGGCGGCAGGTGCTTATGTGGAGAGAGAAATCTTTTTGGCTCGCACCATTCACCACGACCCAATAAGCAACAGAGGCGTGTTGCAGGAGATGGCAGAAGGCTTTTATGAGGCAGTGGCACACTCAAAGAGATGTTTTCCACAGGGTGTTAACATCAATAAGAAATCAAACAACAACTATAATAAAGTAGCGTAACATGAAGAAGTACAATGATATACTAGCAGACGAGCGCCCAGAGTTCAAGGCAGCTAATTACGGATTCGATTCACTCAGTAACACCGAATTGTTATCCATGGTAATCAACAGAGGGGCAGGAACAGCCGAAAGCCTAAGCCAGGCTAGGCAACTGATGAACATGGCAGACAATAACCTCAGTAACCTTGCAAAGTTATCCATGGACGAAATGCAGGTAGTGCAGGGAATAGGCGACTGCAAGGCGTTGGCAGTACTCGCAGCTTTGGAACTAGGCAAGCGCAGGGCAGTGGAGAAGTTGGGCAGCAAGCCCGACATGGGCAGCAGTCTAGCCATATACAACTACATGCTTCCGCATATGGCAGACCTCAAGATAGAGCAGGCACACGTCATATTGATGAACCAAAATTTCAGACTCATCAAGAGCGTGAAACTGAGCGAGGGAGGGATAACTGAAACTTCAGTGGATATTCGTATCCTCATGAGGGAGGCAGTCTTGAGCGGTGCAACCATCATGGCATTTGTGCACAATCACCCATCGGGCAACACGCAGCCAAGCAAGGCGGACGATGTGCTGACACAGCAGATAGCCAAGGCTTGTCAAGTCATGCGTATCTTCTTTATGGACCATGTGATAGTAACAGATGGAGCATTCTACAGCTATCACGACAAGGGCAGACTATAGGCACCATGGGCAACGTGACAGGAACACGTTGCCCTTTCTCTTTCTTGCAATCTTGATGATAACCGCGGATAAAGGGAATGGGATAGAGTAGTGAGGGCGATGGCAATTCGGCACGGCAGTCGGGGAACTAGGCAATTGCCACATGAAAAATCCCTTACATATACCGCTCCAGTCAGCCGTGGCAATTGCCTCCGAGCGTAGGGCGGTGGGGGCTATGCTTACAGCAAAGCACGCCCTTTTTTGCTTCAACTTTCTAAAAATCCATGATTTTCAACAAGTTGGCAAAAATGACCGTGGAAAATTTGTGCAAAATGCCCAAATTTTGCAATCAATTGCCATTGATTGCCCGCTCGAAAACGGCTACTTATGCCAATTTCCATGAAATTGCCACAAGAAACGAGCCGTTTTCGAGCGAACCCCTACATTTCATTTCGGGGTAAAAGCGGTTGTAACATTGTTTGACATCATTCAAGAATGATGAGAAAAAGAGGTAAAAACCGTGTTTGATGGGGATGAAATGTTAAATAATACACAAATGTTGAAAATAATCACGAAAACATTTGGTTATTCAACAAATGTTTAGTACCTTTGCATCGTGTTAATAAAGATAGTATATGGCAAGACGAAAATCTAAGGAACTCAAGGAAAATGAAGACGATTTGCTTTTCTACCTAGAGTATTGGCAAGAGTTCCCCGATACCTTCAAGAGGGTAGCAGAAAAAGAAATCGCAGAGTTGCAAAACAAAATTAAAAACAAAAAGAAATGAGAAAGCCCCTTCGGGGGCACTCATTCCTTTAAACTTAAAAAATATAAGATTATGGAATATACAGAGATGATTGATAAGGTGAAGGATTTGGCTGCACAAAACAGAGCTGCCAAGACCGCAGAGGATAAGGCGGAGGTTCGCCGTCAGATGGATGCACTCAAGGAGTCAGACCCTAAGGCTTTTGCCGTGGCAGTGGGCTACATGGCTAAGACCACAGAGCAGAAGGTCAAGGAACTGACCATGGCAGAGAAGTTTGGTGAGATTACAGATATGGTTTCCATGGCTTACATCGCAAAGGCTTACTTTGGCAAGTCTCGCTCTTGGCTGGCACATAAGATGAACGGAAACATAGTCAACGGAAAGGCATCGCAGTTTACTCCTGATGAGCTTGTTACTCTCAGAGGCGCCTTGCAGGATATGGCTCAGAAATTTGGCTCGCTTAGCCTTGCTATTTAGGCTATCTTTATTTAACACATCGTCCCCGACACAGAGCCGTGCCGGGGACTTCTTATTGTTCACATTAAAACATTTTTTTATTATGGTTTATTCCGAAAGACAGATGAGAGTGGCAGATGCTACGATTAAGCGACTTCTTTCAAATGAAACCGCAATGGTCAGAGAGTCAATGCTAGCTTATGTTGACGAGTTGTCTGATGACAGAGTTCTGGCCAATGATGTGGTAACTATGTTGGAGATTGATGGCTTGATAGTTTATACAGGAGATTACGATTGGAGGGTTCAGCTTACAGACAAGGGATGCAAGGCTGCACAAATGGGGTTGGCTAGATACCTCAAACGTCAAACACTGATGGAGAAACTGAAGGAGTATAAGCTGTTCGTGGGTATAGCTAGTGCTACGGTCTCTTTTGTGTCGATGCTGATAACACTTGCCCTTACTATTTACAATGCAGTAAAATTATAAGGGCACATAATACAGACACGATGGCGCAAACAACATTGGCCAGTGTGATTATAATGTCGTAAAATAAATCTTTTCTTTCCATACCTTAATATATATTATTTAGTTAAACCGATGCAAATATACGGAATTTTATTGAATATCCGTGGTATTTTATTGAATATCCGTGGAAAATCAGAGAATTTCGGGGAAAATCGGGGAATTTTCGAGGAAAATGCGCGGAAAATCAAGTAATTTTCAAGGAATTCATTCCTCAACCTCTTGTCGGATGACCCGTTCTCGCGGTCGTTTTCAGTCGTTTTCAGTCGTTTTCGGTCGTTTATGCGGTCATTTCTGGAGAAAATCGGAGAATTTCGGAGAAAAATGGAGAATATCGGGGAAATCTTTCCGTTTTCTTTCCTTTTCTTTCTACTTCATTACACTTTCATTCCTTTTTATTCCTCAAACCCTAGATTTTCTGGGTCACTTGCAAAAGCGTGTGGATAGCATAGCACAATAAAAGCAAGCA
>ENA-UAMO01000571-UAMO01000571.1-human-gut-metagenome-genome-assembly--contig:-NODE-571-length-13804-cov-14.245109_pt1:2500-13804 | contig 13804 bp, 8 predicted proteins | sample MGYA00243287_ERZ654507 | MGnify/ENA primary metagenome ERZ654507 (study PRJEB26926, sample SAMN06164547) | human gut metagenome | biome: ENVO:00009003; feature: ENVO:2100002; material... | reverse complement strand
ACACTTATGCGATCGTCGGCAGCGTCAGATGTGTATAAGAGACAGATAATATACGGTGAGTATTAAAAATCCTCCGGAGTTTATATAAGACTCTGGAGGTTTTTTTAGAATGATATTATAACAAAATGTTGTCATAAGACTTCTAAATTTGTCGTGCGTATGCTATAATCTTATCAAACTGTGATATTGTGTAAAACTGCAGTATACGATATGGAGGATAATTTGATGGGATTATTTTTTAAAGATTTGAAAGATGATTTATCAGAATCAGTCAATAATTTACCAGATGATACTAATAAGGCATCTGATGACTCAGATGATGTAATGGTAAATACATTAGATGATCCTGAACTTGCCAAGATGGCAGAGGCTTTCAAGATGGAAGCACAGGAATATGATATGTCAGAAGATACTTCTTCCCCAGAAACAGATATGGGAAATGTGTCTGATAAAGATGAGACAAAAGAAGATATAAAGAATGCAGCAGAGAATCCTGAATATATAGCTGATGAGACTGCAGTTATTACGGAGGGACTTTCAATAAAGGGAGATCTTGACTCATTAGGTTCTATTGATTTATTTGGTTCAGTAGAAGGTAATGTTACATGCAGAGGAAAACTTACAGTAAGCGGTTCTATTACAGGAAGTTCTAAAGCTAACGAATTTTTTGCGAATGACGCACAGGTTGATGGCGATATAGAGGCAAAAGGTGCTGTAAAGATTGGACAGGGAACTGTAGTTGTAGGTAATATAACTGCTACATCTGCGGTTATTGGTGGAGCTGTTAAGGGCGATATAGATGTACATGGACCTGTGATAATTGATTCATCTGCTATAATTTCTGGAGATATTAAGTCAAAGTCAGTACAGATTAATAATGGAGCAACAATTGACGGACGCTGCTCACAGTGTTATGCGGATGTTAATATGGAAAGTATATTTGACATTAAAGGAAAAAAGAATAAATAACTGGAGGCACGTATGGATAACATTAAAAGAGTAATACTTAAACTTAGTGGTGAGGCTCTTGCTAAGAAAGAGGGCGGCTACAATGATGAGCTTATAGAGAATATTGCTAATCAGGTTAAGACAATAGTTGATAAAGGAACAGATGTTGGTGTAGTTATTGGTGGTGGTAACTACTGGAGAGGCCGTTCTAATGATAATATTGACAGAACTAAGGCTGACCAGATAGGTATGCTTGCAACAATTATGAACTGTATATATGTTTCAGAGATATTCCGTTCACAGGGACTTAAGACTAATATTCTTACACCATTCGAATGTGGAAGCATGACAAAGCTTTTCTCTAAGGACAGAGCTAATAAGTATTTTGAGAAAGGCATGGTTGTATTCTTTGCAGGAGGAACAGGTCATCCATATTTCTCAACAGATACAGGTATTGTATTAAGAGCTATTGAGCTTGATGCAGATGCTATTCTTCTTGCTAAGGCGATTGATGGAATATATGACAGCGATCCTAAGCTTAATCCAGAGGCTAAGAAGTATGATACAATCTCAATCAAAGAAGTTGTTGAGAAGAAGCTTGGAGTTATTGATATGACAGCTTCAGTTATGTGTATGGAGAATAAGATGCCTCTTATGGTATTCGGACTCGAAGAAGAGAACAGCATAGTTAATGCTTTATCAGGAAAGTTTAATGGAACAGTAGTAACTGTTGATTAATATAATATTAATGGAGGATTTTATGGAAAATATTAAAGATATTGAAGGAAGAATGCAGAAGTCAGTTGACAACTTAAAGGAAGAATATGTAACAATAAGAGCCGGAAGAGCTAACCCACATATTCTTGACAGATTAAGAGTTGATTATTATGGAACACCTACACCAATCCAGCAGGTTGCCAATGTTTCTGTACCAGAAGCAAGAATGATTCAGATTCAGCCTTGGGAAGCAAGCCTTATTAAGGATATTGAGAAAGCAATTCTTGTATCAGATTTAGGACTTACACCTAACAATGATGGTAAGACAATCAGACTTGTGTTCCCTGAATTAACAGAAGACAGAAGAAAAGAACTTGCTAAGGATATCAAGAAGAAGGGTGATAATGCCAAGGTTGCTATCCGTAATATCAGAAGAGATGCCAACGATGCAATAAAGAAAGAGAACAAGGCAGGAGATATCTCTGATGATGAAGCTAAGAATTCAGAGGATGAAATTCAGAAGATTACTGATAAGTATATTGCTATGATTGATAGTGCTATAGATGATAAGACGAAAGAGATACTTACAGTTTAAGAAAATGTCAGGGCTGTTGGATATTTTACAACAGCCTTTTTGTAATTGAATGAATTGCGAGAGGAATCATAGATATGGATACATTTAACGAGAGTCTCGGATTAAAGATTCCGGGGCATGTTGCCGTTATTCTTGATGGTAATGGAAGATGGGCTAAGAAAAGACATCTCCCAAGAACAATGGGACATGTGCAGGGAAGCAAAGTTGTTGAAGATATGCTTTATGTCGTAGATGAGCTTGGTGTAAAGTATTTTACTGTATATGCTTTTTCAACAGAGAACTGGAAACGTTCAACGGAAGAAGTAAGTACTCTTATGGGAATCTTAAGAACTTATCTTAAGGATTGTGTTAAGAAATCCATGAAGAATAATGTGCGATGCAGGGTTATTGGAAGAAAAGATGAACTCAGCCAGGATATTATAGACAGTATCAATAATCTTGAAGAGAAAACCAAGAATAATACAGGGCTTAATTTTACTATAGCCATTAATTATGGTGGAAGAGATGAGATAACAAGAGCGGTAAGAAAGATTGCCGGCAAGGTATCAGAAGGAAGTCTTAAGCCTGAAGATATAGATGAAGATACAATAAGTAATAATCTTGATACTTGGGAATTGCCAGATCCAGATTTACTTATAAGAACAAGCGGTGAGCAGAGATTATCTAATTATCTGTGCTGGCAGCTTGCTTATACAGAATTTTATTTCACAGATATTTATTGGCCTGATTTTGACAGGGAAGAACTTATTAAAGCATTTGAGAAATATAATAAGACGGAAAGAAGATTCGGCGGAGTTAAGGAGGAGTAGATTATGCGTACAAGAATTATGAGCGGAGCTGTGCTCATAGTCATACTTTTCACATGCCTGTATTTTGGAGGCTGGGTTACATTCGGGTTCAGTCTGTTTATTTCACTTGTTGGAATGTATGAGCTTATTAAAGTTAAGAAGCTTGAGAAGACAGGACTGGCAGTTGTAGGATATATAGCGGCAATTACTTATTATTTTATTCTTTTGCTTAATGATCCGGCATATATTTTACTGCTTCTTGTAGCTTCATGCATACTTATGATGTCAGTATATGTATTTACATTTCCAAAATATAAGACAGAAGATGTTATGTGGGTATTCTTCAGTATAGTGTATGTTGCTGTAACACTTTCTTATATCTATCAGGTAAGAATGCTGCAGGACGGAATATATATCGTATGGCTTATATTCGTGTCTTCATGGGGCAATGATACATGTGCATATTTCACAGGTGTATTTCTTGGAAAGCATAAGATGACTCCAAAGCTTTCACCTAAGAAGACTTACGAAGGTGCAATAGGAGGAGTTGTCGGTGCGACACTTCTTGGCTTTGGATATGGATTTGCCATAAGCTCTAAGATGTCAGATGTACTTGTGCATCCTGTATATACATTTGCAATAGCCAGCTTCATAGGTGCATTCCTGTCTATATTCGGAGACCTGGCTGCATCTGCTATTAAGAGAAATCATGATGTGAAAGACTATGGAAAGTTAATACCGGGACATGGTGGAATTATGGACAGATTCGACAGTGCTATATTCACTGCGCCTGTTGTTTACTGGTCAATAGAGGTTATTAACAAAGTCTTTGGAGGTTGATAATGAAGAACGTTTCGATACTTGGTTCAACTGGTTCAATTGGAACACAGACATTAGATGTTATTAGAAGAAATGCTGATATTAATGTAGTTGCACTTGCAGCGGGTACAAGGGTTTCTGACCTTGCAGAACAGGTCCGTGAGTTCAAGCCACAGCTTGTATGTATAGGTAAAGAAGAACTTGTTCCAGAGTTAAAGACTCTTATCGGTGATATTGATGTTAAGATTGTAAGTGGTGACGAAGGTCTTATTGAGGCTGCAACAATTGAGAGTGCAGAAATTGTTGTCACAGCGGTTGTAGGTATGATGGGAATTACACCTACAGTTGAAGCTATCAAAGCACATAAGGACATTGCACTTGCCAATAAAGAGACACTTGTGTGTGCAGGTCATATTATTATGAGTCTTGCTAAGGAATGTAATGTTAATATATATCCTGTTGACAGTGAACATTCAGCAATATTCCAGTGCCTTAACGGTGAGAACCGTGGTGAGATAGAGAAGATTCTTCTTACAGCTTCTGGTGGTCCATTCAGAGGAAAGAAAAGAGCTGACCTTGAAAATGTACAGTTAGAGGATGCACTTAAGCATCCTAACTGGGCTATGGGACGCAAGATAACAATAGATTCTTCTACTATGGTTAATAAAGGGCTTGAGGTGATGGAGGCACAGTGGCTTTTTGGAGTACCTGCCGAAAAGGTTCAGGTTATAGTCCAGCCACAGAGCATAATTCATTCAATGGTTGAATTCAAGGATGGAGCTGTAATGGCACAGCTTGGAAGTCCTGATATGAGACTTCCTATACAGTATGCTCTTTATTACCCTGAAAGAAGAGAGCTTAACACAGAAAGACTTGATTTCTACGAACTGGCTAATATTACATTTGAAAAGCCGGATATGGAGACTTTCAAGGGACTTAAGCTTGCTTATGAGGCAGCAGCTCGTGGAGGAAATATCCCGACTGCGCTTAATGCGGCCAATGAAGTAGCTGTAGCAAGATTTTTAGACAGAAAGATAAAATATCTGGATATTCCGGATATTATAGAATACGCCATGAATGAAGTGGATTATATTAATAATCCAACTGTAGAGCAGATTCTTTCTACACAGAAGATAGTAACAGACATGATAGAAAGCAGGTGGTAGAAGTTGGTTCTTAATGTATTTCTGGCGATTCTTGTACTCAGTATAATTGTTATTGTCCATGAATTCGGACATTTTATAATAGCTAAGGCTAATGGAATAACGGTAGTTGAATTCTCAATCGGATTCGGACCTAAGCTGATACATTTCAGAAAAGGTGAGACGGAATATTGTATTAAAGCACTTCCTTTTGGCGGTGCATGTACGATGCTTGGTGATGAGTTCCTTGAGATGAGTGTTATACAGTCAGAAGAAGATAATGACGAAGAGCTTACGGATGAAGAAAAAGAAGCTAAGAAAAGAAAGCTTGCTATCGAGAATGGTTATGATATGGAAAAGTCATTTGCAAGCAAATCGGTTTGGGCAAGGATTGCTGTTATAGCAGCAGGACCGGTATTTAATTTTCTTCTTGCTTTCGTGTGTGCAGTAGTTATTGTCGGAAGTCTTGGCTATGATCCATGTGATATTGACGTTATTAAAGATAATTCACCAGCTACAGAAGCAGGGCTTCAGGAAGGCGATGTCATAACTAAGGTTAATGGACATAAGGTGACATTTTACAGGGATTTTTATTTCTATAGGGCTTATAATGCAGATAAGACTCTTAACATAACATTTACAAGAGACGGTGAAAAGATGACAACAACTGTTACTCCGCAGCATATTAAGCAGCAGAAGTATCAGGTTGGAATCATGATGAATGAGAATTGTCTCATAAGTTCAGTTACCAAGGATTCTCCAGCTGAAAAGGCGGGACTTAAAGCTAATGATGTTATCAAAGCAGTTGATGGGACTGCAATGGAGAACAGTTCCAGTGTGACAGAAGCCATTACATCAAGTGGTGGAAGCAGTGTCACATTCACGGTTGCAAGAGATGGAAAAAATGTTGATGTGACAGTTGAGCCTAAGATGGTTGAAGTTGAAAGCTATGATACAGGCTTTGTTGTATATGGAGACAGGGTAAAGACTTCTCCTATTGGTACGCTTAAGTATTCAGTGGAGGAAGTCGGATACAGTGTCAAGACTGTAATTCAGAGTCTTGGAATGTTATTTACAGGAAAGATTGGGTTTGATTCATTGTTAGGACCAGTTGGAACTGTCAGCACAATGAGTGAGATTGTTGAAGAAAGTAAGGCAGATGGTGCATTTTATGTATTCCTTAATCTTATGAATCTTGCAGCACTTATCAGTGCCAACTTAGGAGTAATGAATCTGCTGCCAATTCCGGCACTTGACGGAGGCAGACTTGTATTCCTTATAATAGAGGCATTAAGAGGCAAGCCGGTTAAGAGAGAGCATGAGGGAATTGTTAATTTCATAGGTATGATACTTCTTGTCATACTTATGGTTGTTGTATTGTTTAAAGATATAATGGCATTGTTCTAATACAGAAAGGACACAGGGGTTATGTACAGAGATAATACTAAAGTTGTTAAGATAGGAAAATGTGTTATAGGTGGTGGCAATCCTATTCTTATCCAGTCAATGACTAATACACATACAGAAGATGTTGCTGCAACAGTAGCGCAGATTAAGGAGCTTACCAAAGCTGGTTGTGAAATCATCAGATGCACAGTTCCAACTAAGGAAGCTGCACTTGCAATCAAAGAGATAAAGAAGCAGATAGAGATACCTCTCGTTGCAGATATACATTTTGATTACAAGATGGCTATTATGGCAATGGAGAATGGGGCTGACAAGATTAGAATTAATCCGGGCAATATCGGCGGAACAGACAAGATAAAGGCTGTTGTTGATGTTGCAAGGGAAAGAAATATACCAATCAGGGTTGGTGTCAACAGCGGTTCACTTGAGAAAGACCTTATTGAGAAATATGGTGGAGTAACAGCAGAGGGAATCGTTGAGAGCGCACTTGACAAGGTTAAGATTATTGAAGACTTAGGTTATGATAATCTTGTTGTCAGCATCAAATCTTCTGATGTAATGATGTGTGTTAAAGCACATGAGCTTATTGCAAAACAGACTAATCATCCGCTTCATGTTGGAATTACTGAGTCTGGAACAATATTCTCAGGAAGCATTAAGTCATCAATCGGACTTGGTCTTATACTGAATCAGGGAATTGGCGACACAATAAGAGTTTCTCTTACAGATGATCCTGTAAGGGAAATAGAGGCTGCGAAACTGATACTTAAGACTCTTGGCTTAAGAAAAGGCGGAATAGAGGTTGTTTCATGCCCTACATGCGGAAGAACAAGAATTAATCTTATAGACCTTGCAGGAAAGGTTGAGAAAATGGTTTCAGGGTATGACCTTGACTTGAAGCTTGCTGTAATGGGATGTGTAGTTAACGGACCGGGAGAAGCAAAGGAAGCTGATCTTGGAATTGCAGGCGGTGACGGCTGCGGAGTACTTATTAAACATGGAGAGATTATTAAGAAGGTTCCAGAAGAGGAACTTCTTGATACACTCAGGTATGAACTTGATAATTGGAATGAGTGATACATATGTACAGATTTTTTGAAGTGTTTAAGACGCTGAAGCTGCCAGAGGATCTGGCGGTGTATTTTGAGAATGTTGAAGTAACTAAAGTCTCGAAAACATCGACCAATTCTCTGGCACGCGTTTATATAAAGAGTGACAGGGTAATAGAAAAACCAATAATATTCAAGGTTGAGGATGCATTAAAGAAACAGATATTCCGTATATCCAACATGGACGTGCGGATTATCGACAGATATGTTTTGTCAGCACAGTATACGCCACAGACTGTAATGGATATATATTATGACAGTATCCTTGCAGAGCTGGAGAAATACTGGACACTTGAATATAATCTTTTAAAGAATTCCCAGTGGGAGTTTGAGAAAGAGGATATGCTTGTATTCACGATTGAGGACAGTTTCCTTGCACATCAGTATGCTGATACACTGACAGATTATTTCAAGAAAATATTCCTGAACAGATTCGGGTTTGAGATAGATGTTGAGTATCAGTATGCCAAGAAGAAGGAAAGCCAGTACGAGAGAGAAAATGCATACAGGATTAATCTTCGTGTCAAAGAAATTGAGAATAATATGATGGCGGCAGCAGAAGATAATGCCGACGGCAGGGATGATAAGAAACTTACTTCTGAACAGAAGGCAGCAAAGAAAGCTGAGACAGCAGCCAAGCAGAAGGCGGCTAGAGCAGCATTTTTTGCAAGCGATAACAGAGGCAGGGAAGAGCTTAAGACATACAGCAGAAAGCCTGCTAACGAAGATGTTTTATATGGAAGAGATTTTGACGGTGATGTAACACCGATTGAACAGATAGATACGGCAATCGGAGATGTTATTATCTCTGGTATGGTCCGTAATGTTGAAATGCGTGAAATCCGTAACGAAAGAACTATTATTATGTTCAATGTCACAGATTTTACAGACACAATTACAGTAAAGGTATTTGCAAAAAATGAGCAGGTACCAGAGCTTTCATGTGTTATCAAGAAGGGTAATTTCTTAAAGATTAAGGGTAATGCTACATTTGACAAGTACGACCAGGAAATATCAATTGCCAATGTGTGGGGCATAAGAAAAGGATCTGATACAAGACAGGTGCGTAATGACCTCGCACTTCATAAGAGAGTTGAGCTGCACTGCCATACTAAGATGAGTGATATGGATGGTGTGTCTTATGTATCTGATATTATCAAACAGGCAATCAGATGGGGACATAAGGCAATTGCAATTACTGACCACGGTGTTGTGCAGGCATTTACAGATGCATTCCATACGATGAGCGACCTCAAAGGCTCTTATGCCAAGAAGGGTGAGAAGCTTGACTTTAAGATAATATACGGAGTCGAGGCTTATCTCGTTGATGATACCAAGCAGATAGTAACGAATCCGAGAGGACAGAGCTTTAACGATACATATGTTGTGTTCGACCTTGAGACAACGGGATTTTCTGCGGAAGTTGACAGAATTATAGAGATAGGTGCAGTCAAGGTGTGCAATGGTGAAATAGTAGACAGATTCTCTACATTTGTTAATCCTGAGATTCCTATCCCATTCAGAATTGAGACGCTTACGCACATTAATGACCAGATGGTTATGAATGCACCTAAGATAGAGGAGATTCTGCCTGAGTTTCTTGAATTCTGCGAGGGTGCTGTTATGGTTGCACATAATGCGGAATTTGATACGAGCTTTATAATCAATAAGGCAGAGAAGATTGGTATAAATGTGGATACTACCATTATAGACACAGTGCTTCTTGCACAGTTTCTTATGCCAAATCTTCATAATTATAAGCTGGATACGCTTACAAAGCATCTTAATGTTGTACTTGAAAGCCACCACAGGGCGGTTGACGATGCTGCTGCGACTGCAGACATATTTGTCAAGATGATTAAAATGCTTTACGACAGGGATATTCCTGACGTTGATAAGCTTAATGAGGAAGGCAAGATGGATGAGAACGCCATCAAGAAGCTTCATCAGTATCACTGTATAATTCTTGCTTCTAATGAGATGGGAAGGATTAATCTGTACAGACTTGTTTCTGCATCACATTTGCAGTACTTTAACAGATTCCCTAAGATACCGAAGAGTCTTGTTAACCAGTACAGGGAAGGTCTTATTATAGGAAGTGCGTGTGAGGCAGGTGAGCTTTTTAGAAGTCTTGTAAATGGTCGTTCAGAAGCAGAGATAGCGCGAATAGTTAATTTCTATGACTATCTTGAGATACAGCCAATTGGTAATAACAGGTTTATGATTGAGAAAGAGGATTGCTATGTCCAGAATGAGGAGGATTTGCGCAATCTGAACCGTAAAATAGTAGAGCTTGGGGACAAATTCGGCAAGCCTGTTGTGGCGACCTGCGATGTGCATTTCTTAAATCCGGAGGATGAGGTGTACCGCAGAATTATCATGGCAGGAAAAGGCTTTGATGATGCGGATAATCAGGCACCGCTGTATCTTCATACTACTGAAGAAATGCTTCATGAGTGCGATTATCTCGGAAGCGACAAGGCATACGAGGTTGTTGTAACCAACACTAATAAGATTATGGATATGTGTGAGGAGATTGAGCCTGTAAGACCGGATAAATGTCCTCCGTTCATTGAGAACTCTGACCAGATGCTTCGTACAATCTGTGAAAATAGAGCTCATGAGATATATGGTCCGGAGCTTCCACAGATAGTAACTGAGCGATTAGAGCGAGAGCTGAACTCAATTATCTCTAACGGATATTCCGTTATGTACATAATTGCACAGAAGCTTGTATGGAAATCTAATGATGACGGTTATCTGGTTGGTTCAAGAGGTTCGGTTGGTTCTTCATTAGCAGCAACAATGGCGGGTATCACCGAGGTTAATCCGTTAAGCCCGCATTATCTGTGTCCAAAATGCTACTATAATGATTTCTATTCAGATGAAGTCAAAGCATTTGCCGGAGGCGCAGGCTGCGATATGCCTGATAAGATATGCCCAAAATGCGGAGCGAAGCTTAATAAGATGGGATTTGATATTCCGTTCGAGACTTTCCTTGGTTTCAAGGGAAACAAAGAGCCTGATATTGATCTTAACTTCTCCAATGAATACCAGAGTAAGGCTCATGCCTATACAGAGGTTATCTTTGGAAAAGGGCAGACCTTCAAAGCTGGAACTATCGGTACTGTCGCAGAAAAGACTGCGTATGGTTTCGTTATGAAGTATTTTGAAGAGAAGTCAGCAAAGAATGCACTTGAGGGCAAGCCTCCTATTGTTAAGAGAAAATGTGAGATAGAACGAATAGCAGAAGGCTGTATTGATATTAGAAGAACTACAGGACAGCATCCAGGTGGAATTGTTGTACTTCCAATTGGTGAAGAGATTCATTCATTTACACCGGTACAGCACCCTGCAAATGATATGACGACATCTATAGTAACAACACATTTTGATTACCATAGTATTGACCACAACCTGTTAAAGCTTGATATCTTAGGACATCTTGATCCTACAATGATACGAATGTTACAGGATTTAACGGGAATTGACCCTCTTGAGATTCCACTAGATTCTAAAGAGGTTATGTCACTGTTCCAGAACACTTCTGCGCTAGGAATCAAGCCTGAGGATATAGGCGGCACAAAGTTAGGAGCACTTGGAATACCAGAATTTGGTACTGACTTTGCTATGCAGATGCTTATGGATACCAAGCCGCAGTATTTCTCAGACCTTGTACGTATCGCAGGACTTGCGCATGGTACTGATGTATGGCTTGGCAATGCACAGACTCTTATTAAAGAAGGAAAAGCTACTATTTCAACAGCTATATGTACACG
>ENA-UAMO01000565-UAMO01000565.1-human-gut-metagenome-genome-assembly--contig:-NODE-565-length-13910-cov-41.812126_pt1 | contig 13910 bp, 9 predicted proteins | sample MGYA00243287_ERZ654507 | MGnify/ENA primary metagenome ERZ654507 (study PRJEB26926, sample SAMN06164547) | human gut metagenome | biome: ENVO:00009003; feature: ENVO:2100002; material: ENVO:00002003... | reverse complement strand
AATGCGCTCGCTCATCGAGCAGCTGAAGGAGGAATATCCATTAGCCACGATTCATGGTCATAATGAATTTGCCAACAAAGCCTGCCCCTGCTTTGATGTAAAAAAGGAGTGGGGGGAAGGAGTAAAACAAAAAATAGCGGATCTTCACAGACCCGCTATTTCCTATTATTTTAAATTTTTTAAGTGTTTATTGTAAATTTTCTAGCCTTATACAATGCCCTGAGCCATCATAGCCTTAGCTACCTTCAGGAAGCCGGCTACGTTTGCACCCTTTACGTAATTTACGTAACCGTCTGGCTCTGTACCATACTTCACGCAGTTAGCGTGAATATCGTTCATGATGTCGTGGAGCTTAGCATCAACCTCCTCACGAGACCACTTCAGACGCTCTGAGTTCTGGCTCATCTCAAGACCTGATACTGCAACACCACCTGCGTTGGCTGCCTTACCTGGAGAGTAGAGAATCTTAGCATCCTGGAATACCTTGATAGCCTCTGGAGTAGAAGGCATGTTAGCACCCTCGCTTACTGCGATTACGCCGTTGGCGATGAGAGCCTTGGCTGCCTCCTCGTTGATTTCGTTCTGAGTAGCTGATGGGAGAGCGATGTCTGCCTTCTCAAACCAAGGCTTAGCACCTGCAACATATTTTACACCATACTTCTCTGCATATTCCTTGATACGGCCACGCTCTACGTTCTTGAGCTCCATGATGTAATCGAGCTTCTCGCGGTCGATTCCGTCTGGGTCGTAGATGTAACCGTCTGAATCTGAACATGTAACTGGCTTAGCACCCAACTGGAGCAACTTCTCCATAGTGTACTGGGCTACATTACCTGAACCTGAAACCAAAACAGTCTTGCCCTTGATGTCAATACCCTTGGTAGCGAGCATGTTGCAGAGGAAGTATACGTTACCGTAACCTGTAGCCTCAGGACGGATCAATGAACCGCCGAACTCCTGACCCTTACCGGTCAAGACGCCCTGGAACTGGTGTGTCAACTTCTTGTACATTCCGAAGAGGTAACCTACCTCACGGCCACCTACACCGATGTCACCAGCTGGAACATCCTCGTCTGGACCCATGTGACGGTAAAGCTCTGTCATGAAAGCCTGACAGAAACGCATTACCTCGTTGTTGCTCTTGCCACGTGGAGAGAAGTCGGAACCACCCTTAGCACCACCCATTGGGAGAGTAGTAAGAGAGTTCTTGAATGTCTGCTCGAAAGCCAAGAACTTCAAAATACCCAAGTTTACTGACTTGTGGTAGCGAAGACCTCCCTTGTAGGGGCCAATCGCGTTGTTGTGCTGTACGCGGTAACCCATGTTAGTCTGTACGTTGCCCTTATCATCTACCCAAGATACGCGGAACTGGATGATGCGGTCTGGAATGCAGAGACGCTCGATGAGGTTTGCCTTCTCAAACTCTGGGTGCTTGTTGTACTCTTCCTCGATAGTACCGAGAACCTGACTAACTGCCTGAATGTACTCAGGCTCGTTTGGGAATCTTCTTTGGAGATTCGCGATTACTTCTGATGCTTTCATAATCTTTAATCTTTTATTGTGTTTAAATTCTTACTTCTTTATTTCTGCTTGCAAAGATACATGTTTTTCTCGAAAACACCAACAAAAAGAAAGAAAAAATGCAGAAAAAGTAGAAAAAAGTTATTTTTTAACATTCTTAATCACGATTTGTAGCGCTTTTGTGTACGCACACCTTATTATATAAGAGACGTTTTTCGGGGTTTAAGCCTTTATTTCTGTTTCAGGGAATCTTGCATTCTGACGACTTCTGTTTATCTATCCTGCGCCATAGGGCATAAACAAGCAGGATGACAGCGTAGAGACCGATTACCTGAGGCAGACTGATTCTTACATTTTCGATGCTTGCTCCAGGCAGCATGCTGATCAGTTTTATCGCTGTATTCAAAAACTGGGTGATGCTGGTCAGGGCGCCTGATGTAAGGCTGATGAGTGGGGCGACAACCGGTGCTATGGGCGCCCATAACGTGAGTGGGGAGAACAGGATTAATGCTGCTCCAAGATATAGGATGAGGGTTGCTGCGGGAATGGCGATGTAATTGGTGAGAAGTGAATAGCACGATATTCTGCCGAAGGAGTAGACGATGACCGGAAGGGTTCCTATCTGGGCTGCCAGTGAAACGCAAAGGAGTCCCCATGCCCAACGGATGAAACGGCTGCGGATGGGGAGGAGGGAGTAAAGGGGTGTGAAGAACAGCAGAATGGAGGCTACTGCCAGGAACGAAAGCTGGAAACTCAACTCGAAAAGATAGAGCGGACTGATGAAGAGCATAAATATATAAGCTGAGGCTAAAGTATTGAGCGGCAGACCGGTACGATGGAAAGCTAAACTTAAGCTGTAGGCTGAAAGCATGATGGCTGCACGGACTGCACTTGCCGGCAATCCTATGAGAAAAACGTAGGTCCAGATGGAGATGAGGGACAGAATGATGGTGTAAACTGAGTACTTTCTGCCGCCTAGCAGAAAGATGAAAAGCTGGAAGATAATGCCTATATGAAGTCCGCTTACTGCCAGGATGTGACTGGCTCCGGAAATGGAGTAACTGTTTCGGGTGTTCGAGTCGAGTGCGCTCTTGTCGCCCAGCGCCATGGCTGCGATGACTGCATAGTCTTGCTGTTTTACGTGAAGGGAAACCAGTTTGCTTTCAATATTGCTTTTATAGCGTTCGGTATTGATTTTTGCCCGTGTAAGGTAAGACAGTTCCTGCCAGCTTTTCAGTTGTGTAGAGGTTTGGGAATCAGCTATTTGCTTACAGGTAAGAAAAGCCCCAAGGCTCAGGATGCATAAATGAATCATCACGCATTGGGAGAAGATGAGAAACTGGTGGCTCCTGCTGAAGTAAGCTTTTTGGCTTAAGGACTCAGTAAGGAAAAAGATGATGCTGCCAAGGGCGCATGAAATGATGGAGATGATGAGCCAAAAGGGCATGTTGAAATCATCATAGCCCCATTTGGCTATGATGATTCCGATCGTCAGTGTGAGGCTGATGGTCATGAGCGGGGTGAGAGGTAGCTCTTTCATCATTCCTCTTTTCTTTTTTTAAAAAGATGATTATTTATTCAAGTTTCGCAAGCTCAGAAGTTAAAGGAGTTAAAGGAGTTATCGCTCCCTACGGTCGCTGAGGAGTTAAGACAACAGTCTTTTTGGCGTAGTTTTTAAGCAGCAAGACATACGTCTTAACTCCTTAACTTCCTTAACTCCTTTAACTTCCTGATATGCGAAAGTTCAGTTATTTACCTATTTCTTGAATCCGAAGATGCGCTTGATGAATTTCTTCACAGCGTTTTCTTGCTTCTGTGGATTTACGATAGGGGTGTGCTTGCGTGCAGCTGGCTTGTCGCCCTTTTTCTGGGCTACGCCTCTGCCACGGCCGTTGCTGCCTGGGCGAACATTGTTCTCGGTGCCTGGGCGCTGCTGGTTGCTGTTATTGCTGTTATTGCGGCGCTTCTGGCTGTTGCTGTTCTTTGGCTGCTCGCCTGGCTGGGCTGGCTTTCTGTTCTGCTGCTTTGCGTTCTGCTGCCTGTTGCCCTGCTGTGGCTGCTGCTTTGCGTTCTGCTGCCTGTTGCCTTGCTGAGGCTGCTGCTCGTTGCTGCGTGGCGCTTTTTCCTGACGCTCGTTTGGCTTGTTTGGCTTGCGCTTGTGAGAAGTCTGGTCGCGGTCTTTCTGTCGGCGGTTCTTGGCGCTGTTCTTTCCGCCCTCTCCGTTTCTGCCGTTACCGCGTCTGTTGTTTCTTCCGTTTGCACCTTTCTTCTTCGGCTTGTTGAGCTTGATGTATTCAGGACCTTCGCCGCATCCCTCAGGGAGAGGCATTTTGTCTACCACCTTCTCCAGGAATTTCTCTATCTGCTGGAACCAGTACTGGTCTTCTTCGCTTACGAAGGTGATGGCTCTACCATCGCGGTTGGCACGGGCTGTACGGCCGATGCGGTGAACGTAATCTTCTGTATCGTGAGGAACATCGTAATTGATGACCATCTCAATATCATCGATGTCGATTCCGCGCGCCACAATGTCGGTAGCTACGAGAACATCATACTGTCCGCTCTTGAACTTGAACATCACATCATCGCGCTCAGCCTGTTCCAGGTCGCTGTGCATGGCTCCGCAGTTTACTCCAATCTGCTGGAGAGAAGCTGCGAGTTGCTTCACCTTGAATTTGCTGCCGCTAAAGACGATGACACGCTTCAGGTCGCCTGCCTTGAAGATGTCCTTGATGATGGTCATCTTCTGGGTTTCGTAGCATACGTATGCTTCCTGCTTGATTTTCTCGGCTGGCTTGCTGACGGCAAGTTTGATTTCTACCGGATTCTTGAGCAGGGTCTTAGCCAGTTCTTCTATCTTCTCAGGCATGGTTGCCGAGAACATGATGGTCTGGCAGGTCTTTGGCAGTTTTGACGCGATGGTCTTGATGTCTTCAGAGAAACCCATGTCGAGCATGCGGTCGGCCTCGTCGAGGATGAAGAAGCTTACCTTGCTGAGGTCTACATTGCCCAGAGAGATATGGGAGATGAGACGGCCCGGGGTGGCGATGACTACATCGGCGCCCATGCGGAGGCTGCGCAACTCCTGATCGTAACGGTTGCCGTCGTTGCCGCCGTATACGGCTACGCTGCTCACGCCCTGCAGGTAATAGCCGAAGCCTTGCATCGCCTGGTCTATCTGCTGGGCGAGCTCGCGGGTTGGTGACATGATGACGCAGTTGATGGCGTCTTTCGGATAACCGCCGTCATCGAGCTTGCTCAATACTGGCAGCAGATAGGCTGCGGTTTTGCCGGTTCCGGTCTGGGCTACGCCCAAGACATCGTGACCTTCTAATATCTCTGGAATGCACTTTTCCTGTACAGGAGTGCATGTGTCGAAGCGCATGTCGTATAATGCGTCGAGCACGTTGTCATTTAAATCTAATTCGTCGAAATACATTCTTTCTATAGTTTATAGTTTACGGTTTATAGTTTATAGGGGGCACGGCTGCTATAAACTATAAACTCTTAATTATTAATTGATAATTACCTCGGTGCCTTGCGGTAGCAGAAGTAGGCTACGATGGCGAAGAGGAAGTTTGGAAGCCACGCTGCCAGAACAGACGGGAAGTTGGCCTGGATGGCGAAGGTGGCAGAAACCGTCTGCAGCATGATGTAGCCGAAACTCAGCGCAAGTCCAACGCCCAATGCTGCTCCCATGCCGCCCTTGCGCTTGCGGGCTGAGAGGGAGACACCGATGATGGTGAGGATGAACGAGGCGAAGGAAGAGGCGATGCGCTTGTGGTATTCTACCTCGTACTGCACTACGTTGCCCGAACCGCGGTTAATCTGCTTGGAGATGTAATCGCGGAGCTCAGGACTGGTGAAGGTTTCCTGCTGACCCTTGGAATAGACCAGGTCGGTAGGTTCCATCATGATGATGGTGTCCTTCTGCGCTCCGCTCGTAATATGCTCCTTCATGCCCTGGAGCTTGCGGATTTTCCAGTTGCTCAGTTTCCAGTGATACTTGCTGTCGGAAATGGTGTCGTACTGGATGTCCATCGCTGTAAGGTGGCTTACGAGTTTCTTGTCCTGGAACTTGTCGAGACAGAATCCGTAGCCGCGTTTCATGCTGTTGTCGTAATGCTGCATATAGGCAATCACTCCCTTGTCTACCTGCAGCTGTACATTCTCGGCACTGGTATTCTTCTTCTTGTTCTTGTACATCGTCTCGAAGTTCTGCCTGATGACGGTTCCGTGGGGAATGACGTAGGCTGAGAGCCCGAAGGAGAGGGCTGAGAGCAGCACGCAGGTAATCATGTATGGGCGAAGGAGACGCTTGAAGGATACTCCCGACGCCAGGATGGCGATGATTTCGGAATTGCTTGCCAGCTTGGTGGTGAAGAGAATGACCGCCACGAACACGAACAGCGCACTGAAGAGGTTGGCAAAATAGGGCACGAAGTTGGCGTAGTAATCGAAGATGATTGCGCGCGCCGGTGCATGGTGCTCTGTGAATTTTGACAGGTTCTCGTTGAAGTCGAAGACGATGGCGATGGAGATGATCAGGGCGATGGAGAAGAAATAGTAGCCCAGAAACTTCTTGATAATGTACCAGTCGAGCTTCTTGATGTACCTGAACGGGTTGAGAAACCTGAAGATGCGCAGGAACCGGAGTTTGTGAGCCAGCCAGCGCACAGCCCTGATGAGCCACCCGAACTTGCGGGAAGCCCATCGGCCGGTGCGGTAGAGCCGGCGGTGTTTTCTTATTTTCTTAAAATCTTTCATGATGCTTGCTTACTTAAATTCTTCGGCCAAGCTGGTCGATGATGGAATTCTTCCATGTCACGAAATCGCCCTGCTCGATATGATGGCGGGCATCGGTCACGAGGCGCAGATAGAAAGAGAGGTTGTGGATGCTGGCTATCTGCATCGCCAGCAGCTCCTGGGCCTTGAAGAGGTGGTGGAGGTAGGCCTTCGTGGTTACGAGGTCGATGTCGCAGCCGTCTGGATCTACCGGACTGAAGTCTTTCTCCCACTTCTTGTTGCGCATGTTCATCGTGCCCTGATAGGTGAAGAGCATGGCGTTGCGGCCGTTGCGGGTCGGCATTACGCAGTCGAACATGTCTACGCCGCGCTCGATGGCTTCGAGGATGTTCTGCGGGGTTCCTACGCCCATCAGATATCTCGGCTTGTCTTTCGGCAGGATTTCGTTCACTACTTCTATCATCTCATACATCACCTCGGTAGGTTCTCCTACGGCAAGTCCGCCGATGGCATTTCCGTCGGCTCCCTTGTCGGCAATGTATTTGGCTGCTTCGCGGCGCAGGTCCGGGAAGGTGCAGCCCTGAACGATAGGGAAGAGACTCTGCTGATAGCCGTAGAGGGGCTCGGTTTCGTTGAACCGCTTGATGCAGCGGTCTAGCCAGCGCTGGGTGAGCATGAGGCTGTTCTTGGCGTACTGGTAATCGCTCTGTCCCGGTGGACATTCATCGAAGGCCATCATGATGTCGGCTCCGATGATGCGCTCGGTGTCCATCACATTTTCCGGTGTGAAGAAGTGTTTGCTGCCGTCGATGTGGGAGCGGAACTCGCAGCCTTCTTCCTTGAGCTTGCGGATGCCGGTGAGCGAGAAGACCTGGAAGCCGCCGCTGTCGGTGAGGATAGGACGGTCCCAGCCGTTGAACTTGTGCAATCCGCCTGCTGCCCTGATGACGTCAAGACCTGGGCGCAGGTAGAGGTGATAGGTGTTTCCGAGGATGATCTGTGCCATGACCTGCTTCTTGAGTTCCTCGAAGTGGACGCCCTTCACGCTTCCTACGGTTCCTACGGGCATGAAGATTGGGGTCTTGATCTGTCCGTGGTCGGTGGTGATGATGCCTGTACGCGCATCGCTTGCTTTATCTGTTACTTGTAATTCAAATTTCATTTCTATTCTTTTTTATCATTTTCCTCAATGCTGAAGTCTGTAGGATTTTTCACCTTCTCGTCGGTCAGCGCGAACTGCCAGACGTCAGCCACGTTCTCTACATAGTGGAAGTCTACGCCCTTGAGATATTTCTCCGGTATTTCCTCTACGTTCTTCTGGTTCTCCCTGCACATCACGATGTGCTTGATTCCTGCCCGCTTGGCTGCCAGAATCTTCTCCTTGATTCCGCCTACCGGGAGCACTTTGCCGCGGAGGGTTATCTCGCCTGTCATGGCTGTGTTGGCACGCACCTTGCGCTGGGTGATGGCTGAGGCGATGCTGGTGGCGATGGTGATTCCGGCAGAAGGACCGTCTTTCGGGGTGGCTCCCTCAGGCACGTGGATGTGGATGTTCCACTGCTCGAAGATGCGGTAGTCTACCTGCAGCAGGTCGATGTGCGATTTGACGTATTCCAGTGCGATGATGGCTGATTCCTTCATCACGTCGCCCAGGTTTCCGGTCAGGGTGAGCTTGCCTGCCTTGCCCTTGCTGAGCGAGGTTTCGATGTAGAGGATTTCGCCGCCCACTGAGGTCCAGGCAAGTCCGGTTACTACTCCTGCATAGTCGTTGCCCTGGTAGATGTCGCGGTTGAACGGCGGATTGCCCAGCAGGTCTTTTACTTCGGCAGGGGTGATGGTGTAGTTCTTCAGCTCCTGGTCGCAGGCAAGTTTGTAAGCCATCTTGCGCAGACTCTTGTCAATCTGCTTCTTCAGCTGTCTTACGCCGCTCTCCCGGGTATAGTGCTCGATGATGAACTCGAGGGCATTCTTGTTGAAGCTTACCTTCGGCGAAACCTTGTCGAGTCCGGTGCTTTCCAGCTCTTCCGGTACGAGGTGGCGCTTGGCAATCTCTGTCTTCTCTTCGGTGATGTAGCCGCCTACTTCTATCAGCTCCATACGGTCGAGGAGCGGACGCGGAATGACGCTCAGGTCATTGGCTGTGGCGATGAAAAGCACCTTGGAGAGGTCGTAATCCATATCGAGATAATTGTCGTGGAAGGCATTGTTCTGTTCCGGGTCCAGCACTTCGAGCAGGGCTGATGCAGGGTCGCCGTTGAAATTGCTCTGCGCCACCTTGTCAATCTCGTCGAGGATGAAGACCGGATTGCTGCTGCCTGCCTTCAGCATGTTCTTGATGATGCGGCCCGGCATGGCTCCCACATAGGTGCGGCGGTGACCGCGGATTTCGGCTTCATCGTGCAGACCGCCCAGCGACATGCGTACATACTTGCGCTTCATGGCTGCTGCGATGCTCTTGCCCAGACTGGTCTTTCCTACTCCCGGAGGACCGTAGAGGCAGAGGATAGGACTCTTGCCGCCGCCGTTCAGTGCTCTTACGGCGAGGAATTCCAGGATGCGCTCCTTCACATTCTCCATGCCGTAGTGGTCGTGGTTCAGAATGCGCTTGGCACGGGTCAGGCTGAGGTCGTCCTGGGTGTAGGAGTTCCAAGGCAAATCTACCATGGTCTGCAGGAATCCTATCTGTATCGAATAGTCAGGACTCTGCGGGTTCAGGGTGTCGAGCTTGGCAATTTCTTTCTTGAAGATTTTGGCAGTTTCCTCGCTCCAGTTCTTCTTTTTCGCCTTCTCCAGAATCTCCTTCTTCTCCGGACTGGCGTTGCCTTCTCCCAGTTCTTCCCTGATGTTCTTGATTTGCTGCTTGAGGAAGTATTCCTTCTGCTGTTCATCGAGGTCGTAGTGGGTTTTGTTCTCAATCTCTGTCTGGATGCGTAGCAGATGGCGCACCTTGTTCAGGGATCTGATGGCAATCATGATGCGCTCGCTGAGATTTTCCTCTTTCAGCATCTTGATTTTATCCTCGATGGAGAAAGGGAGGAGGGAGCACATGAAGTTGCACTGCATGTGAATGCTCGAGAGTTCGTTGATGGCCTGGATGGCCTCATCAGTATAGTTGGCGTTTGATTTGATATAGTCTGTCGCTTCGTAATGGAAGTTCTCGTAGAGCATTCTGAAGAGTTCATCGTTGTTCTCGTCAGGCCATTTCTCCGGAAGACTTTTTACGTCAATTACTGTGTAAGGCTCTTTTTGAACGAGATGTTTCATCTGACATCTGCCCAGACCCTGGATGATGATGCTCATCTGCTCTGTGCCAGGCATCTTGATCACCTTGATGAGTTTGGCGAAGACACCTACAGGGTAGAGGTCTTCTTCGTAAGGCGATTCTGTATCTTTGTTCTTCTGGCAGAATACGCAGAATATGGTGTCTGGTTTCTTTTCCAGCATCCGGACGAGATTCAGACTTTCCTTTCTGCCCACAACGATAGGGGTCATGTTGGTTGGGAAAACTACAATATCTCGCATGCAGAGGGTAGGGTACAAGCCTTCTTCCTGGTCTTCGATCAGGGTTTTCGGGTCGCCCTCGTAATCTGCAATCATTTGTATTCGGGTACTTGTTCTTCTATTATCCATTTTGTTATGATTTCTATTTTCCGTGCAAAGGTACTCATTTTTTATGAAATATCGTGGAAATGATAGATTATTTAATAATAAAATTGCTTTTTCTATAAATTAGTACCCGTTTTTATAGATGTAAGTAGCTGCTTTTGCAGGTGGAAGTGGCAATTTCTGCTGCTTGCGATAAAATAAATCGGCGGCGCATTCGTTTTTTTCTGTAAAGAGACAGAAGAATTTATGGGTAATTTTCAATTTAAACAGTTTGAGATAGAGCAAGACCGTTGTGCCATGAAAGTGGGAACTGACGGCGTTTTGCTGGGTGCATGGGCGCAAGGTGGCAGGCGGATTCTGGACATTGGTTCCGGAACGGGACTGATTTCGCTCATGATGGCGCAGCGTTTTCCTGAGGCTGAGGTCGTAGGGATTGATATGGATGCTGATGCCTGCGGACAGGCGAGGGAAAATGTGATGGCAAGTCCGTTTCGCGACAGGGTGGAAATAGAATGCTGCAGACTGCAGGATTTCGGGGGAACTTCGGAAGCTGCTGAGGCTTTGGAAACTGCTGAAGGTTTGAAAACTGCTGAAGGTTTGAAGGCTGCCGGTGTTTTTGATGCGATAGTGAGCAATCCTCCGTTCTTTGTAGATAGCTTAAAAAATCCGGACAGTAAGAGGACGATGGCGAGACATACGGACAGTCTTCCGTTCCGCGATTTGTTTGCGGGTGTAAAACGGCTGCTTTCTGATGATGGTATTTTCTCTGCAATTGTTCCCGTAGAAGTAGTGGAGCAGTTTGTTGCAGAGTCTTGTATATTAGGTTTTTATCTTATACGGAAGTGTGGTGTAAAGACGGTAGAGCGCAAGCAGCCAAAGCGCTTTATGCTGAGTTTTGCTAAGCATCGCATTTTGCCTTATGAAGAGCATGTTGAAACGATGATGGATTCGCAGGGAAACCGCTCGGAATGGTATAGGAAAATAACGGAAGAATTCTATCTTTGAGGAATGTTGAGTGGATAGGGTTTAATGTTGAGTGTTGAATGTTGAATGTTGAGTGTTGCCCCCAATCCATTCAATATTTAACATTCAACACTCCCTCTAAATTCAACACTCAACACTCAACATTCAACATTGTATTAAAGGTTCAGCTTCTTCTGTACCAGTTTGCTTATGGCTTCTACTCTTTTGCTCTGGCGCTGGATGTCTTTCTGAATATCATCGCGCACGGCATTGAAGTCGTTGAAGAAATCGGCAAAGGCAGACTGAATCATGTTCGGCTTGCGGTCGTTCTTGTTGGCAAACGGGTTCACCAGCATCTTGATTCCCTTTTCTTCCAGATGAACGTCAATCTCTGCCCCCGTCATCACAGGATCGCCATCATAATGGATTACGCCTGGCTGACTGCGGGTGATATGGAGCTTCTTGCAGCGGAACGACTTGATCTTCGAGTTCTTGTCCAACGTCTTGTTGAACATGTCGAAACTTACCTGAGGCGCCTCGATTACATCGAATGGTTCCATGATGACGACATCCATCAAACCGTCGCTCATGGATGCTTGAGGGGCAATATAGGCATTGTTGCCATACTGAGATGCGTTGGCACAGGAAATGAGGAACGCCTTATACTGCTTGGTGCCCGTCTCGTCCTCCAGCGTGTAAGTCTCAGGCTTATACTTCAATCCCTCGCGCAGGATATTTTCCGCATAAGTGATAGGACCACGCTTGCCGCTCTCGGCAAACTTCATGCTGACGAAAGCGTCAAAGCCCATGCCGCAGGTGCAGAAGAACGGGTGGTCGTTGATGACACCATAATCCAGATCTCTAATCTGGCATTGGTTGATGACCTCTATGCATTTCTTCAGGTTCATCGGGAGCAGCAGATGTCTTGCCAATCCGTTGCCCGAACCGCAAGGCAGAATGCCGAGGGCAGTATCAGAGTGAACCAGTGAGCGGGCCACCTCGTTGACGGTTCCGTCGCCACCAACCGCCACAACCACATCTACATGGTTGTTCTTCGCTTCGGTAGCAATTTCCGAAGCGTGCCCAGCTCTTTCAGTCATTCTTATCTCGTACTCAAAAAGCTCTTTGTCCAAAACAGAATCTATCAGACTGGGAACTGCCGCCTTGCTGGCTGTTCCTGAAATCGGATTCATGATGAAAAGTATCTTTTTCTTCATTATATAGTCAAGAGTTTGTAAAATTTAGGCTGCAAAAGTAATAAAAATACCCAAAATAACAAGAAATATCGATTAAAAAAACTATAAAAGTAAACTTTCTTATAAAAAAAGCCGTTTATTGAGTTCTTTTTTGTATCTTTGCACCCTGAAAGTTAGAAAAGTATAAAAAAGAAAATAAAGTACACCTCTTAATAATGGGACAATTACAAGAAAGATACAAGAATTATCGTGAACCTCAGAAGTATATGGCTGCCGGTGTGTATCCATATTTCCGCGAGATCACAAGTAAGCAGATGACAGAAGTAACCGACATCGATGGTCATAAAATCCTGATGTTCGGTTCTAATGCTTATCAGGGTTTGACTAACGACCAGCGTGTTATTGATGCAGCAAAGGCTGCGCTCGACAAGTATGGTTCTGGTTGTGCAGGAAGCCGTTTCCTCAATGGTACGCTCGATTTGCACGTGCAGCTCGAAAAGGAGCTTGCTGAGTTTATGGGCAAGGATGAAACTTTGTGTTTCTCTACAGGATTCTCTGTAAACCAGGGTGTCTTGGCTTGCGTAGTAGGTCGTAACGACTATATTATCTGCGATGACCGCGACCACGCAAGTATCGTAGATGGCCGCCGCCTCTCATTCGCTACCCAGCTTCACTACAAGCACAACGATATGGAAGATTTGGAGCGCGTGCTCTCTAAACTCCCTGAGGAGGCTATCAAGCTCATCGTTGTTGACGGTGTGTTCTCTATGGAGGGCGACCTGGCTAACTTGCCTGAAATCGTTAAGCTCAAGCATAAGTACAACTGCTCTATCATGGTAGACGAGGCTCATGGTCTTGGCGTATTCGGCAAGCAGGGTCGTGGTGTATGCGACCACTTCGGTCTGACCGACGAGGTAGACCTCATCATGGGTACATTCTCTAAGAGTCTGGCTTCTATCGGCGGTTTCATAGCATCAGACAAGGATACTATCAACTTCCTCCGTCACAACTGCCGTACTTACATCTTCAGCGCCTCTAACACTCCAGCTGCCACAGCAGCAGCTCTCGAGGCACTCCACATCATTCAGAATGAGCCAGAGCGTTTCGAGAATCTTTGGGATGTAACCAACTATGCCTTGAAGCGTTTCCGCGAGGAAGGTTTCGAGATTGGCGAGACAGAGAGTCCTATCATTCCTCTCTACGTACGCGATGCTGAGAAGACATTCGTTGTTACCAAGATGGCTTACGATGCAGGTGTGTTCATCAACCCTGTTATTCCTCCAGCTTGTGCTCCTCAGGATACATTGGTACGTTTCGCACTCATGGCTACTCATACAAGAGAGCAGGTTGAGCAGGCTGTCCAGATCTTGAAGAAGATTTTCGTAGAAGAGGGAATCATCAAGTAAAATCAGATTTGCCGGTCTTCTCGGTTTTTACGGATTCGGGCAGCCGGTTTCTGATTTAAAAGTTCTGCAAGTATGGTTGCGGTTCTTTGCCGCTACTATATATATAATTAAGGTATAAGGGCAATTCCGGATAGGGGTTGCCCTTATTTTGTACCCGGTTTTCAAGGATTTTGTATTAAAATGCATGTTTTTTTTTAAAAAGTTAGGTAAAAATTTGGTGGAATCGAAAAAATGTAGTACCTTTGCACTCGCAATTCAGAAATGATGCTTAAAGCAATGCTTAATAGGTATCGTAGAGATGAGTAAGCGGGGTGTAGCGCAGTCCGGTAGCGCGCCTGTTTTGGGAACAGGTGGTCGCAGGTTCGAATCCTGTCGCCCCGACTCTTTTTTCTCTCACTTAAACCTTTAGCAAAGCACAAGCGGGGTGTAGCGCAGTCCGGTAGCGCGCCTGTTTTGGGAACAGGTGGTCGCA
>ENA-UAMO01000508-UAMO01000508.1-human-gut-metagenome-genome-assembly--contig:-NODE-508-length-14723-cov-6.563199_pt1 | contig 14723 bp, 17 predicted proteins | sample MGYA00243287_ERZ654507 | MGnify/ENA primary metagenome ERZ654507 (study PRJEB26926, sample SAMN06164547) | human gut metagenome | biome: ENVO:00009003; feature: ENVO:2100002; material: ENVO:00002003... | reverse complement strand
ACGAGATGTAGAGAGGTCTCGTGGGCTCGGAGATGTGTATAAGAGACAGTGTTACTATTGTTTCAGACAGAACTAAAGGTGCTGTTAGTGACATTTCGTATAAGGAGCATATATATGATGCTATTGATGCGAGCAGACCTAATCAGTAATGTGAGGAATGTATATGGAGAAAGAACAGCTTCAGGAGCTGATAGAGAATAATAAAGAGGATATCTTTTCAGAGATTAAGGATGAGATATCTGATGATACTGTAACTGATATCGAGTGGGATGGATATAATCTTTGGATAACACAGTTGGGAAGAGGCTGCTATATTTCCATGAAAGAGCTTAGTGACAGGTATATGGAGAATCTGTCTATAAGACTTGCCAATATTATGGGTGCATCTTTTAACAGAATGCACCCGATATTGGAGGCTAATACTGAATCTTTAAGAATCTCAATATGGCATGAATCAAGGTGTGGAAGAAAGAGCATGGCTATAAGAAAGATTCCAAGGAAGCTTAGATTTGGGCATGGTGACCTTGTTAAGTCTGATTATGCTCCTGAGAGTATTATTACATTGCTTGAGAATTGTGTGACGGCTCATCTTTCAACTGTAATTGGTGGACAGCCTCATGCAGGAAAGACAGAACTTCTTAAGTATCTGGCTACATTTATTCCGGCAGAAGAAAAGGTTGGTGTATATGAGGATAATCAGGAGATACATTACAGGCAGATTAATCCACATAGCAAGTGTGTTGAGTTTTTTGTGGATTCTAAGATTACATATCAGGATATTATAAGAGCAGGTTTACGACATAACATTGACTGGGTTCTTCTTTCAGAATCAAGAGGACCAGAAGTTATGGAGCTTCTTAACAGTTTATCTACGGGAGCTTATTGTATGACGACTATGCATCTGGATGATATAAGGGATATGCCAGACAGAATGTATTCTATGCTGGGTAATGGAGAATCGTCAGACAGATTTATTAACAGTATATATAAGTATATTGATCTTGTGCTGCTTGTTGATTGCGACAGATTTGAAAGAAGACATATTAGCCAGGTAGGTTTTTTAAGCAGGAATCAGGGAGAGAATACATGTACTGTTATATATGAAGATGGGGAATTTCTGGATAGCGATATTCCACAGGATATTATGGATAAGTTTATTAAATACGGAATAGATGATCCGTATATATGGAGGCACAATTGAAGAAGATATTAAGATATTTATCTGTAAAGCAGTTAATGGAGGATATTGCAGACCTGAATGGCGTTATGTCTGTAAGAAGATTTGTTTTATCAACCATGCTTGCAGGAGTTGCTGTATATGGTGCATGTCTGTTGTACAGAATTAATTATATCGCAGCGTTATTTGTTATGATTCTGGCTGTAATTATGATTCCCGGACTAGTAAGGAATTATTTCATGGAAAGAAGTAAAGCGTCAAGATTTGCAGATGTGGATGTGTATCTTCACCAGATGACATACTCGTTTATCAGGAATCCGAAGGTTAATATCGCACTTCAGGATGCGTATGCAATCAGCAGCGGAAGACTGAAGAGATGTCTTTCACGGGCAATCGAAGAACTTCAATATGGAATGGGGGAAAGAGTATATGAAGATGCATTGAAGATTGTTGAAGAAGAATATGATTGTTCAAGAATACGGACACTTCATAAGTTCTTAGTCAGTGTAGAAGAAAAGGGTGGACGATACACAGGAGCAATGGAAGTGCTTCTGGAGGATTTTGACAGATGGGTTAATAATGTATATAAGTATCAGTCAGAGATAAGAAAGATAAAGCGGGATATTACTATAGGAATAATGATAAGCATGGTGCTTGCAATGCTTACTACCGTTATGTGCAGTACTCTTAATATGTTTTCGAAAGAGCCGCTTAGCATAACAAATACACTGGCATATCAGTGCGTTTCCATTGTGTTTGTTGTTCTGTGTATGCTGTTTTACATATATACCCGTAAGCACTATGGTTGTGACTGGATAGGAGAAACCAGAACAGATAAGCAGATAATGCGTGATTATAATAATGTATTTAAGTCGGAAGCAAAGAAGATTACTTTAAAGATGATTCCGTTATGGGGGATTATGCTGCTTACAGTGATAATTCTCGTATTAGTACAGTTAAAGATTGCGGCGATATGTGTTGCTGCAGTTATGGTTCTGTTTATAATAACGCCATTTACACAGAGAAAAGGTTCAGCAGGAAGAATTAAGAATGACTTATATTGTGGTTTTACAGAATGGCTAAGAGACTTAGCAGTTAATCTTGAAAATAAACCATTATTGTCAGCAGTTGAAGATACTTATGATAGCTGTCCTGTTATCATGAAAGAATCTTTAGGAAAGTTCATATATGAGATTGAACTCAATCCATCTGATATCATGCCATATTATAGTTTCTTAAGTGAATTTGATGTGATGGATATCCAATCGGCAGTCAGAATGTTGTATTCAATAGGAAATCTAGACAGGGACAGCATGAATCAGACGATTAATGCTCTCGTAAGAAGAAATTATGAATTATCAGATAAGGCAGAGGCTGCCAGATATCTTGACAGTACAAGCATGATGAGATTTTCTGAGTATATACCAACTTTTTTTGTGGCATTTAAGATGGCGGTTGATATGATGTTAGTTGTTAATATGTACTTATAATTGGAGGTGTATATTATATGAATCATATTATTGATGAATATGCAGGAGTGATAATTGGACTGATTGTATCTTATTCAATGATTAATATTTTTGGAAATATCTTTACAGGGGTGATAAGAATATGAAGGATGTTATTAATACATACGGAGAAGCAGTAATAGGAATGTGTGCAGTGGTGGTTGTCATGACAATGATTGGAATGTCTATGTCTGCGTACAGAAATATACTTTTAGGTGTGATAGGTTCATGCCTTGGATAGCAGATAAAGGGGGTATTAATGAAGGGGATAATTGAGACATCAGTTTATCTTGTTATATTTGCATTGGTATGTTTCTTTTCTATTGATTTCATAAGGATTAATCAGAGAGTTTCTGATGCAGGAGAGATAAGCCAGTATATTGAGAATTATATTGAAGCATATTGTGGGGATATTCCTGATAGTGAATTATCAGAGGAAGCTAGAGATAAGAAGCTTTATGTGTTAGCCAGGTCAGTTCAGAAAGGGGGTATGAGGCTTACATATGGAGACGTAAGCAGGGCAGGTGATTATGAATATATAGAATACACACTGGAATATCCGCTGTCTGCGGCTATGTTTGGTTATTCTTCGCAACATACATATAAAGGACTTGCACGTTACTTTGTAAGCTGAAGATATTTGAGAGGAGTTATTACATGTAGTGGTATTATTGTTGTTATAGCGTTAATAGTTATGATACATGCGTCGATAACAGGAAACAATATTAGAAGAGATGAAGTCAACAGAAGTCTTGACGGTGCTATGGATTTTGCATTTGACAGGATGGGTGATGTATATGCTGATAAATATTTTACAACATATGATGCTGGGAAAAGACAACAGATACTGACTGATCTGATGGAAGAATTTTGTGTGGTTTTAAGTGAAAGAGTTGCGTCAGATGGTAATGTTACTGTTAAACTTATAGATTCAGATTTAGACAGAGGGTTGTTTCAGATTGGAGTTACAGAAGAATATGAATATCCATTTGGTGGAAGAACAGGAAAATGTTACTATGAAAAAACGTATTCCTTTAATTGACAAATGATTTCTTATATCATAGAATATTCTGGTGTGCCTGAAAAGGAGCGTACTAGAATGATATGATAAGGAGACTATTATGGAACTTCAGATTTTACACTGGTTTGAATCATTACATAATCCTATAACAGATCCGGTTATGTATGCTATAACATGTCTTGGAAATGCTGGAATATTCTGGATTTTATTATGTGCGGCGTTCTTATTTATACCAGTATTTAAGAAAGACAGAAAGTTAGGACTTAGCATGGCAATTGGACTTATTCTGTCACTTATTATGTGTAACGGAATTATGAAGAATCTGTCAGCAAGAATACGACCATTCAATGCAGACCCGACATTTGAGAATCTTTATGGAATCTTTAATGGTATTAAGGACTGGTCTTTTCCATCAGGACATACATCAGCTTCTTTTGCAGCGGCATTAGCTATTATATTGTGGGACAGAAAGAAAGGAATTCCCGCAGTTATACTTGCAGCTCTGATTGCAGTTTCAAGATTATATCTTACAGTTCATTATCCGACAGATGTACTTGCGAGTCTGTTACTTGGATCACTGTATGGAGTAATAGGTTATTTTGTTACAAAGCTTATTATGAACAGATCAGAGAAAGCAAGAAAGGTGTTTTCAGGAGAAGAACCTTATAAGAAGCTTTTTGCCAAGGCATAATGAATATGTAACTATGTGACTGTTTTTAAGAAAGGACGATTGTATATCATGATGGATGTGGTATTTGATACTATCATTGATAGTGTTAAACTGTTGCCGTTTCTTTTTCTGACTTATCTTGCTATGGAGTATCTTGAACATAAGACAAGTGCCAGGACGAAGAAGTTTGTTAAGGATTCTGGCAAGGCTGGGCCTGTTATAGGAGCGTTACTTGGAGCTGTTCCACAGTGTGGGTTTTCTACAGCGGCATCTAACCTGTATGCAGGTAAAGTAATTACTATGGGAACGCTTATTGCCATCTTTATGTCTACTTCAGACGAGATGATACCAGTATTTTTATCAGAACAGGTAGATGTATTAGTGCTTGTCAAGCTTATACTCATTAAGGTTTTTATAGGTCTTATAATGGGTGTTGTAATTGATCTGATAGTGAGAAGAAGCAAGAAAAGTTATAATATGGTAGAAAAGATTGGACATGTATGTGATCATGACCACTGTGGCTGTGAGACAAGCATATTTAAGTCAGCGTTAAGACATACAATAACTATATTTGCATTTATTGTTGTTATATCTTTTGCACTTAATACTTTAATTCACTTTGTTGGTGAAGAGACTTTGGGAAATCTTATACTTAATAAGCCTGTCATTGGACCGTTGATAGCGGGAATTATAGGTCTTATTCCTAACTGTGCATCATCAGTAGTATTAACACAGCTTTATATTGAAGGCGTACTTGGACTTGGCTCTCTTATGGCAGGACTGCTTGCCGGTTCGGGAGTAGGTATTCTTGTGCTGTTTAGAGAGAACGATGATATGAAGGATAATTTTAGAATTCTTGCGATTCTTTATGTGAGTGGTGTAGCATGGGGAATTATAATTGATGCATTATCAAAGATTATATTGTAAGATTGGCAATTTAACAGATTAATATTAATCTCCGGTTATTGGGAGTGTATCTTTCAGGATACATTTTTGATAATCGGAGATTTTTTTATTGAATTAGAAATAAAACAGTGATAGAATGACTTTTAGAAAGATACTTTATAAAAGTTTAACATGAGTTGAAAAAGGAGGTAGTGTTTTTGCAGAGTGTATTGGATGCTGGATTTAAGAAATATGGCAGAGTTATTGCTGATATTGATACCAGTGAAATAGTGAAACTTATGGATTCGTATGATATGCCTGAAGATGTTGTATATGTTGCAGGTGATAAAAAGCTTGAAAATACACAGATTCATAAGGTAATGGAAGAGAGTATATATGGTGGATGTCCTGTACAGACAGGGTATTGTAATGGACATAACCAGAAACTTAATGCACTGGAATATCACAGAAGTTCAGAAGTTAATATTGCGGCAACAGATATGATTCTGCTGCTTGGCAGCAGAGAAGATGTGAAAGACGATTTTACATATGAGACATCTAAGGTTGAAGGATTTTTTGTGCCTGAGGGAACTGCTATTGAGGTGTATGCAACAACTCTTCATTATGCACCATGCGGTGTGGATGGACAGGGCTTTAAGTGCGTAGTTGTACTTCCGAAGGGAACTAATCTTGATGTAGTTAATACTCATGCAACAGCAGAAGATAAGCTGCTTGCTGCATCTAATAAATGGCTGATAGCCCATGAAGATGCCCATATAGATGGAGCATTTAACGGCTTAAGGGGAGAGAATATAACAGTATAGGTTAAAGGAGATAAGTTATGAATAATACACCAGTTATGAAAATCGGTATTGTTGCAGTTTCAAGAGACTGCTTTCCAGAATCACTTTCAGTTACAAGAAGACAGAATCTTGTAAAGGCATATGAAGCAAAGTATGGCAAGGGGGATATCTATGAATGTCCGGTATGTATCGTTGAGAGTGAGATACATATGATGCAGGCACTTGAGGATATTAAGGATGCAGGATGTAATGCGCTCTGTGTATATCTTGGTAATTTCGGACCTGAGATTGCTGAGACAATGCTTGCAAAAAATTTCAACGGACCTAAGATGTTCATTGCGGCAGCAGAGGAGACATCAGCTAATGGAGGTCTTGTTCAGGGACGAGGCGATGCTTATTGTGGAATGCTTAACGCAAGCTATAATCTTAAGCTTCGTGGAGTTAAAGCATATATTCCGGAGTATCCTGTTGGAACAGCAGAAGAATGTGCAGATATGATTCATGAATTCATACCTGTAGCAAAGGCGATATACGCATTAAGCAATCTTAAGATTATCAGCTTTGGTCCAAGACCTAATAATTTCCTTGCATGTAATGCACCAATCGCAGGTCTATATAATCTTGGTGTTGAGATTGAGGAAAATTCAGAGCTTGATTTATTCGAGAGCTTTAATAAGCATGCAGGAGATGAAAGAATTCCTGATGTTGTAAGGGATATGGAAAAAGAGCTTGGTACAGGAAATAAAAAGCCTGAAATCTTAAGCAGACTCGCACAGTATGAGCTTACATTAACTGACTGGGTTGAATCACATAAGGGCTCAAGAAAATATGTTGCAGTAGCAGGTAAATGCTGGCCGGCATTCCAGACACAGTTCGGATGTGTTCCTTGTTATGTCAACTCAAGACTTACTTCAAGAGGAATACCTGTATCATGCGAGGTTGATATATATGGTGCATTGAGTGAATTTATCGGAGAAGTTGTAAGTGACGATATTGTTACACTTCTTGATATTAATAATACAGTTCCAGCAGATATCTACAATGAGGATATCGCAGGCAGATATGCTTATACACAGAAGGATACATTTATGGGATTCCATTGTGGCAACACAGCATCAAGTAAATTGTCATTCTGCGAGATGAGAAACCAGATGATTATGGCACGTTCACTTCCTGAAGAAGTTACTAATGGTACACTTGAAGGGGACATCGTTCCGGGAGATATCACATTTTTCAGACTCCAGAATTCATCAGATAACAAGCTTTCCGCTTACATAGCACAGGGTGAAGTTCTTCCGGTAAGAACACGTTCATTTGGTGCAATAGGTATATTTGCTATTCCAGAGATGGGAAGATTCTACAGATATGTGCTTATCGAAGGTAACTTCCCACATCATGGTGCAGTTGCATTCGGACATTTTGGAAAGACACTTTTTGATGTGTTTAAGTATATCGGCGTTGAGGATGTGTCATTCAACCAGCCTAAGGGCATGCTTTACAAGAGCGAGAACCCATTTGCATAAACAGGTGCGGTTATAGATATATGATTGTGGAAAGGAGTCTGGCATGAATTATATAGGAATTGATCTTGGAACTTCATCGGTTAAGCTTGTTCTTATGGACACAGCAGGACATATTATTGCAAATGTGTCTAAGAGTTATCCGATTGATTACCCTAAGGCCGGCTGGTCAGAGCAGAATCCTTATGACTGGTATGATGCATGTATGGAAGGCATGAAGGAGCTGCTTGACGGACAGGATGAATCAACAGTTGGTGGTATCAGCTTTGGTGGACAGATGCATGGACTTGTTATTCTTGATAAGAATGATGAGGTTATAAGACCGGCTATTTTATGGAATGACGGAAGAACAACGAAGCAGTGTGAGTACCTGAATGAAGTGATAGGCAGGGATAAGTTATCAGAATATACAGCAAATATTGCATTTGCAGGTTTCACAGCACCTAAGATATTGTGGGTGAAGGAGAATGAACCGGATAATTTTGCTAAGATAGACAAGATAATGCTTCCAAAGGATTATATTGCGTATCGTCTTACAGGTGTGCATTGTACAGATGTTTCAGATGCTTCGGGCATGCTGCTGTTTGATGTGAAGAATAGGCGTTGGTCGCGCCAGATGCTTGATATATGTGGCGTGACAGAGGCACAGATGCCACGCATCTTTGAAAGCAGTGAGTGTGTTGGTACGGTAAAGAAGGATATTGCAGATGAGCTTGGAATAGGAAGTGAAGTAATTGTTGCAGCCGGTGCAGGTGATAATGCAGCTGCTGCAGTAGGCACTGGCACTGTCGGTGACGGACATTGTAATGTTTCTTTGGGAACAAGCGGTACAATATTCATTTCAAGCAAGGAATTCGGAGTGGATTCCAATAATGCACTTCATTCTTTCGCACATGCGGATGGGAAATATCATCTTATGGGCTGTATATTAAGTGCAGCTTCAGCTAATGGATGGTGGATGGACAAGATACTCGGAACTAATGATTATGCAGGTGAACAGTCGCAGATAACAGATGATGACCTTGGCAATAATAATGTGTATTTCCTTCCGTATCTGATGGGCGAGAGGTCACCGCATAATGACGAATTTGCAAGAGGCACATTTACAGGAATGACAATGGATACTGAGCGTAGAGACATGACACAGGCAGTTCTGGAAGGCGTTGCATTTGCAATAAGGGACTGCTTCGAGGTTGCTAAGAGTCTTGGTATAAGAGTGGAGTCAACCCGTATGTGCGGTGGTGGCGCTAAGTCAGAACTGTGGTGCAAGATTATGGCTAATGTACTTGGAATTTCTGTGGAATTGTTAGAGTCAGAGGAAGGTCCTGCTATGGGTGCGGCAATGCTTGCCATGGTTGCAGCCGGGGAGTATAATTGCGTTGAAGATGCGTCTAATGCTCTCGTTAAAGTACGAAAGACAATAAGGCCGGACGAGAAGATAATAGAAAGATACGAGGATAAGTACAATAAGTTCAGATGTATCTATCCTGCAATGAAGAATGTATTCAGAACAATTAATGAGTGATTAACAAGGAGAATTTTATTATGAAGTTTTTTATTGATACTGCAAATGTTGAGGATATCCGTAAGGCTAATGACATGGGAGTTATCTGTGGAGTAACCACTAATCCATCCCTTATCGCCAAAGAAGGAAGAGATTTCAAGGAAGTTATCAAGGAGATTACTTCAATTGTTGACGGACCTATAAGTGGCGAGGTTAAGGCTACTACTGAGGATGCAGAAGGAATGATCAAAGAGGGAAGAGAGATTGCAGCAATCCACCCTAACATGGTTGTTAAGATTCCTATGACAGTTGAAGGTCTTAAGGCTACTAAGGTGTTATCATCTGAGGGAATAAAGGTTAATGTTACATTAATATTCTCAGCTAATCAGGCGCTTTTAGCTGCAAGAGCAGGTGCAGCATATGTGTCCCCTTTCCTTGGAAGACTTGATGATATATCACAGCCGGGCATTAATCTTATTCAGGATATTGCAGATATATTTGCTAATTATGATCTTAAGACAGAGATTATCTGTGCAAGTGTAAGAAATCCAATACATATTACAGACTGCGCACTTGCAGGTGCTGATATTGCAACAGTACCATATAAGGTAATTGAGCAGATGGTTCATCATCCGCTTACAGATTCAGGAATTGAGAAGTTCAAGAAAGATTATATTGCTGTATTTGGCGAATAATGTAACTGACACACAAGTTAACCGGGATTAAGCGAGAGGTAATGGATGGATTCATCACAGAAACTAACGAACACGGATGTAAAAAAACTTAATAAAAACCGTATATTCAGACTGATATATAATTCGGATAAGATATCAAGGCAGGAGATAGCAGACCAGTTAGGTCTGTCTCTGCCGACGGTTAATCAGAATCTTAAGATGCTCATGGAAGATGGGCTTATAGAATATGTTGGCAACTTCACTTCAACGGGTGGAAGAAGGGCACAGGCAATTACTATTAATAATAATGCAAGAAAAGCTATCAGCGTGAATATCAAAGCTGGCTATATTAATGTAGATGTAGTCGGGCTTAAAGGCCAGATTATATACAGTATGGCTGTTAAAGCACATTTTAGCAAGAGCAGTGCATATATTGAGAAGCTTACAGATGCGGTAAGACATGCAGTGGATTATGTTGGAGCAGACGCAGATGACATTCTGGGAGTTGGCGTTACAGTTCCGGGAATACTTGATGATGAAAAGCAGATTCTTATCTCAGCACCACCATTAAAAGCTAAGAACTATGATTTTACAAGGCTTATATCAGCTATTGATTATCCGGTCGTAGTGATGAACGATGCGAGGGCAGAGGCATACGCAGACCACTGGTTTAATGGAAAGCCTGAAGATGAAAAAATATATATTATGCTTGGTGAAGGTGTCGGAGGTGCATATATTAACGCTTCCGCAATCAGAAATGGTGTTCATAACCGTGGTGGCGAATTCGGACATATGGTTATTCACCCTGGAGGAAAGCAGTGCCTGTGTGGTAAGAAGGGCTGTTTTGAAGCATATGTTTCAGAAAAGGTATTATCATCAGAGCTTGATATGACACTTGACAATTTCTTTGAACTGGCAGCGCAGGGAAATAAGAATAATTCCAATGTGTTAGATGAATATATGGACAATCTGGCTCTTGGAATTAATAACATATACACGATGATGGACTGTGATATTGTTCTTGGCGGAACAGTTGCACCATATCTTAAGCAATATGATAATAGTATTAAAGAACGTCTTGTTAATGATTATTCCTTTGATACTGATGCGGATTATTTAAGAATATCAGATGGCGGTGGCAGAAAATCAGGGCTTGGTGCTGCGTTAAGCTTTGTTGCCAGATTTATTGATGGTGTTGAATAATGAAAGCTTATAAGATAGCGTGAAGTAGTGATTCTTGCTGCATGAGTGCTGAATGCTATGATGCGTCAGAGGGTTGCATAAGCTTGGAATGCCTCTGTGTTTACCTATAAAAAAGATGTAAAGTGTGTGATTTATAGGTGAATTTCAAACTTGACTATTAAGATAGATACAAAATAATGATGAAAATACCTATAAGGAGTCTTTGAATTGACTTCTTATAGGTATTTTTTTGCTTTGAAGAAGAATTTTTGCTGAAATTAGCTGGAATTATATGAAAAGTTACCTATAAATCAACAGGTATGAGGATTCTTATAGGACGGAAGCGGAAATAAACACATAAATATAAATAAAGCAAGAACTGCTTGACAAATGTGTGCATATGCTGTATATATGTATATATACAGTGTATGCACAAAAATAGTATATCAGGTGTATAGCTGTTATGTGTAAGACTGTGTTTTGGGGAGGCAGAAGAATGATTTCTTTGAGTGGAGTTAATAAGAGATTAGGAAGTTTCAGACTGAAGGACATCTCAATAGAGATTCCTGATGGATACATATGTGCACTTGTGGGGCAGAATGCGTCAGGAAAGACTACTCTTATTAAGATGATACTGGGGCTTTGCAGACCGGACGATGGAACGGTTGTAGTTGATGGATTGAATTATCAGGAAGCGGAAAGCGAGAAGAGAATCCGTGATATTACAGGAATAGTACCAGTCAATGAACTTATGAATTCAGAACTTTCACTTTTAGAGAATGGAAGATGTTATGGCAGGTTTTACAGCAGATATGACGAAAGCATATACATGGAGTATCTTGAACGGTTTGGACTTGATAGAAAGATAAAGTTTGGAAAATTATCGAAGGGACAGAAGATAAAGGCACAGTTTGCATTTGCATTATCAACAGACCCAAAGTATCTGATACTTGATGAATCGACAGCTAATTTTGATCCTGAATTTAAACAGGATTTCCTGAATGTGATTATGCAGTTTATGGAAAGCGGTAAGAAAAGTGTGATTATTGCATCACATATACTTGATGAATTAGACAGGATTGCAGATTATCTTATATATCTTGATAAGGGAGATCTTGTATATTCAGGAGATATAGAAAGCTTCAGGGATAAGTACAGGATAATATCAGGAGAAAGCTATAAAGTGAAACTTCTTAAGCAGGAAGACATCATACATGCAGAGGACAGGAAATACGGAACTAAAGCGCTTGTAGTCAATCATGTGTATTCAAAGTATGATGGTGCACTTACAGTAACAGTTCCGACACTGGAAGAATTCATGTATCATTACAGTAAAAGGGGTGAAAGTGTAATATGAAATACTTAATGAGGGATTATATGTATGGATGGCGTTGGGAGAATTTCAAGGCATCATATGAACATGGAAATACAGCAATATTTAAATTATTAGCGGTACAGCTTATATTTATGGCACAGATTATTAAAACAGCCAGCTGGGATGAGTTCATAATTGCATCAGGGTATATTATATCTCTTGCTATCTGCTGTCTTTCAATATTCACACACCCTTCCGAATTAAGAACAATGTATTATGTATGCCCGCTTACAACCAATGAGCGTGAAAAACTGGTGAGAAACTCTTATATCTTCAGAGTGGCAGTACACATGCTGATACTGACGATTGGCAATATATTTATGATGATGGCAGTAAGATTCAGTGCGTCTGTATTTATATATATTACTATAAATGCATTTATAATCAGCACGCTGCTTCCATATGGCAAAAAAGATGGATTGTTATCATATGTTATGGCACTTATAATTATATGTACAATTACTGACTGCTGGCAGTTTGATATATTAATGAGTTCATTTACGCCGATTATTGAAGAACGTTTTTTATATTCAATAATGGTGCTTATAGAGTTTCCAGTATGCATAGGTTATGCAAGGCAGGTAAAAAGAAAGCTTAAGTCAGCGGCAGTTTATGAAGAGGTGGTTTTATGAGCATTAATATAAATATCCTGCCACAGGGAACGCTTGCAATATACGAGCAGATAATAATGCAGCTTAAGAATGCGATAGTAACCGGGGAACTGAAATCCGGCGAGGCACTTCCTTCAATAAGGGCGTTGGCAGCAGACCTGCAGGTAAGTGTGATAACAACCAAGAGGGCTTATGAAGAACTTGAAAAAGAAGGGCTTATCCGCTCAGTTGCTGGAAAAGGATTTTATGTGTGTGAATACAACACAGATTATCTGAAAGAAAAGCAGCTTATGATGATAGAAAAGAGAACTCAGGAAATCATATATGAAGCAAAAAATGCAGGGCTTTCCTGTGATGATTTAGTGGATATGATTCGCACTTTGTATGAGGAGAAATAGAAATGTACAATATTGCATTGGAGTTTAAAGATGTAACAGGAAAAGGCTTTGGATTTAAGCTTAAGAATGTCAGTATGACACTGGAAAACGGCTACATATATGCGGTCACAGGAAAGAACGGAGCAGGAAAAACGACATTGTTTAACTACATTTTAACAGAGAAAAAAAGATATACAGGCAGCATAAAGCTGTCCGGTTACGAGCTTGCTGGAAATCATGCAAAAGCAATGGAGATCACCGGGCTGGTGTCAGAGGATAATGTATTCTTCGAGAACCGTACCGGAAAGCAGAATGCTGATATACTGGGACTTGTGTATGATGATTTTGATGTGGAACTGTTTAATGAATGTATGAAAAAGATGAATGTCAGCACTGCAACGACATTGTGGCGTATGTCAAGAGGTGAGCGTATGAAGTTCCAGCTTGCGTTTGCAATAGCACATCACAGCAGGCTGTATCTTCTTGATGAAGCAACAGCAGGCATGGATGCAGTGTTTAAGATAGAATTATTTGACATGTTAAGAGAACTTATAGCACAGGAATGCTGTGTGATTATGATAACACATGACATGACAGAGATTATGAAGAATACGGATTATGTGGCAGTTATGGAGGGCGGCAGACTGGGAGAGTTCAGCGAAAGTATTGAATGCACAGTGTGAGAACAGCACAGGAAAGAGGAGAAAATGACTATCAAAACAGATATCAAACAGCAGGAAAAATTAGAAAAGTTCTTTAAAGAAGAAAATACATGGTTTCCGGATAATGTAGGAGAGAAGTTTCTGGCCATATTTTTCTTCATAATATCAGGAATATTAGCATGTGCACCTAATAAAATGATAGATTTCAGTGATTTGAACAATGACATGAAGGTTGTTCTGATTGGGTACATGTTTTACCTTCTTGGCGTGACATATATGGTCATGAAATACAAATCTTATCAGGAAGCATACAGCACTAACAGAAAAAGAATAACAACAAGAGAACTGCTGAAAAACATGCCGATAGACAGGATGCAACTATGGATATTCATAACAAAAAAGAAAATAAAACCATGTGCAGTAATGACTGCGATAATAATAGCCATAAGAATAATAATAACATTGGCAGCCTATAGAAACATTTATCTATCAGACATACTGATGGTGCTGGTATTTAATCTGATTGTACCCGTCCTGATAGCGTAGTGGCTGTGTCCTATAAGAAATATGTTATATACTCACTTATAGGTAGTATCTCATATATTTCAACCTAACCATGCTAATAAATAATGTTCCCTCTTAGTTCTGTCCTATAAGACTTATCATAATCTCATTTTTATAGGCAAAATTCCCACTGGTTTCATCCTGTCTCTTATACACATCTGACGCTGCCGACGATCGCATAAGTGTAGAT
>ENA-UAMO01000498-UAMO01000498.1-human-gut-metagenome-genome-assembly--contig:-NODE-498-length-14803-cov-11.201926_pt1 | contig 14803 bp, 9 predicted proteins | sample MGYA00243287_ERZ654507 | MGnify/ENA primary metagenome ERZ654507 (study PRJEB26926, sample SAMN06164547) | human gut metagenome | biome: ENVO:00009003; feature: ENVO:2100002; material: ENVO:00002003... | reverse complement strand
CTACACTTATGCGATCGTCGGCAGCGTCAGATGTGTATAAGAGACAGGTAGAAGCATAAGAAGACGATGGGGAGCCGCCGGCACTTAAGCGCTGTCCTTTAGCGCTTTAGTACCGCTGCGAGCGACACTCAGTGCAAACGTGTCTTCGTTGCTTCTACCAGCCGCCCAGCGTCCGTTGCCCCATATATTTCACAATCATCACCCTATAGTTATATTACCCTCCGGATAATTAATCCTCTCTCCCTTAGAGAAATGCCACAATGTAGCAATCGTAAGCGGTCCAAGTCTTCCTATGTACATAATAACAATAGATAACAACTTTCCTGCAATTCCTATCTGTTGTGTAATTCCTGTTGAAAGCCCTGCCGTTCCAAATGCACTTGCGACCTCAAATAATATATCAATAAAATCAATATCCGGCTCAAATATTCCCATAAGATAAGCTCCCATGGTCACAACACACATAGCAAGTATCATAATAACCGAAGCCTTTCTGAACGCTTCCTTAGGTACTGCATAATGAAATGCTTTCTCCGACTTATTAGTTGCCGCCGACTTAACACCCTGTATGAGGACAAAAAATGTGCTTGTCTTTATTCCACCTCCTGTAGATCCCGGCGAAGCTCCTATAATCATAAGTATTATAATCACAAGTAGTCCCGATTTTGAAAATGTCCCAAGTGAATATGTTGCAAATCCAGCCGTTCTGGCTGATACACTCATAAAGAATGCTCCCATCCACGAGATATTTTCTGTAATCTTAAGAAGCAGAGCACCAGCGATAATAAGCACAATACTCACTGATATTACAATCCTTGTGTGCATTGAGAATTTCTTCCACTTAAATCTCTTTTCCCACAATTCACATATTACAAAAAAGCCAATACCTCCAAAAAATACAAGCGTACAGGTTATAATATTAAGTGCTATATTACCACTGTAATTAATAAGGTTCTGGTTATTTCCAAGAATATCAAAACCAGAATTATTAAACGCCGCTACCGAATGAAACACGCTTATTCCCAATGCCCTAAAAAATGGATAATCTCTTATAAACACCAGAAAACCTGCTATTGCACCAGCCCCCTCAAATATAAGCGTAACAATAAATATCTTATGTATAAGCCTTACAAGCCCCTTTGCCGTATCCATATTCAGTGCTTCCTTTAAAAGAGTACGTCCTTTTATATCTACCTTTTTACCCATAACAAGTATTATTCCGGCACCCATAGTTGTCACACCAAGACCACCTATCTGAATAAGTGCCCCTAGTATAAATTGCCCCACAGGTGTAAATGTGTCATATGAGTCAACCACCACAAGCCCCGTTACACATACTGCACTCGTTGATGTATACAAAGCATCCGTGTATTTTAAATCAACACCATCCCTAACACTAAACGGCAAAGACAAAAGCACTGACCCTGCTATAATCACAAATATAAACCCAAACGCTATTATTCTTGCAGGCGACTGCTTTCTTATTAAATTAACCATCATAGTACTTCCTTAAATCGCAATATTTATACTCAAATCTCATAAAATTTATCATTTAAGATACTATATACCACCCTGCTCTCCAATGCAAGCAAAATCCTCATAAATATTCTAATGTCAGCTTCCAAACCTTCCCACAAAAAAGTGTGCACTCCGCCACTACAGCAAAATACACACTCTTCATAACTATTTAATTAAACATCTCCAACAACTAAAATAACTCCTGCCATACATCCTATGTCCCAGCCATGTGGGGAGCCGCCGGCACTTAAGTGCTGTACTTTAGCACTTTAGTACCGCTGATAGCTACACTCAGCGAAAGCATATCTTTGTTGCTTATGTTAATTTAATCCAATCTCCCGTTGTCTATACATCTATATCTGATATAATCAACCGTCACAAATCCATCCCCCTGATTCTCATTCTTAATCTCATTATTATGATTAACAAACATTCCATTCTTAACGCCAACCCAGCGTCCTGCCTTTGCTGTAAAGCTCACCTGCTTCTCATAAGCCTTTCCATCAAAGCTTATCTCCAAAGTCACCTCTTCTACAGGAACATTTTTAACAGCCAGTGCCATTTCCTTGGTATCCTTAGTTCCTGTTCTCTTAACTGTATACCTTAAATATACAGTCTTTTCCTTATCAGCAAATGTATCCTTAGCTATAGGATAGTCCTTAAAATCTTCCTTAGAATATGCCGCCTCACAATCAAAGCTCTGGGTGCCTCTGACTGTCCTTATTGCATATTCCCCGAAATTCTTGACAATTCCAACTGCTCCATATTCCACGCCTAATGACACAATTCCGGCATAGTCTCCATTTTCAAGACCATTCACGCACATTTTAGTAACACACTCAAATTCAGGTGCAGGCCATTTCTGTAAGAGAAGATTTCTGTAATCGCTCACTGGTCTAAGAGGTGTTGATGCAAGTGCATTAAGTCTTATATATGAGCCGTCTGGTGTTTTCTTTCCATAGGCATCTGTCTTAGTCACATACCAGCTGTCATCATAATTAGAATTCCACTGCCACTGTAACATCATCTTGTCGGTATCAAATTCATCTGTTGTGTCTGGCTCACATACTGGATATTTATCTGTGTCCTTAAACTCCTCTGCTGTCTTTCCAATATTGGGCTTTACATATTGCATAACTGGTTCACCGTAATCATTGCCCTCTTTATTAACACCAATTATTGGCCAGTCATTTTCCCAATGCATTGGCTGTAAATGTGTTATTCTGCCTGCGGCATACACATCTTGAAAATGTAAGAACCAGTCCTCACCAGTAATTGTATCTACCCACGCACCCTGATGAGGTCCGTTGACTGGAGAGTCACCCTGTCTTAATACAACCTTATATTCATATGGTCCAAATGGATTTTTGGAACGGAGTATTGTCTGCCAGCCGGTCTTAACACCGCCTGCTGGTGCAAATATATAATAATATCCGTTACGTTTATACATTTTAGGTCCTTCTATTGTTATCTGACCATTCTCATTACCATCAAATATCTTTACTTCATCTCCAAATATCCCCATACCGTCTGGTCTCATTCTTACTATATGAAGAACACTCTTATATCCAATTCTGCTCTTTGCAACACCTGCCACAAGATAAGCATTACCGTCATCATCCCAGAATGGACAAGGGTCAATCCAGCCTGCACCTGGTCTTATATTAACAGGCTCGCTCCATTCACCAAACGGATCTTTGGTTGTTGTCATATATATTCCCTCATCTGGCATTGGAAAACATACATAATATGTACCCTCGTGGTATCTTATAGATGGTGCCCACACACCACATCCGTGCAGCGGATTGTTATATCTGAATTCCGGAATGTGTTTCAAGCAATAATTAACAACCTTCCAATTTACTAAATCTTTTGAATGTAATATTGGAAGTGCTGGCGAATTAGAAAAGCTTGATGCTACCATAAAATAATCTTCTCCCACTCTTATAGCATCAGGGTCAGAATAATCTGCATAAAGTATCGGATTCCTATAATTTCCATTGCCCAAATCAGCTAACCACATAAACATTACCTCCATAATCATACATAATATTTCTTAAGTTAATCTAAGTTTACATCATTACAAGTAATTTGCCAACACTTTCATAAAGTAATTTTATAAAAGTGTTTTTACATAAGTATTTTTTATTATAGGTGCCTATATTTGCACTGCAGTACGAACCTGTATATAGGACTTTTTATGTATAATGAATTAAATTAATTAGATTTCCCTATTACATAAAAAGCCTGCCAGTATCACATCTTACAATATATCACATAATTGTGATACAATCATAAAACCCGATACAAGCAGGCTTACATATTATTCTATTTATTGAAATCTTTTTCTATTTTCTTAAGTGTTTCAAGTGGAATATAATAACTTATTCCAAGTGGATTAAATATTGCTCCTGAAGCTCCAAGCTCGTCTATAGCCTCAACAAGTTCCTTATATGTATAGAGCATATTCTCATACTGTCCCTTATAGCATTTGTCCATCTCAAAACCATCTGTAAATGCCGGTATTGCTATAACCTGCTCGTCTTCCTTATGCTTAACCCTGTCTGTAACATCAATAAAATGATGTGCTATAGATACTTCTTCCTCTGTCTCCTCCTTAACACATGGAACCATATATTCAGAATTAACCATAGCATTTAACATAGCATTTTCTCTCTTATCAAGAAGCTCTTTTATTGTATCTTTGTCTGTATTCTTTCTGAACTCCTGAAAATAAGAAATCATTGTATTCTGTAAACCTGGGTTAGTCACATAATCATCCCTAAAGAACTCATCATATGTTCCAAATGCTTCTCTTGGTATTACATATTCAAGCTTGTCGCCATCTGTAAGTCTTATATTCTTATATCCATTACGATACATATGGCATAACTCCATAGCAAACGCATCATTATTCTCAACACCAACTGATACCTCGTAACCACTGAGCTTAAGCTTTTTCTCAATAAGTGAAGAATTCTTAGGATTAAAAAGAACAAATAAATCACTGTCTACCATATATGGGTACGATGTTGTACTTGAATATACAACCCATAAATGTTCCTCTTTTCTTAATTTATCAGCTATAACCTTTGCATATATCTCTTCAATTCTTCCAAAATATGCTAAATCGTTAGTATTGCCCATCTCCTTGGCTCTTTTCTTTAAAGATGGCAGTACAACAGCCATAACCTCTACTGCATCAGCTAAAGAAAGCTTCTCCATCATATCTACGCCGTAGTCTTCATCTTTGCTGATATGTCTTATTACGTCCTGTATTTTTGTCTGATTCATAATATATATACCCTTTCCGAATTGCATCATATGTATAATAGTAACATATTTGTGTACAATTATCAATTCAACTTTATTTAATGATTCAACTCACAAAATCTTTACTCTGTTTTATTTAATTCAGCTGCCCTGATATAACTGCACGAATTATGTAATATACCGCATCTGCAAATTGCACTGCCACATTATAGCTTCACAACTGCCATTAATTAAAGAACTCCTGCCAGTCAGTTATATTCTTATCTGTAAGACATAACATTGCCATTATTCTTGCCTGCCAGCTTGTCATTGTCTGTGCTGTGATGACATTTAAACCATCAGCCGCATAGTCATATTCACTGCCAGAATTATTAACAACAATTACCTTAATATAACCTGATACATCTTTTACAAGCTGTGTCATTGCTGGCGACAGACTTCCGTCAGCAGTATCGCTGACTACTACTACAGACTCATATGAAGCCATTATTTTCTGTGCTGTATACACATCATTGCCTATATAATCATTAACCATACCGACATAGCCCATATCCTTAATCTCTGTCACGTCAAAATGATGTTTTGCACTATCATTAACCTTATTCGCTTTATTATCAACAATATCAGCTATTTCTGTCTTATAATTGTTATTATCTTCCTCAACAACATATATACTCTTATCTGTATCTATTGTATAAGTAAGAAAATATCTGATCTGGTCTGCAAATCTTTTCCTTGCCGATACGATAACTATATCCGCATCACCACTACATATTTCCTGGACTTTAGAAGCTAATGATATTAAATCCTTTGTTTCATCAAAATCTTTATTTTCCTGAATTAATTCAATATCTATTTTATCCTCATAATCTGCTGTATTAACAAGCTCGCTCACACTTCCATATGTCCCAACAATACAAACCTTTCGCTTACCACTGGTCTGGTTATTACCATTACTATTGTCGCTGCCATTAACAATACTTCCGGCATCAGAGCTGTTATCTTTCATACCGCCCGCATTATTTCCACTATTATCTGTTATCTTATCAGTGTTATCGCTAACCGTACCATTCTCATTATCTGCCTGGCTCATATATTCAACCGGGTTAGACACAAAGCCACAGCCTGCAAGTGAAGTTACACCAAGCATAACAGCTGCCGCTATTGACACTGCATTTTTTAACTTCAATTTATTCTTTAGATTAATAAGCTTATCACCTATATTCAATAATCTCATATATTCTCCTTTTTGCCCTGATTATCAAATATATTATTCAGGACATATTAAGCATTTTAACATAATCCCTCTGATTATAAAAGTCCCCCAAAAGCTTTTAAGGCACATTCGCCTTACTTAGCTTCTGGAGGACTATAATATTAATTATAAAATGTATTATATAAACATTATATCACTCTGCATAATTATGCCGTCTATATTAATGCAATTAACCTCTGTTATCAATTGTAGCAATATCTACTATTGAAAGTTCCTGATTATTAAATGCATGCTCAAGACTTGAGATAAGTGCGTGAGCTGTATCAAGACTTGTAAGGCAGTGAACGCCTGTCTCGATAGCATATCTTCTTATAAGGAAACCATCCTTTGCTCTCTCAATACCATTTTCTGGTGTATCAATAACAAGATCAATCTTATGCTCTAATATAAGGTCAAGGAGTGTTGGAGCTTCCTGTCCAATCTTATTAACCTGAATAGCGTGTACGCCATTTTCTTTAAGAACCTTAGCTGTACCTCTTGAAGCATATATCTTGTATCCAAGTGCTTCAAATCTCTGTGCTATATCAATACCGTCCTGCTTATCCTTATCTGCAAGAGTCATAATAATCTGCTTATGCTTTGGAAGTCTTATTCCAGCTCCCTCAAATGCCTTGTAAAGTGCTTCATCAAAGCTCTTAGATATACCAAGGCACTCACCTGTAGACTTCATTTCTGGTCCAAGGCTTATATCAGCACCTCTGATCTTCTCGAACGAGAATACTGGCATCTTGATTGCATAGTAATCAGCAGCCTTCTGAAGACCTGGCTCATAACCTAAATCTCTTATCTTAGCTCCTGTAATAACCTTAGTTGCAAGCTTAACAATAGGAATACCAGTAACCTTGCTGATATATGGTACTGTACGGCTTGAACGTGGATTTACTTCAATTACATATACCTGATCGTTGTATACAATAAACTGGATATTAATCATACCCTTTACATGAAGTGCTCTCGCAAGTCTTCCTGTGTAATCAGCAATCATTTCAGTTATCTTTGGAGAGATTGACTTAGCTGGATATACTGAAATACTATCTCCAGAATGAATACCAGCTCTTTCAATGTGTTCCATAATACCAGGAATAAGAATATCTTCGCCATCGCATACGGCATCCACTTCAATTTCCTTACCCATAAGGTACTTATCTACAAGGATTGGGTGATCCTGCTTAATTCTGTTGATAATTCCCATAAATTCCACTACATCTTCATCAGATACAGCAATCTGCATACCTTGTCCACCAAGTACATATGAAGGACGTACAAGAACAGGATAACCAAGTTCATTAGCAGCTTTAAGGGCTTCCTCAACAGTGAATACTGTCTGTCCTTTTGCTCTAGGAATCTGTGTCTTTTCAAGAATCTCATCAAATAACTCTCTATCCTCAGCAGCATCTACATCTTCTGCCTTAGTTCCAAGAATTGGCACACCCATCTTCATAAGAGCTTCTGTAAGCTTGATAGCTGTCTGTCCACCAAACTGAACTACAGCTCCATCCGGCTTCTCGAATTCTACAATACTTTCAACATCTTCTTCTGTAAGTGGCTCAAAGTAAAGCTTATCAGCAATATCAAAGTCTGTTGATACTGTTTCTGGGTTATTATTGATAATAATTGTCTCATAACCCTCTTTCTTAAATGCCCATGTACAATGTACTGAACAGAAATCGAATTCAATACCCTGTCCAATTCTTATTGGACCTGAACCAAGTACAAGAACTTTCTTCTTATCCTTAGTCTCTGCAGCTTCATTCTCACTGCCATATACTGAATAGTAATACGGAGTTGTGGCTGCGAACTCAGCGGCACAAGTATCAACCATCTTAAATGCTGCGTGAATATCATACTTATCACGAAGTTCTTTTATTTCTCTTTCTGTATGTCCTGTAAGTTCTCCAATAACATTATCAGGGAACTCAATTCTCTTAGCCTCTCTTAATAATTCTTCTGTAAGAGGACCTTTCTTTAAAGAATTCTCCATCTCAACGATAATCTGAAGCTTATCTATAAACCATCTGTCAATCTTTGTTATGTCATGCATAACTGCTGGCTCTATGCCTCTTCTTAAGCCTTCTGCTATCTTCCAGATTCTTCTGTCATCAACTACAGCAAGATCTTCTAAAAGTTCCTCATCTGTAAGTCCTGTAAAATCGTATGACATAAGGCTGTCAACATGCTGTTCAAGTGAACGTATAGCCTTCATAAGACCACCCTCGAAGTTATCAGATATACTCATAACCTCACCAGTAGCCTTCATCTGTGTTGTAAGTGTTCTCTTTGCAGAGATAAACTTATCAAATGGAAGTCTAGGTATCTTAACTACACAGTAGTCAAGTGCTGGCTCAAAGCTTGCATATGTCTTTCCTGTAACTGCATTCTTAATCTCATCAAGTGTATAACCAAGTGCAATCTTAGCTGCAACCTTGGCAATAGGATAACCTGTAGCCTTAGAAGCAAGTGCTGAAGAACGGCTTACACGAGGGTTAACCTCGATAACGCAATACTCAAAGCTGTCTGGATGAAGTGCATACTGTACATTACATCCACCTGTGATACCAAGCTCATCTATAATGTTAAGTGCAGATGTTCTAAGCATCTGATATTCTTTATCTGAAAGTGTCTGTGAAGGAGCAACTACAATACTATCACCTGTATGTACACCAACTGGGTCAATATTTTCCATATTACATATAGTTATGCATGTTCCGTTGCTGTCACGCATTACTTCGTATTCGATTTCCTTCCAGCCAGATATACATCTTTCAACAAGAACTTCACCAACTCTTGAAAGTCTTAAACCATTCTCAAGAATCTCTCTTAATTCTTCTACGTTATGGGCGATACCACCGCCGCTTCCACCAAGTGTGTAAGCAGGACGAAGAACAACCGGATAACCAATCTTAGCTGCAAATGCTTCACCAGATGGAACATCATTAACAACTAATGAAGGTGCACAAGGTTCACCTATCTTTTCCATAGTTTCCTTGAACATAAGTCTGTCTTCTGCCTTCTTAATTGTAAGTGCAGTTGTACCTATAAGCTGTACATTATTCTCTTCAAGGAAACCTGTCTCTGCTATCTCCATAGCAAGGTTAAGACCAGCCTGTCCACCAAGTGTAGGTAAGATGCTGTCTGGCTTTTCCTTTAATATAATCTGCTTTAATGCTTCTACAGTAAGAGGTTCGATATATACTTCATCAGCAATATCCTTATCTGTCATGATAGTCGCTGGGTTAGAGTTAACGAGGCATACTTCTATTCCCTCTTCCTTAAGAGAACGGCAAGCCTGTGTACCTGCATAGTCAAATTCTGCTGCCTGTCCGATTACGATTGGACCTGAACCGATTACTAAAACCTTCTTTATATTAGGATTCTTTGGCATTGTCTTAGTCCTCCTTCTTCATCATATCCATAAATCTGTCAAAAAGATACGCTGTATCCTGTGGTCCTGCACAAGCTTCCGGATGGAACTGTACAGTAAATATATTCTTACCCTTATAAGATAGACCTTCATTAGTCTTATCATTAACATTTTCAAATGCTGGTTCTGCAACCTCTGGATTAAGTGTTGCTTCATCTACAACATAACCATGATTCTGTGTTGATATATATACCTTTCCAGTAGCAAGATCCTTAACTGGGTGGTTAGCACCTCTGTGTCCATACTTTAATCTGTGTGTATCAGCACCTGTCGCAAGAGACATAAGCTGATGTCCAAGACATATGGCAAATATAGGCACATTGCTTGCATAAAGCTTCTTTATCTCTTCTATTATCTCTACACATTCCTTAGGATCTCCAGGACCATTTGATAACATAATACCATCTGGATTAGAAGCTAAGATTTCCTCTGCCTTAGTATACGCTGGATATACTGTAACCTCACAGCCTCTGTCATTAAGAGACTTAGCAATATTCTTCTTAGCACCAAAGTCCATAAGTGCAACTCTTGGTCCATCTCCGTTAAGTACATACTTTTCCTTGCATGTAACCTTTCTTACAACTCCCGCAACCTTGTATTCCTTAATCTTAGGAAGTACTTCATCAAGATTATAGTTTTCGTTAGTTGTAATCATTCCGTTCATAGTACCCTTTTCTCTTAATATCTTAGTAAGGGCTCTTGTATCTATTCCACAGATACCTGGTATATCATTATCTAAAAGGAACTTCTGTATAGGAGCTTCATTTCTGAAGTTACTTGGCATCCTTGATAATTCTCTCACAATAAATCCATCTGGCCATGCTTTTTCAGACTCCATATCTTTATAGCATATGCCATAGTTGCCAATCAGAGGATATGTCATTGTAACTGCCTGTCCTGCATATGAAGGATCAGTTAACACCTCCAGATATCCTGTCATCGAAGTATTAAAAACTATTTCGCTAATGACTTCGCGAGTGGAACCAATACTTGTTCCCTTAAATACTGTTCCATCTTCAAGTATTAAAAATGCTTTCATGAATGCCACCTATTCCCTTTCGTATATTAAATTGATTATAGTGCGCAAACCACAACTGTTAATAGTCTTTATATAGTTTCAATTGACTTTTGCGCAAAAAAAAAGACACAAAAATGTCTTTTTTTCTTAAACTCTATAAATATTATCATATAATGAATAATAATTCAAGCAAAAAGTCAATTATGCTTATTATTATTCTGCGTAATCTCAAGCTGCCTTACGAACACCCATGTATCACCTTTATCAGATGACTGATACTTAGCCGCCGTCTTTCCATCATTATAAGTTCCATCAGAACCCTGTGTAAGATATACAGTTATAATACCTTTATCATCAACTGTAGGAACTAACGCTTCCTTGTATACATCATTCCATTTTAACTCATCATCTGCTACCGTGCTTGAAGCCGTTGATGACTTAGCTGTACTGTCAAGCTCCTGTTCTGGAAGTGTCACTTTAGAAAATGTCTTGCCGCCATCTTTAGTCATATAAAGATTGCCGTCCATTCCTTCTGCATAATTGTAACAGAAAAATCCAACATTTTCGTCCACATACATAACACCTTTTAATATATAATTAGCAGGACCGCTTCCAACTGTTGTCCACGTCTCGCCACCATTAGCTGTCTGGTATATCCTGTAAGACTCCTTTTCATTATCAGTCCTGGCATAACCACATACAATAACACCCTTATTCTCATCAAAGAAATCAACATAGTAATCTTCTGCGTTATATATATTATCAAGTTCACAGCTGGTCCAGTTAACACCTTTATCATCAGAATATATAAGAGTTACCGGTACTTTCTTAGAACTTCCCATCCTGCCGCCAAATAAAAATGCAGTCTTTGATGTAGTTATAAGATAACTTCCATCCTTCAACGTGCTTGTACTTCCGCTTTCATACATAAGATTTTCAACATCTACTGGAACAGTTGCATAATGCTCACCATCATCATAAGTTACACTCAATATATCATCTCTTATAACATATCTTGCAAGCAGGTCTGTAGAAGCATTGGTCTTGTTCTCGCTATCTGCTGCCAGGGCTGCCTTCTCATTGTACTGTGCTATTCCGTATTCTTCCGGACTTAATGCTGATGTAACATACACCGTAGCAGTGTTGTCAGTATGTGCATCAATATAGTAAGATACAACCCACTCACATTTCAATCTGTCATCATCAGTAACTCCGTCCCACGAAAGAAAATAATCAGAAGCAGCATTTTTAAGAATTACCGAAAAACTTATTAACGCTGTATGTTCATCTTCATTCAATACATTAATATCATCTATTGTCATCCTCTTAACTGACTTATTATACGGAAGATACTCATTCATATACTGATTAACATACTCATTAAGCCACGTCCTGGCCACTGTTTCTGTCTTAACCTGTGATACATCAGGCATCGTATTTATGACATTAGAATCATCATATGTAGCTGCCCTTGTCTGATACTGCTCATCAATAACATCCCCGTAAGCATCTATATCCACCGTGAAAGTATACCTTGACTTAATATCAAGATTACTTTCCTTGCTTCTGTAATAATACGAACGTATGAATACAGCTATAACAAAAGCACAAAGAATCCCTATACATACCCTTAATGTAATCAATCTTAACTTTTCTCTGTTCTTTTTCTTCATATTCGTTCTCCATCATCCTAATCAGCTCTCGTGTTTTAAATGCATAGCCTCTCTGACAATCTTTCTGTAATACTTATACCACCATAAGAAATACATTGCACCAGCTCCTGCAAGGAAAAATACCAGCACCACAAAAGGATGTACTGCATAGAGCCAGTTATGGGAAAGTCGTCTTACAAAAAATGGCACACCATACGCAAGTAAAACACATACCGCCATAACAGTTCCATTAAACACACTTCTATTCTCATATACCCATATAAAATGATCAAAAGACATAATCGCAAACATCTCACCTATAGGTCTTACGCATATCGTAAGCATACAGAGCATAAGCGAATGAAACCACGAAACGCCGAATATATTAAGAATAATAAAATAAAATATGAATTCAGTAACCATCTTATAAAGAAGCTTTCCTAAAAAATTCATATATGGACTTATTGACATAACTCTTATCATAAGGTAATCCCTGTCACCTATAGTAAATAATATGTTGTTAGAAAGACTTCCGCATATAACCGAAAGCATAACAAACATATATATAATTGTAAGCTCCTGATTGGCCTTAATCAATGGACACTCAAGACCTATAAGCACATATGGTATATATATAAGAATAAATACATATGCAAACTTCTTTATAAATTCCCATAAAACCATAAATAACTGTGCCATAATTCCAACAAATAATCTCGCCTTGGAATTCTCTGCAAATGTATTCTCTTTAACACATCTGCCTATAAGTGGTGCATTACTTATATATCTTATACCTGCATTAGTACCCTCATAAAACCTTAAAATCTTCTCAGCAAACAGCTTCCTAAATAATCTCATTGTCTGTCTCCCCTAATATATCTAAAACTGCCTTCCTTATCTCTGGAATTTCCATAGTCTTTTTATCTATGTGATTAAATTCTCCGTTATTTAAGACTAGCGTATCCTCACTTATCCTCTTGGAAATCTCTAGAAGTCCTGTTGAGATAAGTATTATCCTGCCTTCTTTTATTGTATTAATAACTTCGATAAACTTATTAATGTATTCTTCACTGCAATAATCAAGTGGCTCATCAAAAAGCACAACATAAGGTCTTATTACAAGAATACAGGCAAGCTGTAAAAGCTTCTTCTCCTCAAATGTATAATCCGCTATAAGCTCATCTCTCTTGGCAACACTGAACCCAATTCTATCAAATATATCCTCTGGCTCAGGGTCGTCTCTCTCCATATCACAAAGCATACTTATAAACTCATAACCTGTTATGTATACAGGAAGAACACTCTGCTTTGCCGCATAAAAATATTTACACTTATCAATTGTAACTATGCTTCCGTCATCAACAGATATATCTCCACATATACACTCAAATAATGTTGTTCTTCCAGCTCCCGGTCCACCAAGTATAGGATATATCTGTCCCTCCTCAAATGTAAAGGATATATCTGTAAGAACTTCATTCTTCTTATAGCTCTTTTTTATATGGCTTAATTTAAGCATATTTTTCTCCAATTCATATCATATAATTAAGTGACAGCCGTTAATATATCCGGACATCTACAACATAATTGTATACCAATCCATCACTTACTTTACAAACATTTTCTAACTATTATAATAATTTTTTATTAAATATTAAATCACAACAAAATATTATATTAAAAATCTATAACTTTGTAAACACATAATCAAATTGCTATTGCTTTTGATTAGAAACAATGCTAACATCTTAATATTATTTATTATAGCGGTTATCTGCTGGAAATGAAGGTTATGATGAAAACATTTAAAAAAATATGGTGGCGTCTGCTTTTTGCACTTTACGCTTTTATATATCTTCCCTGGTTCTTTTATCTTGAGCATAAAATAACTATGGATTATCCCGGAATTCACATATTAAACGGAACAATCGACAGCTATATACCTTTCCTTGAGATATTTATAATCCCTTATCTTTTATGGTTTGTCTATATAGCTGCTTCATGCATATATATGGTTCTGAAAGCAGACAATAAAGAATTTATAAGATTTGCTCTTTCACTTATTATCGGTATGTCGGTATCTATGTTTATATGTATGATATACCCTAATGGTCTAACATTAAGACCTGATAACATCCCTGATAATATATTTGGAAAGCTTGTTGCTGTACTCTATGCTACCGATACGACAACCAACGTATTTCCAAGCATACATGTATATAATTCAATTGCCGTCCACACTGCCCTTTCAAAGTGTAAGGCACTTAAAGAGCACAAATATATTGTCAATGCTTCACTTATATTATGTATACTTATATGCCTGTCAACAATATTCTTAAAACAACACTCTGTATATGATGTTATCGGAGGTATCGTTCTTATGGCATTTATGTATTTTATGCTTTACATTCTGCCAGAAAGAAATACAGAAGCAAAGTGCGAAGCTGAAAGCCAGCAGCAGTCTATAACAGATTAACAATAATATTATTATAACCTGCCCGATAAAAGTCTTTACATAAGATTGACTTTTATCGGGCAGATGTTATACTATCAATCATAAGATATTAACTGGGGAGCAGAAGGCTTTTGCCTGGCTCTGTCTCTTATACACATCTCCGAGCCCACGAGACCTCTCTACATCTCGT
>ENA-UAMO01000443-UAMO01000443.1-human-gut-metagenome-genome-assembly--contig:-NODE-443-length-15740-cov-11.385464_pt1 | contig 15740 bp, 12 predicted proteins | sample MGYA00243287_ERZ654507 | MGnify/ENA primary metagenome ERZ654507 (study PRJEB26926, sample SAMN06164547) | human gut metagenome | biome: ENVO:00009003; feature: ENVO:2100002; material: ENVO:00002003... | reverse complement strand
GCCGGTCCTTAGCTGGCAGTGCCAACTGGCAGCTTAGTACCGCTGCGAGCGACACGCAGTGCAAACGTGTCTTTGTTGCTTCTATTCGCTTTAACAACGCGTCCGGGGTCCGTCTATCTTCCACCCCCATCAATTTAAAGAAGGAGATGTACAAGAATGATATCTAAATTACACCAACTAAATTTACACGACAAAATAAAATACATTTACGCTACTGTAATTAAATTTATGATTTTATCAGGAATCGTAAGCATAATTTGTTTATCTCTTCTGGATATAAGATTTAATTCTTATGTAAAAGGGGCTCAGAAAGCAAATAATGCTGCTAAAGAAAGTATTATAGATATTAGTTCTGCTGCCCGCAATATAAGAGAGATGGCATTAAATGACGACAGTTCAACTTATGAGAATTATAAGAATAATGTTAAGACAGTTCTTACAGACTCCCAGACACAGCTTGATATTATAAAGAATACCAATATAATAGATGATGATTTGTATAACCAGTATGTTAAAGCACTTAATGAATGGGGCAATATCGGTTACGATATAATTAACCAGATTGAAAAGGGCGACCTTGCAAGTGCCAAGAATAAAATCCACACAGTATGTACACCTGCACTTAACAATCTTATGAGTATTGCGGATAAAATGGAGGATGAAACCAACAAAGAGGCGGATCAGGCAATATTGTTAAGTAATGTTGTGGCAGTCATAGGCGGTGTGGCTATTGTGTTATTTATTGTAATAGCGAGCCTTATATCAAAGAAAATAGGTGCTAAGATTACAGAGATGATAATAGAACCATTAAGGGATATAGACAATGTAGCTAAAGACCTTGCTAATGGTAACCTGCACAGTGAGCTTACATACCATTCAGATGATGAATTAGGAACATTAGCCCACAGTCTGCGTAAGTCAATAAGAACATTAAGTTCATATGTTGATGATATTAAAAGGTCAATGCAGGAATTCTCACATGGTAACTTTGATGTTAAGCCAGAAGTTGAGTGGAAGGGTGATTTTGAGGAAATATTACATGCATTTATGAGCTTTGAAGCAAGTATGGCAGATCTTGTAAAGCATCTTCAAAGAGTAGCTGACCAGGTGGCAGAAGGTTCAGAACAGATAGCATCAAGTTCAACAGAGCTTGCAGAAGGAGCGACTAATCAGGCGGCTTCAGTTGAGGAGCTTACAGCTTCCCTTGCAAGTGTGTCAGAAAGAGTTGCACAGAATTCACAGAATGCAAGAGAAATAAGTGGCAAAGTAAATGAACTAGGAACACAGCTTGATGAAAGTAACGGCAAAATGGGTGAGATGGTCACATCAATGGGTGAAATAGAAAAAGCTTCCAAAGAAATCAGCAAGATAATAGAAACTATCAACCAGATAGCTTCACAGACTAATCTTCTGGCACTCAATGCTTCTATAGAGGCAGCAAGAGCTGGCGATGCAGGAAAAGGTTTTGCGGTAGTTGCAGATCAGGTATCAGCACTTGCGGCACAGAGTGCAGAAGCTGCCAAGGAGTCAGCTTCATTAATAGATACATCTGTTGCGGCAGTTGAGAAAGGTATGGTTATTGCCAATGACACAGCTTCCCAGCTTGGTGTGGTTGTGGATAATTCAAGGCATATAGTTGATGAAGTTAATAACATTGCAGATGTTCTTAATACTCAGACAGAGACAATTAAGCAGGTTGATGACGGCATTGAAGATATCAATGATGTAGTACAGACTAATTCTGCCACATCACAGGAGTGTGCCGCTGCAAGTCAGGATATGAGTACACAGGCAGACACATTAAGGGGACTTATTGCAACACTTAAAATAGCACATTTTAAAAAAAATAATAATAAATAATAAATAAAAGGCAGTAAAAGCATAAGTAACAGAGTAAAATATATTCTCTATACATAGTAGATATGTAATGAGAATATATATTAAAAGCTTTTACTGCTTTTTGTTGTAAGAATATATGTTCTGATTTATAATGAATTAAAAAAAGTATAACATTACTAGACAGGTTATGGACAGAACATTGAACAATATATTATATGAAACATCGGAATATGAAGATTACGAGGCATTTGTTAATGCTAAAGATAAGATAATTGGCAAGGCACATAATAACAAAGGGATAGGGACATTGTCAGAAAAGACACTTCACGCTGTCCTTAAGCTGTATTATGAGCCTGATGAGGACAAGCACGAGGTCGCTATGAGCGGTTATTATGCTGATATATATAATGACAAAGGAATAATAGAGATACAGACACGCCAGCTTAATAAACTGAGGGATAAGCTTTCGGTATTTCTACAAGATTACCACGTTACTGTGGTGTATCCGCTTCCATTTAACAAGTGGTTAAGCTGGGTTAATCCTGATAATGGAGAGGTTCAGGGCAGGAGAAAGTCGCCAAGACATTTTACGGAATATGATGCATTTTACGAGTTATATAAGATAAAAAGCTATCTGAAAAATCCTAATCTTTCAATCAATCTTGTGCTTATGGATATGGAAGAATATAAGCTTCTTAACGGCTGGAGTTATGATAAGAAAAGAGGTTCAACAAGATATGACAGAGTACCGGTTGGGATAAGAAGAATAGTAAAGTTTGACAGGATAGAGGATTATATGCAGTTAGTTCCAGCGGATTTGAAGGAAGATTTTACGGTGAAAGACTTTGCTATGGCGGCTGGGGTCAGTGTTGAAGCGTCAAGATATACGCTTAATATTCTTAATTATCTTGAGATAGTAAAGCGTACTGGCAGAGTAAAGAATGGGTATGTCTATAACGTTACAGAAGAATTTTAATATAATGAGCACAAAAGAAAAGGAAGCGGCTGCGAAGCAGACATTTACTTTTCTTGCGCCATTAACGAACGAACAGTCGTGCGAAGCAGGACGAAAGAGTGCGATAAGCACGGGTTCGTGAGTATAGGGTAGATAAAAAGAAAATTATGATATAATTAGCACAAAAAAATACGCAGAAATATGATATATAAGGAGGCACAGATATGTATGTAATTAAAGATAATACATTTAATATATCAGTAAGAAATCTGGTTGAATTTATGTGCCTTGGTGGGGATATTGATAACAGGGATACAGGTGTTGCTGATGTTAAGGTTATGCAGGAGGGTGCGAGGCTTCACAGGAAAATCCAGCACTCTATGGGTTCTAATTACAGGGCAGAGGTGCTTCTTAGGAATAAAGAGGAGCTGACATCAGAGGGTGGAATTGAATACGAGCTTAGAATAGAGGGCAGGGCAGACGGAATAATAGCTGACATTGAGGAAGATGAGGATGGCAATAAGCTGCCGATAGGTGAGGTTACAATTGATGAGATTAAGACTATGCAGGCAGATGTAACAAAGCTTAAAGAGCCGGTGTATGTGCATAAGGCACAGGCTATGGTGTACGCTTATATATATTTAACAAAGTATAATCTGGAGAGCATTGATGTACAGCTTACTTACTGTAATACAGAAACTGAGAAAATAGTAAGATTTAAAGAGCAATATGACAGTGAGTCAATTATAAAATGGTACAGAGAACTTGTAGCTGGCTTTAAAAAGTGGATGGATTATGTATTTGATGAAAGGGCGGAAAGGAATGCTTCAATACAGAAACTGCATTTTCCATTTGAGTACCGGGAGGGGCAGAAGAAGCTGGTTGCGAGTGTATACCACACGGTAAAAGAACAGAAGGTGTTATATATACAGGCACCGACAGGAGTAGGAAAGACTATATCAACAGTATATCCAGCCGTGCAGTCGTGCGGTAATGGCTTAACTGACAAGATATTCTATCTTACCTCCAAGACAATAACGAGAACGGTAGCCGAGGAAACATATGCGATACTAAGAGCTGCAGGACTGCATTTTCGCACAGTGACACTGACGGCGAAGGATAAAATATGTCATCTTGATGAGCACAACTGTAATCCAGAGGTGTGCGAGTATGCAAGGGGGCATTTTGACAGGGTAAATGAAGCTGTTTACGATATAATCACTAATGAAGCGGTAATTAACAGGGATACGATATTGCAGTATTCAGTGAAGCATAAGGTGTGTCCGTATGAAATGTCGCTTGATGTTTCATACTGGTGCGATGGAATAATATGCGATTACAATTATGTATTTGACCCAGATGCTTCATTAAAGAGATATTTTGGTGATGGCGGCAAAGGCAATTATGTATTTCTTGTAGATGAGGCACATAATCTTGTTGACAGGGCAAGGGAGATGTATAGTGCAATGCTTGTCAAGGAAGATTTTCTTGCCTGCAAAAGAGTAGTTAAGGATATGGACAAAAGGCTGACTTCATACCTTGAAAAATGCAACAAATATCTTCTTGAATTAAAGAGAGCCTGTGATAAAGAATATATAATAATAGATGATTACTGTGGCACATTTTTAGCTAATCTGCAATCGTGTTATTCGTATATGCAGAAGTTCTTGGATAAGAATAAAGGAAAGCCGGTGTGCGATGAGATAATAGAATTCTTCTTTAAGATAAGACATTTTATTAATATGTATGACTGCATAGATGAGAAGTATGTTATATATGCTGAGCATATCGATGACGGTGACTTTGCACTTCATCTGTACTGTGTTGACCCGTCAGGACAGTTATCGCAGAGATTAAGTCAGGGAATATCGACAATAATGTTCTCGGCGACACTTCTTCCAGTGAATTATTTTAAGGAAATGCTTTCAGGAAATGCAGATGACTATGCTGTGTATGCACATTCGCCGTTTGATACTGATAATAAGAGAGTGCTTATTGGACGTGATGTTACAAGCAGGTATACGAGGCGTAATTATAATGAGTACACCAAGATTGCAGGTTATATCCACACACTTACGCAGTCGAAGCAGGGCAAATATATGATATTCTTTCCTTCTTACAGCTATATGAGAGAGGTGTATGATATATATATACAAAAATATGCCTGCAATGTTATAGATCTGCACGATGTTGAGGATGGAAGCTACATTTATCATATCTCTGAGGGAGAAAATGTATTGATACAGGATAATAATATGACGGAAGCCGATAAAGAGAATTTCTTGTCAGTATTTATGGATAATACAAGTGGAAATGTCACGGGCTTTTGTGTGCTTGGCGGTATATTTTCTGAGGGAATTGACCTAAGGGATAAGTCACTTATAGGGGCGTGTATTGTAGGAACAGGTATACCTATGATATGCAGACAGCGTAATATATTAAGAAATTATTTTGACAGTATAGGTAAGAATGGCTATCAGTATGCGTATGTATTTCCGGGAATGAACAAGGTGCTGCAGGCGGCTGGAAGAGTTATAAGAACTGCAGATGACAAGGGTATAATACTTCTGTTAGATGACCGTTTTATGACACAGGAATACCAGATGCAGTATCCAAGGGAATGGGATAAAGTGTACCCTGTAGATATTAATAATACAGGAAAATGTATTGAGGATTTCTGGAGATTATAAGGCATATGGGGAATTATGAGGAAATTTGTCGATTACGGTGAAATTCGGCAAGTAATATGTTGAGAAATTGTCAGACATATGCTATTATTTTAGTATAAATACGGACTGTGACAATTAATTATATGATTATTTATATTGGAGAGAACTATGGGAGAGAATGAAATCAGGAATTTAGCGGATTCCCATGCGGGAATAGATGAATGGAAGAAAGCTGGATTTAACGAACTTCAGGTGCTTGAGATTACTAAAGGTAATGATAATGGCGTTGACATTTCAATATATGCCAGTCCCGAATATAATTCAAGGCAGATGAAGGTTATACGAATGGCACTTGAGGAAGGGATTGATGTAAGTGCCATGGCAGATCCAGAGTATAATTATATGCAGATGGAGCAGATTAAAGAAGGCATAAAAGAGGGTATTGATTTATCGCTTATATGCAATCCGAAGTACGATTATTCTGTTATGAGAGAGATTCGTCTTGCATTAAAGTACAGATTTGATCTTACAAGATACGCAAGGCTTGGATATTCTGGAGAGGTGTTAAGACAGATAAGGCTGGCTAAGAGAGATGATGTTGATTTAACATTTTTCGTTGATGAGAATTTCGATGCACACCAGCTTAACGAGATTAGAATAGGCTTGTTAAAATGTGTAGATGTATCGAAGTATATGCTTCATGAATATACAGCAGACCAGATGAGACAGTTAAGGTTAGGACTTGAGGCTGGAATAGATATTACCAAGTATAATATGATAGGTTTCTCCTCAGGACAGATGGAACAGATAAGGTTAGGAGAAGAAGAAGGGATAGATGTAAGTCCATATGCAGATCCATTTATCAATGCTGTCCAGATGAAAGAGATGAGAGAACAGATTGAGAATGATGGCAAGGTTCAGGAAGAGCCACAGCTTAATGAACTTCAAAGTCAGGAGATACTGCTTGGACTTCAGAGTGGTGTAGATGTAAGCGTATACGCCGATGCAAGATATACTTGCAGACAGATGGAGCAGATAAGAATAATGCTTGAGAGGGGTCTTGATCCTTCGGAATTATTAGTACATAAAGACCAGTAATTAAGGACATACATATAAGGGGAATTCGATTATAAAGATGACATAAGACAATGTGCTATGGTTGATTGGAGGAGTCAGAATTGAATGATGTACTTAGAGAACAGATACAGTTAAATACCAAAGAAGTAGTTGTCAATGTTGATAATGATCATATGAAAGCAAGTATAGTCCTTAATGGCATAGGCAGTGATGAAGCTTATACATACGAGGAGATTGCAGACAAGCTTTCACAGGCAGGTGTGCGTACAGGAATTAATGAAGCGAGAATACGCGAAGTTATTCTTAATAAGCTGTACGATATTGAAATCGTGGTAGCAGAAGGCAAAAGTGCAGTTAACGGTACTGATGGTTATTACAACTTCTTCTTTGATTCAGAGTATGAAAGAGATAATAAGCCTACATTAAGAGAAGATGGTTCTGTTGATTATTTTAATGTAAAGCTTTTTGAGAAGGTTAATAAAGATGATAAGCTTGCAGAGTATATAGAACCTACCAAGGGTGAATTTGGATATGATATATTTGGAAAGCTTTTAGTTCCAAAGCCAGGAAGACCAGGACCTAAGTTAAGAGGCAAGGGCTTTACAGTGTCAGAGGACGGCAAGTCTTATTATGCCCAGTTAAGCGGCAAAGTAGAATATCGTAACTACGACCTTAATGTAAGTAATGTATATAATGTCAGCGGTGATGTTGATGTTGGAACAGGAAGCATAGATTTTAATGGTGACGTAGAGATTAACGGAAGTGTCAGAGGCAGTGTCAAGATACACGCTATGGGTAATATATACATAGGTGGATATGTTGAAGATGCAGATATATGGTCAGGACAGGATATCATTATACAGGATGGTGTTAATGCAGGTGAGAACGGAAGAATTGAAGCTATGGGCAATATATCAGCAAGGTTTTTCGAGAATGCACATATTATAAGCCATAGTGATATAAAGTGTGATTATATGCTTAATACAACAGCTTTGGCATATGGCGGAATATATCTTGAGGGCAAGAGAGGTTCTGTAATAGGTGGAGATGTCACAGGCGTAAGGGGCATATGTATTAAAGCTTGTGGAAGTGAGTCTTATTCTAAGACTGTATTAAGAGTTGGTGTAACTAAGGAGATAAGCAGTGAATATGCCAAGGTGCTTATGGTGCTTAAGGATATAGATACGCAGATAGACAGATTTAATCAGGCTTTACAGAAGCTTGATATATTAAAGAAGGCAGGTTCTGATAAGTTTGATGAAACACTTAACAGAAAGCTGTTGCAGTCAAAGATTGTTAAGACAGCAGAGAAAGCCAAATATGAAGAAAAAAGCCGTAATCTTTATACACTTGTAAGGGAGTCAGACAGGGCAGTTGTAAGGATTGATAAGAATATATATCCAGGAAGCCGTGTATTTATGGGCGATAAGACATATGTTCCTAGTACCGTATTTACGCATATTGCTTTAAAGAAGACTTCACAGGGTGTATTGATAAGAAATTATGATTCTATGTAGTGAGAATATATTTACAGAGGTTAGTTTATGATAGAAGAGGTTGTTTCAATAGAGCTTCCCGTGCATGAGAGAATGGTTATTAAGAAGAACAGGCTCACACCGAAAGATTATGCTGGCGAGCCTGTTCCAAGAATATCTATTGTTACAGGAATACATGGTGATGAGCTTGATGGGCAGTATGTGTGCTACGAAGTCATAAGACGTGTTAATAATAATCTGGAAAGATTAAAAGGAATTATAGATATATATCCAGATGTAAATCCCCTTGGAATAGATACAGGTTCAAGGGGAATTCCTATGTTTGAGCTTGATATGAACAGAGTATTTCCAGGTGATAATAATGGAGCTGTGGCAGAGAGTGTTGCGGCAGGAATTGTCAACGATATAATTGGAAGTGATTTCTGTCTTGATATTCATTCAAGCAATATATTTGTAAGAGAGATGCCGCAGGTAAGACTAAATGAAGAAAATGCGGAAAGACTGCTTCCATTTGCAAAGATGTTAAATGCGGATTTTGTATGGATATTTTCATCAATAACAGTGCTTGATGCGACACTGGCATACAGCCTTAATCATCTTGGTGTACCTACGCTTGTAGCAGAGATGGGCGTTGGTAACAGAATTAACAGGGAATACAGCCAGCAGCTTATTGATGGAATATTTAACCTTATGAGTAATCTTGGAATATGGGAAATACCAGAGGCTGATAATAAAATAGCTGTCAGAGAGCCTATTATCTCAACAGAGGGGGAAGTTAATTTCCTGACAGCGAAGGAAAGCGGAATATTTGTTCCATCTATTAATTCATGTGGCAATATCCATATGGGAGATGCCATAGGCGACATAATAGAGCCAATAGAGGGAAGGATAATCCAGCATATTGAATCTCCGGTAGATGGTATTGTATTCACATTGAGGGAAAATCCAGTTGTATACAAGGGGGCACTTCTTGCGAGAGTACACGGAGGAAGAGTGTAATGAAAAAAGAAGTTTTATATAGTCTTAAGGGAATATACAGAGAGAATTTTGAGATAGAAGGCTACAGATTTGGACATGGCGAGAAATCAGCCTGCATAGTCGGGGCTATGAGGGGTAATGAGATACAGCAGTTATATATATGCTCACAGCTTATAAAGGTGTTAAAAGACCTTGAAATGAGAGGTGCAATATCGCATAACCACGAGATTTTAGTAATTCCGTCAGCTAACAGATTTTCTATGAATGTTGAAAAAAGGTTCTGGCCTGTAGATAATACAGATATTAACAGAATGTTCCCTGGTGATGAAGCGGGAGATACTACCAAGCAGATAGCTGCTGCAATATTTGAAAGCAGTAAGGGCTACAGCTATGGAATACAGTTTGCAAGCTTTTATATGCCTGGAGATTTCATACCTCATGTACGTATGATGGAAACGGGTTATCAGAGTGCGAGCCTTGCCAATCTTTTTGGACTGCAGTATGTTGTTATAAGAAAGCCAAAGCCTATGGATACGGCAACGCTTAATTATAGCTGGCAGATGAATGGAACAAATGCTTTTTCGATATATACGAACAGCACAGATATTGTTGATGAAAAGTCTGCAAGACAGGCAGTATCGTCAGTGTTAAGATTTCTTACGAGAATGGGAATATTAAAATATAACAATCACAGCGGTTACATAGCAAGTGTCATTAACGAGTATGATTTATCAGCCGTTAAGACATATGATGCAGGTTTTTACAAAAGGCTTAAAGAACCGGGGGATCCGGTTGTCCATAATGAGGTAATAGGTCAGGTTATTGATCCGTGTGAGGGATATGTCAAGAGTGAGATATTATCACCGACAGACGGCATAGTATTCTTTGCACATACAGCCCCTCTTGTTATGGGTAATGAAGTTGTATACAAGATTATAAGACGTATGCATGAATAGTGTATACAATATAGAAATATACACAACATTGTTCTTGTGTCTTGTTTCTTTAGTAATGATATGATAAAATATTTTACATTCTTGTTGAAATAGTAGTGACAGGAGTACAGCTGATTAAGAAAGGAAATAATTAAAATGAGTGGCGTTAAAAGAGTTTTTGTTGAGAAAAAGAAACCTTTTGCTGTTAATGCAAAGGAGTTACACGATGAAATCACAGGTTATCTCGGTATTAAGACAATTACAGATGTAAGGGTGCTTATCAGATATGATATTGAGAATCTTTCTGATGAGACATATAAGAAAGCACTTACAACAGTATTTGCAGAACCACCTGTTGATGATGTGTATGAGAATGAATTTAAGGCTTCAGATGATGATTTTGTATTTTCTGTAGAATATCTTCCGGGACAGTTCGACCAGAGAGCTGATTCGGCAGAGCAGTGTGTTAAGTTCCTTAATGAGAATGAAACTCCTGTAATTAAGACTGCAACTACTTATATTATATCAGGCAAGCTTACAGATGATGATAAGGCTAAGATTAAAAACCATTGTATCAATCCGGTAGATTCAAGAGTAGCTGATGAGAAGCTTCCAGATACACTTGTTACTAAGTTTGATACACCAGCAGATGTTGTTGTATTTGATGGCTTCAAGGATATGAGCGGGGACAAGCTTAAGGAATTATATGATTCACTTGGTCTTGCTATGACATTTAAGGATTTCAAGTTCATTCAGGATTACTTCAAGAATGAAGAGAACAGAGATCCATCTATGACAGAAATCAGAGTTCTTGATACATACTGGTCTGACCACTGCCGCCACACAACATTTGCTACAGAATTAAAGAATGTAGAATTTAAGGACGGATATTACAGAGCTCCTATGGAAGAAACTTACAATAAGTATCTTGCTGACAGAGCTGTTATATATAAAGACAGAAAAGATAAGTTCGTATGTCTTATGGATTTAGCCCTTATGGGTATGAAGAAGTTAAAGGCAGAAGGCAAGCTTGAAGATCAGGAAGAGTCTGATGAGATTAATGCCTGCTCTATAGTTGTTCCTGTTGAGATTGACGGAAAGACAGAGGAGTGGCTTGTAAACTTCAAGAACGAAACTCATAACCACCCAACAGAGATAGAGCCATTTGGTGGTGCTGCTACCTGCCTTGGTGGAGCTATAAGAGATCCACTTTCAGGACGTACATATGTATATCAGGCTATGCGTATCACAGGTGCGGCAGACCCTACAGTTCCGGTAGCAGATACACTTCACGGCAAGCTTCCACAGAGAAAGATTGTTACAGAAGCAGCTCACGGCTACAGCTCATATGGTAACCAGATTGGTCTTGCTACAGGTTATGTTAAAGAAATATACCACCCAGATTATGTTGCTAAGCGTATGGAGATTGGTGCGGTTATAGCGGCAGCTCCAAGAAGCGCAGTTAAGAGAGAGAATTCTGATCCAGGAGATATTATTATCCTACTTGGTGGACGTACAGGACGTGATGGCTGTGGTGGTGCTACAGGTTCATCTAAGGTTCACACAGAGGAGTCTATAGAGACTTGTGGAGCAGAGGTTCAGAAAGGTAATGCACCTACAGAGCGTAAGATGCAGAGACTTTTCAGACGTCCGGAAGTAACTAAGCTTATTAAGAAATGTAATGACTTTGGTGCAGGCGGTGTATCAGTTGCAATCGGTGAACTTGCAGCAGGTCTTACAGTAGATTTAGATAAAGTTCCTAAGAAGTATGAAGGTCTTGACGGAACAGAACTTGCTATATCAGAGTCACAGGAAAGAATGGCAGTTGTTGTTGACCCAGCAGATGTTAAAGCATTTTTAGAGTATGCCACAGAGGAGAACCTTGAAGCGGTTGAAGTTGCTGTTGTAACAGAAGAACCAAGACTTGTACTTAACTGGAGAGGCAAGGATATCGTTAATATTTCAAGAGCTTTCCTTGATACTAACGGTGCACATCAGGAGACATCAGTACTTGTAGATATCCCAGATGACAAGGCTAATTACCTTGAAGCTAAGCCAGTAGATGATGTTAAGGGCAGATGGCTTAAGACACTTGCAGACCTTAACGAGTGTTCACAGAAGGGACTTGTTGAAAGATTTGATGGTTCAATCGGTGCTGGTTCAGTACTTATGCCATTTGGTGGAAAGTACCAGCTTACAGAGACACAGGCTATGGTTGCCAAGCTTCCAGTGCTTAAGGGCAAGTGCGATACAGTAACTATGATGGCTTATGGATTTGATCCATATCTTTCTAAGTGGAGTCCATATCACGGAGCTATGTATGCAGTAACAGACTCGGTTGCTAAGATTGTTGCGGCTGGTGGCGATTACAGCAAGATTAGATTTACATATCAGGAATATTTCAGAAGAATGACAGAAGATCCTTCAAGATGGAGCCAGCCATTTGCAGCACTTCTTGGTGCATATGAGGCACAGATTGGCTTAGGACTTCCATCAATCGGTGGTAAGGATTCTATGTCAGGAACATTTGAACATATAGATGTACCACCTACATTATGCTCATTTGCTATTGATGTAGCTAAAGAGCAGGATATTATCACACCTGAATTAAAGAAAGCTGGCAATATACTTGTAAGATTTGACATTGAAAGAGATAAATATGACCTTCCTGTATTCTCACAGATTAAGGAATTATATTCATCTATCCACGAAGCTATTAAGAGCAAGGCAATTGTGTCTGCATATGTTCTTGATGCTAACGGCTTAGTTCCAGCAATAAGCAAGATGGCATTTGGTAATATGCTTGGTGTTGCTGTTGAGCCATCTGTATCAAAGGAAGAATTATTCGCACCAGCATATGGCTGTATAGTAGCAGAAGTAGACAGCTCTAAGCTTTCAGATATTAAGGCAGCTTATACTAAGGTTGGTACAGTAACAGAGGAAGCTAAGTTTACATATGAAGATGTTTCAATCAATATTGAGGAAGTATTAAGTGTATGGAAAGATACATTAGAGGGTGTATTCCCAACAAAGGTTTCTAAGGAAACTGATAGGGTTGAGTCACCTGTATATTCAAAGGGCAATGTATATGTATGCAAGAATAAGGTTGCGAAGCCAACAGTATTTATACCAGTATTCCCAGGTACTAACTGTGAATATGACAGTGCCAGGGCGTTTGAGAGAGCTGGTGCAGATACTATTGTCAAAGTATTCAAGAACCTTGATGCTGCAAGCATAAGAGAATCTGTTGATGAATTTGAAAAAGCAATTAACCAGTCACAGATTATTATGTTCCCAGGTGGATTTTCAGCAGGTGATGAACCAGATGGTTCTGCTAAGTTCTTTGCAACAGCCTTCCGTAATGCTAAGATGAAGGAAGCAGTTGAGAAGCTCCTTAATGAAAGAGATGGTCTTGCACTTGGTATATGTAATGGTTTCCAGGCTCTTATCAAGCTTGGTTTAGTACCTAATGGCAAGATAACAGGACAGGATTCTAATTCACCTACACTTACATTTAACACAATTAACCGTCACATCTCTAAGATGGTATATACAAAGGTTGTTACTAATAAGAGTCCTTGGCTTGCAGAAGCAAAGCTTGGCGGAGTATACTGCAATCCAGCTTCACATGGTGAAGGAAGATTTGTTGCACCTAAGGAATGGCTTGATAAGCTCTTTGAAAATGGTCAGGTAGCAACACAGTACTGTGACCCGGAAGGCAATGTATCTATGGACGAAGAATGGAATGTCAATGGCTCATATATGGCTATTGAGGGTATCACAAGCCCGGACGGAAGATGCTTAGGTAAGATGGCACATTCTGAAAGACGTGGTGATTCGGTAGCTATTAATATCTATGGAGAACAGGATATTAAGATATTCGAGTCTGGTGTTAAGTACTTTAAGTAAATAGAATAACTATCTGTGCGTAAGAACAGAATATTGTAAATTATAAAATCCTGATGTATATTATACGGGTAAGCCTTGACTGACAAAGGTTTGTATAGTATACATCAGGAGTTTTTATGTAGAATCAGGATAATAAAAAGTAATAAAAAGTAATAAAAAGTAATAAAAAGCTGTTGACAAAACAACTAAGTTAGACTATTATAATGATAGTTAGTAATAGCTAACGCATATGCCTTTATATTTATTTAACGGGTCCTCGACCCGTTTATTTAAAAGTTATAGGTTAGCAATAACTAACATAAGTTAGAATAAAACTAACAGTGAAATGTATACTATATATCTATTTAGCAGGATGAGGAGGACTAATATGAGTGTAGTTATAATTGGCGGTAATGAATGTATGGTATGTCAATATGAGAAGATATGTAAACAGCATGGCTGTAAAGCCAAGGTATTTGTTAAGGAGAAGAGTGGCTTTGGCAAGAAGATTGGCAACCCTGACCTTATGATACTTTTTACTAACACAGTATCACACAAAATGGTACATAGTGCTGTTACAGAAGCAAAGAGCAAGGACATTCGGATTGTGCGTTCACATTCAAGCAGTGCTTCATCACTTAATGCAGTTCTTCAGGAATATGTAGCAGACGGAAAGGCTTGTTAATTATAACTGACACAGACATCATGCAGAGTAATGCGTAATATAAGGAATGGAGATTATATGCTTAGAAAGCTGGAGAATGAGATTGTAAAAGAATGTGCACCTACATTGGCTGGAATTAAGATGGCTAATCTTTTTAATTATAGATTTGTATCAGAAGATGAATTCGATTCTGAGATTAAGACTGCCAATATGAACCTTAATGAGAAGGGCGTATATATAGAAGTCTTAAGAAAGACAGATATGAGTTCATTGATATATGTATACAGACCAAGTATGTTATTTAAGGCAGTCAATAATGATCACGTATGGAATATATTATCCAGCTATGGATACATAGAACGAAGTATACAGGCATGTATCAATACACTTAAGGAACGTCTTATGACACAGCCCTGTTTTCCACACGAGATAGGTTTATTTCTTGGATATCCTGTAGAAGATGTAAAGGAGTTCATTTTTAATAAAGGACAGAACTGCAAATGTTGTGGTGTGTGGAAGGTATATTACAATGAACAGGAAAGTGTCAGAACATTTGCAAGATTCAAGAAATGTTCTGAGGTATATCAGAAGGTCTTTATAGGAGGACGAACATTAAATCAGTTGACCGTGAATATATGATTCACTCAACATAAATATGCACAAGCATTAAATTAAAGCAATAATGGAGGAATGATAATGAGTAAAGTTGCAGTTGTATATTGGAGCGGAACAGGTAATACAGAGGCTATGGCCAATGCTGTTGCTGAGGGAGCAAAGGAAAAAGGAGCAGAAGTAATATTATTCACGGCTTCAGAATTCTCATCAGCAAAGGTTGCAGAATTTGACGGAATAGCTTTCGGATGCCCTGCTATGGGAGCAGAAAATCTTGAAGAGTCAGAATTTGAGCCGATGTTTACAGACTGCGAAGCGGCACTTTCAGGAAAGAAGATAGCACTCTTTGGTTCTTACGGCTGGGGAAGCGGAGAATGGATGGATGACTGGGCAGAAAGAAGCAGGAATGCTGGTGCTGACCTTAGCTGTGACCCGGTAATCTGTAATGAAGCTCCTGATGATGAAGCTGTAAGTAATTGCAAGGATCTTGGTGCTTCTCTTGCATAATCAGAGTGTATGTACAATTAAGAATATGCATAGTTAAAGTATGTGTATAATCAGATATGTGCATAATATAAAGTCTGTCTCTTATACACATCTGACGCTGCCGACGATCGCATAAGTGTA
>ENA-UAMO01000430-UAMO01000430.1-human-gut-metagenome-genome-assembly--contig:-NODE-430-length-16120-cov-6.548957_pt1 | contig 16120 bp, 15 predicted proteins | sample MGYA00243287_ERZ654507 | MGnify/ENA primary metagenome ERZ654507 (study PRJEB26926, sample SAMN06164547) | human gut metagenome | biome: ENVO:00009003; feature: ENVO:2100002; material: ENVO:00002003... | reverse complement strand
CGCACGTACGGTTCTTAGAGGGGAAAGCTCCCGTAAGGGGGCTGACCTACTCGACAGCAGCGGAGATCCCGATACGAGCAAAACCGCAGCCTCGTGGTTCGGAGCCTGTATCTTCTTAATTGTCGCTGCTACTATTTTGCGTTCTTTCTTCTTGTAAACGAGTGGATTATGAACTTAGAAATCAACAGGGGGATCGGCAGGAACGTGGAGTTCAAGGGCTTGGAAAGCCAGTACCTTTTCGTTTTCGCCGCCGGACTGTTAGCCGTGTTTGTGGTATTCATTATCCTATACATGGCAGGTGTCAGCCAGTGGGTGTGCATCGGCTTCGGCGTGGTTTCAGCCACGCTGCTGGTATGGCTCACCTTCCGGCTGAACGCCAGGTACGGCACGCACGGGCTGATGAAGGCAGCCGCCCGCAAGCGGCATCCGAGGTACGTGTTGAACCGACTGAAAATTCCCCGATTATTCACCATCCAAAACAGGAAAGAATGAGAAATGTAATGAAATCCACAACACTGGAAAGCAAGTTTCCGCTCTTGGCCGTGGAGAATGGTTGCATCGTGAGCAAAGACGCGGACGTGACGGTAGCCTTCAAAGTGGAACTGCCGGAGCTGTTCACAGTTACCGGAAACGAGTATGAGGCGATTCATTCGGCATGGCACAAGGCGGTGAAGGTGCTGCCGGATTATTCCATCGTGCATAAGCAGGATTTCTTCATCGAGGAGAAATACCAGCCAGAGATTGGCAGAGACAATCTTAGTTTCCTTAGCCGGAGCTTTGAGAGACACTTCAATGAACGCCCGTTTCTGAATCACTTCTGTTACCTGTTCCTTACCAAGACAACAAAGACACGCAGCCATCAGGAAAGCACCTTCAGTACGTTATGCAAGGGCAGGATTATCCCTAAAGAGATAGAGGACAGGGAAACGGTGACGAAGTTCCTCGAAGCCGTCGGACAGTTCGAACGGATCATGAATGACAGCGGCTTTATCACGCTTACCCGCCTCTTGACGGATGAGATCGTGGGGACAGAAACGACAGCGGGCATCGTGGAGAAATATTTTGCCCTCTCTCAAAATGGCACGACTGTATTGAAAGACATCCAGTTGAACCCGGAGGAGATGCGTATCGGTGACGACATCCTCTGCCTTCACACTCTCTCGGATGTGGAGGACTTACCGGGCAAAGTGGCGACGGACAGCCGCTATGAACGGTTATCCACAGACCGGAGCGACTGCCGGTTGTCATTTGCCGCCCCGGTGGGCGTGTTGTTGAACTGTAACCATGTATATAATCAATACATCTTCATCGATGACCACGCGGAGAACCTGAAACGGTTTGAGCAGACAGCCCGAAACATGCACTCGTTATCCCGTTATTCCCGTTCCAACCAGATAAACAAGGCTTGGATAGAGGAATACCTGAACGAAGCGCACAGCAAGGGACTGACCTCGGTACGCTGCCACTGCAACGTGATGGCGTGGAGTGACGACAGGGAGACTTTGAAGCATATCAAGAACGATGTGGGCAGCCAGCTCGCCCTGATGGAGTGCAAGCCGAGACACAACACGGTGGACGTTCCTACACTGTTCTGGGCGGCGATACCCGGAAACGAGGGAGATTTCCCTTTCGAGGAAAGTTTCTACACGTTCATCCCGCAAGCCTTGTGCTTCTTCACCGGGGAAACGAACTACAAGAGCTCACTCTCACCTTTCGGTATCAAGATGGTGGATCGGATGACAGGCAAACCGCTGCACCTGGACATCTCGGACTTGCCGATGAAACGGGGGATTATCACCAACCGCAACAAGTTTGTCCTGGGGCCTTCGGGGTCAGGTAAATCCTTCTTCATGGACTAAAAACGCCTCAAACGGAGGTGTAACGGCTTCAAATGAATCGAGGCTAATACACACATTTTCAGAACTCTATATTTAACATTTCAAAACACTGCCTCTTTTATTTCCGACCTTTTCGGAGTATTTTTGTACCGCATTTGAGCCATGAGGCGAGGGACCGACGGTTCGACTTTCTTTCACCGTCGTTCAGGATGGTTCAATAAGAAAACGACCGTTTTTGCCCCCTTTTAAGCCTTTTCTATCGGCTTGGTGCAGCAAGAATACAAACCATTAAAAGAGCCGGATCATGCAGACAGCGACAGCCGCAAGGCAGACCACAGCGAGAGTGAAGACGAAAGTGTCGGAGAAGGAGATGCTCCGTCACGAGTTCCTGACAATAGCGGAGGTGGCGACACTTCTCAGAGTGTCCGAAAGGACGGTCTACAATCTCATCTACCAGGGCACACTCAGGGCAACCAAAGTGACCGCCCGGATCACCATAATACCTAAAGACGATTTCTGCGACATGATAAGGATAAACGAGTACAACCGTGAAAACGGTGACAAGCAGCGACAAAAGGGAAAAGAAGACAAGCCCCTTTCCCTCCCTGTCTGCAAAAAGGTGGCAAAAGCCACAGAGGAAGAAAAACCGAAACCCGCGAAACCGAGGCAGCGGAAGACCCCTTTGAAGCCGACCTCCGATTTCAAGCAGTCGGTCAAGGACACCTTTGTAGACTCCTCGGAGATAGCCGGACCCGTTTATACTCTGGAGGAAATCTGCAAGACATACGGCTACACATACGGCAAGTTCTACAACCTGCGTATGCGCTACTCGATACCCTGCGTGAAGATGGACGGTCACAAGTGCTTCCCGAAAAAGGCTGTCGAGGAAGCGATGGCGGCTGAGGCTGAACGCCTCGGCAAAGACCTCTCGGCAGACTGGTACTCATGTTTCGACCTCATGAAGAAGCACGGACTCGGCAAGACGCAGGTGCGCCGCTTCGCAATGATCCACGGAGTGAGGATGAGGAAGATGTACAACCGCCGGATGTACTATCTCAAAGCCGACTGGGACGCGGCGAGGAAAGAGGCGGAGGAAAAGAGCGCGTCAACCAAGAAAGGACGGTGACAGTGTGCCAAAATCGTTTCCCAATATCCCGATTTGGTTAAAATCCTGTAAGAAAACGCCGTGCGCATGTCTGTTTTTTCTTTCCCTCCATTTATTCCCCTTACTTTGCGACCCGAAAATACAAACGAACAAAAAACGATAAAGAATATGGCAAACCTTTGTACGAAAGTCACGGTAAGGAAGCGACCGATCAGCAACGGGCAGATGTCGCTCTACCTCGACTTCTATCCGGCTATCCGCAATCCGCGGACCGGGAAGCTGTCACGCCGGGAATACCTCGGCATCTACATCTATGCCAAGCCCAAGGAGAAATTCGAGGTGCAGTACAACAAGTCTATGCTCCAGAACGCCGAGCTGATCCGCTGCCGCCGTGTGCAGGACATAATCAGCGGCGATTTCGGCTTCATCGACCATTCAAGGGGGCGCGAGAGCTTCATCGAGTATTTCCGCGAGACGATGAACGAGAGCGGCAACTACCGCAACTGGAACACCGCCTTCAAGCATTTCTGCAACTATGCCGGCGGTGAGTGCTGCTTCGATGACATGACCGTGGAATACTCCCAGGGCTTCCTCACGCATCTTCTGCAACTCAAGACCCCATCTGGCGGCACAATGAAGGCATCGACCGCAAACAACAACTTCGGCAAACTGATAGCGGTGCTTCGCAAGGCGGTAAACGCCGGGCGCATCCGAGAGAACATCATCCCCATGCTCAAACCCGCCAAGGAGGAGAAGGCGAAGGTGGAGTTCCTTACCAAAGAGGAGCTGAAACGCCTCGCCGCCACCCCTTGCAGGCACGATGTGTTCAAGGCTGCTTCCCTTTTCTCATGCCTCACGGGTCTGCGCATCAGCGACATCATAGCCCTGCGGTGGGACAACATCTGCGAAGCCCCGGACGGCGGCTGGTGCCTGCGGCTCACGACCAGGAAGACAAAGACCGAGGCGACACTGCCGCTGAGTGACGAGGCGTTGAGGCTCTGCGGCGAGCGAGGCACCGGACAGGTGTTCAAGGGAATGTCGAAATCGCTCGCGCCGCTCTATCTCAAGGACTGGGTCAAGGAAGCCGGGATAACGAAGCACATCACGTTCCATTGTTTCCGTCACACATTCGCCACCTTGCAGATAGCGTCCGGCACTGACATCTACACTGTGTCGAAGCTGCTAACGCACAGCAACGTGACCACAACGCAGGTCTATGCCGATGTGGTGAGCGAACTAAAGCGCGAGGCTGCCGGCAGGATAACGCTTGAATGAGAGCAAGCGGACAACCGATGCACTCATTATCACATACAGACATCAAGAGATAATCGCATACATATTCCAATAGATACAATCATACACACATACTGATATGCAATCATTATCCAATACAACCGACAACACACAACGCTGCTCCGGGGCAGCTATTACCCCCGACACTGCGTCAACCGATGTGCTTCCAACATTCGACCGTCTGCCATACTATGTTGCGGTTCTGATGCGGAAAGTGGACGCTGTGATCGACAGGCTCGACTGCCTTGTCAATTCGCCGCAGGAGCCAGCCGACCAACATACCGTTCTCGACATCAAGGAGGCGAGCGAGCTGATCGGGAAGACCGTCGGCACTCTCTATTCCCTCACGAGCCAGAAGGCGATTCCGTTCAGCAAGAGGGGCAACAAGCTCTACTTCTTCAAGGACGAGCTTCTTGCATGGATCAAGAGCGGAGGAAAGGCTGACATTGACTTCCGCACTGACGAGAACCGGGACGCTTACGACAGGCATCTTCTGAAACTCAAGGAGTCGAAGCGCAGGAAGCCTCGAGGCGGTTGAGAGGGATGCAGGGTTGCGAGGGAGAACGACAGGGCTTGCCCTTGTTATAGCCCACTATAACTACTCCGCTTCGCTCCCGTAGTTGTGGGCTCTTCCGAGGGACTTATGGCTCTGCCCTAAGAACCCGCAATGGCTCCGCCCTTGACCCGCACAGGGCGCGTTGCCCCTGCGGACCCAAAGCATGGAGTGACCCTCTCCCTGCACCCTCCGCTCAGGGTATTCACCCCTGAGAACCCATCGTCAGAGATGACCCCTCTCCGACACCTCTCGCTCAGACCCTTCCTCTGAGAACCCGCTATGACGAACAACCAATTCCCTTACGGAACATGAAGACAGGCATCAAGTTCAAGCCCTGCAACGTTGGCACGGCGGACGCGCACAACCGCCGCCTCCGCGCCTACTGCGAGGCTGTCGCCCGCAAGTTCGGGCAGACATATTTTTGGGACGCTTACTGCCACCTCAACGTGTCGTGGCGCAGTCCCGCGTATCCCAAGCCGCTGCCGGACGTGCTTGAAGACCTCAAGGTGCTTGTCAAGCAGAAGACCGGACGCGCCATGCAGTGCAAGGATGTGGAGTACACCGACCGCAAGACCGGGAGGAAGCGGAAGCGGTCGGGCAGTTCCGCAATCCGAGAGGGCTGCCCTCCGATCAAGCCCGACACGAAGATAAAGGACTTCGACCGCTTCGTGAAATGGCTCGCCGACAAGGGCATCACCGTCATAAGCATAGACCTCCACCATGACGAGGGTCATGCCGACCCTCTGACCGATGACTTTCTGCCGAACCATCACGCCCACATCATCGTGGACTGGATGAATCACACCACCGGGAAGAGCATCAAACTCAACGCCAACGATTGCAAGGAGATGCAGACCGTGCTTGCCGAAAGTCTCGGCATGGAGCGGGGCACGCCAAAGGAGGACTCCGGCATCGAGGGGCTGAACGCCATCGAGTACAAGGAGAAGATGGCGCGTGAGAACAACCGCCGTCTCACAGCCGAGAACGCCCGGCTTGAAACCCAAAACGAGCAGTTGGAGTTGCAGGCTATGGCAGCCGAGAAATCAATCGAAGACCTTGAACAACGTCGCAAGGAAAAGAAGAAGGCTCTCGACGAGGAAAGCGGCAGCGCGCTCATGAGCGGTGTGGCAAACCTTTTCGGCAAAGGCAGGTTCGCGGAGATTGAGAAAGAGAACGAGCGGCTGACCGATGAGAACAAGCGGATGAAAACCGAAGTGATGCGCATGGAGTCGAAGGTGGCGAAGATACCCATGATGGTCGAGAGACAGGTGCGCAAGACCATCGCCGACAACAACGAAGCCCATGCCGAGGAAATCCGCACGTTGAACGCCACCCACAGCCGGGAGCAGCAAGCCTTGCAGTTGAAGCTCAGCGACCTCTCACGCCGATACCGTGAAATGGAGAGCAACGACAGGCGAGTTATCGACAACCTCAAACGTGAGAAAGAGACCATGCTTGCCCGGATGGAGGCGATGCTCAGTATGCTCGGTGACAAACTTGAAAAGGCGATCCGCGCCCTCATTCAGTTCGCAAGGTCGGTATGCTCTACTTTCACACGCGACCACAAGGAGGCGATTGTACCGTGGCTCACCACAGGCAGCAAGCCGGACAGTCAAGCCGATTTCGTCAAATTGTTCTCCCGACCGTTCCTCGATGACACGCAGTTCAAGAAAGGATACCATGAGATGGACGCTCTCACATCTTCCCTCCCTTCCGTCATTAAGGAACTTGAACAGCCGCAACGCCGGGGAATGAGACGGTGATAATCATGAAATTTTATCTCTGTATTTTCGCACGATATTCTAACGGAGACATTCCTGTATGACGCGAGAAGAAACGGCTAAGATATGACTGATCCGGAAAATTCAGGTCCGCAGCAATTTGAGTGACGGAATATGTGGCATCAATAAGATGTTCCTTGATTTCTGCTATCAATTGTGCGTCTATCAATTGTTTTGGGGTACGACCATTATAATAAAGATATATAATCTTATTAAGATAGCGCTGGGTTATATTCAATCTATCGGCATAATAATTGGCTTTATGGTATATGATTGCATTATTCTTTACAAGTCGGATAAACTTATGCGCTATCAACTGTGCATTAGAAATATTGTTGCGCGTTTCGATACGGTCTTGAATTGTGCTGATATTCCACATCCAGAATCCTCGGAGAAAATTTTCCTCTTGTAGTTCTGGAAAACGTAGTTTCATCACACCTCCAAAAAGAGTCTGGGCTAAATCCATCCATTGAAGTACCTCTCGCCAAGTTCGTTGACTACGTTCATCCTGAGTATGGAGATAATAAGGATGTTCCTCAAAATAATCAAAGAAAATTCTATCAATAGGAAGTGCCGCCCTCGTGAAAAGTTCATGAGTATAGCCGAATATTCTTACCTTAAAATCAACAGAGTGTTCAATGCATTGAAAGATTCCACCTGATATGAATGACAAATCCATCTGTGGTTTAAGATGATAACTTTCTGCACCGGTATTGAGTATTGCTGTCCCTGAAATTACAGTAACATATAAGCCTTTGCTGATTCTTACGGGGTATTCCATTATTTCGTTGAAGCACCCTTCCCAATAAAGAATATTCTTTAAAGATTCCATAGTGTAGTTTTTGCCACAAAATTAGTCATAAAACCTGGAATAATCACTGTTAAGTTCCAAAAATGAAATAAAGTGGAGAAAATATGCACGGCATCCATTCATCCTTTATCAGTAATTTTGCACTCAAAAATAAAATAAGTTACGCATGAGTATGAATATATGGAAATCCCACTTCTTTATAGAAGCATTACTTGGATTGTTAAGTGCATTTGGCCCCTTTGTAATGGATATGTATCTTTCATCATTTCCGTTACTTGCGATTTATTTTGATACAACTCCCGGTATGGTTCAACTCTCTCTGGCGGTATGTACCGTTGGTCTGGCCATAGGACAATTGTTTTTTGGATGTGTAAGCGACAGTTTTGGACGCAAATCACCGCTTCTATTATCCTTGGGACTCTATATAATTGTTTCCCTCGGTTGTATCTTTTCACCGTCAATATGGCTCTTCATTGTATTGAGGTTCTTTCAAGGAGTAGCTGCGGCAGGAGGAGTTGTAATTTCACGTTCCATAGCAGCGGATTGTTACTCTGGAAGGGAATTAGCCGGAATGTTTGGCAAAATAGCAATGATCAATGAAATATCCACTGTGGTAGCTCCTATGTTCGGTGGGGTATTGACTGAAGCTATTGGTTGGAAAGCTATTTTCTGGCTACTTATAGTCATTGGCGTTGTATTGTTAAGTGGTGTGGCGGGATTCCGGGAATCACTGCCGCAAAAGGACAGAGCACCAATCAATTCGAATGCATTGATAAATGGCATCAGAAGAGTTATGCACAATCAAACCTATGTTCAAGCCATATTACAATACAGTTTTTGTCTTATTCTGTTATTTGTCAATCTTGCATCAGCACCGTTTATATTAGATTATTATGGCGTTAATCCGGGAAAAATAAGTATAGTGTTTGGTATCAATGCTATAGCTCTTGCTATTTCTGCGCGTGTAGCGTCACGATTTCAAAAAATTCACATTACTCTCAAACGGGCTGCATTGGGACAATGGGTATTCGCTGTTATTATAGCTATTTCTTTGTTGTTTAATCTTGGATTCTGGATATACGAAACAACGACATTTCTGATGTATATGTTTATAGGAGCAATGTACACATCCTCAACCGCAATAGCTATGGATTCAGAACATCGTAATGCGGGAATTGCTTCAGCCTTTTTGGGAGCGTTCGGATATGTGTCAGGAGGAACATTCTCAATACTTGTAAGTTTGGGTAACCTTTTTATCACAACTCCTATTGTATTTGTTGTGATTGCCAGTATGGGATATATCTTAGCTAAAGCAAAAAACTGAATATCAAAATAAAAGTTGTTTCGCCTATGTTGTTGAAAACAAGTTTTATCAAATGTATTTCTTTATAAATAAGTATTTGTTAGAATAAAAACCCGGTCTTCCTTTTTTAACCACCAACCCTATTGCGTTGGTTTTCTCTACCCACTCAGATGCACTCAATACAAATGAAGGAAGCCCTGCACTCATTCTAAAGTGGTCAAATTCGACCACTTTGTAATTGGGATTATGTATGACATCCCAAGTGCCGAGGAACTCAATGGTGTATCTGTTGCGTATCCAATTCTTTATCACATCAGCAGACCGAGTGTCTGCTTCTTTTGCAGAAGCCATGTCGGTAAGTGATATGTAATCCTGTTCTTCGAGATTGAGAACAGTAATCTGAGTATTTTGGACTGTAATCTTTGCCATGTGCAGAGAATGGTTAGTTCGTTGATGTAAAGGTAGCAAAAATATCTGACATATCAGTGCTTTAACTGTCGTTTTGCGTCTGATTATGCGCGTTTATCATATTTGGACTTTTCCTCATGAAAACTCGAAATAGGTGGTTTCAAGCATAAAGATAATACACAATTAACGTTAAATATTGCAAATGAATATATAAAATATTTAACATATTTTATTTTCCAAAGCATAGTGCCTCATATCAGATTTACGACCTCTAATACGCTGAAATACATATTCTTCCCTTATGGCACGTCAAAAAAGAAATAATCGTTGAGATTCTGTGTCTTGATTGTACCATTTAAAACAATCTACCACTGACATTCAGCGTATTAGACACTTCTTCACCAATTCCACATGAACCACCTTGTCAGGCAATACTATGAACAGAACAGCCATATCGTATTGATCGACACGGGTAACTCGTATCAGGGATTGTGCGAACTGATACACCGAAAAACAAAAGGTGAGGACGGGGTATATTACACGTACTCGGAAGACAAGCCCATCAGCTTCAATCCCTTCTATACAGACGATTACAAGTTCAGCGTGGAAAAGAAAGACTCCATCAAGACACTGCTGCTGACGCTTTGGAAAAGCGAGGACGAGAAAATCACGAAAACGGAAAGTGGCGAATTGGGAAGCGCGGTGTCGGCCTATATCCGAAAGATACAGCAAGACCGGAACATCGTGCCCTCGTTCGACACCTTTTACGAGTATATGCTGGATGATTACCGGGAGGAACTGGTAAAAAGGGATATCAAGGTGAGCCGGGAGGACTTTAACATCGACAATTTCCTTACCACCCTGCGGCAATATTACAAGGGTGGTCGTTATGATTTTCTGCTGAACTCCCGTGAGAACATAGACCTGCTGAACAAGCGGTTTATAGTCTTTGAAATTGATTCGATAAAGGATAATGCGGAGCTTTTTCCCGTGGTAACGATTATCATCATGGAAGCCTTTATAAATAAAATGCGCCGCCTGAAAGGAGTGCGAAAAATGCTGATTTGCGAAGAGGCATGGAAGGCTCTTTCCTCACCGAGCATGAGTGAATATCTGAAATATCTTTATAAAACAGTCCGAAAATATTACGGAGAGGCTGTGGTAGTTACACAGGAAGTGGACGATATAATCTCGTCCCCCATTGTGAAAGAGGCTATCATCAATAACTCCGATTGCAAAATCCTTCTCGACCAGAAAAAATACATGAACAAGTTTGACGGCATACAAGCGATGCTCGGGCTGACAGAGAAGGAGAAGGCGCAGATACTCTCCATCAACCTTGCCAATCATCCCGGAAGAAAATACAAGGAGGTCTGGGTCGGGTTAAATGGGGTACAGTCGGCGGTGTACGCAACGGAAGTGTCACCTGCCGAGTATCTAACTTATACCACTGAAGAGAGCGAGAAAACGGAGGTATTCAACCTCGCGGAAGAACTGGGCGGCGATCTGGAACTTGCCATCAAGCGGCTGGCGGAAACAAGATACAAGTAGGTGCGCCCACATAAGAGTACGGAATGAATAGCCGGATGTACAGATAATCGGTCAGTCAACCGGTTAAACGGTTGGCTGACTAAATGACTAAACGGTTAAACGTACAAACGGTTGGTTGTATAACTAATTAAAAACAAAATCATCATGAAACGATTGAATTTAATTCTACTGCTGACAGCTGTGACAATGGCTCTGGCTATGGTCATTTCCTGCAAAGAAACAAACTCCGACCGGTTGGAAAAGATGCGGGGTGAATGGACAAGCACAGGCAAAAAGCCTCCCTTTACCTTATGGGAAGAGAACGGGACATATCATGTAACGGTAACGAAAAAAAGTCATGCAGGAAATACACGGACAGAAACGTACCAGATACGTGAAACGGACGGCTCCCTCTTCATTGAAACGGGGCTGGCGGTGATGTTGACCTATGACAAGGAGAAAGACCGCATACACCTGTCACCCGGCGGAGAGTATAAACGAAGTAACCATCAACTAAAAAAATAAGAGTATGAAACAAGTAAAAGCTATTATCATCGGAACGGCGTGCCTGCTGCTGGCTGGTACGGCAAAGGCGCAATGGGTAGTGAGTGATCCGGGTAACCTAGCACAAGGAATCATCAACACCACCAAGCAGATCGTACAGACCTCAACAACGGCGAAGAACACGCTGGACAATTTCAATGAAACGGTGAAAATCTTCGAGCAAGGACGGAAGTATTACGACGCGCTCAAGGCTGTGCATGATGTTGTAAAAGGCGGTGTGAAAGTGACAAAGAGTATCGAACTGGTAGCTGACATCTCGGAAATCTATGTGAGGAATTACCAGAAGATGCTGGGAGATCCGAACTACACGCCGGACGAGTTATCGACCATCTCCTTCGGGTACGCCAAGCTGCTAAGCGAGAGTGCGGACATTCTGCAAGATTTGAAAAACGTGGTGAACGTGACGGGAATGTCGCTCACGGATGCGGAACGGCTGGCAATCATCGACCAGAGCTACAAGCGGCTGCTGGAATACCGTAATCTTGTACAATACTACACGAACAAGAATATCTCGGTAAGTTACCTGCGGGCGAAAAAGAAGAAGGATACTGACCGCGTGATGGCCCTGTACGGTTCGGCGGACGAACGCTACTGGTGATAACAAACTCTTAATACATATATATATAATAATGTAAGAATATGTTGTTATCAATAGACTTCACAAACCTGCACCAGATATTACAGACGTTGTATCAGGAGATGATGCCGCTATGCAGCAATATGACCGGGATAGCCAAAGGGATAGCCGGGCTGGGTGCATTGTTCTATGTCGCTGCCAAAGTGTGGCAAGCCCTTGCCCGTGCCGAACCCATCGACGTGTACCCGCTACTCCGTCCTTTTGCCATCGGGCTATGTATCCTCTTCTTCCCGACTTTTGTTCTGGGTACGATCAACACGGTTCTTTCCCCCGTGGTAAAAGGCTGCCACGGGCTGATGCAATCACAGACCTTCGATATGAACCAATACCGGGCACAGAAAGACAGGCTGGAATACGAGGCGAACAAACGGAATCCGGAAACGGCATACCTTGTGGATAAAGAAGAGTTTGACAAGAAACTGGACGAATTGGGATGGTCGGCTACCGACCTGATAACGATGGGTGGGATGTATATCGACCGTGCTGAATACCGGATGAAACAGAATATCCGCAAGTGGTTCCAGGAATTGCTGGAACTGTTGTTTCAAGCCGCCGCCCTTGTGATAGACACGATACGGACTTTCTTTTTGATCGTGCTGTCCATCTTGGGGCCTATCGCCTTCGCGATAAGCGTCTATGATGGATTCCAAAGCACGCTGACGCAATGGATTACTCGGTATATTTCCATTTACATGTGGTTGCCCGTGAGCGACCTGTTCAGTTCGGTGCTGGCACGCATCCAGGTGTTGATGCTCACGAAGGACATCGAGGCGATGAGCGATCCCACGTTCATACCGGACAGTAGCAATACGGTGTATATCATATTCCTTATCATCGGGATATTCGGGTACTTCACGATACCGACCGTCGCCAACTGGATCATCATGGCAGGCGGGGTAAGTCATGCCAACCGCGCGATGAACCAGACCGCAAACAAGATAGGAAACATCGCCTCTGCCGGTGCGGGAGCTGCCGTGGGAAATATCGCGGGAAGGATTTTCAGGTAATGGTGGCTATTCCAAGAATACGAGTCATAACGAATAAAAAACAGAAAAAATGGAATTTAAAAGTTTGAAGAATATCGAAACGAGTTTCAGGCAGATACGCTTGTTTGCACTGGTGTTCGTCTGCCTGTGTGCCGTGGTGACGGGTTTCTCCCTGTGGAAATCGTACAGCTTTGCCGAAAGGCAAAGGGAAAAGATTTACGTGCTGGACAATGGGAAATCGCTGATGCTGGCACTTTCGCAGGATGTGCAGCAGAACCGCCCGGTAGAAGCACGGGAACACGTGCGCAGGTTTCACGAGTTGTTTTTCACGCTCTCACCCGACAAGTCGGCAATCGAGGGAAATATCAAACGCTCGCTGCTGCTTGCGGACAAGAGTGCTTTTACCTATTACAAAGACCTCTCGGAAAAAGGATATTACAACCGGATAATTTCGGGAAATATCAACCAGATGATAGAAATAGACAGCGTGCGGTGTGACTTTGACAAATACCCGTATAACGTGCGGACGTTCGCCCGACAGGTTATTCTTCGGGAAAGCTCGGTGACGGAGCGAAGCCTTGTCACCCGCTGTCGTCTGCTGGATGCGGTCAGGAGTGACAACAATCCGCAGGGTTTCATCATCGAGGGGTTCGAGATTATCGAGAACAGGGATTTACAGACCATCAAACGCTGACATCATGATTGGAAAACTTATTGTAAAGGTGCAGGACTGGACAGATGAAAAGCTTCGTCACTTGTGCGGACGTATCACACCGGACATGCGTGTGGTGATTATCCTTGTGATGTTCGTGGTATTCGGGGGATTGTCGGTCTATATGACCGTCTCCTCCATCTACAATATCGGCAAGAGCGACGGGCGGGAGTTGGGTATAGAACACATCAAACGCCTGCAATTACCAAATGACACTATAATCAACCCTTTTAATAATCAGTAAATTATGGAAGAGAAAGAAATCAGGCAAGAAGAACATACCGCTGCCCATGCGGACAAGAGCGGCATGGAAGCGGCAGGAAGTCCTGCCGGGGAGAAGAAGACGGAACAGCAGAAGAAACAGCCGGCAAAACAGCTTACGCCCAAACAGTTGCAACAGCGGAAAAAGCTGCTGGTGTACCCGCTGATGGGCTTGCTGTTCCTCGGCTCGATGTGGCTGATATTCGCACCCTCGGAGGGACAGGACGAGAACCGGGATACCGTGGGGGCGTTCAACGCAGACATCCCCCTGCCGGAGAACGATAGAATCATTGGCGACAAACGAAAAGCCTACGAGCAAGCCGGGTTAGAGAAGAAACAAGCGGAAAAGGTTCGTTCTTTGGAGGATTTCGCTTTTTCCGGGGATAACGATGCGGACGGGGTGGAAATGAAACTGCCGGACAGCGAGCCGGAACGGGAGCCGTTCAAGGATTATTCGAACAGCCGCTCCTCCGTCAACGCTTATAGGGACATCAACCGGCAGTTAGGTACATTTTACGAAACGCCGAAAGTGGACGAGGAAAAAGAGGATCTGAAAAGGCAAGTGGAGGAACTGACTGCCAAACTGGAGGAAAGACAGCAGCAGGCAGGCGGGATTGACGAGCAGGTTGCCTTGATGGAGAAAAGCTACGAGCTTGCCGCCAAGTATATGGGACAACAGGGACAGGATGGCGGCATCGTGCAGGTGCCCGTCACCGGAAAGGGCGATGACCGGGGCATGGGACAACCCGCCGTGGCGGTGCAGGCGGCACGGGAGCGGACGGTATCGGGGCTGCAACAACCCCTAAGCGATGCGGAGTTCATGCGGCAGTACAGCCAGCCGAGAAACTACGGATTCAACACGGCGGTGGGCAGCGGTTACGCCATCGGGAAGAATACCATCCGGGCGTGCATCCACGGGGATCAGACCATCATGGACGGTCAGACGGTAAAGCTCCGGCTGCTCGAACCGCTGCAAGCGGGAAACCTTGTCATACCGCAGAACACCCTCGTTTCGGGAACGGGCAAGGTGCAGGGGGAACGGCTGGACATCGTGGTGTCGAGCATCGAGTACCGGGGGAACCTGCTGCCCGTGGAATTAGCGGTGTATGACAGCGACGGGCAGAAAGGGCTCTCCGCGCCCTCGTCACTGGAGCAGGAAGCGGCGAAGGAGGCGATGGCGAACATCGGCAGCGGGTTGGGAACAAGCATATCGTTTGCGCAAAGTGCCGGGCAGCAGGTGGCGATGGACATCACAAGAGGGCTGATGCAGGGCGGCAGTCAGTACCTTGCCAAGAAGTTCCGGACAGTGAAGGTGCATCTGAAGGCGGGGTATGAACTGATGCTGTATGCCAAACAACAATAACGGAAAACAGAATATGAACCAGATTAAAAAAGAAAAGACAATGAAAAGATTTTTTGGATTGGTCGCCCTGCTTATGGGCATGGTGACGGGTGCGAACGCACAAGTGAATGACACGATACAGCGGGTTGCGGGCAACGACCTGTATCAGGGAATGACACGGAAACTACCCTACCGGCAGATGGTGACACCTTACGGGGTACAGGTGACTTTTTCGAAGACGGTGCATATCATTTTCCCCTCGGCGGTGAAGTACGTGGACTTGGGAAGCAACTGGATTATCGCCGGGAAAGCGGACGGTGCGGAGAACGTGATCCGGGTGAAGGCGACCACCGAAGGGTTTCCGGGGGAAACGAATTTCTCGGTGATTTGCGAGGACGGCAGTTTCTATTCATTCAACGCCCGGTATGCCCGTGAGCCGGAAATGCTGAACATCGAGATGAAGGACTTTTTGGAGAACGAGGACACGACGGACTTCAGCCATACCCGGATGAACATCTATTTCCGTGAGCTGGGTAACGAAAGCCCGCTCTTGGTGAAGCTGATCATGCAAAGCATCTACAAGGAGGACAAGCGGGAAATCCGGCATCTGGGGTGCAAACGCTTCGGGGTGCAGTTTCTCCTGAAATCCATCCATGCCCATAACGGGCTGTTCTATTTCCACACGGAAACGAAAAACAGGTCGAACGTGGCTTTCCAAACGGACTTTATCAAGTTCAAGGTGGTGGACAAGAAAGTGCCGAAACGCACCGCCATCCAAGAGCGGGTACTCGACCCGGTACGCAGCTACAACGAGGTGCTGGTAACGGAGGGGAAAGGCAGCGTGCGCACGGTGTATGTCGTTCCGCAGTTCACCATACCGGACGACAAGGTGCTGGTCATCGAGCTGTTCGAGAAGGACGGCGGTAGACACCAGACCGTCCGGGTGGAGAACGCCGACCTCGTGGCGGCAAAACAGATTAACGAACTGAAAAT
>ENA-UAMO01000419-UAMO01000419.1-human-gut-metagenome-genome-assembly--contig:-NODE-419-length-16395-cov-36.501591_pt1 | contig 16395 bp, 10 predicted proteins | sample MGYA00243287_ERZ654507 | MGnify/ENA primary metagenome ERZ654507 (study PRJEB26926, sample SAMN06164547) | human gut metagenome | biome: ENVO:00009003; feature: ENVO:2100002; material: ENVO:00002003... | reverse complement strand
CTTTGCCACCGCCCTTGCCAAGCAATGGGACCAGGCGATTCCCTACATCGAGCAATGCCGCCTTGCTCCCTGGACGCACAACAAGACCATCCAGAAAGCAATCGAGAGCTACAGAATCTCGCCTGAGCAGAAGGAATATCTGCGGACGTTGAAGATAAAATAATTATGACACAAGATACTTCTACATATTACGTTTGGATAGGTGGCTCATGTGATTATGGCCATAAAGAGCGAGCTGGTGGTGCTGCCGTTGTAATTGAGCATAACGGCAACATCATCAGCCGTGATGTAATCAGCGACCTACACACCACGGAGTTCCGCATGATGCTTACCCTCATGGTGAAGGTAATGCAGGAAATACCGGAAGGTTCCGACATTCTCTTCCTGACCAACGCTGCCTATATTCAGAACTTTGACAAAGCTCCAACGGCTAAATCAGCAAACAGAACGAGCAGCGAGAACAAAGATGCAAGCTCGCTTGCAGTCTCTGCCGAGTCGCGAGGGAGGAAGGCGAGAGCCAATCCGGACTTGATTGTTCAATGCATCAAGGAAAAGAAAAGGCACAACTCAGTCGGAGTCAAAATCGTGCAATATCACAAGAGTCCACTGCTGATCGAAACCCACGATAGGGCTACGGAAGCTATGGCTAAGACAAGGAAGGAGTTTCATCAGAAAAACAAATAAATGTTTAGGGCCGTTTTCCGGTCATTAAGGTCACGGTCATTTCCGGTCATTAAGGATTTCAACTTCTCTATTGTGGTAACACATTAGCGCTTTTTGATAACACATTTGTAACACACATGGATGATTTCCCAATACGTCAAATTCATAACATATTGATTAACAGCTATTTACGAAAAGAGTTCATAAAAGAGGAATAAGTGATTAAATATATTTAAAAACAAAAAAAAGAACAACAGAGATAAGTACCTATAAATAAGTAACTTACTACTATTGTTCTCTCACGCTATTTTTGTACAAATAAGTTTCATTTTGACTATTATAGTGATTCCGTTGGGGTTCGAACCCAAGACCCACAGCTTAGAAGGCTGTTGCTCTAATCCAACTGAGCTACGGAACCTACACTTTTCAAATCGCAAACCAGCTAACCAATAACGCAATCAGCCACTTTTCTTATTTGCGGCTGCAAAGGTACATATATTTTTTGAATACACCAAACTTTTTCTCACTTTTTTCTTTTTTTATGCTTAAATATCGCAAAAAATAACTACCTTTGCATCCGTTAGGAGCAAGAAACTGTATTCTGGCCCCGAAAGAGAAGAGATTTTTATAACGCATATTCAAACATAAAACATACGCAAATGAAAAAGTTAATCTTTTCAGTAGCCCTGCTCTCGGCAGCACTCTCTGCCAGCGCAGAAGAACATCCGCTCTGGATGCGCTACCCAGCCATCTCGCCCGATGGCACTACCATCGCCTTCGCTTATAAAGGCGACCTCTACAGTGTTTCTGTCAACGGCGGTGAAGCACGACAGCTCACAACCCATGCAGCCTTCGATTCGCATCCTGTATGGAGCCCTGACAGCAAGAAAATTGCCTTCCAGTCTAACCGCGAAGGAAGTCTTGACATCTTTGTAATCGATGCAAAAGGCGGTGCTCCTACCCGACTCACCACCAACAGCGGCAGCGAAACACCTATCGCCTTTGCAGACAACGACCATGTGCTCTACTCTGCCAGTCTGCAGCCTACAGCCCAGAGCATCATCTTCGGCGACAACACATTCCCACAAGTATATAAGGTAAGCACCAAGGGCGGAAGACCGGAACTCTTCTCTACCCTCACCATGGAGAATATCAGCATCGCCAAGAACGGCGACATTCTCTACCACGACAAAAAGGGATACGAAGACCCTTGGCGCAAACACCAGAAATCACCTATCGCACGCGACATCTGGCTGAAGAGTAACGGAAAGTTTACCAAGCAGACTACCTTTGCCGGCGAAGACCGCTCGCCAGTATGGACATCAGACGAGAAATCATTCTGCTATCTGAGCGAGCAGGACGGCACATTCAATATCTACCGCCGCAGCCTCAACAGTTCAAGCGACAAGCAGATTACCCACCACAAAGGCAATCCGGTAAGATTCCTCACCGCATCCAGCGCCGACCTGCTCTGCTACGGATATGATGGCGAAATCTACACCGTGAAAGAAGGTGGAGAGCCTCAGAAGGTGAACATCTCCATTACAACAGATAATGACGCTCCAAGCCTCGTACGTCAGATTAAAAGCTGGGGAGCTACGGAGATTTCCGTTTCGCCAGACGCCAAGGAAGTGGCTTTCGTGATGCATGGCGACGTATACGTAACTTCTGTAGAATACACCACTACCAAGCGCATTACCGACACACCGCAGCAGGAGCGCGACCTGAGCTTCTCGCCAGACGGCAGAGCCCTGGTCTATGCAGCCGAGCGCAATGGCGTATGGCAGATTTACCAGTCTAAGATCAAGAACGAGAAAGAGAAGAACTTCACCTACGCTACCGACATCGAGGAAGAGCAGCTGGTGAAAACAGGCATTACATCGCAGTATCCTCAATACTCTCCTGACGGCAAGGAAGTGGCTTTCTTCGAAGACCGTGCTGCACTCCGCATCGTCAATCTGAAATCGAAGGAAATCCGTACCGTGCTCGATGGCAAATACGTCTACTCTTACAGCGATGGAGACATCGCTTTCGAATGGTCACCAGACAGCAAATGGCTCCTTTCAACCTATATCGGCAACGGCGGCTGGAACAACCAGGATATTGCGCTGGTAAAGGCTGACGGCAAAGAGGTTCACAACCTGACCAATTCCGGCTACAGCGACAGCAACGGCAAATGGGTGCTCGACGGCAAGGCAATGCTCTTCCAGAGCGACAGAGCCGGCTACCGCAGTCATGGAAGCTGGGGAGCAGAAGACGATGCCTACATCATGTTCTTCGACCTGGACGCCTACAACCGCTTCAACATGAGCAAGGAAGAGATAGAACTGGCTGACGTCAACAAGGACGAAAAGGAGAAGAAGGAAGACGAGAAGAAGGAAGAGGCTAAAAAGAAGGCTGACGAAAAGCAGAAGAAGACCGGAAAGATAGAGGTGGAAAAAGTGAAGCCACTGGAGCTGGACATCGAAAACTGCCGCGACAGAATCGTACGCCTCACCGCAAACTCTTCGCACATGGGCGATGCTGTGCTCTCTAAAGACGGCGACAAGCTCTACTACCAGGCAGCCTTCGAGGATGATTACGACCTCTGGCAGCACGACCTGAAGGACGGCTCTACCAAGCTCGTGATGAAGGGCGTAGGCCAGGGCAACCTGCAGACCGACAAGGATGTGAAGAACCTTTTTATCTGCAACGGAAGCAGCATCAAGAAGGTGGATCTGAGCGGATTCAGCACCAAGAACATCAGCTTTGAGGCTAACTTCAACTATAAGCCAGCCGAGGAGCGCCAGTATCTCTTCGACCACATATGGCGACAGGTGAAAGACAAGTTCTACGACCCTAAGATTCATGGTGTTGACTGGGAAGGTTACCGCAAGACCTATGAGAAGTTCCTGCCTTACATCAACAACAATTTCGACTTCCAGGAGATGTTGAGCGAAATGCTTGGCGAGCTGAACGCCTCGCATACAGGAGCTCGCTACTACGCTTCGAACAGCGCGCTTACCACCGCCAATCTGGGAGTATTCTTCGACCCTCAGTATCAGGGCGACGGCCTGAAGATTCAGGAGATTATCAAGCGCGGTCCTTTCGATGTGAAGAATACGGGCGTTACAGCCGGCTGCATCATTGAGAGCATCGACGGCGAGGAGATTAAAGCCGGAATGGACTACTTCCCATTGCTCGACGGAAAGGTTGGCAAGAATGTACGCCTCGGCATCAGAAACGCCAAGGGCAAGAAGATGGAGGTTATGGTGAAGGCTATCTCTCAGGGCAAACTCAACAACCTGCTCTACAAGCGATGGGTAGACCGCAACCGCGCTTTCGTTGACAGCATTTCGGGCGGACGCATCGCTTATGTTCACGTTAAGGCGATGGATTCGGAAAGTTTCCGCACCGTTTACAGCGAACTGCTGAGCGACAAGAACCGAAACAGAGACGCTGTAATCGTAGACGAACGCCATAATGGTGGCGGCTGGTTGCACGATGATCTCTGCACCCTGCTCAACGGCAAGCAGTATCAGGAGTTTGTACCTCACGGTAAGGTCGTTGGCCGCGATCCGTTCAATAAATGGGTGAAGCCATCTTGTGTCATGATCTGCGAGAACGATTACAGCAACGGTCACGGTTTCCCATGGGTTTACAAGGAACTCGGAATCGGCAAGCTGATCGGTGCTCCTGTAGCAGGAACCATGACAGCCGTATGGTGGGAAACGCTGATGGACAACACGCTGGTATTCGGTATTCCTCAGGTAGGCTGCCGCGACATGCGTGGCGTGTTCGGCGAGAACACCCAGCTGAACCCAGACATCGAGGTTTACAACAGTCCGGAAAATTTCATCAATGGCCATGATAGCCAGCTCGAAAGAGCCGTAAAGGAAATGATGAAGAAATAAACAGAACGCCCTGCAAGGGTCCAGAAGCCAAACCGCTTTTGTCCTTTGCAGGGCGATTTGTTTTTTGTAGCAGACAACATTATTTATTAAACCTTATTAACCCACAATATCGGCGAAAACCCTTCTGTCATGACATAAAACCCTCTAAATCTTTACTTTTTTTCTTGAAAAGGGCGAAAAAGCAAGTGAAAAAGCCATAAAATAAAAAAAAATGAGTATCTTTGCAGAAGATAAAAAACAAGATTATGGGATTATTCGGATTATTCAGCAACAAAAAGAAGGAAACTCTCGATAAGGGACTTGAAAAAACCAAGGAGAGTGTGTTCGGCAAACTGGCGCGCGCCGTTGCCGGAAAGTCTACCGTCGACGATGATGTGCTCGACGATCTCGAAGAGGTACTCATCACTTCAGACGTAGGTGTAGAAACCACGGTCAAGATTATCCGCCGCATCGAAGAACGTGTGGCCCGCGATAAATATGTTTCAACCAGCGAGCTCAACCGCATTCTGCGCGAGGAAATCGCCATTCTCCTCTCCGAGAATCACAGCGATGACCTGGCAGACTGGGAACTTCCTGCCGACCATAAACCTTACGTTATCCTCGTAGTAGGCGTAAACGGCGTGGGCAAGACAACCACCATCGGCAAACTGGCTTACCAGTTTAAGAAGGCTGGAAAGAAGGTTGTTCTGGGAGCTGCCGACACCTTCCGTGCCGCTGCCGTAGAGCAGATTTGCATCTGGGGCGAGCGCGTGGGCGTGCCTGTAGTGAAACAGCAGATGGGAAGCGACCCGGCAAGCGTGGCGTTCGACACCCTGCAGAGCGCCAAGGCAAACGGCGCCGACGTGGTGCTCATCGATACGGCAGGCCGACTGCACAACAAGGTGAACCTGATGAATGAGCTCAAGAAAATAAAGGAAGTGATGAAGAAAGTAATGCCTGAAGCACCAGACGAGGTAATGCTCGTGCTCGACGGAAGTACCGGACAGAATGCATTCGAGCAGGCTAAACAGTTCTCTGCCGTTACCAACATCTCCTCGCTCGCCATCACCAAGCTCGACGGAACCGCTAAGGGCGGCGTTGTCATCGGCATCAGCGACCAGCTCAAAGTGCCTGTAAAATACATCGGACTGGGCGAAGGTATGGAAGATCTGCAGCTCTTCAACAAGACAGAATTCGTAGACTCGCTCTTTAAAAATTAGAAAATGAAGAAAAATCAGATAGATATTATTACCCTGGGCTGCTCGAAGAATCTCGTAGACAGCGAGTTGCTGATGAAGCAGTTTGAGGCAAACGGCTACCATTGCGTTCACGATTCCAAGCGCCCTCAGGGCGAGATAGCCGTAATCAATACGTGCGGATTCATCGAGGATGCAAAGCAGGAAAGCATCGACACCATCCTGGAGTTTATCCAGGCTAAGGAAGAAGGCCGACTCAGAAAGCTCTACGTAATGGGCTGCCTCTCGCAGCGCTACCAGAAGGAACTGGAAGAAGAAATGCCCGAAGTGGATAAGTTCTACGGCAAATTCAACTACAAGCAGCTTCTGCAGGAACTCGGCAAGGCGGAAGTTTCATCCTGCAACGGCCAGCGTCATCTCACCACTCCGCGCCATTATGCCTACATCAAGATAGCTGAGGGCTGCAACCGCCACTGTGCCTACTGCGCCATTCCTATCATCACCGGCAAGCACGTTTCCCGTCCGAAGGAAGAGATTCTGCAGGAGGTGCGCGAACTGGTAGCAGAAGGCGTGAAGGAGTTTCAGATTATCGCTCAGGAACTCACCTACTACGGCGTAGATATTGACGGCAAGCATCATATTACCGAACTCATCAGCGAGATGGCTGATATTCCGGGCGTGAAATGGATTCGCCTGCATTACGCTTATCCGAACCAGTTCCCAATGGATCTTCTGGACGTGATGCGCGAGAAGCCAAACGTATGCAAATATCTCGACATTGCCCTCCAGCACATCAGCGACCACATGCTCACCAGCATGCATCGCCACGTAACGAAGCAGGAAACCATCAATCTGCTGAAGGCCATCCGCGAACGCGTGCCAGGCATTCACATCCGCACTACGCTGATGGTTGGTTTCCCAGGCGAGACAGATGAGGATTTCCACGAGCTCCTCGACTTCGTACGCGAACAGAGATTTGAGCGCATGGGCGCCTTTGCCTACTCTGAGGAAGAAGGAACCTACAGCGCCACCCACTACGAAGACAATGTGCCTGCCGAAGTAAAACAGCGCCGACTGGACGAACTGATGATTCTGCAGCAAGACATCAGCTCTGAGGTTGAGGCTGATAAAGTGGGCAAAACCATGACCGTTATCATCGACCGCAAGGAAGGCGATTACTACATCGGACGAACAGAGTTCTGCTCTCCGGAAGTAGACCCTGAGGTTCTGATCCGTGCCGATGAGAAGCGTCTGCGCGTGGGTTGTTTCTATCAGGTAGAAATTACTGCAAGCGAGGAATTTGACCTCTATGGCAAGGTGGTGAAATAATCATTCTCTCCCCCATAGCCTGGAGTTTAAGAAAATTTGACTACATATTAAATAAATATGAACAATAAGGAATACATCGCTGAACTGGCTCAGCAAACCGGCTATTCGCAGGAAGACACCCAGAAGTTGGTGCGCAAGGCGATAGACGCTATGATTGCCGAGTTTGAGGATGGAGAAGCTGTCTCTATCCCCAATTTTGGCACCTTCGAAGTGAAGAAGCGCATGGAGCGAGTGGTGGTTAATCCTACTACCAAAAAGCGCCAGCTGGTGCCGCCTAAGTTGGTGTTGGGTTTCCGACCGGTTGCTTCGGTCAAGGAAAAACTAAAGAATGGAGGGGATGAGCAATGAGCAAATTCAGTTTAAATACACTCGGAAAACTGCTTGCTGACAAAAGCGGGCTGAGCCAGGTGGAAGCAGAACTCTTCATCCGGAAGATGTTTGATGTGTGCAACCAGGGACTCGATGCCGACAAGCAGGTGAAGATAAAATGGCTGGGCACTTTTAAGGTACAGACCACGAAAGACCGTGAAAGCATCAATGTGAACACGGGCGAGCGCTTCACCATTGAAGGCAGAGACAAACTCACCTTCACGCCTGACAACATCCTGAAAGAAATCGTAAACAAGCCATTCGCCCAATTTGAAACGGTGGTGGTAAATGACGGCGTAGATTTCGATGAAATAGATGAGAAGTTTGGAGAAGAACAGACAGAAGATGCTCCTGCACAAGTAATCGATTTTCTGGACGAAGAAAAAACTGCAACTCCAAATCCGGAGGTTGTCGTAATCGAATCAGAAAAGGAAAAGGAAAAAGAAGCCGAAGACGAACTGGCAAAGCAAATTGCTATTGAACAAGCTAAACTGGAAAAATTAAAACAAGCCCAACTGGAGCAGGAAAGAATACAGAAAGAAAAGCTTGAAAAAGAAAAGCAAGAGCAGGAAAGACTGGAACAGGAAAGACTGGAGCAGGAAAGACTGGAGCAGGAAAGACTGGAGCAGGAAAGACTGGAACAGGAAAGGCTGGAGCAGAAAAGGCTGGAGCAAGAGAAGCTTGAATTAGCCCAGCAACAGCAAGCCCTGAAAGCAGTTGTTGAACCTGCAGTACCTGCATCAGATGAATCTGAAGAAGAAGAGGAAGAAGAATCTTCCAATTCTCATCATATTGTTATTCCTCGCTATCTGGTCGTTGCAGTCTGTCTCATCGTAGTAGCTTTGATTGGCGGAATGGGATGGTTTGCCTTCAACTATGGTCAGATGACTGCCCAGCGCGATCATCTAGCCATGCAGCTAAACCAGTATCACCAGGCTCCAGCCAAGAAAGTCCCAGCCAAACCAGCTGCCGCCCCACTCTCTCAGGAACAGAAACTCCGCCAGAAAGCGATGGAAGACAGCATCCGTATGGCAAAAACTGCAGAAGCAGTAAAACTGGCTGAAAATTCGGATGAGGAAAGTGCTAGCGCTGAAAAAGCCAAGCAGACTGAAGCAAAAGCTAAGGCTGAAGCGAAAGAAAAGGCTAAAGATAAAGCCGAAGAAAAGGCTACTTCGAAAATAGCATCATCCCAGTATGATAAGGATGCTCGCGTACGCACGGGAGCTTACCGAATCGTAGGAGTTGCCCAGACCGTTACGGTTGGCGCCGGTCAGACCCTCGAACAAATCAGCACCCGCTATCTAGGTTCGGGCATGGAATGCTACGTAGAAGCCCTGAATGGTACAAACACCGTAAAAGCCGGACAGAAAATCAAGATTCCGAAACTGGAATTGAAAAAGAAAAAGAAATAAAATACTGAACAAACAAAAAATCGCCCTGTAAGAGCAAATGTAATTTTGCACTTACAGGGCGACATTGTTTTATGTAACATTACTTGCCCAACACTTCATCAAGCAAAGTGTAGAAAGCAGGATCCTCGCCAACAATAGTCTTGATAATCTTACCGTTAGCATCAATCACAATCTTTGTAGGGAAACCCTGAACAGCGTAATCGCTGAGAACCTTGCTGTCCTTAGAATTGTAAACATGAATCCATGGCAGCTGGTGCTTCTCAACAGCAGCCTTCCACTTAGCCTCTGTATCATTACAATCTACACCAAGAATTTCAAACTTACCCTTGTACTTCTCGTAATACTCCTTCATCTTAGGCATTCCCTTGATGCACCATCCGCACCATGAACCCCAGAAGTCAAGAACTACAATCTTACCGCGAAGGCTGGAAAGCTTGAAATCATTTCCCTTAATATCCTTCAGCGTGAAGTCAGGAGCCTCAACACCGGCAGCCTGCACCTTCTTAGCCTTCTCCTCAGCCTCAGCACGCTTCTTAGCCATATCAATCATTGGCTGGTAGAAAGCCTTCATTCTGCCGTTCTTCACATTCTCAGAGAGCAAGCCCAGCAGTTTCTCCATCTTGCTGACATCATCAAACTGCTCGAAGATAGTAGCACAAGCCTCATAATCAGGATGCTGTTTTACGAAATCGAAAATCTTATCGTCCTTTGCCTTTTGCAGGGCAGGAGCCTTCTGCTCATACTCTGCCATGATGGTCTGCTGGGTCTCACCATTCTTGATTCTCTGGTTCAGGGAAGCTTCGTAATCTCTCAACTCTTTATTAGCATTCTCCAGCAGAACATCTACTTCATGATACTGCTGATAGAACTTAGAACCCGAAATATCGAAGCGGGTCTTTGCATCACCCTTAACTTCAGCCTTCTCGCCAGGAACACAAGGCAGGTTGAACATAAACTGACCTGCACCACGATAAGCTTCAGGTGAGAGGAAAACGTATCCGGCTGCCTTATCAAGGTTTGCAGAATAGGTAAACTTGCCATTCTTCACCAAAACCGTATCCATCTTAACATTTCTGCCCTTGTAAACAAGTACAGAATCGGAATTGAAATTCTTCAAATCCACCTTCAACTGGAAGTTGCTCTTCTGAGCCATTGCAACGGTTGATGCAAGCATCAGAGCCGCAGATAAAATCGCTGTTTTCATTTTTCTTTTATTATATTTATTCTGATTACACCTTATTATATATAGGGAACGAAGAACGCCTGGTTCGTCGTCATCCTTATTTTTCATACTCGGTAGTATCCTCAATACCCGCCTCGGCCAAAGCTTCCTTGCGCTCAACGCAGGTTCCGCATTTGCCACAATGCTTCTCACCGCCCTTATAGCAGCTCCAGGTTTCAGCATAGTCAATGCCCAACTTCTTGCCTATCTCCGCAATCTGCCCTTTGGTAATATTCGTATAAGGAGCCACCACACGCACATCAACGAACGTTCCTGCTTCAGCAGCCTCATCTATCGCCTTGATAAACTCCGGACGGCAGTCTGGGTAAATCGTATGATCGCCACCATGGTTAGCGATGAAAACTTTCTTCAGATTATTACTCTCAGCAATGCCGATGGCAATGCTCAGCATGATTCCATTACGGAAAGGAACCACCGTACTCTTCATATTATCATCAGCATAATGACCCTCAGGAATTGCATCGGCACCTTCAAGAAGAGAACTCTTGAAATACTGATGCATGAAACCCAAATCTATCGTAATATGCTTGATTCCCAAACGCTCACAATGCATCTTGGCGAAAGGAATTTCACGCTCGTTATGATTACTTCCATAGTTAAAACTAATGCCGAGTGCAATCTCGTCTTTCTTATCGTAGAGCAGCGTGATGCTATCCATGCCGCCGCTCACAATGATTACTGAATCCTTCATTTTACTTTGAATTTTGAACTTTGAACTGTATGATTACTTTTTACTTCACCCAAACAGGCAGCGGAATGCTTCTTCCACCTTCCTTACGGGATGAATTTCTATCTTATATTTCTTATGATCGAAACCATGATTGTTGTACTTCGGGATGATGATGTGCTGGAATCCCAGTTTTTCAGCCTCAGCAATACGCTGCTCGATGCGGCTCACCGGACGGACTTCACCGCTCAGACCTACCTCGCCTGCCATACACCAACCTTGCTCGATAGGCGTGTCAACATTGCTGCTCAATACGGCTGCCAACACACTCAAGTCCATGGCAGGATCGGTTACTCTCAATCCTCCGGCAATATTCAGGAACACGTCCTTCTGCATCAGCTTGAACCCCACACGTTTCTCTAGAACCGCCAGGAGCATGTTCAAACGGCGCTGGTCAAAACCAGTTGCCGAACGCTGCGGAGTTCCATAGGCTGCTGTTGAAACCAAAGCCTGCGTTTCCACCAGGAACGGGCGTACACCCTCAATGGCAGCACTGATGGCAACACCCGAAAGTCCGTCGTGGTCTTCCGTAAGGAGCAGTTCCGACGGATTGCTCACCTGTCTCAATCCTCCCTGCAGCATCTCGTAGATGCCGAGTTCCGAAGTGCTTCCGAATCGGTTCTTGATGCTTCGCAGGATGCGGTACATATAATGTTGATCACCCTCAAACTGGATGACGGTATCCACAATATGCTCCAGAATCTTCGGACCAGCCAGGGTTCCCTCCTTATTAATATGTCCGATTAGGATAACAGGGATACCGCTGGTCTTGGCAAATCTCAGGAGCGATGCTGCGCATTCACGCACCTGGGATACTGAACCAGGAGAACTATCTACACTCTCTGTAGCAATTGTTTGGATAGAATCGATAACTACCAGTTCTGGAGCCACTTGCTGAATATGGGAAAAGATTTTCTCTAACTGTGTTTCACAGAGAATCGTAATATGACCGAAGGCATTCTCCGGTGGGGTTCCTTCCAACGAAGCAGCGTCTTCAACCGAAGTTTCCTTCAGCATAGCCTGTCCCTTCGCCAGTCTGTCAGCTCTCAGCTTAATCTGATGAGCACTCTCCTCACCGCTCATATACAGCACCCTTCTATGTTTCATATTCAGGATGGTTTGCAGCGTAAGGGTACTCTTTCCGATGCCCGGTTCACCGCCCAGCAGGGTGATGCTTCCCGGCACCATACCGCCACCCAGTACGCGGTTCAGTTCCTCGTCCATCATATCGATACGCGGCTCATCCACAGCCGAAATATCCTTCAGATTCATCGGCTTGGCATCCGCGTCGGAGTGTTGCCCACCAAACATGGTAGCAGCCCCGCCATGTCTCATGGTCATGCCAGCGCTTTTAGCCGCCTGCGATCCCGAATCAGCCGCAATGCGTATCTCCTTAAAAGTATTCCATTGTCCGCAGCTAGGGCATTTACCCATCCACTTGGCACTTTCCTGCCCGCAGTTGCTGCAAACGTATGCTATCTTATCTTTTGCCATAACGATTGAATTTGTCGGCAAAGGTACAGCTTTTTTCTTTAAAAGCCAAAAAAGCGCCCATTTTTCGCAGACAAATCCCTATTAAACAATATTAAAAAATAATCTTTTTTTCCAAATATCTCTCCTTTTCCCCTATTTTTGGGTATATTTGCAGATTCAGAACCAAGAGTAACAACTATAAATAAGCATATGAAAACAGTTATAAAAATCATTAAAAGACAGCAGAAACTGAAAGAACCTATCAAATTGCGAGTCAAGAACCTCAAAAACGGGAACCAAAGTTTATACCTTGACATTTACTGGCAGGGTAAACGCACTTACCAATTTCTGTATTTATATCTGGTTCCGGAAATCAACGAGCAAACCATAGCCCAGAACCAAGAAGTTGGAAGACAGGCCCTACTCATCAAAAGCAGGAAAATCATCGAGCTCCTCGGCAACATGCCTAAACACGAAGGAAACGAAGCGACCCGAAAATACTATCTGCTCGATTTCATCCAGCAATACGCAGATGAGCGCAAGCCGAAGACGGGTAATTGTACAAGAAGTAGATACGAAAGCATCATCAGTCTGAAAAAGCATCTTATGAAGTTTGGAGCTAAAAATACATTGGTAGGAGAAGTAGATACTAAGTTCGTAGAGCATTTCATCGACTATCTGAGGGAGGCACACGATTTACATCCCAACAGGAAGAATCCTTCCAAATTATCAGAGGGAACGATTTATCTTATGTATTCTATTCTTCGAAGTGTCACCATCGAACTGTACAAAAAGAAGTTGATTCCCCAGAATCCATACTCTTTTCTCTCCCCTCAATTCCGTCTGATGCGTCCGGAATCAACCAGAAATTATCTAAGCAAGAGCGAACTCGCAAAAGTCATCCAGTCAGAATGCAAGTATTCTCAACTGAAAGAAACCTTTCTTTTCAGCTGCTTCACGGGATTACGCAAGAGCGACATTCTCAGTCTAACTTGGGAAGAGATTATTCGAGAGAATGGTAAAGTCTTTATCCAAAAGAAAATTCAGAAGACGCAGCGATGGCTCAAGATACCATTATCCCATCAGGCGATACAATGGCTGCCGAAGCGACCGGGAAGAGACATGAAAGGGATTATTTTCGACGAGATTTCACATTCTTCGATGTCGAAACAATTGAAAGCGTGGCTTGGAACTATCAAGAATCTTAACAAGGAGATAACTTTCCATTGTGGCCGTCACACCTTCGCCACGCTGGAATTGTCCTTTGGAGCCAGTCTTTATACCATTGCATCGCTGCTGGGTCACAAAAACATCACAACAACGCAGGTATATGCCAAGGTAGTAAACAAGGAAAAGGAGCGTGCCGTGGGGCTTATAGACAAGAATTTCAAGTAACAAACGGGTAACACGCTCCCCTATTTAGGAGCCATCCTGCCAGCGTTGTGCATTTCGGGCGTGTCAATTTAAAATTCTCCCGCCCTTATTTTTGAGAAAACAATCGTATTTACGTGCAAGGTTCAACTCCTCTCAACCCTGCATGTAAGAATTTTTTATACCTTACCGAAAAAGATAGATTTGCACGCAGAGTGTGGCAAATGTAGATTGGCAGAAAGCAGCATAACTAACCATATAACAAGTTTAATTCAAGTAGTACATGATGAAGAAGATCAATACAACATATTTAATCGCACTCAGTGCTTTGGTATTTGCCTCTTGCTCCGAAAGCAACGAGCTTTCTAGTGGTATTCCTTTATCTAAGGAGAAGATTGCTTTTGCAGCCAACGTAGTAAATGGGTGGAATGGAAATAGTTATACACGTGTTCAAAATGGTATTGCTGAATACCATGGTCCATTAAAGGTGACTAGTAATACTAAGCAACAACTTTACCTTCACCCCATTATACAAAATGGTGTTTATTTCTATAATCAGGAGGGCAAACTCGTGACTCGTGATGGCATTGCCATATCTAAAGGAGGAAACAAGATTATTTCGACTACGAGAGGTTCACTTGCCCAGGATGTTAATTCTGGATTTGGAATTAGTGCCATTTATAACGATGGTACAGATAAGGCATATTTCGTTAATAATAAGGCTACAAAGGTAGGTGACTTATGGTTTACAGAAAACAATGATAAATGGCCAGCTTCTACCAATGGTCTGTCTTTCTATGCCTATGCCCCTCATTCCAATGATAATAGTATGCTTCGGTTGGCAGATGGTGATGAAATAGCTCAATCCAAACAAATTCAATACGAAGCTTCTTCTACGGATATTGTGAAACAGCCGGACTTTGTTGTGGCAAACTGCAAAGACAACAAACTTGTCTCCGGCAAAGCACAGCCATCTGTCAATCTCACATTTTCTCATGCTTTGACAGCAATCTCCTTTGTGGCAGCCAAAGATATTCTCTCGGGCACAGTTAAGAGCGTTTCCTTCAAGAATGTGAAGGGTAATGGAATTTATAATCTGGAAACTGGTATCTGGACATCCGCAGATACTCCAATGGATTTTACCCTGCTGCTGGGTACTGACGGAAACGGCGTAACAGTTAATGGAACAAGTGATATAGCCTTGACTTCCGGCACACAAAATTTCATGATGATTCCGCAACGCTTTACAAGTGACGTTTCAAAGGTAATGATGGAATTAGAGGAAGCAGATGGCACTTCATATCATTTAGAGGCTTCCTTAAAAGATACAGAATGGCAAGCTGGTCATACTGTAACTTACCGTCTGTCATCATCTTCCTTGCTTCCTGGACTTGAAATAACCACAGTTTCATATCCTCAGGATTGGGTTGACAAATACATGGTTAATGGCAAGAGTGTTTTCAATTCTGCATATAAGAAAGACGATGCTATCGGCATCTATGCAATCAATGCCAGAGGCGAGGTGACTCAGGCTAATGTAAAAGCTACTTATGATGGTACAAAGTGGAGCTTGCCTGAAGGCGAGAAACTTCGTAATAATGCTACAATCAGCTATTTTGCGTATTTTCCATATGTTACAGATGATGATCAGAAGTTAGCCTCTATGCCTAAAGTGGGTACCAAGGTTTCTTCGGATGATCTTTCTTCCGAGCATGCATTCTTTAAGGGTTTGGAGGATAATTGGGAGGTGAAGGACCAGAGCACCTTGGAAAAATTGAATGCTGCTGATTTGCAGGTATGCAAGGCTGTTTTAGACAAAGCAGCCAGTGGACTTAACCTTACAATGCATCATGGTGTAGGTCTGGCAGAAATCACTTTAGGGGAAGGCTTAAACTATAAATTGGAAAAATATGAGGAATATAAATGGACTGCAAGTATTGTAAGTGATAAGTTGGCTGATAATGAATCCAAATTATATAAGCCTGTTGTCAACAAAATGCTTGGTGTCATAAAGGCTAATCATGATACAACTTTTAAAGGAGTTGCTTCTGGTGGATGGAAATGTGCCTGGAAGAAAGAACTCACATTTAATCCTACTTGTGCACAGATTATAAAGAAGACGGCAGAAAGGGAAGATGGTAATGAACATCTTTATACTCTGGAGGTTGGGGATATTTATTATACCAATGGTGCACTTACTCATCAAAATTATGATTTGGAAACAATTCAACCGATTGGAATTGTTGGTTATCTCGGCAATGATTATTGGACAGAAAAAGGGGTGAGCGGTAAGGGTGGTCACGCTCTCGTGATGAGTTTGAAAACAATTGGGTCTTATTGTTGGAATTCTGCAAATAATTATGGAGGAAGGCCGCAGTATTCTCTAGTAAATATTACAAGTTCTGCTTCAGAGAACTATGGATCAGGATATAATGAGACACGTTTGCTTGCTTCATATGGTTCTGCATTTGCAGCTGCTAAAGCAGTTTTTGATTATAATTCAGAATGTAAATTACCTCAAAATACAACAGGATGGTTTTTGCCTTCTGGTGGGCAGCTTTATGCAATAGCAATAGGTCTTGGGAAATATACAGGTACAAGTAACTTTGATTGGACCTTTGAATTTGTAAATGATGTAATGCTGTCTAGAATACAGTCTGCTCTAAAAAAAGTCGGTGACGATAATTACAATAGTTCGTTAATAATTCAATAATGTGCTAAGCAGCTATACGCTGTAAGC
>ENA-UAMO01000417-UAMO01000417.1-human-gut-metagenome-genome-assembly--contig:-NODE-417-length-16405-cov-27.930336_pt1 | contig 16405 bp, 13 predicted proteins | sample MGYA00243287_ERZ654507 | MGnify/ENA primary metagenome ERZ654507 (study PRJEB26926, sample SAMN06164547) | human gut metagenome | biome: ENVO:00009003; feature: ENVO:2100002; material: ENVO:00002003... | reverse complement strand
CAAACTTACATAAAAACCTTGGATTTTTATGCCAGTCCAATAAAAAACAAGACCACCTCCCTCTCTTTCGCCTTATTCGTACTCTTGGTACACAATTTTTTGTTATCTTTAGGTCTCCAGTTATTAACCTATAAATTGGCTTATTATGAGACGAGTATGTGGTCTTGATGTTCACAAAGATAGCATTTATATGTGTATCTTGTATGAAAACGGTTCAAAAATCGAATCTGTTTTTGGTGTATTGACTCCTGAGGTACTGATAAAATTTGCCTATTTATCACCGTTAAATTGTATGAGGGACAGAACTTTGTCCCTTGTATCCGTTTAGGGAACAAACGGGGGACAAAAATGCTGAAAAAATAAGCAAACAAGAGAAAATATGACTCTTGAAATAGCTTATTTTTCTCTATTTAAGTGACATTTTATCAGTATTTTACATTTGCATAGGATACAACAGGTTGATTGTCAATTAGTTACTCTACTTGCCCGAGCAAACGATATTTCTGTTATATAAAGTATTGTATATCAATATGTAAATTTTCGAAGAATATTTTTGGGGGACAAACGAGGGACAAAATTTCGCATACCAAAAGAAAGAAAAACAATAAAACCACTTCCAAAAAACCGTGCTGAATTGCAAGGGACAAAATTTGTCCCTTGTCATATTATTGTTTGTTCCTCGCTTCCCTCGGATTGCAAGTTAGATTCTGTATTGTTTCCGAAATACTAAAAACCTTCATTATAAAGTTTAGTTTGTTTTTTGTATATCTAATCAAGTTCTAAACTAAACCGCTCCTTCATCCATGCGTTCTCTTGTTTTTCTTTTCGCCAGCCCAAATGCTACTTTTAATCGTTTTTGCTCTACTTTAATGCAGGGTTAAAATAGAGCAACATTCATTGTAGTTGATAGAAAAGAAAGAATATTGTGTACGAATTTGAGATTATTTCTCAAATTCGTACGCTAATTGAGTTTTTATTATTACCTTTGTACTTGAAATATTATTCTATATAAAGACTTTAAGGTTTAATTATATGATACTTGAATTTACAGTTGAGAATTACAGGTCGTTTTACGGAAAGAAGACCTTGGTATTAGAAGCGGATAAGGCGTTGAAGGAATGCTCTGAGACTAATCTGTTTGCATGCAACAAGCATATTTTGCTCCGTACCTTAGCGTTGTATGGAGCTAATTCGAGTGGAAAGTCTAATCTTGTCAGTGCTATGCACACGATGGCAAGATGCGTTCTGTTGTCTGTGAAACTGAACGACAATGAAGAATTGGAGTATGATCCATTTCTTCTCTTGAAAGATAATGAGCGTCCTACTATGTTTGAGGTAATTTTTCTCAAAGGTGAATATTGCTATAGATATGGATTCAGGTACAACCTTGAACGAATAGTTGATGAGTGGTTGTTCCGTAAGACTACGCCTCGTTCTAAAGAGCAGATGCTATTTGTTAGGAATGAGGAGGGAATCTGCGTAGAGGAGAATAATTTTCCAGAAGGTGTTGGTTATGAAGAAAAAACCAATGACAACCGCTTGTTCTTGTCCTTGTGTCAACAGTTGGGAGGAGAAATGTCACGTCAGGTTATCTCCTGGTTCCAATCAGATTTTAACGTGATTTCCGGATTAAACAATCAGCAGTATAGTTCATATTCAAAGCTGTTCTTCCATAAGAAAGAACAATCTAGTGTTGATGCACTTAAATTTTTCCAAAAGTTGAGACTTGGATTCAATAGTATTCTCACTCACGAAGAAGAGCCTAATATCCCATCGGATTTACCTACAGAGTTAAGAGCCATGTTTCAAAAGGAGATACAAGGAAAGAAAAGTATCGAGTTGGATTCTGTGCACAACATATACTCGGATAAAGGTAAGGTCGTAGGTTCCGTTAATTTTTCGTTTGAAGAAAGAGAATCATCAGGAACAAACAAATTGTTCGACCTTTCTGGTCCAATCTTCGATACCCTGTATACTGGAGCCACGCTTGTTATTGATGAATTGGATGCTAAGATGCATCCTCTGATTTCTCAGTATATCATAGAGTTGTTCAATAATCATGAAACAAATCCAAAGAATGCGCAGCTGATATTTACCACTCATGACACACACTTGCTGTCACAGAAAATTCTTCGTCGCGACCAGATTTGGTTTACAGAGAAAGACTCACAAGAGCAGACAGACTTGTATAGCCTGATGGACATAGTCCTTCCAGATGGGACGAAACCTCGCAACGATGCAAACTACGAGAGAAATTATATTGCGGGGCGTTATGGAGCTATTCCTTATATTTTTAACGATTAAAATAAAGGTTATGGCTGCAAAGAAAATAAAGATAGACAATGCCTCTTTTAAGTTCAAGAAGCAAACACAACGGAGAGAACAGAAGGTTATACGATGTTCTGTTCTTATCGTGTGCGAGGGTACGAAAACGGAGCCTAATTATTTTGATGCATTCGCTCAGAAACAGCAAGGGATAATTGTATATGACATAGAAGTTAAAGGTCTTGGCAGAGGTACAAAAGATGTTGTAGAGAAGGCTATCGCTTTGAAAAATAAGAACAACTATGACCGTGTTTGGGCTGTATTTGATAAAGACGAATTTCCTGCTAAAGATTTCAACGAAGCTATTGCATTAGGAGACAAGAATGGGATAGAGGTGGCATGGAGTAATGAAGCTTTTGAGCTATGGTATCTGTATCATTTTCAGAATGTAACGACAGGTGTTCCTAGAAAGGATTACGAAGAGAAGATTTCTGCTGCTGTAAATGCTTCTCCAAAATACAAGTCTAAGAAGAAATACAAATACGCCAAGAAAGATCCGAACAACTATGCTGTAATGACAACATACGGTTCAATGGATTCCGCAATGCGATATGCAGAGTCAAAGCATCTTGAATACACCGATTCACGATATGCCAATCAGAATCCCTGTACGACAGTTTATCGACTTGTAAGACAATTGTTAGGTAAGGATGAGGGGTTAAATAATGAGCTGATATCTAAAATAGATGAGAATTAACAATTTAATCAAATAAACAGTTAACTTTTTATTTTAGATTTTTATCGGTTTGACTTAACCGATTGAGAAATAAACTTTTAGCGAATTATTTGAGAAATAGAAGTAACGATTTAGCAACCATGCGAATTTCAGCGTTTTGCGTTGCTATGCTGTCAAATAACTCTTCTAAAACAAAGATACGATAATATCTCCGAATTTCAAACCCCTACATTAATTATTTCGTTAAAGAATTGTTGTTACTTTTTTCATCGTTCACCTGTGCTGCAATATTCATCATCTGTTGTCCCATTACAGCATTCTGGATAATATTAGCCAAATTGTGTTGAGCTCGAATATTTTGGTAAGATTCATACTCCCAAAACAGATAATTATCCCATAAACCAATTTCAATCTCTCTAATAAGAGTTTTCATTTTAGCTGGATCTGCATTCCCATCGGGCAAAAAATAATCTACATTTGCTAATTGAATTCTCAGCACAAAAATAATTTGCAATTCACCCGGAGAAAATACTTTATGCCAATCTGGTTGGCTTACAATTGTATTTGGAGCATCTTTCTCTACTCGACTTTTAGATTGTACTTCTTCTACGTATTTTTTACCAACATTACGCACTGCATTGAGTCTTAAATTAGAGGTGAAATATGATTCAATATCAATGAAGAACAAATTATCACAATTCCCTTTTTCTATTTGCTGAATCATAGCGTCAATCTCATCTCTATCAATTATAATATCTTTAAATCGGAGATTTTTAATATCAAAATCATCTTTAGTGGATATCTCAAAAGGAACTCCAATTTTATGTAATGCAACAACAACAGCCCTTTTTTCAGATATATTTAGTTTGTTGTTAAATTCATTGGCTGTTTCTATATAGCTTTTCTTTGCGTATGCTCTAAATACATTGAGTGCTTTCACGGCCATTGCTCGCACATTCTTGATTTTCTTCTCCTGTTTCCAGTGTAAGAAATAAGAACCGCCATAAGTACCGATTAAAGCACCGATAGCTCCACTTACAAGTGGCAACAACCAACTCCAAATATTATATGTTTCCTGTATAGTAGTCGCAGTTTCCATAATTACAAATATTTATCAAGTATTGCTTGTTTCTCACTCGCAGCATTTTCAATTAAAGTGCGAGCCTTAGTAATCTCTAATTCTAATGCTTCTATCTGGGCTACGATGCGTTTTTGTTCATCTATAGTCAATAATGGAATCCTGAAGTTGTCAATATCATCCTTGTTAATGCTTGGATATGCGGCTTTTGGCATAGCTGTTTCCATTTGCTTCATTAGGTCATCTGAGAACATAAACAAGTAGTACAACAACTTGGATATATAATTCTCCTCATTTTTAGACTTAAGCAAAGCAAAACCTGTTGAGAAAATTGTTTTCTCTGGAACACTATCAATATATGCAAAACCTTTAAGATAAGGGCGAACCGTAGATGCTATCACTGTTCTATCTTCTGCAACTCGCCTTGCTCTGGATGGGGCATCTTTGCCTAATATCTTTTTGTCAAAAGATATGCTACCATCACCTTTGCCTACAGAATCAATATCTACATATGTAAAGAACTCGTCTTTCCAGCAAGATGTAGGATTCAGTGTTAGAGTATTTATATCAAAATACTCTTTTATACTTACGGTAGAACCTAAACCGTTTATAATTATTCTAATATCTAAAATATTCTTATCAATTAAAGACTTAGCATCACTATTGGAATTCTCAACCTTGCCAATTTCCTCAACAATCTGTTTCTGAACATCAATAGGTGGAACAGGAATCTTGATTTTAGAATACCCGTTCATATCAATATTGAGAAGTCTTATGCCGTTTTGCAAAGGTATCGTTCCTCCTTTACAATAAAAATTGTGCAAAACAATCCATAAGTATAAAGGATCTATTTCGGAGGTATCCAGTACTCTAATTCTCGAACAAAAGTTTGAGTAAGAGTATGTTTCATTATCGGTTTTATCAAATAATACAACTCTTCCAATTGCTTGAGTATCACTACCGCCAGATTTTTCTAATATAATATCTCCATACTGCAATGTGCGTGTCGCTAATTGAGTTTTTTCTACTTCAATTTCTGCAACATCACCATAGTCTAAAAAGCCATTATTTAACTTAAAGTTCGTATTGCGTAAGACTTTTGTCAATTGTAATGCCCCTTTTTCACCTTTCCATAGACCACTCTGAAAACTTGCGAGTTTATCTATTGGCTTTAAGGCGTAGCGACTATTAAAAGATACTTTTTTTTTTGAATTTAAGTTTATACCTTTTTCAAAAATAGGTCTATCAAAAGTGAGCATATCAACTAATGATATACGATTAATATGAGATTGCATTCCCTCTGCGATTGGCGATGTGTAATCTCCCTTGAAAGCCCTATACACATATGTACTAGCTTTCTCTGGATTGTCATAGCCATTAGCATCAAAGAGTTTGGTACACTCATCTATATTCTTACCTTTCTGTATAGCATGAATACCCTCATTTCCTCTGCGGTTAGAGAACTCATAGCCTAAAAATCGTTTCTCCACATCTTTCTCACCACTCTTGACGATAACTACCTTTTGAGGATATGCCAAAACAAAGTACAAAAGCTTTTCAGCCTCTATATTTAAGATAGTCTCATATAACTTGGCATCACTCTTTGCGGAGATCTTATTTTTATACTCTACATATATTTCGTGTGCCTTAACCTTGTCATTGGGCGATTTCTGTAACAATGTAACATAGTCTGCATAATCAAGACCCTCCCAAACATGAGCTACATATTTTGAGGCAGGAGTTTCTATGCCATTAATAGTTACATCATTCAATGTGCGGAAGAATGTATCAACAGCATTCTTTGTGTTGGCTGCAAAATAATTATCTTTACGGCGGAGGAATAGAACAACAGTATTTGTGTTGGTAGCCATAAAGGTATTGCTTCCCAACTCTGCTATTGCTACAATATCAAAGTATTGCAATATAATCTCACGAGCCTTTGTATAGATGCCCGAATTACTCAATATTGAACTTGGAAGAATAACTCCTGCTATACCTCCATCTTTAAGTAACTGTTTTGTACGCTCAATAAACAGACACTCTATTTCCGAGCTATTATCTGTCAATGAGTTATATAACTCAAAATCTTGCTCTGTGTAATAGTCGCGAGTTGTTTGACGGAATGAAGAAACTGAATACGGAGGGTTACTCAATACAATATCAAATTGTTGATTATCCTTTTGAGCATCATTTACCTGCTTGCTTAGTTTACCTTTATACTCCTTGTTATTACAAAAATTAGCAAGTCCATCGCTCAATATAACATTGGCTAAACCATCACCGTGCAAATAACAACCCACCTTACCAACTTTCACAAGTCGATAATCCTTTTCGATGCCATATACATAATCTGTAGCCCAATCAAAATGGCAATTCTGCCAATTGACAAGGTGCTTTCTTGTCTCCTCAATATATTTAGAGGTATCACAAGCGTTTATGATGTCTTGTATTTCGTGCATAAACTCTGTGATAAAGTGTCCGCTGCCAGCCGCATAGTCAATCATATATGGCAGGATCTCTCCATCTTTGCGAGAAAGTTTCTCTGCCATAATAGAATCCAAAGGAAGACTCTTTATGATAAATTGTGCAATAGGTACAGGCGTGAAATACTGCCCAGCCTCTTGTTTGAGGCCAGTAGTAAGTAACAATTCAAAGAAGTCTGACAAATATTGCTGTCGCTTGTTGTATCGGATTCTATATCCCTGAATCAACTCTACAACCTCTTTTACAACCTTTGCATTCTCTTCAAACGAAGCATTGTCATATACTTCCTTTATTGCAAACTCATTATTCTTTTCAAGACGAAGTTTGTTTACCTCTCTTAAAAGATACTGCTTGGTATCTTCATTTAGGTTAGCACAACGCTTGTCAAAGTCCTCATTATTGAAATCACTAACAGTTCTATCCAAAAACTTTTTCATACCTTTGCTATAAAGGTCTGTCAAGCGAAGTTGGAAATCAACATGATTGTCTCGTCCTTCAAGCCATTGGAACTTTAACTCTTCTCCTTCACCAGTGGTTGTTTCATCATAGACCTTGCACAAGAATAGTGTGAATATCTTGTTGAAAGCATTACCTTTGTCAGATACTACATTGTGACGCAGTATTTCAAGGAAACGATTGAAGATAAAGCTTGAATCTTCAGCTTTAATTTCTTTCAGCTGCTCCTTTGTTAATGCCTTGCTTTGGAAATTATATGGTTGCACCCAAGAATCAAAGATACCGTTATCTTTGGTGAGCTTATTCCATTTCTCATAAATGTCCTTAACATCACCATTGCGATAATCATCTTCAATCTTGATAATCTCATTCACATAGACAAACTTATTGCCTTTCAACTCTGAGGCATATAGCATTAGTACATCAGCCTTGCCGCCTGATAATTGGAAATATGTAAATAGCTGTCCTCCATCTTTACGGATTCTTGCTAATTCCTTATTGTACTCCTTGCCAAATGTCTTACATTCGATAAGCATATATGGTGTACCATCTTCGCGATTAACACAAATATCCAATCGCCCTGATGTGCCATGTCCAGATGGCCAAGTCTTTTCAAGTATAATATTTTGAGGTTTGTATCCCTTGGTAAGAAGTCTGTCAACACAGTCAAGCACCACAAAATTTTCGGGTTGCGAAAAATTTTGTGTGGTTTTACTTTCCGCTATGACTTTATCACCGTATTCGATATGTTCCTTATCGAAATCAATGGATATGACATAGTTGTCGTGGTCTGAATATACCTTATGATATATACCACTTGTTCCATTCTTAGGAATAAAGCCTAATGCTGTTATGTATTTCTTTGCGTCCATAAAACCTCCATTCATAATACAAAAGTAGTAAAATTCCAAATGCGAAGTGAGTTTTTGAATGACTATTTAACAATTAATGCTATAGTATTTATATTTTGAGCCTATTTTGTCGTGGAATAGGCTGTCGTATGTTCTGCCTTAGCTTGTCGAACTGCTCCTTGAACCATTCGGCAATAGGCTTTCGGTCGATGGCAAGAACTAATTTCGTCCCGTCCGTCGGGTCTTTCACCACTTGAACCCCTGCCTTTTCGGTCTTGAATTTCCGTCCGTGTTCCTCCGAGTAAAGTTCTCCTGCATACTCCAACGGCTTCCCCTTGACGAGCGTTGCCGTCTGCCCGTCGCTGAACCCGACAAGGCGGCATAGGTTTTCGATACGGAGCATTTCACGGAAATAGGGAAACCATGCCGCCGCCCTTGCGATTACCGTTTTCAGAAACGATATTTCCTCCTTGTGCTTCGCTTCCTTGTCCGCTATCTCCCTGCGGTGCTTCTGCTGTATCTCCGCCATTTGTCGGCTGTGGTCGGTCTGCATGGTCTGTATTCGGGCTTGCAGGGCTTCGACGGCTTCCCCGTGCGTGGCTACCTCCCTATGCAGGGCGGCGTTCTCCCTTTCCAATGTCTTGACCTTGTTACTGCCGAAAAGAGAACCGACACTTTCGGCGATGTTGGCGGCTGCGGTGGTCGCTGCCCCTTTCAGCTTCTCGGTCTGTATCTCTTTTTTCGCCCGTCTTAGTTCCTCCCGTGCCGTTTCTTTCTGACGTTGCAAATCCACCACTTCCGCTTTCAGATTGTCGGCGAGTTTCTGTATATCCCGATAATACTGCTGCGTGGACTTGTGCCGTGCCTTCGAACCGTCTATACCTCTTTGCAGCCCGTATTTCGCCATCGCCTCGGCGTAGGTGTCTTGGTAGGATTTCAGCCTTAGGCGTGTCATAATATCGTCGGCACACAGCCTCACGGTGTCGGTCGGCTTCTTGCGGTATCGCTTCTTCGCCTGCTCCTCCCTTTTGCGGCGCTTGCGCTCTCCCTTGATGATGGGGACGAGCGTAACGTGTATGTGCGGCGTTTCCTCGTCCCGATGCAGGTGCGCCGCCACGATGTTCTCCTTTCCGAACGTATCGGCGAAGTATTTCATATTGTCGGCGCACCACTCGTCCAAACGCCCCTCCCTTTCGATGCGTTCCATGTCCTCGTGCGTTCCCGACACGTTGATTCGGATTGCCCGTACTTGGTTGTTTCCGATTTTGCGTGTCAGTCCTGCATCTTCCAGTCTTTTCTGGATAGCCGCCGAACGGTCTTTTATCCCGTCGGGGTAGGCAACGAGTTTTCGGTTCAGGTGCGTGCGTGTGGGGTCTGCGTTCTTCGGGATGATGAAACGCTCGATGTGGGCGGTCGTTCCGCTGTCGCTGCCGTGCGCCTTTTCCATGTGCAATACTACGAAACCCATATATTTTTCCTTTCTTTTTTAGCTTGTGAAACAATAAACTTGACTATCTTTGAGGGCGGCGAAATGCCGTCCTCAATGGGGTGTGCAGAGGGGCTTGCCCCTTGCCTTATTGGGGAATTTTCAGCGATACGGAGTATTGCGGCTCGGAAAATTCCCTAATAAGCTACGGTATTTTCTTCGTAAATACCCTGCGGCGTGTCGGCGGTCTTTCTGTGGTGGCTCTCCCTGCCGCCTGCTTACACGTATAACCCCACCTTATTATTTTTCCCTTTCGGTCGGTGGTTGGCGGCGAGGTGGTCGTTCCCGTTTTCAAAGGCTTTCCCTGCACGGGGCGGTCGGATGCAAGGTTTAGGGGAAGAATACTACCCGAAGCATGAGGGTGGAGATTGTTCCCCTAACGGCGTAGCCGCCCGACCTTGCATCCGACGGAAAGCCCCGTGCTTGCTTCGCCTTTGTAAACGGGAATGACTGCTCCGCTTTCCTGCGGTCGGGAAACAGCCCCTTTCCGTCCGTGTGACGGTATGACCGTATGAATGTATGACCGTATTACGGACTGATACCCCGACCGACAGACCGTTACGCCATCCATCGGCGGCTCGGCTCGGTGTCGGCAACGACAGACACGATAACCGTTGTTTTCTCTTTTCGCCGGTGCGTTATTCTCTCCAACAACACTTTGCGGACTTTCGCCGCCCCGAACGATTCGACACGGAAAGCGAGGGCGGCTATCGTTTCGAGGTCGTAAACCTCTATGCTGCTTCTGTCCGATAGGCGGACAAGGCGTTCGATGCCGTACTCTTTCAATACTCCGCTCTTGCAGAGTGCCTTTATCCCTGCCCGAACCGTCGGGGCGATAACCCCGAACAATTCGCAGATTTCCCACTCGGTCATGGCGGTTGCGCCTATATCGGTCGGCAGGGAGATATTGCCGTATTCATCTATCGTGATGATGTTCCTTTCTTCTTTCATCGGTATGCTGCTTTAAGGTGGCTAAATGGCTCGGCAGATGTTCTTCTCCATCTCCTCCAGTTTGTGCGACAAGGTTTCCATGTCTTGGCTTATCTTCTGGGCGGTGATTTTGGCGTATATCTGCGTGGTCTTGATGTTCGTGTGCCCCAATAGGCGGCTCACGGTTTCGATGGGTACACCGTGCGACAGAAGCACGGTCGTGGCGTTCGTGTGGCGGGCTACATGATAGGTCAGCCGCACCTTGAAGCCGCATTGTCTGCCTATCTCTTTGAGTATCTTGTTGCAACTGCCGTTGCTCGGAACGGGGAAAACATGACCGTCCCTTGCAAGCCCCTTGTATTTCTCGATGATACGTTTGGGAACGTCCAAAAGACGGATATTCGATTCGGTATTCGTTTTCTTTCTTCGGGTGATTATCCATAGGTTGCCGTCGAAGAATGTTTGCAGACGGTCGGCGGTGAGGTTCTTCACGTCCGAATACGCCAAACCCGTGAACACGGAAAAGACGAACAAGTCCCGTACGAGTTCATGGTAGGTGTTCTTCATCGGTGCGTCCATGAGCGTCTGTATCTCCTTTTGGGTAAGGTAGCCCCTATCCACGCTTTCGGGCGAATTGATGTACCCTGCAAAGGGATTGAACGGCAGACGCCCGTCGTTCCTCGCTATGGAAACGATGTGTTTCAGCACAATCATGTAACCCCACACGGTATTGGTGCGGCATTTCTTCTCCGTGCGCAGGAAATACTCGAAGTCGTTGATGAACGTGAGGTTGAGTTCCTTTAGCGGAATGTCCTCACGCTTGTAGGTATGGGGCAGAAACTCCCGAATGTGGTTGCAGACCGTCCGATAACGGGTGAATGTCCCCTGCGCCCTGCTGTGCCCGACCTTTTTGGCGAACTCGGCGTTGTGCTGCTCGAACAGCTTCAGCAAGGTTTCCTGCTTGACGCCGATACCGAGATAGGCGTCTTTGAGCTTGGCGGCGGTAACATACCCGTCCGTCTGCATCAGTTCTTGGTAGCGGCGGTTTACCTCCACACGGATTTTATCCACCGCAAGGTTGATTCTCTGCGCTTCGACACTCTTGCCCGAAGCACGGTTGTTTTTCACATCCCACAACCGCAGGGGAACGTCCATCTTGCAACTGAACTGTTTAATCTCTCCGTCCACCGTAAGGCGGCACATCAGAGGCAGGTTGCCGTTAGGCTTCTCGCTGCCTTTCTTCACGTAAAATAAGACCTTGAATGTACTTCGCATAACTCACTCCTTTTTTGGGTTACAAAATTAGTTTATAGTGAGTTACCGACAGCTATGCAGAATTACGCAAATCGCAGAAAAAGAACCATTTAGCAAGAAATCTGCACCCGTTACGGGGGTAATGAGGTGGTAACTGAACTTCTGCACCGTTTGGCTTCGAGGTGGCATTTCGTTGGCTCTGCCCAATAGAAAAACAAAGCGTAACGAACGCTTTTTCAGCTAATTCGCTACGCTTTGCTAAAATCTGCAAATCCGCTATGTGTTTATTTTAGTTTAAGATATTGAAGTCCCTTCAAATGAAATAGTGAGAGGCATTTGGGAAAATTAAAGGTTAAAAAATAGAAGAAATATGAATCACGATCAAATAAGACATTTGAGAAGTTTAAGATTGTTATTGTCACAAGATAAGTCTCCACTTGGCTTTCTTCTTGCGGCAGGTTGTCCTTTGTCTGTTAGAATAACAGGAGCCTCCCTGTTACCAGATATGGCGGGTTTAACCAAGATTATCAACGACGCACATGCTACAGATACTCCTACCACACCATATAAGAGACTGATTGAAGAGTTGAAAAAGGCTGATAGAGATACTTCTAATTTGGAAGATATTCTTACTTATATTCGATCTATGAAAGAAGTTTCAACAGGTGGTGGCACAGTAAGAGGGTTTACGGAAAGTGAATTAAATAACTTGGAAACAGAAATCTGCAATACAATAGCAGATGCGGTGACAAAGGACTTACCTGATGGAGATAATTCGTATCGAAGACTTGCAAGGTGGGTGAGTTCTATCGATCGTGTTGTTCCAGTGGAAATATTTACAACCAACTATGATTTGTTGTTAGAGCAGGCTTTAGAAGAGCAAAATGTACCATTCTTTGATGGATTCTCTGGTTCAAGATACCCATTCTTTGATATTCATTCAGTAGAAGAAAATGAGTTACCCAATTATTGGGCAAGAGTGTGGAAATTGCACGGTTCAGTAAATTGGAAAACTATGTCGGGAAGAGTTTATAGAGTGTCTAAAGGCATAGCAGGCTCTCCAGAACTGATATACCCTTCCAAACTGAAATACGATCAAAGTAGAAAGATGCCATTCTTAGCTATGTCTGACAGATTGACAAGTTTTCTATTAAAACCTCATGCCGTATTATTTGTTTGTGGTTATTCATTTGGTGATGAACATATCAATGACACTATTATTAATGCTCTGAAAGTAAATCAGAGTGCAAATGTAGTGGCATTAATGTATGGGAAGATGAAAAAAGATGCTTCTGGTACATTGGTAGCACCAGAAGCTGTAAAAAGAGCATTGGAGCGTCCTAACCTCAGTATTTGGCATGATGAAGAGGCTGTGATTGGTGCTCAGCGCCGTGAATGGTCAAAGTTTATAGATGAAAAGAATGAATTTGTGAATTTTAACTTTAAGAAGGTTGATGATCGCGTATCTTTCGGGGATTTCGCCTCTTTTACTTCCTTCCTTTCAGAATTAATAGGAGATCATCCAGATGCAGACAAAAAGTAATCCTGCAATTATAGGAGCTGTTAGAAGCATTTCTGGCACAAATGTTTCTGTACAGTTATACCCGTCACTCAACTCAACTATTTCTTATATTTACGGAAATGGTTATAAGGTTGGACAAGTAGGTGGTTTTGTGAAAATACCACAGGGCTTTGTTAACTTGTATGGCTCCATTGTACAGGTAGGGGCTGATGCAGTACCCGAGTCCATGAAGGACGATACCAACACGGGATTAAGGTGGATGACTGTACAACTCGTGGGAGAGGGCGCAAAAGGTCAGCCATTTGAAAGAGGTATATCACAATACCCTATGATAGATGACGAGGTACATATTGTTACAGAAGAAGACCTTGTGAATATATATGGTCGTGATAAAGGCGTTGAGTTTGTGCCTGTAGGCACTATTTCTGGAGCGGAGAATATTCCAGCTCTAATAGATATCAATAAGTTGGTGACTAGACATAGTTGTATTGTTGGTTCTACAGGAACCGGTAAATCAACAACTGTGGCAGGGCTTGTTAACACTCTAATAGATTCTACTGTTTTTCCCTCTTCTAGAATTATTCTTGTTGATATTCATGGTGAGTATGGTAGAACCTTTAAAAGTAGAGCTAATATATTTAGGACAATACCGGAAGATCGTACGGACAAGAAACTTGTTGTGCCATTTTGGGCCATGAGCTTTGATGAATTCGTAAGTTTTGCTTTTGGTGATATTCAAGATAATGACCGATTTCCGCTCTCAGAACTTATTCTCAAACTTAAGAAGCTTACAATAGAGAAGAACCCATGCTTGTTCTCATATCTTAATGCTGATAATATAACAGCAGATACACCTGTGCCTTTCAGTTTGCAACGTTTATTTCTTTATTTATATAGGTCGATGTTTGCAACACATTCCTGTACGGGAACAGGACAGAAAATATGCGCTATTGATAAGGATTTTGATGAGGTTGCGACAACAGAGGCTTTCGCAACGAAAGAAGACGGAAGTAAAATGACAGGATCAATAACCCCATTTGTACTACCCCAATATAAGGAGCAACAGCAATCAAAGATATTCTTATCTGCAGCTACAATGAATTTGAGAAGGCAGTTGCTTGCATTACAGGCAAAAATGGCAGATCCTCGTTTTGATTTTGTCTTAAAACCGGAAGGTTTTATTCCAAGTTCAGATGGAAATATAACAAATGATATCCATTCACTGCTGAAGCTTTGGATGGGAGAGAAAACTCTTTCTGTTTTTGATGTTTCAGGAGTACCAAGTGGAATTTTGCATGATATTATAGGAATTCTTTTGCGTGTCATGTATGACTCTATGTTTTGGGCGCGCAATCTTAAACAAGGAGGCAGGAAACGTCCTCTATTGATAGTAATGGAAGAGGCTCACAATTATCTTGGAAGTGACAATAATAGCAGAGCATCCAAAGTAGTGCGTCGTTTGGTAAAGGAAGGACGTAAATATGGCATCAGCGCTATGATTGTAAGCCAGCGTCCTTCGGAGATTGACCCAACTATTTTATCTCAATGTGGTACAACGATAGCTTTGCGCTTGACAAACTCTAATGACAGAGGTATAATAGCAAATACTATTTCAGATAATCTTTCTAATTTGGTGAATATGCTTCCAATCCTGAAGACTGGTGAATCCATTATTGTTGGTGAAGCGGTAAGGATGCCTATGAGAGCAATTATTACATTCCCTGACAAAAAGAATAGGCCAGACAGTAATGACCCTATTGTGGCTTCAGACGAAAAAGGGAAAGGTGCTTGGAATAATAACTTAGATATTACAGATGACGAGTTTCAGAACATTATAAAAGCATGGAGATTACAACAAATTAATTTATAATATTTTAAAGTATATGGAAAGACAATATGTATCATCTTCGAACATTGCTTCGATTGGTTATGACCCTGACAATCAGGTTTTAGAAATTGAGTTTTTAAGTGGCGCAGTTTATCAATATTATGATGTACCACAAAGTGTTTATGATGGATTGATGGCTGCTGATTCACATGGTAAATTCCTTGATGTTTATATAAAAAAAGGTGGCTACCGTTACACTAAAATATAAGGTATGCGTATAGATCACAAACTTCAGCGCATCCAAGTTGATAGCTTTGAGATCTCGGATGAGCTTGTTTATCGTTTTTTTATCTCCCTTCCAGAGAATGAAAGAGAAACAGCTTTATTGCGTGCTATTCGTATAGGTGTACTAGCAACAATGGAGGATAGATTTTCGGCTTTCCTTTCTAAGACAACTGATGACCTGGGGGTACAACTGGAAAATTTAAAACTTCTATTTGATATGAAGCAAGAGATTTTCCATAAGACTGCAATTAAGGGCGTTGCTGCCGAGAATGATATCTTAGAGTTTCTTGAAACCTACATCGATAACTTCCATCTTGGAGATGTAGTTTCATTATCTGGAACATCGAAAGGTTTATTGAAGAATAACAAGACTGGTGATATTCTGGCTTATGTAGGTGGCGAAAATAGTGGAAAGAAAGTAGCTATAGAATGTAAGTTTGACAAAAGTATCAAATTGGGTGATGTTGATTCACTAGATATTGCATCTAATAAATATGATACTGCATGGAGCCAGTTGCTAGAGACTACAGTGAATCGTGGTGCTAATACGAGCATTATTGTTTTTGATAAGACACTAGCAGATGCTTCTATTCAGCGGGCTGTGGATGGGGTTTCATACATTGATAATATCGGGTTTATTTGTATTATTGATTATGAGGCTTCAGATTATCATAATTTAGCTATTGCTTACAATTTTGCTCGTAGACTAGCTTTAAGAAAGGATGGGAAGAATATAGAGGTAGATTTTGTAAATATGCTAATACAGCGTTTGCTGAAAGACATCCGTGATATACAGAATATTGAAATGCTGGTAAAAAACAATATCAAGAATAATCTTCAGATACTGAAAAATATAGAGAAGAGCCTTTTGTCAATTGAATTTAATCAGCAGTACTTAATGAAATATTTAGAAGACGGCTACCTCAGTAAGGTAGATTTGTTGGATTTCTATCAACGAGAAGAGATACGGGCTAAGTATAAATTAATTTCAAAGGAGATAGAGAGTCTTGGAAACGAATAAAATAATTAGATGTTATCAAAATGACTAAATCAACGCTAACGATGAGTGTAAGCGTCCGAAGAAGTACACATTGACAAAGTGAGATGCAACTGGCACGGATGAGATGTCAGTTGCATTTACAGAAATAGCAATAAGAATATTATTCGGATATTCTAAGGCACTATAAAATATTTTGTGTAAATGGAAAATACGGGATTCAAGTTTGAGTC
>ENA-UAMO01000358-UAMO01000358.1-human-gut-metagenome-genome-assembly--contig:-NODE-358-length-17943-cov-57.901163_pt1 | contig 17943 bp, 15 predicted proteins | sample MGYA00243287_ERZ654507 | MGnify/ENA primary metagenome ERZ654507 (study PRJEB26926, sample SAMN06164547) | human gut metagenome | biome: ENVO:00009003; feature: ENVO:2100002; material: ENVO:00002003... | reverse complement strand
TGTGAAAATAGGAGGCAAATGCCTTTTATGATTAGCATTTACCTCCTACCCGATTTTGCTTTTATATTCTAAAGCCTTTCTTTGCTGCCAGGCACAAAAAACGTATGTCTTCCGATATTTCGCAATTATATTTCATGAAAAATCTGCTGTCAAAATTTGAAATGCACTAACTCTCTCCATATCATGCCGTTCCTTTAAAAAAGGAATCAAACTGGCTTTTGGATTATGATTCAAATGAATCTGGAAGGCATTCCATGCCCTCTCATAACGTTCTGTTGCTCTCATAATTTCGTTGCTTTTAAAATTATGGTGCAAAGGTAAGAACTTTTATGATAAAGGGCAAGGTATAAATGCGGAGCCGCTTACATATAAAGGCACATTCCGCATAGGAATGTGCCTTTTTGATATTGCTTTCTCTGGTTATTGCCGGATGTAGTATTTGTAAATGAGAATGGAGAATGCAAAGTGGGATAAAATGTGGATAAACAAAAAGAGTCACAAGTTTTACTTGTGACTCTTTTCTGCGCTTCAAGATGGGCTTGAACCAACGACCCCCTGATTAACAGTCAGGTGCTCTAACCAACTGAGCTATTGAAGCGTTTTTTTCTGTAAAGAACATGACGTTCCTTATTTGCGTGTGCAAAAGTACTAACTTTTCTTCATTCTGCCAAATTTTTTGCTGACTTTTTTCGCTTTTTCCCTAAAAAAGTGTATTTTTTCTTATCTTTGTGCCACTTTTTGCCTATTTTATGGTGTTTTTCGCAAAGAAATGAGTACTTTTGTGGTCGAAATCTTCTCCCGAGGGCGAATGCCGTGAAGAGGGGGAGAAAATAACCAATAAGTTGAATCATATACAATTAAATAAGGTAACAATGAAAAGAATACTGTTCTCCTTGCTTATGGTGCTCCTGGCAGTTCCTACTTTTGCCCAGGTTGACAAAGATCATGACTTCAAAGCCGCAAAGAATATGGAAATATTCAATGCCATCTACAAAAATCTCGATTTAATGTATGTTGATACGCTCGATGCTGAAGTTGTGGTCGGAAATGGTATCAATGCCATGTTGCGTAGTCTCGACCCTTATACTACCTATTATCCTGAGCAGAAGATGAAGGAACTCAAGAACCTGCTCACCGGCAAGTATGCGGGTGTAGGTGCGGTGATACGCTACAATTTCCAGTTGCAGCGCGTCTGTATCAGCGAGCCTTACGAGAATATGCCTGCTGCAGAAGTGGGACTGAAGAAGGGTGACATCATCCTGAGTATTGATGATGAGGATATGACCAATAAGGAGGTGAGCTATGTCAGCGATCATCTTCGTGGTGACCCAGGTTCTTCTTTCATGCTGAAAGTTAAGCGTCCAAGTACAGGCAAGACGATGAAGGTGAAGGTAACACGCCGTACCATCCAGTTGCCGTTCTTGCCTTATTATGGCATGTTGGAGGGTAACATCGGTTACATCAACTTCAATTCCTTTACCGAGCAGTCAGCCAAGGAAGTGCGTCGTGCTTTCATCGGTTTGAGAAAGCAAGGAGCCAAGAGTCTTGTCTTCGATCTGCGTAATAATGGTGGTGGTTCTGTTACCGAAGCGGTCAGCATCATCAATATGTTCTTGCCTAAAGGTAAGACAGTCTTGGAGATGAAGGGAAAGTTGCAGCGTTCTAATCATGTTTATAAGACCACGGTTGAACCGATAGATTCCGTTATGCCGATGGTGGTATTGGTGAACGAGAATTCTGCCAGTGCCAGTGAAATCATGAGCGGCAGTCTGCAGGATTATGACCGTGCTGTAATATTAGGTACGCGCACGTATGGAAAGGGATTGGTGCAGACTACCATGGATTTGCCTTATAACGGACAGGTGAAACTTACTACTGCTAAATATTTCATTCCTAGCGGTCGATGCGTTCAGGCACTCAACTATAAGCACGATAAGGGTGGTTATGTGGAGCATGTTCCCGACTCTCTTACCAAGGTGTTCTATACCGCAGGTGGCAGAGAAGTGAGAGATGGAGGTGGCGTGAAGCCGGATGTTGAAGTAAAGCCTGATTCTTTGCCAAACATCGCCTTCTATCTGGCTGGTGCCCGCGACAGTAATGAGGTGATGCTTAATTATGAGGTTGATTATATCGCCAAGCATCCTACTATTGCTCCTGCGAAGGAATTCTCGCTGACCGATGCCGACTATGATGAATTCAAGACACGCGTGTTGAAGGCTAACTTCCAGTACGACCGTGAAACAGAAAAGTATCTCAAGGACTTGGAAAAACTCGCTAAGTTTGAAGGCTACTACGATGATGCCAAGGCTGAGTTTGAGGCTTTGAAGAAAAAGCTGAGCCATAATGTGGCAAAGGATTTGGATTATAACAAGGATTACATCAAGCATCTGTTGGAAAATGACATCGTTTCTGCCTATTATTTCCAGCGCGGTGCCATCCAGAATTCCATGCGTTATGACAAGCAGATTAAGGAAGCAGTAAAATTGCTGAATTCTCCATCAGAATACGAAAAAATACTGCATCCTGTGAAGAAATAAGTACAAAAACGTGCACAATCGATTAAAAATGTGCACGTTGCGAATAAAAAGTTGCATTTTTTTTGGCTAATCACAAAAATATTTGTAATTTTGCAACGTTCAGTGGAATGAGGGGCTCACAAGAGTTCCTCATTTTATTTTAATAAGGTATATATGATTGATAAAAACGTCGTAAAAAAATTAGTTGAAGAATGGCTCCAAGATAAGGAATATTTCTTGGTAAGCATTGAAATCAGTCCCGACGATAGAATCGTTGTTGAGATTGACCATGCCGATGGAGTATGGATTGAGGATTGTGTTGCCTTGAGTAAGTATATTGAGGATCATTTGAACCGTGACGAGGAAGACTATGAGCTCGAAGTTGGCTCTGCAGGCTTGGGTCAACCGTTCAAAGTTCCGCAGCAGTATATCAATTTCATTGGCAAGGAGGTAGAGGTGCTTGATGCCGACGGCAAGAAGGTGAAGGGTATCTTGAAAGCTGTTGAAGGAAATGACTTCACAGTTGGCGTTGAAGAAAAGGTAAAGGTTGAAGGTAAAAAACGTCCGGTTAAGCAGGAGGTTGATCACGTTTACCAGATGGATAAAGTAAAATATACAAAATACATAATTAGTTTCAATTAAGTTATGGCTAAAAAAGAGCAAGAATTGACAGCGAGTATGGTTGATACATTCCGCGAGTTTAAAGAAACAAAGAATATCGACCGTACTACATTGGTAAGTGTATTGGAGGAGAGCTTCCGTAATGTACTTGCCAAGATTTTTGGTAGTGACGAAAACTTTGATGTCATCGTGAACCCTGACAAGGGTGACTTCGAAATTTATCGCAACCGTATAGTTGTTGCTGATGGCGAAGTTGAAGATGAAAATAAGGAAATTACACTTTCTGAGGCTCGTAAGATTGAGCCGGATTACGAGGTTGGTGAGGATGTAAGTGAGACGGTTGACTTCAATAAGTTTGGTCGTCGTGCCATCTTGACTCTTCGTCAGACTTTGGCTTCCAAGATTCTTGAGTTGGAGCATGATTCACTCTACAACAAATACAAGGATCGCGTAGGTCAGGTTATCTCTGGTGAGGTTTATCAGGTTTGGAAGCGCGAGGTTCTGATTGTAGATGATGAGAACAACGAGCTCATGTTGCCTAAGACTGAGCAGATTCCTGGTGATACTTACCGCAAGGGTGAGACTGTTCGTGCGGTCATCCTTCGTGTAGACAACGAGAACAATAATCCAAAGATTATCTTGAGCCGTACTGCTCCAATCTTCCTGCAGCGCCTGTTGGAGGCTGAGGTTCCTGAGATTGCAGACGGTCTGATTGCAATCCGCCGTATCGCCCGTCTTCCGGGAGAGCGTGCTAAGATTGCTGTTGAAACATTCGATGAGCGTATCGACCCGGTTGGCGCATGTGTAGGTGTTAAGGGTAGCCGCGTTCACGGTATCGTTCGCGAACTTTGCAACGAGAATCTCGATGTCATCAACTACTCAAGCAATACCAAACTCTTCATTCAGCGTGCGTTGGCTCCAGCCAAGGTTTCTTCAATCAATGTTGATGATGAGAACAAAAAAGCAGAGGTTTACTTGCAGCCTGAGGAAGTTAGTTTGGCTATCGGCCGTGGCGGTATGAACATCAAACTGGCTTCTATGCTTACAGAATATACCATCGACGTATTCCGTGAGGTAGACGAGAATGAGGCCGATGAGGATATCTACTTGGATGAGTTCTCTGATGAGATTGACCAGTGGGTTATCGATGCAATCAAGGGCATCGGTCTTGATACTGCCAAGCAGGTACTCAATGCACCTCGCAACTTGCTGATTGAGAAGGCCGACCTCGAAGAGGAGACCGTTGATCATGTACTCAGCGTGTTGCGCGCCGAATTCGAACAATAATTCCCTTGCCAGCGAGTGCTTGCAGGGAATCTAACTTTAAAAATAGGAGAATAAATAATTTATGAGCATCAGATTAAATAAAGCACTACGTGAATTAAATATAGGACTTCAGACGGCAGTTGAATTCCTAGAGAAAAGAAAAGACCTGGGAGATGTCAAGGCAGAACCGAGCTTCAAACTCACCGACCAGCAATACAAGGCATTGAATGATGCCTTCAGTCAGGACAGAGAGGTTCGTGATCAGGCTGAGAAACTCTTTACCAAAAAAGCAAAAGATAAGAAGCGTGCGCCAGAGCAGAAGGACAATCGCGCTGAAAGCTTGTTGGAGTCTAATGGACAGCAGCAGTATAAGCCGCTGGGAATGATTGACTTGGACAATATCGGTAAGAAGCCTGCTGCAGAGTCTGTTGCGGAAAAGCCTGAGACTGCTGCCGTCAGTCCTGAGCAGAAGAAAGACGCTCCTAAGGCTGAGCAAAAGAAGGAACAGAAGCCACAACAGGCTTCTCAGCATAAACAGCAAATGAAACAGGAAAATCATCAGAAATCACAGCAGTCAAACGCTCAGATAAATAAGCAGAATGCTCCTCAGGGAAAGAAAGAGCATCATCATGCTAAGAATGAAACTGCACAGCATTCTGCTGGCGCAGCAGACAACAGCGTGTTTACTCTCAAGAGTGAGAAGAAGTTTACTGCTAATGAGCCTAAGGTGTTGGGCAAGATAGATTTGTCTTCCCTCAACCAGAGCACTCGTCCTAAGAAGAAAACCAAGGAGGAGCGCCGCAAGGAACGTGAGGAGAAAATGGCTCAACAGCACAATGAGCGCAAAAAGCGTGTTCGTATCAACAAAGAACGTGTTGACATCAATGCCGAAGCTAAGAATAATGGCGGAGGTAATGGCAACAACGGCGGTAATAACAAGAAGAACAAAAACCGCAACAGAAATAATAACAATAATAACCGCGGCAATAACAACAACCGCGGTAACCAGCGCCAAATCGAGGTTGATGACGAGGCTGTAGCACGCCAGGTTAAGGAGACTCTTGCACGTTTGACCAGCAAGAGTCAGAACAAGAAGGGTGCTAAGTACCGTAAGGAGAAGCGTGAGGCTGTTCAGGAGAAGTTGCAGGATCAGGCTCGTCAGGAGCAGAAGGAAAGCAAGACCCTGAAACTTACTGAGTTCGTTACCGTTAGCGAGTTGGCTACGATGATGGATATCAGCGTTACTCAGGTTATCTCTACGCTGATGGGCGTAGGTATCATGGTTTCTATCAACCAGCGCCTGGATGCAGAGACCATCAACATGGTAGCTGAGGAGTTCGGTTTCAAGACCGAATACGTGAGTGCCGAGGTTCAGGAGGCCGTGAGCGAGGAAGAGGATGATGAGAACGACTTGGTTCCACGTGCTCCAATCGTAACCGTCATGGGTCACGTAGACCACGGTAAGACCTCTTTGCTCGACTATATTCGCAATACCAATGTGATTGCCGGTGAGGCAGGTGGTATTACCCAGCATATCGGTGCATACAGTGTTACGCTGAACAGTGGCCGCAAGGTTACCTTCCTGGATACTCCAGGTCACGAGGCGTTTACCGCCATGCGTGCCCGTGGTGCCCAGGCTACCGATATCGCCATCATCATTATCGCAGCCGATGACTCTGTGATGCCTACTACCAAGGAGGCTATCGCTCATGCCCAGGCTGCCGGTGTGCCTATGGTATTCGCAATCAACAAGATTGATAAGCCAGGTGCTAACCCAGACCGTATCCGTGAGGACTTGGCTAATATGAACCTGCTCGTTGAGGAGTGGGGTGGTAAGTATCAGTGCCAGGAAATCAGTGCTAAGAAGGGTATCGGTGTTCACGATTTGCTCGACAAGGTGCTCCTCGAGGCTGACATGCTCGACTTGAAGGCTAACCCTAACCGTCGTGCAACAGGTACCATCATCGAGTCTTCTCTCGACAAGGGTCGTGGATATGTTTCTACCGTATTGGTTGCCAACGGTACCTTGAAGGTAGGCGACATCGTACTCGCCGGTACTTCTTGGGGTCGTGTGAAGGCGATGTTCAATGAGCGTAATGCCAACATCAAGTCAGCAGCTCCTGCTGAGCCAGCTATCATCCTCGGTTTGAATGGTGCGCCTACTGCAGGTGACCAGTTCCACGTAATCGAGACAGAGCAGGAGGCTCGCGAAATCGCCAACAAGCGTGAGCAGTTGCAGCGTGAGCAGGGCTTGCGTACTCAGAAGCGCTTGACCCTGGGTGATATCTCTCACCGTATCGCACGTGGTGAGTTCCATGAGTTGAACGTCATCGTGAAGGGTGATACCGATGGTTCTGTTGAGGCTTTGAGCGACTCATTCATCAAGCTTTCTACCGAGAAGGTTCAGGTGAACGTGGTGAACAAGGCTGTGGGTCAGATTTCAGAGAACGACGTGATGCTGGCATCTGCTTCAGATGCAGTCATCGTTGGTTTCCAGGTTCGTCCATCTGCCGATGCTCGTAAAGCTGCCGACCGTGAGGGTGTTGAAATCAACACATACTCTATCATCTACGATGCTATCGACGATATCAAGAGTGCGATGGTTGGTATGCTCGACAAGGTGAAGAAGGAAATCGTTACCGGTCAGGTTGAGGTTAAGCAGACCTTCAAGATTTCTAAGGTGGGTACTATTGCCGGTGGTCTCGTTACCGAGGGTAAGGTGCACGCTAAGGATAAGGCTCGCGTCATCCGTGACGGTATCGTGATCCGTACTGCTGAAATCGGTGCCTTGAAGCGTTACAAGGACGATGTCAAGGAGGTGGTTACCGGTATGGAATGCGGTTTGAGCCTTGTCAACTACAACGATATCCAGGAGGGCGACGTTATCGAGACCTTCACTGAGATCGAGGTAGAGCAGAAGCTTTAATAAAGTGAAGAGTGAAGAACGAAAAGTGAAGAATTCATTTGTTTTTCGCTCTATCATATATATAATAAGGTAGGGATGAGTCCGCAGCGGCTTATCCCTATTTAGGGTTAAAATAACGAAAGGTTATTCTAAATAACAATGGCAGAGAAAGAGAAAGAACAGAATCAGGTTGTCAAGGATGTGATAGACCAGAAATACGAGTATGGTTTTACCACCGATGTACATACTGAAATCATAGAAAAGGGTCTCAACGAGGATGTTGTGCGCCTGATCTCGCAGAAGAAGGGAGAGCCAGACTGGATGCTCGAATTTCGTCTGAAAGCCTACAATTACTGGAAGACGCTCAAGGAGCCAAAGTGGGGACACGTTCACGTGCCACCTATTGACTACCAGGAGATTTCATACTATGCCGACCCTTTGGCAAAGAAGCCAAAAAACAAGGAGATCGATCCTGAGTTGGAGAAAACATTCGACAAACTTGGTATTCCTCTGGAGGAGCGTCTGGCTTTGAGCGGTACCGCTGTAGATGCCATCATGGACTCTGTGTCGGTAAAGACTACTTTCAAGGAGAAACTCCGTGAGAAGGGCGTCATCTTCTGCAGTATTGGTGAGGCTGTGAAGGAGCATCCTGATTTGGTAAGAGAGTATCTGGGAACCGTAGTTCCTTATCGTGATAACTTTTATGCAGCCTTGAACAGTTGTGTTTTCAGTGATGGCTCATTCGTTTATATTCCTAAGGGCGTCCGCTGTCCGATGGAGTTGAGCAGTTACTTCCGCATCAATGCCCGTAACACCGGTCAGTTTGAGCGTACATTGATCATCGCTGATGATGATGCTTATGTTTCTTATCTGGAGGGATGTACAGCGCCGATGCGTGATGAGAACCAGCTCCATGCGGCTATCGTAGAGATTATCGTCAAGGATAATGCTGAGGTGAAATACTCTACCGTTCAGAACTGGTATCCTGGTGATGAGCATGGTAAGGGTGGTGTGCTGAACCTGGTAACCAAGCGAGGCGACTTGCGCGGTGTAAACTCTAAGTTGAGCTGGACTCAGGTAGAGACGGGTTCTGCGATTACCTGGAAGTATCCTTCCTGTATCTTGCGTGGCGACAACTCTGTAGCTGAGTTCTACAGCGTAGCTGTTACCAACAACTATCAGGAGGCTGATACCGGTACCAAGATGATTCACATGGGTAAGAACACCAAGAGTACCATCATCTCGAAGGGTATTTCGGCAGGTCATAGCCAGAACTCCTATCGTGGTCTGGTTCGTGCCACATCCAATGCCGATAATGCGCGCAACTACAGTTCCTGCGACTCTTTGTTGCTGGGCAGCGATTGTGGAGCGCATACCTTCCCATATATGGATGCCCATAACGACACAGCCGTGTTCGAGCATGAGGCAACTACCTCGAAGATTTCAGAAGACCAGCTCTTCTATTGCAATCAGCGAGGTATTCCTACCGAGGAGGCTGTCGGCTTGATCGTAAACGGTTATGCCAAGGATGTGCTCAACAAGTTGCCTATGGAGTTTGCCGTTGAGGCACAGAAACTCCTGAGTGTTTCACTCGAAGGAACCGTAGGATAGAACTTTGATGTACCTATAAAGAAAGTGAGGTGGGTGATGAAAAGAATGATATTAGCAATGTTGCTGATGAATACTCTCAACTTGTCGGCTCAAGTTTTTTCTTGACCGACAAAAACAGAGTGTGATGGCGCAGCAAGATTCGATAGTTGCATCTTTTGTTGCAAAATGCAAGCAAGAGCAAGCGTCATATCTGCGTTGTGGACAATATTGCCAAGTCGATGACTCTGATCCAACTTCAGCCAAGTCTATCATGCAGACATTTCGTTATGTCCCGCAGGTGAAGGGCAAGGTCTCCGCCTAGGCGTGTGCTCATTCTTTGTGCTAGACCCTCCTTCATTGTTTGTGCAATGGGGTTGGGATAAGCCACCATCTTTCTTTGAAGAGTTTAGTTCCAGTATTTTAAACGTATTATTTAAATAAGATGAGTTATCAGTCTATAGACACATTACAAAACGCTCTTAAGGATACAGTGTTTGCTCATACAAAGGATGCTAAGAAAGCGGCAGGTCGTGCTTTGGGTACAATGGTAGAGTTAATAACCTATTATTTACTTAGAGAATGGGGCTTGTGCGATTATATCTCCATAGAAAGAGGACTTCCTGAGTTTGGTGACGATGAAATACGACATAATGTGGAGTTTACATTGCATCCTATTTTGCGAAGAATGAACGTAAAACAAGAATCGCCTTTGACTGCAACAAAGATAATGGGGCTATTGAGTGAGGATATGGTAAATCCTTTTTCTCAGAGAAAAAACAATAAGCTCTTGGATGGCAACAATATTTTGAGAAATTCTTGTTTGCTAGCAGAGAGCGAAGATTTGTTGTTGATTGCAAATTTGCACAGAAATGATAACGCTATTCATGTTGCTTTACAACAAAACACCCCATTTGCAATGGTAGAATGTAAGCGTGTGGGAGTAGAAGAAGGGTGTAAAAAAGGACCTCAGACTATAGAAAAAGCCAAACAAGGTGCTTATGTTGCTCAAATGACTTCTGCTTTGCAAAAAGTTTGGATAGATGGGCAAAGGTATGGTTTAATATTTACAAGGGAAAAACCAACAATTAAGCCATATGAGCAACTTTTGGATGAGGTAATTCACGATGAAAAGCCTTTAGATAAGTTTATTTTGTCTATTGGTGTAGTGAGTAATCATGGTAATTGGTTTACTTCCGAAAATAAAAATAAGGAAATGAAGGTCTTGGCGAATGCCTATGATTGGTTGTTGTTTCTTACAGATGCAGGTTTAGCAGAATTTGTCACTACTTTGCTTTTGAAACCAAAACCAAAATATCGTGTAGTTCGTGATGCCTTTATCTCTAGTTATGAAGAGGGCAAGAAAGCTAATGTGTTTACAAAAACAAAGATTGACAAGAATGCTCACGATGCACTATGTGATTATTTCTCTGAGAACATTAATACAATTGAAGAATGGTTTAATGTAATATCTCCAGAGAAACATGAAATAGGTAGTCTGAAGCAAGCGTTGAATATACTGAAAGATAAGAATTGGAGGTGATTATGACAGCAGGAAGACATGTTAATACTTTGAGTCAAAGTTGGGGCACACCCCCGAAATATGTAAATGCAATAAAGACTTTTTGGGGTGGACATATAGGACTTGATCCTTGTTCAAATGAATACTCTGTAGTTCATGCTGATTTGGAATTTCTTCTCCCAGATAAAGATGGTTTGAGGGAGGAATGGAATAGTAAAACGATTTTTGTGAATCCACCTTATGGTGCTGATCGAAATCGTGGAACTACCATAAAGGACTGGTTGGCTAAATGTGTTTCTGCACATCGTGACTATGGGGCAGATGTTATAGCATTGGTACCTGTTGCACCTAATACGGGACACTGGAAGAAATTTGTCTTTGGGTGTGCAAATTCGATTTGTTTCTTGTATGATACAAGATTGAGATTTCTGGAAAATGGAAAAGATACAGGTAAGGGAGCTCCTATGGCATGCTGCTTGATTTATTGGGGAACTGAAAAAGAACGATTTATGGAGCATTTTATGGACTATGGTGCTACAATAGATATCTCTAATTTGCAGAATTGCAAAATTGGGAATGAAAGAAAAGAACAAATATTGATGTTCGCAACAGATTAAATTAATATATATATAATATGTTAGAGGTTAAGAATCTGCATGCAACTATTGCAGGCAAAGAAATATTGAAAGGTATCAACCTGACTATCAACGACGGTGAGATACATGCTATCATGGGACCTAACGGTTCCGGTAAGTCAACCTTGAGCGCTGTGCTTACAGGTAACCCTCTCTATACCGTAACCGAGGGTGAGGCTATCTTCAACGGCAAGAACCTTCTGGATATGAAACCAGAGGACCGTGCCCGTGAAGGCTTGTTCCTCTCTTTCCAGTATCCGGTGGAGATTCCTGGCGTATCCATGACCAACTTCATGCGTGCGGCTATCAATGCCAAGCGTGAGTATCAGGGGTTGGAACCATTGAATACAAGCGAATTCATGAAGCTGATGCGTGAGAAGCGCGAGTTGGTGGAATTGGACAGCAAGTTGGCTCGCCGTTCAGTAAACGAAGGTTTCTCGGGTGGTGAGAAGAAGCGCAACGAGATTTTCCAGATGGCTATGCTGGAGCCAAAGCTTTCTATTCTCGATGAAACCGACTCTGGTCTCGACGTGGATGCGATGCGTATTGTAGCAGATGGTGTGAACAAGATGCATACCGACAAGACATCTGCCATCGTCATCACTCACTACGAGCGTCTGCTCGATATGATTAAGCCAAGTGTGGTTCACGTACTCTATAAGGGTAGAATCGTGAAGACTGCTGGTCCTGAACTTGCCAAGGAGATTGAGGCTCGTGGCTACGACTGGATCAAGGCAGAAGTAGATGAGAAATAATAGGGAGGATGGCTATGCATTCAGAAAAACAATATTTAGACTTGTATCAGTCTTCTTCGAGAATAATCAAGAAGAACAGTGCTGAGGTGCTCAATGCGGTGCGCGATGCAGCATTCGAGGACTTCCGTCGCTTGGGCTTCCCTTCCCGAAAGATAGAAAGATACAAGTACACAGATATGAGCGCCATCTTCGAGCCAGACTATGGCTTGAACTTGAACCGTCTGGAAATTCCGGTAGATCCATACGAGGCTTTCCGCTGCGATGTGCCTAATCTGAGCACTTCGCTCTACTTCGTTGTAAACGATGCTTTTTATAACAAAGCATTGCCAAAGGTAGAGTTGCCAGAGGGTGTTATCGTGGATTCTTTGAACAAGATTGCTGCAGAAAACCCTGAATTCATCGGGAAATACTATGCCAAGATTGCCAAAACCGATGAAGATGGCATCACCGCATTGAATACATTCTTGGCACAGGATGGTTTGCTGATTTATGTTCCAAAGAATGTAAAGGTAGAGCGAACCATTCAGGTCATCAATATTCTCCGTTCGGATGTAGATTTGATGGTAAACCGCCGTGTACTCATCGTCATGGAACAGGGTGCTGAGGCTAAGTTCCTCTTCTGCGACCATGCAGCCGATGACAAGAACTTCCTCGCTACTCAGGTTATCGAGGCATTTGTAGGCGAGAATGCCAGTCTCGACCTCTATTGCCTGGAGGAGACTCATTACAAGAACAGCCGTGTCAGCAACGTTTATATCGAGCAGCAGGCTAACAGCCGTGTAAACCATAACGTCATCACGCTTCATAACGGTATTACCCGCAACCGTCTTGACCTCGTATTCAAGGGCGAGGGAGCCGAGTGCTTCTGCAATGGTTGTGTGATTGCCGACAAGAACCAGGTGGTTGACAACAATACGCTCATCGATCATCAGGTGGGTCATTGTACCAGCAACGAGCTTTATAAGTATGTACTCGATGGTGAGGCACGTGGTGCTTTTGCCGGTAGAGTGCTGGTTCGTCATGGTGCCCAGAAGACTATTTCTCAGGAAACCAACCAGAACCTCTGTGCTACGAAGACTGCCCGCATGTTCACCCAGCCGATGCTGGAGATTTATGCCGATGATGTGAAGTGTGCGCATGGAAGTACTGTAGGTCAGCTCAACGATGCCGCCCTGTTCTATATGCAGCAGCGTGGTGTGAGCCGCGAGGAGGCTAAGTTGCTCCTTCAGTTTGCATTTATCAACGAAGTCATCGACAAGATGGAGCTGGAGCCATTGCGCGATCGCCTGCATCATCTCGTAGAGAAGCGATTCCGTGGTGAACTCAATAAGTGCGAGGGCTGCAAGCTTTGCAAGTAGATAATTATGTAGTTAAAGGAGTTAAGAAGTTAAAGGAGTTAAGACAATTGTTATATTGTTTGAGATTCCTTTTGAAGACAGATTTACCGATGTCTTAACTTCTTTAACTCCTTAACTTCTTAACTTCTTAAAATTATGTATGATATCAATCAAGTAAGAGCAGATTTCCCGATTTTATCGAGAAAGGTCTATGATAAGCCATTGGTGTATCTGGATAATGCGGCAACCACGCAGAAGCCATTGTGCGTGCTCGATGCCATGCGCGACGAGTATCTCAATGTAAATGCCAATGTGCATCGTGGTGTTCACTATCTCTCTCAGCAGGCTACCGACCTTCATGAGGCAGCCCGCGAAACCGTGCGAAAGTTTATCAATGCGCCTAAGGTTGAGGAAGTCATCTTTACCCGTGGTACTACAGAGAGTCTGAATCTCGTGGTTTCATCGTTCTGCGATGCCTTTATGAGCGAGGGCGACGAGGTGATTATCTCTACCATGGAGCATCACTCCAATATTGTGCCTTGGCAGTTGCAGGCTGCCAAGAAGGGAATCGCCATCCGAGTAATCCCTATCAACGAAAAAGGTGAGATTAACCTCGATGAATTCGCCAATTTATTTACCGAACGCACCAAAATCGTGAGCATTGCCCAGGTGAGCAACGTGCTCGGTACGGTGAATCCGGTAAAAGAGATGATAAAGATAGCTCATGAGCACGATGTGCCTGTCATGGTGGATGGCGCTCAGAGTACTCCTCATTTTGCTGTGGATGTACAGGATATGGATTGCGATTTCTTCGCTTTCAGCGGACATAAGATTTATGGTCCTACCGGTATCGGTGTGCTTTACGGCAAGGAGAAATGGCTCGACAAGTTGCCTCCTTATCAGGGCGGTGGCGAAATGATTGAGAGCGTAAGTTTCGAGAAGACTACTTTCGAGAAGTTGCCTTTCAAGTTCGAGGCTGGTACTCCTGATTATGTAGCTACCCACGGTCTGGCAAAAGCCATCGATTATGTTTCTGCGCTCGGCATGGATAACATAGCCAAGCACGAGCAGGAACTCACCCGCTACTGTATGGAGCAGATGCGAACCATCGGTGGAATCAGACTTTTTGGTGAGCAGGAGGGCAAAGATGCCGTTGTCAGCTTCTTGGTTGGTGATATTCATCACATGGATATGGGCACCTTGCTCGACCGTCTGGGCATCGCCGTTCGTACCGGTCATCATTGCGCTCAGCCTTTGATGGACCGCTACGGCATTCTCGGTACCGTTCGTGCCAGCTTTGCCCTATATAATACAAAGGAAGAAATAGATGCGCTTGTAGCGGGCGTAAAACGAGTGGCTATGATGTTCTAAAGATAAAGACTTTTTAGCCGCATACAGCGCACGTAAAAGCCTTATTTAGCCAACTGGCGAGCGAAAGACAACCTGCTGGCAAGCAAAGAACAGCCAACTGGCGCTACTGCGGACAGTTGGCTGTTTGCGTTTGGCAGTTATCAGAAAGTTGAGGTTGGAATGCCCAAATACTCTTCACTCTTCACCCTTTTGTCGTAACGTATTGTTATACTGATACTTACGCGCTGAAGAGACGCTCTGACTCTTCACCCACTCTTCACCCTCTCTTCACCGCCTGGTGCTGTGAGGGTGAAGAGTAGGTGAAGAGTGGGTGAAGAGTTGGTGAAGAGTTGAAATGCTCTTATCTTTGTAACTGCCCTATAATTAGGCGGTTACAAAATAGAGGTGAAGAGTGAAGAGATAAATGTAAAATTCATCATAATTATGTTAGAAAGTCATTATTATAAGGATATGGTAGAGGCTGGCTGCGATGAGGCTGGCAGAGGATGTCTGGCAGGCAGCGTATATGCAGCAGCCGTTATCCTTCCGCCCGGTTATCAGAATGCCGAATTGAACGACAGTAAGAAGCTCACAGATAAGAAGCGCAAGGCGCTCCGTGAGCAGATAGAGCGAGATGCTGTAGCTTGGGCTGTGGGAATTGTTACTCCCGAAGAAATCGATAAAATCAACATCCTCAACGCCAGTTTTCTGGCTATGCACCGTGCCCTGGACCAGCTCAAGGTTCGTCCGGAGGCAGTTATCGTGGATGGTAACCGCTTCAAACTCTACAAGGATTTGCCTTATACAACCATCGTAAAGGGTGACGGCAAGTATCTGTCTATTGCAGCTGCCAGCATCCTTGCCAAGACCTATCGTGATGATTACATGGATGCGCTGGCAGAAGAATATCCGCAGTACGACTGGAAAAGCAACAAGGGTTATCCTACCAAGAAGCATCGTGCTGCCATCAGGGAATTTGGAGTCACTCCATATCATCGCATGAGTTACAATCTTTTAGGAACTGGCGAATTGAGTATAGATTTCAAGGATTAGAGGCTACAGATTTGATCCTTTAATTTAAAACGAAGTCTGTTTTTCTGTCGATTATTATAAACGAAAAGGAGGTAAATGCCATTGATAGATATTTACCTCCTTTTCGTTTTTTCAGACAGATATGGAGAATGTCTAATCTGTCTTTTATCATCAAGGCGATATTAGAAATCGAGGGTGATACCCTTTTCATCAATCTTCTTGTATGTCTTGTCGTTGACAGTCACATTCTTGATGTCGATATTGCGGAAGCAAGGTGTTGTCTCGTCTGCCTTCAATGCACCTTCTGATGGGAACCAGTATTCTCCGTTTCCGTGGAATGGGGGATATGATAGGATGTAAGTGGGTAGATATGCAGGGATAAATGTGTATATATACTAAGGTATATAAACGAAAAAAGGAGAGAAGTAAAACTTCTCTCCATCTTGGTACCCAGACCCGGGATCGAACCGGGATGGATTGCTCCACTGGTGTTTGAGACCAGCGCGTCTACCGATTCCGCCATCTGGGCAAATACCACCTTGCTTATTTGCGGTTGCAAAGGTACTAATAATTTTTGAACTGACAAACTTTTTGGTGACTTTTTTTTCTAATAATGCATTTTTAATGCAGAAACATTAAATTTTTGTTGTTTTTATAGTCCACTTTATTAAATTTCAAGAAAATCTTTGGCACTTTCACGGATAATCACTAACTTTACAGATGAATTTTGAAAACCAACAAAATATTAGACTCAAGATATGAAGAGTAACGGAAATAATTATTGTGTGATATTGGCGGGAGGTAAGGGCCGCAGACTCTGGCCTTGCAGCCGCAGCAACTATCCGAAGCAGTTTGTCGACTTCTTTGGAGTGGGGCGCACCCAGCTTCAGCAAACCTTTGACCGTATGGCAAAGATCGTGCCTGCTGACCATATATTTATCAACACAAATGAAGAATATGTTCAACTGGTAAAGGAACAGTTGCCTGAGGTTCCTGCAGAACGGATATTGGCGGAACCTATTCATCGCAATACGGCACCTAGCATGGCATGGGCCAGTCATCGCATCTCGATGCTCAATCCTGATGCCTGCATCATCGCCACTCCTTCGGATCAGGCTATCTTCAATGAAGATGCTTTCCGGGAAAACGTATTGGAAGGACTGGCTTTTGTGGCAGAACATGACCGTTTCCTGACGATGGGTGTGAAACCAACCCGTCCTGAACCTGGATATGGATATATTCAGATGGGTGAAGCTATCGGCAACGGATTGTACAAGGTGCAGTCGTTTACAGAGAAACCGGAAAGAGAGTTTGCCAAGATTTTTGTAGAGAGTGGAGAGTTCTATTGGAATACGGGTTTATTCCTTTCTAATGTGAAGTATCTGCGTGAGTGTTTCTGCAAGATTCTGCCCCCTGTACTCCGTGATTACGATAAACAGTATCCCGAATTCAGTGTGGAGACTGAGAACGCTTACATGAAGGAGAGTTTCTCTTCTTATCCGAATATATCAGTAGATTTCGGAGTGCTTGACAAACCTAGCAATGTCTATATGATGAAGTGTGACTTCGGCTGGGCTGATCTGGGTACCTGGCACAGTATCTACGAGGCGATGCAGAAGAGCAGCGATGACAACGTGGTTGTTGACAGCGATGTGATGATGGAGAATTGTCACAACAATGTAATCAAGTTGCCTAAAGGAAAGCTGGCTGTATTGAACGGACTGGATGGTTTCATAGTAGCCGAGAATGACAATGTATTGTTGATATGCAAGAAAGAAGATTCTTCTGCCCTGGTGCGTAAATATGTAAACGAGGTGCAGATGAAGAAAGGCGATGAGTTCGTCTAAGCAAGAGCTTATGAAATAAAGATATAAAAAGAGCTGCGAAGCATATTCGCAGCTCTTTTTCTGTTTGAAACTTCTTGCATTTAAAGTTTCTTGAATTCTGTATAAATCTTATCAGCAATTTCCTTGAACTCTTCCTCTGTGAGTTTGAGATGCTCCTTGCGGAAGTTTACATCAGCTTCGCTGTTCATTGGGATGAGGTGGATATGGGCATGAGGAACCTCCAGACCCAAAACAACCTGCGCCACTTTCTTGCATGGGAAGGCTGCCTTGATAGCCTTGGCTACCTTCTTGGCGAAAACCTCAAACTCAGCCAGGTCTTCGTCTTCCATATCGAAGATGTAATCAACCTCCTTGCGGGGAATCACCAGAGTATGACCTTTGCCTATAGGGCTAATGTCGAGGAAAGCATAGAACTTGTCGCTTTCTGCACACTTGTAGCTAGGAATCTCTCCTGCTGCAATCTTTGAAAAAATGCTTGCCATAATCGCTAATCAATTTATAATTAATAATTTATAACAATACTGCGTTAAATTAACATTTAATCGTCTGTAAATCAATAACTTATATTAA